>Ga0272441_10005158_pt1 | contig 23002 bp, 25 predicted proteins | sample SSMProp6N_FD_193582 | JGI IMG/M metagenome (GOLD analysis project Ga0272441, IMG submission 193582) | Marine sediment archaeal communities from Little Sippewissett salt marsh, Falmouth, MA, United States - SSM-Prop-6N | ecosystem: Environmental > Aquatic > Marine > Wetlands > Sediment ...
TCTCTCTCGACAGTCTCAGGACGTGGTCTTCCGGGGCCTCCTCGTCAAGGGCCTTCTCATCGATATCACTCGGAATTATCTCAAAATCCGGTATCAGCGCGCCGAGCAGCTCTCTGCGGCGGGGCGAGGCCGATGCCAGGATAAATGATGCCTGCATATTCATATTGTTCATCTCTCCTTGTTTCTCAGTGGGGTACAATCGACCGAACGTTCAGACAGAATCGGGAACACATCGGACGATGACCTTCCTCGTCCGGGGGCCGTCGAATTCACAGAAAAAGACCGACTGCCAGGTACCCAGGACCAGGCTGCCCCCCTCCACGAGAACGACCTCGGAGGCGCCGAAGAGGGACGCCTTGATGTGCGCGGCGGAATTCCCCTCGATATGCCGGTAATTGTCACTCAGAGGAATCGCCTTGTCCAGTTCCATCAGTATGTCTCTCGGCACATCGGGGTCCGCGTTTTCGTTGATGGTGACCGCCGCGGTGGTATGGGGCACAAAGACATGGCACACCCCGTCCCTCACCCCGCTCTTCTTCAGGGCAGAGCGTACCTCTCCCGTGATGTCGATCATCTCAAACCGCTCGCGTGTCCGTACGGTGAACTGGTCCATATCGTCCTCCACGTCGGGGATCTCCCGTTTCAAATATATCTTTTGACTTATGATACCGCATTGCCTATAGTTTATCCGTCACAGTGCTTCGGAACCCGGTCACCCGTCCGGGGAATGGGGGGGTATCTGCCCCCTTCGAGCAGACAGAAAATTCCCGGGAGACATGCCATGAAACCTGAAGCCTTCCTGCAGGGGGTATCTTTTTTTCAATCCCTCGGCCACGATGACAGAGAATCCCTCGCCACGTCTCTCAAGTCCCGTTCCCTGAAAAAGGGAGAAGCCCTCTTCCGCAAGGGTGATGAGGGAACCTCACTGTATATAGTAAAGACAGGGAGTGTCAAGATTGTTCTTCCCTCGGAGATGGGAGACGAGGTCGCGGCCGCGATTCTGTCCGAGGGGGACTTTTTCGGCGAGATGTCGCTTCTCGACGGGATGCCGCGATCGGCCGATGTCGTGGCGCTTGAATCCTCCGAACTGCTGGCCCTGAACCAGAGGGATTTTCTGGCGTTTCTGAGAGGCAACGAGGGGGCGATACAGGCGATCCTTTCCTATCTTTCGATGCGGCTGCGCAGGACGGATGAGCTCCTCGAGGATGCCTATTTTCTCAATATCTCCACCCGCTTCGCCCGGCGGCTCGTTGAACTGGCCCAGAGGCATGGCCGCCGGAAGATGGAGGGAGAACCGATAGAGATCGATCTGCGCCTGACACAGAAGGACCTGGCGAGCATCGTGGGCACCACACGCGAAAGCATCAACAAGGAATTGAGGGTCCTGCGCGAGAAGGGCCTGGTCACCACCGAGGGAAACACCCTTCAGATCCTCGATCTAAAACGTCTCGAGAAACGGGCCCGCCTGTAGGAACCCGCCATGTGATGTATTTCACACCAAAGGGATGAAGCGCTTCATTGCGTTCATCCACAATCTTTAGTATAAGTCTTGAAAACCGGTGTATCTGTGAAAAAAATTCAACGATTTAAGGAGTAACGGGGGTTTGTGATCATGGTGCCTGGCGCGGAATACATTCCGGGAATCCTTTCGATGGTTCTGGGTGCCGTCGTCGGAAGCTTTCTCAATGTATGCATCTACCGCCTCCCTGCGGGGAAATCCATCGTGCGGCCGGCGTCTCACTGCCCAACCTGCGCACACCCTATAAAGTTCTACGACAACATACCGATCATCGGCTACCTGATACTCGGGGGGAAGTGCAGGCACTGCAACGAGAGGATATCACCCCTCTACCCCGCGGTTGAACTCCTGACCGCCGTCGTCTCGCTGCTCCTCTTCCGGAGATACGGCCTGTCTCTCGGATATCTCTCTTCCTTTCTGTTTGTCTGCGCCCTGATCGTCATAACCTTCGTCGACCTGAAGCACCAGATCATCCCGGATGTAATCACCCTTCCCGGGGTACCGCTGTTCGCTCTGGCGGCCATTTTCTTCATGGATGTCACGTTCACCGACTCCCTGATCGGCATACTGGCGGGTGGGGGATTTCTCTTCCTGGTCGCCTTCGGGTATCAGCTCCTGACAAAGAGGGAGGGCATGGGCGGGGGCGACATAAAGCTGCTGGCCATGCTGGGGGGATTTTTGGGGTGGCAGTCCCTCTGGTTTATCGTCATGGCGGCCTCCCTGATCGGCGCGGTCGCGGGCATATCCGTTATGATCTCCAGGGGAAAGGACTCGAAGTACGCCATCCCCTTCGGTCCGTTTCTCTCTATCGCCGCCACCCTTTACATCTTCTGGGGCGAGAGCGTTATGAGGTGGATGTTTTTGAGATGATACACCATACCGACAATAGGGGGTTCACCCTCGTGGAGATGATGATCGTGGTTGCCGTCCTGGCGATCCTTGCCGCCATCGCGGCGCCGAATCTCAAGACCTACATGGCCCAGAGGAGATTGAACGGGGCGGCACGGCTGGTGATGACGGACCTGATGGGGGCGAGGATGGAGGCGGTCAGTCAGAACAACCGGTTCAAGGTGTTCTTTCTGGACGATCACCGCTATCAGATTCTCGACGATAACAATAACAACAACACCGAGGACAGCGGCGAGGCCAGCACGACAAAGAACATCCAGAGTGAGTATTATGACGTGACACTGAGCGCGACCGCCGATCCGATCTTCTACCCGCGCGGGACCGCGTACGGGACCACGGTGAGGCTCACAAACTCCAGCGGGTCGAAGAGCGTGACCGTTGCCGCGGCGGGCCGGGTCAAGATACAGTAGGAGGAACACGGGATGAACAGACTTGCCAACTCCAGCGGTTTTACCCTGGTAGAGGTCATGATAGCCATCGCTATCCTTGTGATCGGCCTGCTGGGCGTGGCGGGGGTGGCAACGACCGTCATCCATGGAAACGCGCTCGGCAAGGAGATCACCACCGCCACAACGCTGGCCCAGGACAAGATGGAGGAACTGAAGGGCACGGCCTATGCGAGCCTCACATCCAACTTCGACACACAGGAGTCTATCTACACACGAACATGGACGGTCACCTCGGATTCACCCGCCGCCGGGATGAAAACCATCGCCGTGGTGGTGACATTTCCCTGGAGAGGCACGACACACAATGTGACGCTCAGGACCATAGTGGCGCAATGATGAAACGACCCGACAGAAAAAGAACACAAGGACTCTGTTCATTCCCGGAGAGCGATCGCGGATTCACGCTGATCGAGCTGCTGATCGCCATGGCCGTCGGGCTTGGTCTCCTCGGCGCCATGTACGGTGTCTTCACCATGCATAACAAGACCTTTACCACGCAGGAGCAGATCGCCGAGATGCAGCAGAGCGCCAGGGCCGCCATGGATCTGATGGCCAGAGAGATACGGATGGCAGGATACGACCCCCTCGGCTCGGCGAGTGCGGGGATCGTCAGTGCCGCGTCGGATTCCATCACCTTCACCCTCGACATAACGGACTCCGCCGGAACGGGTTCCTCCGATGGAGATACCGGCGATTCAAACGAATATATCACCTATGCGCTCTACACGGCGGACGGCATACAGAAGCTCGGCCGGAAATCGACCTCTACCGCCACCAATCAGCCGGTCGCCGAACACGTTCAGTCACTCACCTTTCAATATCGCAATGCGACCGGAGGGACAGCCGCTACCACGGCTGATATACGACGGATACAGGTTGCCATCACGGTGCAGACCTCCAGACCCGATCCGGAGTACACCCCCAACGGGGGGTACCGGCGATACACCCTGACTTCCGTCATAATCCCGAGAAATCTCGGCCTGTAAGGGGAACCGATGAGGACAAAAAAACCGTTTGACACAATAGCGAACAACGAAGAGGGGGTAGTGCTCGTTACCGTTCTCCTGCTGATTGCCGCCCTGAGCATCCTGGGGACCACCGCCGTCATGCAGACCTCGACAGACCTGAGGATCAGCACCAATTACAAGACGAGCAGGCAGGCCTTTTACGATGCGGATGCGGGCATCCAGTACGCCATTGCCAAGATGGAAGCAGGCCTTGCAAGCGACCCCCCGACCTTCACCCTCCCCTCCGCAGGGTCCCCCGTCTCGCTCACATACACAGCGCCGACCGGATTTTCTTTTACTATCTCGTCCGTATCAAAGAATTCAGGATCGGACAGTTACACCTTTACCAGTACCGGGCATGGGCCGGGGAACGCGCAGGTCACCATAGAGGTCACCGTCAAAGGGGGCTCGGCAATCAGCTACGCGGCATTCGGTAATCAGAAGGCGGATATGAAAAATGGCGGGGCGACACTGAGCTATGACAGCAGTAGCTCCGATCCTACAAAGAACGACCCCTCCGATCCGTTATTCCAGACTACGCACGAGGCCGACGTGGGATCCAACGACTGGCTGGTGACCCACACTGGATCATCGATCGACGGGGACGGGGTGCTCGGCCAGCAGTCGGACGGCTCCACGACGGTAAACGATATCCATGCCGAAACGGTCTTCTACGGAACGGCCGGCCTCAACGCGGGGAGAGTCGATCCCGACCCCCTGGGAATCAATTCGGGGGGAGAGTACGATCCCTCTACCTACGCGGCCGAGGACAATAACGACAATGGCGATCTTGCCCTTGGCACCACGATCGACACCAACGGCTCCGTCACCCTCGTCGGGAAGGCCGGGGGGGCCGATTATTACTTCACGAGCATCCTTCTGAGAAACGGCGCGAATCTCACGATCGACGCCTCGGCAGGACCGGTCAACATATTCCTGGAAGGCGGCCTGAGTGCCAATAACGAGTCGGCCATAAACGTCACGGGCAAACCGACCGACTTCAGTATCTTCTCCAACTCGACCACCCTGATCGATTTCAAGCACAGCAGTACATTCAAGGGGTTTGTGTACGCCCCCTTCGCGAACGTCAATATGAAAAACAGTTCATCCGTCTATGGCGCCATATGGGCATCTCAGGTAGACATAAAGAATTCGGGGACGCTCTATTTCGACACCGCCCTGAAAGATAAGTTCGCATCGAATGATCTGACGCTCACCGCCTGGAAGGACGTCAGAAACTGAGCGTACACACGCCGATTCTTTTCCGAACGGGCGCCAAAATTTCTTGACTTGAAGCGGCTCTGTCTATATATACCACGAAGGCACACTAAAAATTGAAGAGCCGGAAGGGAAGACTTATGGGTACCGAGAAGAGATACTGTTCCATATGCGCGTGGAGGGGAACTTGTGCAAAGCGGTTTTCTGTTTCCAAGGATTCCAGCGGGAGGGTCCACTGCCCTGATTTCACGAGAGATCTTGCCATCAAGGATGAAGACATTGATGAAGTAGAACGAAACGATCAAAAGGCGAACTAACAGGAAAGATCAGAACCGTATAGAAACGTGCCATTCGAAGTCTATTAAAAAGGTTGGCCTCCGGGCCAACTTTTTCGTTTTCTACACCACAGAGAATCCAGAATATGAAAAAGAAACTCGTTGAGCTGCTCGCAAAATCAATCAATGCATGTCTGAAGAAGGGGACGCTGAAGGAAGCGGATATCCCCTCCATAGAGGTAGAACTTCCGCGGGAAGGCGCCCACGGCGATTACGCATCCAATATCGCCATGGTGCTTGCGTCGAGCCAGAGAGAGGCACCCCGCAGGATAGCCGAGCGCATCGTCGAGGGCATCGTCGATAGCGAAGGGATTGTCGAGAAGGTAGAGATAGCCGGACCGGGGTTTATCAACTTCTTTATCAAGAGCGATGCATGGGCCGCCCTCCTGGAGGAAGTGGACAAACTCGGAGACCGGTACGGCGAATCCGACATCGGCACGGGCTCCGAAGTCCAGGTGGAATTCGTCAGCGCCAATCCCACGGGTCCCCTCCACATAGGGCACGCCAGGGGCGCCGTCATCGGCGATGTCATCGCCGGTATCCTGCAGGCATCGGGGTTCTCCGTATCCAGAGAATACTACATAAACGACGCCGGCAACCAGATGAACACACTGGGCGAATCCGTGCACTACCGGTATCTCGAACTGCTGGGAGAGGACGTCTCCTTCCCCGACACCTGCTACCAGGGGGGATACATCACGGAGCTCGCCCGCGAGATACAGGGCACATTCGGAGAGAAGTTCCGCTCAGACAAAGAGGAAGCGATCCCCTTTCTGACGGAATATGCGGCCGGGTCCATCCTCGAGGGGATCAAGGAAGACCTCGAGACGCTGGGGGTGGTCTTCGACCGCTATTTCAGCGAGAAGGAACTGTATGCAAACGACGGTGTGGCAAAGATCCTGCGGAAACTCCAGGATGAGGGATTCATATACGAAGAGGGGGGAACGCTGTGGTTCAGGACGACGGACTTCGGAGACGAGAAGGACCGGGTCGTTGTCAGGGAGAATGGTGAGCCCACCTACTTTGCGGCCGATATCGCCTACCACCTCAACAAATACGAACGCGGCTTCGAGAAGGTCATCAATGTGTGGGGAGCGGACCACCACGGGTACATACCGCGGATGCAGGCGTGCATCCAGGCCCTCGGGAGAAAGAAGGAAGACCTGGAAGTCGTCCTGGTCCAGCTGGTCAACCTCCTCAGGGGAGGCGTTCCCGTTCCGATGTCGACCAGGGCGGGTGAATTCGTGACCATACGGGAGGTGACCGATGAGGTGGGGAAAGACGCGGCCCGATACAATTTCCTGATGAGAAGGTCCAACAGCCACCTCGACTTCGATCTGGAGGTCGCCAAGGCGCAGTCGAGCGAGAACCCTGTCTATTACGTACAGTACGCCCATGCCAGGATCTGTAGTATCATGAGAAACGCCGTGGAGCAGGGGTACCAGATCCCGGTCTACGGCGACATCAGGCTCGACCTCCTGACCACTGCCGAAGAGCGTGAGCTTATCAAGATAATCGACACCTTCCCGGAGATAGTCGAAGGAAGCGCACGGACGCTTGAGCCGCATCGCATACCCTACTATATCAACGACCTTGCCTCCGTCTTTCATAGCTTTTATAACAAGCACAAGGTTGTCTCAGACAACGCCGAGCTGACAAAGGCGCGGCTGTTTTTGATCAAAAACACGGGGACAGTAATCAGGAATGCCTTGAGATTGTTGGGTGTTTCCGCACCGGAACGCATGTGAGATTCGAGTTCCGGAAACTCACATTCCGGACAAGGGCAGATCGATGTCGCAGAAAAGCGGAGAGTTCGAATTCAAGCTGGGCAGATCCGGCCTGACGTTCTTCGTCGTTGTCATTGCCGTTGTTTTGTTGCTCTCCTTCATATCCGGAGTGATGGTCGGGAAAAACATCGAGAGCTATCCGGAAAAGATTGCCAGGGGCATACCGGGCGCCATACGGAAAACGATCACGAAGAGCATGGATATCGCGCCGGGGACGGCGCGGGACGATGTCACGCCGCATGTGGCCCAGCGTAACAGTGCCGTCCCGGAGACGGCAAAGAAGGAAGAAAAGGTCGAATTTACCTTTTACGACACACTCAAACAGACCGGTGAGACCGTAAAAGAAACCTTTACAGAGAAAAAGCCCCTCTCACCCGACGTGACAGTGGACACCCCGCCTGAAAAGAAACGGGCAGCCGGACCGTACACGATCCAGGTGGCGTCCTTCAGGGACAGGGGCATGACGGGGGGCTTGAAGGAGAAGCTGTCTCATCTGGGGTATACCCCGCGGGTGGATGAGGTGACCCTCCCGACGAGGGGAACCTGGTTTCGCGTGAAAGTGGACGGTTTTGCCACCTATGATGAGGCGAGGGGAGCTGCATCCCGTCTGGAAAAGGAGATACGGGGCATCAAGTGCCTTATTATAAAGAACAGAGAATCGGAATAACGGGCTATGTTTGAAAATCTGACCGAGAAACTGGACACCGTCTTCAAGAAACTGAAGGGGAGGGGCATCCTCGACGAAGAGACCGTCAGGGCCGCCATGAAGGATATTCGGATGGCGCTCCTTGAGGCGGATGTCAACTTTCGCGTCACCAAGGAATTCATCGAAGATGTGAGCGGGCGGGCGATCGGCCGGGAGGTCTTGGACAGCATAACCCCCGGGCAGCAGATCGTCAAGATCGTCCACGACAGGCTCGTCGAGCTGATGGGGAAAGAGAGCAGTCACCTGAACCTCTCCAACCGGTTTCCCGCTCCGATCATGCTGGTGGGCCTTCAGGGATGCGGCAAGACAACCACTGCGGCAAAACTCGCCCGCCACCTGAAGGATCAGGGTCGCAGGGTCTCCCTGGTCTCCGTGGACGTCTACCGCCCCGCTGCCATCAATCAGCTGAAGATACTCGGAGAGAAGATCGGCATAAACGTATATGATGCACAGGGCCAAAGCGATCCGGTCAGGATCTGTATCGGTGCCGTTGAAGAAGGGAAGGCGAACGGCTTTGACACCCTGATCATCGACACCGCGGGTCGGCTGCACATCGACGACGAACTGATGGACGAACTGAAACGGATCAAGGACGCCGTCAATCCGTCCGAGATCCTCTTCGTCGCCGATGCCATGACGGGGCAGGATGCTGTATCGGTAGCCGAGACCTTTGATACCCTGCTCAACATACAGGGCGTTGTTCTCACAAAGATGGACGGCGACGCGCGCGGCGGGGCGGCGCTCTCCCTGAAAAAGGTCACCGGAAAGCCGGTCAAGTTCGTCGGCATGGGTGAAAAGACCGACGAGATTGAAATCTTTCACCCGGAACGCATGGCGTCCAGGATCCTCGGCATGGGCGATATCCTGACCCTGGTCGAAAAGGCCCAGACGACGATCGATGAGAGGGCCGCACAGGAGCTCGAGCGGAAGATCCGGAAGGATGCGTTCACCCTGAACGATCTGAAAAAGCAGCTGACACAGCTGCGAAAGATGGGATCGCTCCAGGATATCATCGGGATGGTGCCGGGTCTCGGAAAGATAAAGGCCCTGAAGAACGCGGCGCCGGATGACCGGGAGCTGGTGAAGACAACCGCCATCATTGATTCCATGACGGAGAAGGAGCGTACCAACTACAAGATCATAAACGGTCAGAGAAGAAAAAGGATCGCCCGGGGGAGCGGCACCACGGTGCAGGATGTCAACAAGGTCCTCAAGAACTATATAGAGATGAGAAAGATGATGAAAAAATTTGCAAAGGGCGGCATGAAATCGATGATGAGAGGAAATTTGCCCTTTAAATAAAACAAAACATGTGCTAGTAGAGGAAGTTAGTCCAAAAATATCAGGAGGTGGTAACCCGCAGAATGGCAGTTAAAATAAGATTGACGCGAATGGGCGCAAAAAAGAAACCGTTCTACAGGATCGTGGTGGCCGAAAGCGAGGCGCCGCGGGATGGAAAGTTCATCGAAATAGTTGGAAATTACGATCCTTTGAAGGATCCAGCCGAGATAAACATCAAGGAAGACCGGGTGGCGGACTGGCTGTCAAAGGGGGCCAAACCGACACAGACGGTACTGAGTCTCTTTAAAAAAAAGGGACTGATACCAACGGCGGAAGAAGCTGAAAAAGCACAGGCATAGAGCTAAACCATATTCATCTTACTTATTCCAATAACTACCGGGGAGGGGTGCTGCGATGAAAGATTTGGTCAAGTATATGGCTCAGGCGTTGGTAGATTATCCTGACGATGTCGAGTGCACCGAGGTGGTCGGCGAGCAGACCTCTGTCATTGAATTGAGGGTCGCAAAGGATGACCTGGGGAAAGTCATAGGAAAACAGGGGAAAACCGCAAAGGCAATGAGAACCATCCTGAGCGCGGCGTCATCCAAGATACACAAGAGGGCGGTTCTCGAAATTATAGAATAAGTGAGTGATCTGCTCGAGATAGGTAAAATCGTTAAATCCAGCGGTCTCAAGGGACGGCTCAAGGTTCTTTCATATTGTGAATCGGCACGGGTGCTCGAAGAGCTGACGACTGTTTTCGTCGGCGAAGATACCGGGCACGTATCCCCTTTCAACGTGAGGTACCTCCGCGCTAAGGGAGGATCCTTCTCTCTCGGGCTTGAAGGTATCGAAGATCTGGAGGCGGCCGGTGCGTTGGTAGGGCAATCCGTCTTTATCCCCCCGGAGATGCTTCAGGACGGTGAATACTACTGGAAAGATATCATCGGCCTTGATATCGTTACGGAAGAGGGCCAACGGCTGGGGCAGATCACGACAATTCTGCCGACGGGGAGCAACGATGTCTATATCTGCAGCGGTGGCGAACGGGAGATCCTCATCCCGGCATTTGACGATGTGGTTCGGAAGATCGACATTGAGAAAGGCCTTATCGTCGTAAGGCTACCCGAAGGGCTGTAGAATGATTGCTTTTGATATCCTGTCCGTCTTTCCGGAAATGTTTCAATCCACCCTTGGCAGCAGTCTCATAAAAAAATCGATAGACAAGGGCCTCGTCGAAGTAACCCTTCATAACATCAGGGAGTACACCAGGGACAAACACAGGACGACGGACGATACCCCGTACGGAGGAGGAGGCGGTATGGTCATGAAGGTGGAGCCCGTCGCACGTGCCGTGAAGGCCATCGCTCCTACGGAGGAGAAGGCATGCGTTATCCTCCTCTCACCTCAGGGTGAGCCGTTCAGCCAGAAGATCGCGGAGGAGCTCTCTCACCATTCCAGGATTGTCCTGATATGCGGGCACTACGAGGGGATAGACGAACGGGTCAGAAAACATCTGGTTGACAGAGAGATATCGATAGGGGACTATGTCTTGAGCGGCGGGGAACTCCCCGCAATGATCGTGGTCGACGCGGTCTGCCGTCTGGTCCCTGGTTTTGTGCGAAACAGCGATTCGGTGCTGTTTGATTCCTTTTCGACCGGCCTCCTGGAAGGGCCCCACTATACGAAACCCCGGGAGTACGGAGGGTGGAAGGTTCCGGACGTGCTTCTCTCGGGGCACCAGAGAAATATAGACGAGTGGCGGCGCAGAGAATCCCTCCGAAGAACCCTGACCAGGAGACCGGAGATGCTCGAACATGCCGATCTTACAGAAGAGGATAAGAGGGTCCTCGAGGAGCTCAGGGCGGAGGACCCTGAATGTACGGAATGAGCGCTGGAAACCTGTATATCGCTCTTTTACACTACCCCGTCTATAACAAGAGAGGTGAGATTGTGACGACGGCGGTAACCAACATGGATATACACGATATATCGCGGACCGCCAGGACATACGGAGTAAAACGGTTTTATATCGTAACGCCGCTCGAACAGCAGAAGCGGTTCGTGGAACGTATCCTCCACCACTGGCAGAGGGGGTACGGCACAACCTACAACCCTTCGAGAAAAGAGGCCTTTGACATCGTAAGGGTGGCCGATACGCTGGGCGATGTCACCGCGGCTTTAGCGAAGGAAACCGGGGGAAGGCTCAAGGTGGTGATTACGAGCGCCTCTCCCCGAGAGAATTGCCTCACCTGCGAAGCCCTGGGGGAGCTGATATCACAGGGCGACGAGGCATTCCTCATACTGTTTGGAACGGGATGGGGGATAGCCGATGAGGTTATGGAGATGGCCGACTTCCTTGTAGAACCGATACGGGGAGATTCGGATTACAACCACCTGTCCGTCAGATCGGCAGCAGCCGTCATGCTGGACAGATTATGCAGACACAACTAACTATAAATATGCTATTTCAGAGGAGGCTTTTGGATCATGAACGTTCTCGATACACTTGAGAAAGAGCAGATGAGGTTCGATATTCCCGGGTTCAAGCCGGGTGACACCGTGAAGGTGCATGTAAAGATTGTCGAGGGTCAGAAAGAGAGAATCCAGGTATTTCAGGGATCCGTCATACGCAAGAGGGCGGGACAGAACCGCGCCACCTTTACCGTCCGGAAGATATCCTCAGGTGTCGGCGTCGAGAGGACCTTCCCCCTCCACTCCCCCATCATCGACAAGATAGAGGTGGTCATGAAGGGTCGTGTGCGGCGATCGAGGCTGTATTACCTGAGAGACCTCAAGGGCAAGAAGGCAAGGATAAAGGAACTTGGCAGAAGGTGACATGCATCAATTTGAACTGCGTGCCCGCCGGCGTGGCTTTGACGCGATCGCCGGTGTCGACGAGGCCGGGAGGGGTCCCCTCGCCGGTCCCGTTGTTGCGGCGGCGGTGATCTTGCCACCGGATTATACAAACGGGGAGATCAGAGACTCGAAACGGCTGACTCCCCGAAAGAGAGAATCCCTCTACACAACCATACGAAATGACGCCATATCCGTCGGTCTGGGCATCATGGAGGCCTCGGCCATCGATCGGATCAACATCCTCCAGGCCACACTGTCGGCGATGAAGATGGCTGTCTCGAACCTCTCCCCCCAGCCCGATTACGTCCTCATAGACGGAATCCATGCCATTGATTCTCCCCTCACCCAGGAAACGATTGTCAAGGGAGATTCCCTGAGCATCTCCGTGGCGGCCGCTTCCATCATCGCCAAGGTATCCAGGGATCATATCATGGACCGGTACCATGTCCTGTACCCCCAGTATAACTTCCTCAAAAACAAGGGATACGGAACCGAGGAACACCGGAAAGCGGTGAAAGAATATGGCCGATGCAAGGTCCACCGACGGTCCTTCAGGATCAAATAACCGAAAAAAGGGCGCACGGGGGGAGGATCTGGCCATCGCCTGTCTGAAAAAGGAGGGGTACCGGATCATCGAGAGAAATTACCGGTGCCGTCATGGAGAGATCGATATCATCGCCATGGACAAGCAGGATGTGGTCTTCGTCGAGGTCAAGGGGAGGGCATCGGACACCTTCGGTTCGCCCGAAGAGGCCGTCGGCCCGACCAAACAGAAGAAGATCTCGAAGGTGGCGCTCCGTTATCTGCAGGAGAGGGATCTTGCCGACCACAACGCAAGGTTCGACGTGGTGGCCATACGCTTCATGCCCCAGGGTGATCGGGTACGGCTGATACGAAACGCCTTCGACCTGAGTGTGTAATCACGGACCGTTATGGAACAAGGAACCCTCTACATCGTCGCCACCCCCATCGGCAACCTGGAGGACATCACCCTCCGGGCCGTCCGTGTCCTCGGAGAGGTGGGGCTGATCGCGGCGGAAGACACCCGCAGAACGAGGATACTCCTCGATGCCCACGGGATCGGCACTCCCCTGACCAGCCTTTACGATCGTAATGAACTCAAAAAGAGCGGCCACCTGATAGACAAACTGCGTGAAGGGACCGATATCGCCTATGTCTCCGACGCGGGTACACCCGGGGTATCCGATCCCGGATACGTCCTTGTCAGAAAGGCCATCGCACAATCCATCAGGGTCGTCCCCGTCCCCGGACCGGTCGCCGCGGTCGCCGCCCTCAACGTTTCCGGCCTTCCCATGGACAGCTTTGCCTTCTTCGCGTTTCTCCCCTCCCGCAGCGGGAAGAGGAGAAACTTCCTCGAATCCCTCAGGGGGGAGGGAAAGACCATGGTCTTTTACGAATCTCCCAACCGGCTCGTCTCCGCCCTGAAGGATATCGGGGATGTCCTTGGGGACCGGCAGATCGCCGTGTCACGAGAGCTGACAAAGATATACGAAGAGACGTTGCGCGGTACCGTGGGTGAAGTCATCGAGTCCCTTCGGGGGAAAAAGGTAAAGGGGGAGATCACCGTAGTCGTCTCGGGAGCCCAGACCGTCCGCCTGGATCTGTCTCCCGAAGAGATACGGGCACGGTTTGAAGAGGTACGCACAGACCCGAGATCCTCCACCCGGGACATCGTCGATGCCCTCTCGGAGGAGATGGATATGCCGAGAAAGGAGATATACCGGTACGTCCTTGACCTCATACGGGACGAGGAAAACGACAGATCTTCCTGACAACCGAGACACAAAGAGCGGAGAGATGACACTTGAAAAGCTGAGAGAGGACTGGGACTTGGTGGTGATCGGAGGGGGGATAACGGGTGCCGGGATCCTCAGAGAGGCCACACGCATGGGCCTCAATGCCCTCCTCGTGGAACGGGAGGACTTCGCATGGGGCACGTCGAGCCGCTCCACAAAGCTGGTCCACGGCGGCCTGCGCTACCTCAAGGAAGGACACCTCCTCCTCACCAAGGAATCGGTTGAAGAACGCGAACGTATGCTCGATGAAGCCCCCGGACTGGTCGAACAGATCGGGTTCCTCATGCCGGTGTACCGGGGCGCATCGCCGGGAAAGTGGTCCCTCAACATCGGCCTCATTCTCTACGATCTGATGGCGCACGAACGACAGCACCGGTTCTACGATACCGGTGATTTTTCTGCCCTGACTCCCTATCTCAAGAGAAAGAATCTCGCGGGAGGCTTTCGCTTTTTCGACGCCCAGGTCGACGACGCGAGACTGGTGCTCCGCCTGATCAATGAGGCCGTCTCCTCCGGCGCGCGAGTCCTCAACTATACGGCGGCACGCCAGATACGCCGCACCGACGACGGGTACGTCGCAGGCGTGGTGATAGAGGATACGGAGACCTTGGAGAGGAAAACAATCTCCACGCGGACGGTGATCAACGCAACGGGGGCCTGGGGAGAAGAGCTGCACCCCTCCCCCGACCCCAAGCAGCACCTCAGACCCCTGAGGGGGAGCCATCTCGTCTTTCCCCCCTCGGTCATCCCCATCGATGAGGCGGTGGCCCTGGTTCATCCGGACGACGGCAGACCCGTCTTTGTAATCCCGTGGGAGGGAGCCATCCTGGTCGGGACCACCGACATCGATCACCCGGAACCATTGGACAGGGAACCCGCCATTACGGAAGGAGAAGTGGCATATCTGCTGGAGGCCGTTCATGCTTTTTTCCCTTCCCTTGATGTGTCGAGAAAAAGGTGCATGGCAACCTTTGCGGGGATCAGGCCCGTCCTCAGCGAGGGGAATCTCGATCCGTCGGAGGAATCACGGGACTATGTCGTCTGGAAGGACCGGGGGCTTGTAACGGTAACGGGAGGAAAGCTGACAACATTCCGGAGGATGGCATGGGACACGTTGAAGACGGCACGAGAATTTCTCCCTCCCGTTCGATTTATCGGGCGGGATGACCCGGTTTTCTCCCCGATCCCCGACGGTCCGAGAGAGTCCTTCGGCCTGTCCGCCCAGGTGTGGCGCCGACTCTACGGCAGGTACGGAACGGCCGCGGATGAACTGGTCAGCAAAGCGGTCACTGCCGATCTCACTCCCATCCCGGGCACCCTGACGCTCTGGGCGGAGCTCCCCTTCGCGGCACGGCACGAATGGGTACGGCACCTCTCCGATCTTCTCCTGAGGAGGGTGCGGATCGGGCTGTTGACACCCGGGGGAGGCACAGCGTATATAAGGCGTATACAGAAGCTGTGTGAATCGTCGCTGCCGTGGGACAGGAGGCGCTGGAAGCAGGAGATCAGGGATTACCTCGACCTCTGCAGGCGCTCCTATTCGATCCCGGGCGATAACGGGTAAGGTAGATCAGCGAAAGACCGAAAACCGGGGGTATGCCATGGAAGACAAGGGCCTTCTTCTCTCCATCGACAACGGGACACAGAGCCTGAAGGCTCTGCTCTTCGATCTGAAGGGAGAGTTGATAGCGCGCGAGCAGGTCATCTTTGAGCCCTATTATTCGGAACAGCCCGGGTGGGCTGAGCAGGATCCCTCTGTCTTCTGGCAGGCCCTCTGCCAGGCCTGTCACGGGCTATGGGAACACGAGAACAACTACCGGGAACGGATCGCCGGCGTCTCCATTACCACACAGCGAAGCACCATCGTGAACGTGGGCGAAGACGGCATCCCCCTCCGCCCCGCCATGGTATGGCTTGATCAGCGCAAGACATACGGTCTGCCTCCCCTTGGCGGAATCTGGGGCCTGCTCTTCAGACTTGCCCGCGTCAGCGATACGATTTCCTATCTCCAGGCCGAGGCGGAAATAAACTGGATCCGAACCTATCAGCCCGACATCTGGGAAAAGACACACAAATACCTTCTCCTTTCCGGGTACCTGACCTACCTCCTCACGGGGGAATTCACCGATTCCATCGGGTGTCAGGCGGCGATGATCCCCTTCGACTACAGGCGCCTGCGCTGGGCTTCTGATTGGGACTGGAAATGGAAGGCCGTTCCCGTAGGACGTGAGCGGCTCCCGGAGCTCATCCCCCCGGGGCAACCGCTGGGGAGGATCACCAAAAAGGCCGCCGAGGAGACGGGAATCCCGGAGGGCCTGCCCTTGATAGCGGCGGCCACGGACAAGGCATGCGAGGTGATCGGGTCGGGGAGCCTCGACCCCTCCATCGGCTGCCTGAGCTACGGCACGACCGCCACCATCAATGTCACGAGCCGCAGGTACGTGGAACCGATTCCCCTCCTCCCCCCGTACCCTTCCGCGGTCCCGGATTACCATACCATAGAAGTCCAGATCTACCGAGGGTTCTGGATGGTGAGCTGGTTCAAGAAGGAATTCGGCTACCGGGAGCAGCAGGAGGCGTCACGAAAGGGGGTGGCGGTAGAGACTCTCTTCGACAAACTGGTGGACGACATTCCTCCCGGATCGATGGGACTGGTGTTGCAGCCCTACTGGACCCCGGGGTTAAAGCTCCCCGGCCCTGAAGCCAAGGGTGCCATCATCGGCTTCGGCGACGTGCACACGAAGGGACATGTCTACCGAGCCATTCTGGAGGGGCTGGGATATGCTCTCAGGGAGGGGAAAGAGCGGATAGAAAGGCGGACTCATATCCCCATCACCAGTCTCCGCGTATCCGGCGGCGGGTCACAGAGCAGAAACGCCATGCAGGTGACGGCCGACATCTTCGGCCTGCCGACGGCCCGGCCGCACGTTTATGAAACGTCCGGTCTCGGCGCGGCGATCGACGCCGCTGTCGGCCTTGGCCTCCACGCAGATTTCGAATCGGCGGTGAGGGCAATGACACATATCGGTGAGGTATTCGAACCGGACCGGGAAAACCGTGAACTCTATGACCGGCTCTACCACGACGTCTACGAAAAGATGTACCAGCATCTGAGACCTCTCTACGAGCGGATCAGGGCGATCACCGGCTATCCCGCATAACGCGTTGTCTGGAAGGGTACCCCCGACAGGGAGGCCCTCTTGTTTTTCAGTAGTGTTTATAGCATGTTGATGAGGAATGTCTTTTGTTACAATAAAAAATATGATAGGCAGATAGAAAATCTGCAGGCACGCAATTCCGGACGTGGTAAATGCTGAAACATCAGCACGGTCTGACCCCTGGCTTCCCGGGTACGACAGGGGGCCGGTCAGCGGTACCGTATCCAACAAGGCAAGCGGGTGATCTTCAGTCCATATGTACAAATCCTACTACGGCTTCAAGGAAAAACCCTTTCAGATGAAACCCGATCCGTCCCATCTCTTCATGAGCAGGGGCCACGCGGATGCGTATGCGCATCTCGAATACGCACTTGCGGAAGACAGGGGTTTCGTGGTCGTCACGGGAGAGGTCGGCTCAGGGAAGACATCACTTGTCAACCTTCTCGTCGAGAGCCTTGGAGCAGGCTTTACGATCGGGGTCCTGACCCCGGATTTCGCACGGCACGAACCGTTCATGGCGGCGATCTGCCGCCGATTCGGGGTAAACGTAGCCGGCGTCGACACGGCAGGGATCCCGACGTCACTCCGCGATTTCCTCATCGGCCGGCGGGACGCGGGGAGGAGAGCGGTACTCATCGTGGATGAGGCTCAGAGTCTGACGGATACGGCCATAGAAGAGATACGAATGCTCGCAAACCTGCAAACCCAAGGGCAGTACCTGGTTCAAGTGATCCTGACGGGTCGGCCCGCACTGAAACGGAAACTCCAGCAAAACAGGGTACGGGAATTTGTTCAGAGGGTAACGGTTTCCTGTCACCTGGGCGGTCTGGGCAAAGACGAGGTGGGCCGGTATATCCGGCACCGTCTCAGATATGCGGGATGTTCTGAAAACCTCGACATCTTTGACCACGAAGCGGTTCAATCCATCTATTCATATTCCAGAGGAATTCCGAGGTTCGCCAATATCATATCCGATGCCGCCCTCATCTACGGCTATGCCGATGAGCTGCGGACGATCGGGAAGGGGGTCATTGAGGAGGTGATGAAAGACAGAGGTGCGGCCGGAGAGATACGCCACGGAAACGCGCCCCCTCTGACCGTTCGGTTGGGGACGGATGCCGGGAGGATAGACGGCGCTACCCGCCGGGATATCGAAAAAAAGATGCACGGGATCGAGGGCACGATCTACCACATCACCCAGGAATTGAATACCCGGAACTCCGCCAGGAAGACCCAATATGAAACCGGCCTTGAGCTTGCAGAAGTCTTACGGAGGCTGGAAACCCGACAGGCCCTCCTCCTGGAAAGCATCAGGACCCTTCTCCACTGATCCGCTCCCCCGCTTTTCCCTTACATCCGGCGATGTCATCGTCTCTTATACGCAAGCCTTCCACCAATATATTGATCCCACCCAAAAGATTTTGCAGGGCGGCACTGCAATCGACTGTGATCTGTCGCCCCCGCATGCCTTCATCTACTCTCCATCCGATCGATAGTCAATCGTTCCCCGATACCCCCGTCCCGGTGTGGGCCGCGTGGTGACCACCTTGTGACCCGCCGAGGTATATTCCTCCCATCACTTCCCCGTACGAAACCCTCATCCCACCGTCACCCTCCCCTGTCGGAACAAATATCCTCCGAAGAATCTCATGTGAGCGGGAAACCTGCGCTTAAGGTACCGAAAACACTGAAAAATACTACTTTAGTAGTATTTACAATGGGTTCTGAATCTGAGACAACGGGAGCCACGATAAGCATCCAAACCGACAGACGACGAAGGAACCGAAAATAACGGTGACGGGAGGACATTAAAAATGAAGAAATTATTATTTGTTATCTTGGCGGTCTTTCTTCTGTCTATCTCCGGGATAGCCGGGGCCACGACATTTGAATGGGATCTTGGCGATATGTATGATCTCGATCATAATTACTATTACACGTGGGGCGAGAACGACTGGGTGATCCCGGCAGGCGAAACGATAGTCTCCGCATCTGTAACCTTCAATGACATCCGAAACTACGACTGGAGTTCCAACGACCTGTATCTGGGTCTGCTGGATTCGGCCTTCGATGGTGTTTACAGTGGCTGGGACGGGTCAGCGGATGGATCCTACTTCGAAAGCGGGGCCTACAGCGGGACACAGATCACACTGGAACACTGGGAGAACCTGCCGGCTTACGCACAGGATATAACGTATTCTTTCGATACTTCTGAGATCGGCACACTGGTTGCGTACCTGGAAAACGATTCCGTCTTTGGCCTCGGCTTCGACCCCGACTGTCACTTTTATAACAACGGCATATCGTTCAATGTCGAGACATCAGGGGCACCGGTCCCCGAGCCGACCACCATGCTCCTCCTCGGGTGCGGCTTGGCGGGTCTGGGATTTGTGAGGAGGAAAAAAAGTTGAGATAATAGGCCATACACCTGTTTTAAGCGCCCATCACCTCTCAAGCGACGGGCGCTTTTTTATTGTGCCCTATCGTCCCCGGCTTCAAACTACCGGGCAACGGGCTCAACTCTGGTCTTCCTTTGCCTGTTTCTTCTCTTTCTTCTTCTCCAGCTTCTTTTCCAGTTTCTGCTGGCGTTTGCTGACCTCAGGAGTCTCTTCTTCGGCCTTTGCCTTCTTGGCCTTTTCCTCCTTGGGAACGGCCATCTTCTCGGCCTTGACCTTTGCCATTTCTTCAACTTTGTTCTGCTTTTCGTCTATAACGGCAAGCCTCCCCGTAATCTTTCGTATCTTGGCGCGTATCTTCCTGACGGAAACATCCTTCGCTATCGTTCCCTGATCGAGGCCACGTTCATTTAAAACCTCCAGACGACTGCTCAATTCGCTTTCCCAGTAAGCCTTCTGGGCGTCTCTCGCTACCCTATCCTTAGAAGCCATACATTCCTCCCTCTCGTAATCGCTTTCTCGCAGCATCAACCGCAAATATCGCGTTAATCTGCCATAGACGGCCGGTCAAAGTCAACAGGAGAAACACACCCCTGAGTTGCGCCCCCTTCCCCGCGGGGCGGAATACGGGGAAATCTCGCTCTGTGCCCGCCCATTGTTTCCCCGAAGAGACCCTCAAGACACTCGATCTGTAAAAACAGTGAGAAAATCCTTGCTATAATGCTTTTCATCCCATAGAATCGACCGCGGCGTGTCGAGAGATGTGAGGGTGATAGTTCCATAGAGAGGACCGAAGTTCCCAATATGGATTCTGGGTTCTCAGATACCGGGGGCAGCGGGGGCTGTTCCCGATCCGGAAAAAGATAATGTACGCTGATTATTAAACTGGGCTGCTATGAAAAAGACCAAGGTATTACTTGCGGAAGACAACGATCTCAGCAGAGAGAATCTGGCGGAGCTCTTGTCCGAGGAAGGTCACGAGGTAAAGGCGGTCAGGGATGGCAGGGAGGCTATGGATGCCTTCCCCTGCGACAAATACGACCTGGTCATCACGGACATGAAGATGCCCCATGTCGATGGCCTACAGCTGCTCAAGTTCATAAAAGAGATCAATCCTGAAAATATTGTCATCATGATCACCGGTCATGCCACCGTGGACAGTGCCGTGGATGCCATGCGGATGGGTGCTTTTGATTACATAACGAAGCCCTTAAAGGCGGACCTTGTCGCTCTGACGGTGAAACGGGCACTCTCTCACGCAAAACTGAGGGATGAAAACATCGCACTCAGGGGTCAGCTGGAAAAGAAATATAACTTCGGAAAGATCGTATCTTACAGCGACGGCATGAAAAACGTCGTCGAAAAGATCAAAAAGGTGGCCGCATCGGACAGCACCGTTGCCATCTATGGCGAAAGCGGGACCGGCAAGGAGCTGATAGCACAGGCACTGCACTTCAACAGTGACAGGAAAAACGGTCCCCTCGTGACCGTAAACTGCGGGGCGATTCCCGAAGAGCTTCTTGAGAGCGAGCTGTTCGGCCATGAAAAGGGCGCCTTTACCGGGGCGATACGAAGCAGGACAGGGCGGTTCGAACTGGCCCACGGGGGGACGATCTTCCTCGACGAGATCGGCGATATGAGTCCTTCCCTGCAGGTAAAGGTGCTGCGGGTGATACAGGAAAAACAGTTCGAACGAATCGGAGGGATGAAGACCATCGATGTGGACGTACGCATCATTACCGCAACAAACCAGGATCTGGAAAAGGCCGTGGCGGAAAAAAAATTCAGGGAGGACCTCTTTTACCGCATCAATGTGATCCCCGTCCACCTCCCGCCTCTCAGAGAAAGGACGGTCGATATACCGGTCCTGACAAACCATTTCCTGAGGAGCTTCAATAAGATAAAAAAGAAGAACGTAGAAAAACTGATGCCCGAGGCCATGGACTGCCTCATGAGGTATCAGTGGCCGGGTAATGTGAGGGAACTGCAGAACCTGGCCGAGATGCTCGTTGTCATGAAGGAATACGGCTCGATAGGGGTGGATGATCTGCCCGATAAGATACGGCTGAATTCAGGGGCGTCTGAAGAGATTACAAGCGACATCAAGATCCCGGACAGCGGTCTGGATCTGAATGAAACAATCTGCCAATTTGAAAAGGATTTGCTCCAGAAGGCCCTGGAGGAATCGGGCGGAATAAAAAACAGGGCGGCAAAGCTGTTGAAGCTCAACAGGACAACCCTTGTAGAAAAGCTCAAGAGATATCACCTCGGGTAGCGGCCTACCTGTCACCCAGGATATCCCTTACCTTCTTCACCATATCGACCAGCCGGTACGGTTTACCGATAAACCCGGCGGCGCCGGCCTCGAGCATTTCTCCGATCCTCTTGCTGGCGTAATACCCGGTGGTGATAATGATCTTTATCGCAGGATCAATTTTCTGAAGCTCCTTGAAACACTGATATCCTCCCATACCCGGCATTCCGATATCCAGGATGACAAGATCAATCCGGTCCCGTTCCCTCTTATAAATTTGAAGGGCATCTTCTCCATTTTCCGCTGTCAGGGTCGCATACCCATACTGATCAAGTATGTCACATGCTATGTCAAGGATGGGGCTCTCGTCATCGACGACGAGAATAGTCTCATTACAGCCGTGTGCCGTCGCGGTTTTTTCGCGCTCCGCCGGCCGGTCCTCGTTCTTCCCGACATTCCCCAATACCGGGAAATAGACGTTGAAGACGGCCCCCTGACCCGGCTCACTGGAACAGGTTATATACCCGTGGCAATCTTTGATAACACCGTACACGATGGCAAGACCGAGCCCTGTCCCCTGGCTGACCTCTCTCGTCGTGTAAAATGGTTCAAATATGTGCTCCAGCATCTCCCGATCCATTCCGCACCCGCTATCAGAGACGGTCAGCAGCACATACCTCCCGGGGGTCGTCCCTACATGATCCTTACAGTACCGCTCATCAAGGGTTGTGTTCTTCGTCTCGACAACAAGTCTGCCGCCGTCAGGCATGGCGTCGATGGCATTGGCTACAAGATTCATGAGGACCGCCTCAACCTGCTCCTGATCCATATTGATTCCCCTGAGATCATCAGACAGGCGTGTCTCAACGGATATCGTCCGAGGAATGATCCTTATAAGGGACTTCATGACCTTGGTAACTTCTCGATTCAGATCAAGGGGTCTTATCTTTTTCTCCGCCTTCCGGCTGAAGATCAGGAGCTGCCCGATCAGTCTGGTTGCCACCTGGATCAGTTCCTCCATCCGGGCAAGGTAATCGCGGTCGGGATCATCCGGCGGTTTTCTCATCAAAAGGAGCTGAGCATACCCCGAGATTCCCTGGAGGACATTATTAAAATCATGCGCGATACCCCCCGCCAGGATACCGATAGCCTCCATCTTCTGGGTATGGATGAGTTGGGCATCGAGCTTCTTTCGCTCGGTAATGTCCTGTCCCGTTGCAACGGTGATGATCGCCGGACCGTCATCTGCGTCGTAGATAGGCGACGTATTCCACAGCCCCACGCGTACACCGCCATCCCTGCGCAGG
>Ga0272441_10005159_pt1 | contig 23001 bp, 14 predicted proteins | sample SSMProp6N_FD_193582 | JGI IMG/M metagenome (GOLD analysis project Ga0272441, IMG submission 193582) | Marine sediment archaeal communities from Little Sippewissett salt marsh, Falmouth, MA, United States - SSM-Prop-6N | ecosystem: Environmental > Aquatic > Marine > Wetlands > Sediment ...
CAGCGCGGCCCCGCGCGGCGGCCGCGATGTGCAGTACATCGTCATCGAACTCAGACTGCCCGAGCCCTGGACCAGCGCGAGGCCCTACGCGATGAATGAACAGGGGCAGATCGTGGGTGAGGGGCGGATCGGTGGTTCCGATCGCGCCTTTCTGTGGGACGACGGCGAGATGATCAATCTCGGTATCCTTCCCGGCGACGACTGGAGTTGTGCCTACGACATTAACAACGATGGCGTGATCGTCGGCTGGTCAGAGGGTGGTTACCATCACGCGGTGGCTTGGGTGGACGGCGAGATCATCGACCTCGGCGACGGAAACGATGGATGGGCGTTCGCCATCAACGACGAAGGGATGATCGTGGGCTGGTCCAGAGTCGGTGGAGATTGGCACGCGTTCATCGGCGACGTCACGGGTTGGCAGATCGACATCGGCGCCAACTGGCCCGGCGAAGATAGTTGCGCGACCGCGATCAACGAGGAGGGCATCGTGGTCGGCTGGGTGCAAGTCAGTGACGTTATGTGCGAACCGCGTGACTCGTTCATGTGGGACGACGGTGAGATCACCCTGTTCTGGCAGTTCCCGCCGCCTGAGTCATACCACTATATCCCCTGGGACATCAACGAAGCTTGCTCCGTGGTCGGAGAAAAGAGACACGGGTGGTACATGGGCTGCGCCGCTTATGATTACCAAGCGTGGCATTGGCACGCCGGGGAAGGCGTGATCCTGCCGAACCCGCATCCGGAATGCCCCTTTCACGCCGCCTTGGCGATCAATGATGCCGGCGATGCCGTCGGATGGGCAGTCCAATGGTTCGGTGAGTATCACTGCGCCGCCCTCTGGCGTGATGGCATCGCGTATGATCTCAACGATCTGGTTGATCCCGAGAGCCCATGGCACATCGAGGCGGCGTACGACATCGACAGCCGCGGCCGGATCCTGGCCTACGAGTACCCCCATCCGCTTCTCCTGCTCCCCATCAAGCCCGGCGACATCGATGAGGACGGCGATGTGGATACCCAAGACCTCCTGGCGCTGCTGGCGGCGTGGGGCGAGTGCGAAGGCTGCCCCGAGGACATCGATGGCAACGGCGTCGTGAACACCGCCGACCTGCTCACCCTCCTCGGCAACTGGGGATGAGCGGGCGGTCAAGGGTATTGACGAACAGAAACGCGGAAGGAGCACAGCCATGAGGATGCTGATGAATAGGTCGGACATGAACAATGCAGTGTGCGCGACGATCATGGCGGCGGCCCTTGTTTCCGTCGCGGGCGGCGCTGATCGAGCCGCGGCGCCGCGCGGCGAGCGCGATGTGCAGTACGCCGTCGTCGAACTGGAAGTGCCTGCGCCTTGGGAGTGGGTCAAGCCCTCGGCGATGAATGAGCAGGGCCAGATCGTGGGCCAAGGCGAATACGCCGGAGATGATCGCGCCTTCCTGTGGGATGACGGCGAGATGATCCTCCTCGACGTCCTGCCGGGGCATTCGTGGAGCATCGCCTATGACATCAACAACTCGGGTGTCATCGTCGGTTGGTCATGGGCATATGATGCCCTCAGGCGCGCGGTGGCATGGGTGGACGGCGAGATCATCGACCTCGGTGACGAAATTCAGGGAAGGGCATACGCCATCAATGATGAAGGGACGATCGCCGGCTGCACTAGAGTTGGCGAAGAAGGCTATCACGCGGTCATCGGCGATGTCACGGGCTGGAAGCTCGACATCGGGGCCAACTGGCCCGGCTTGAGCAGCTCTGCCAGGGGGATCAATGAAGAGGGGATCGTTGTCGGAACGGTAAATATTGGACCGGGAAACGACGGTTTTTGCGGCGCCACCGACGCGTTCATGTGGGACGATGGCGAGGTGACGCTGCTCTGGCAGGTTCCGCCGAATCACGAAGCCTACTACGGTCCCTGGGACATCAACCAGTCGCGGTGCGTCGTTGGAGAGAAGCACTCGGGGTATTACCAGTACTGTAACGCCTATACCCAAGCAGCGTGGCAGTGGCACGCGGGGGAAGGCGAGCTGTTGCCAAACCCGAACCCCGACGCCGGCAACGCCGTCGCCTACGCGATGAATGACGCGGGCGATGTCGTCGGATACGCCTCCGATGACGGCGGTGACTACTACGTGTGCGCCACGCTCTGGCGCGATGGCATCGCGTATGATCTCAACGATCTGATTGATCCCGAGTCAGAGGTGCATGTCTCCGGGGCTTATGACATCGATGATCGCGGCCGGATCCTGGCGTGCGATTTCCTGGCTGATCATTGTGGTCTGCTTCTGCTGGTTCGGCCCGGCGATATCGATGGCGACGGCGTTGTGGACACCGAGGACCTCCTCACCCTGCTCGCGGCGTGGGGCGATTGCCCGTTCGACTGCCCTTGGGATTTCAATGGCGATGGCGTGGTTGACGATCTCGATGCCGATATCCTCGTGGAGCATTGGGGCGATTGCCCTGATCCGCCTGCCGAATGTCCGTGGGATCTCAACGGCGACGGCACAGTGAATGGGTTGGATCTGGTCCTCCTCGCGGAGCACTACGGCCCATGCCCCTTCGGCGACTGTCCCACCGATCTGGATGGCGATGACGACACCGACAGCGCCGACCTGCTCATCCTCCTGGCGAACTGGGGGTGAGCGGAGGCTTGGGGCTTGGGGCTTGAGGCTTGAGACTTGGGGCTTGAGGCCTGAGCCGTCCGAAATATGTGTCGAGATCGCAGTGCAAAGCCCCGGGACTCCCGTCCCGGGGACTTTTACGCGCCCGCCCTTCGCCTCGCGCCCCTCCGCATCCTTTCGGACCATCGCGTCCAGTAGGCTCGCACCCCCCTCGAATGCCTGTTCTACGCGGTTTTCCACGCTCGGACCACTTTTCCCTATGCCGATCGGCTGATTTCGGCTAGGATCTATATCAGGTCGAACTCGCCGAGGGCGCACGGGGCGTCCGCGGCAGGGGGTTGGATCATGCGAGGAAGTTGTTATCCCGGATGGCAATGGAAGGGAAGGCGGTGCGCGCTGACCGCAGCGCGCCGTCCGGGGCGGCCGGGAGGTCCCGGCCGCATGAACCGAGCGCAGGGTGCGACGGGCGCCGGAGCCCGTCCATTCCGCACGGGCTCCGGCGCCCGTGCCACCGTTCTGTTGGGTGTTGTAAGGGCGTTGACGAACAGAAACGCGGAAGGAGCACAGCCATGAGGATGCTGATGAATAGGTCGGACATGAACAATGCAGTGTGCGCGACGATCATGGCGGCGGCCCTTGTTTCCGTCGCGGGCGGCGCCGAGCGCGCCGCGGTCCCGCGCGGCGAGCGCGATGTGGAGTACATCGTCGTCGAACTGGAAGTGCCTGCGCCTTGGCAGTACGTCAAGCCCTACGCGATGAACGACCAGGGGCAGATCGTGGGCCAAGGCGAATACGCCGGAGATGATCGCGCCTTCCTGTGGGATGACGGCGAGATGATCAACCTCGGTTTCGACGTGGCCTATGACATCAACAATTCGGGCATCATCGTCGGCTACTCGTGGGTCGGCGACGACCACCACGCTGTGGCATGGGTGGACGGCGAGATCATCGAACTCGGTGACGGAGCCGAGGGAACCGCTTACGCCATCAATAACCAAGGCATGATCACCGGCAGCTGCGAGATTGAGGCAGAGCGACACGCGGTCATCGGCGATGTCACGGGCTGGAAGCTCGACCTCCAGCCCGATTTGCCCGGCTTCTCAGGCAGCGCCACGGGAATCAATGAAGAGGGCATCGTTGTCGGCACGGTGACTATTGGCCCGGGAGAAGAGGGGTTCTGCGGCGCTGTCGACGCGTTCATGTGGGACGATGGCGAGGTGACGCTGCTCTGGCAGGTTCCACCAAATCACGAAGTCTGCTACGGCACCTGGGACATCAACCACGCTCGGTGCGTCGTGGGAGAGAAGCACTCGGGGTATTTTATGTACTGCATGGAGTATGAGAGGGAAGCGTGGCAGTGGTATGCCGGGGAAGGCGTCCTCCTGCCGAACCCGAACTCCGGGCCCGGCGAATCCATCGCACGTGCGATCAATGATGCCGGTGATGCCGTCGGATGGGCATCCGACTGGAACGCTGAGTATGGCTGCGGCGCACTCTGGCGCAACGGTGTCCCGTATGATCTCAACGATCTGATTGACCCCGAGTGCGAGTTTCATGTCTGGATCGCTTATGATATCGATGATCGCGGCCGGATCCTGGCAGGCGGTTCCTTGGCTGATCCTTATGCTCTGCTCCTGCTGCTTCCCATCAAGCCCGGCGACATTGACGGCGACGGCGACGTGGACACCGCCGATCTGCTGGCGCTGCTGGCGGCATGGGGGCCGTGCGAAGGCTGCCCCGAGGACATCGATGGCAACGGCGTCGTGAACACCGCCGACCTGCTCACCCTCCTGGCGAACTGGGGATGAGCGGAGTCGTGAGTCGTGAGGTATGAAGTGCAAAGCCCCGGGACTCCCGTCCCGGGGACTTTTACGCGCTCGCCGGGGACTCTTCCTTGACCGACCGCCGCCTATGCGCCATGCTTGTGTCGGACCATCGCAGGACCCATCGCCGGAGATGACGATGAAGGCAAGAGCAGCATCGTGCAGACCTCCTCGGGGGGCTGGGGCGCATCCGCCCCGCCGCTTCCTGCCCGCCTTGGCGTTCGCGGCGGTCGTGGCGGTCGCGGCGGCCGCGATCGCTGCGCGGGGCCCGGCCGCCGGCGCCCGGAACGGCGATGTCGTCCCCACCAACGGCATGGTCATCACCGAGGACACCACGTTCGTTCAGGGCAGCTACGAACTGCCCGACGGCGTGTCCATCGGCGCCGATGGCATCACCCTCGATATGAACGGCGCTGAGTTCATCGGGTCATTTGTCGAGGGCGGCGATCTCACGTACGGTGTCACCTGCATCGGCCACAACAACGTCACCATCAAGAACGGCATCGTGCGCGGCTACTACTACGGCATGCGCATCGAGGACGGGACGGCCCTCCAGATCCTCGACGACGACCTGTCGCACAACTGGGTCGATCCGGACTCGCAGGGCGCCTTCCCGCCGTGGCTGAACATCAACGTCGGCCCCAACCTCGGCGACACCGTCAACCTCGGCGGCGGCCTGTTCATGAAGGACATCTCCGAGGCGACCATCGACGGCAACACGCTCGGCGAGCAGGAAAACGGGATGGACCTCTACTTCGTCACGGAGTCCACCATCTCGAACAACAACGCCTCGAACAACACCGGCTGGGGCATCCACCTCCATGAAAGCACCGGCAACACCATCACCGAAAACATCTGCAATCACTGCATCCGCAGCAACCTCGGCGATTCGGCGGGCATGCTGCTCGTGATGAACAGCCACGGCAACCAGATCCAGGGCAACTCCTTCCGCTACGGCGGGGACGGGTTCTTCATCGGCAACGAGCACGGCTGCCCCAGCAATGACAACGTCATCGCAGGCAACGACGGCTCCTTCGCCGGCGCCAACGCCTTCGAGGCCACCTTCTCCAGCGGCAACCAGTTCATCGACAACGTCGCCGAGGGCAGCAACTACGGCTTCTGGCTCGGCTACTCCCACTCCGGCAACGAGATCATCGGCAACAGCATCCGAGCCAACAACACGAACGGCATCGAGATCGAGCACGGCCAGGACAACATCATCCGCGGCAATACCTTCGAAGGAAACGGGGGTAAGGCGATCGTCCTCCGCACCGACGGGCAGGTGCACTTCCCGCCCGACCAGTTCCCCTGCCTGAACCTGCCCAACCAGGAAGCCTCCAGCGGATATGTGATCGAAGACAACATCATCAAGCTGAACTTCGGCCTGGGCCTGGAGCTCATCAACACCACCGACAGCGTCATCGTGAACAACCTCATCGGCGGCAACGCGGGCGGAGCCGCCTCCAGCAACGGGCAGAACAACATCTGGTCGATCGAGCCCATCGAGGGCGAAAACATCGTCGGCGGGCCCTGGCTCGGCGGCAATTACTGGGACAACTACGACGGCGAAGACCTTGATGAAGACGGCCTCGGCGATACCGACCTGCCTTATACGAACAACGGCGCCATCGCCCTGCCCGGCGATGAGCACCCCCTCATCGGCGATCCCGACATCGGCGAGATCGACAATCCCCGTTCGCTCTGCGCACGCATCTGGGTCGATCTGGGGCGCAACACGCACGCCAACGGCGGGGAGTTCGACACGAGCAACGGCGCGCACTTCGCCACCGACGGCGTCGAGCTTTATCTCCTGGAGGGCAGCAACAGCACGCGCCTGAGCCGCTTCAATCCCGCCACGGCCCGTTACGAGCCGCGGGCGAACGTGCCGCAATCCGTGTGGGACGGCGGGGACTTCCAGTACGGCGACGGCTTGTATTACGCCACCGTCGGCGTCGCCTTCGATCAGAACACGGGCGCCGGGCGCGGGCCCTGGCTTTTTGCCTACGATCCCGTCGCCGATCAGTGGGAGAGCCGCGCGAGCACGGTGATCGACGGCGATCCCGTGGCCAACGAGGCGCTCGCGTACGACCCGGTGAACAACCGGCTGTACGCCACGATGGTGCAGGTCCTCAACACGGGCGATCCTTCGCTGCGCCGCAAGCTGGCGATCTATGATCCCGCCGCCGATGCGTGGATCGACACGACGGCCGACAGCGGCGCGGACTTCACCGCCGGCTCCGAGCTGGAATACCTCGACGGCTGCATGTATGTCTGGCGCGGCGCGCAGGCCGGCGGCGCGGTGAACGGGTCCGATTCGTACCTGCATGTCTACGACATCGCCGGCGGAATCTGGTCGGTGACCCCCACGCTCCAGGATTTCGGCGTCATCCCCGGCTTCCGCAGCGGCGCTTTCGATATCTGGGGCGTGACGCTCGCCTCCGATCCGGATGAGCCGCGGCTCTTCGTGCAGGGCGGGGAGGGCAACCGGCAGATTTACATCTTCGATGTCGCATCACAGGTCTGGACGGTCGCGCCGATGGCCGTGTATGACGGCGGATGGGGCGACGGCCTGGAGTACGTGACGAGCGACCGACGGCTGTACCAGATCGACGGCCGCAACGCACAGGGCGCGCCGCAGGGCACGGCCGTGTTCATCCCCTCCGCCGGCGACATCGATGGCAACGGCGTGATCAACGTCACGGACCTGCTTACTCTGCTCGGTGAATGGGGCCCGTGCGGCGAGAGCTGTTGCCCGGCCGACCTCGATGAGAACGGCCTGGTCAACGTCGCGGACCTGCTGATGCTGCTGGGCAACTGGGGCCGGCGCTGAGCGGTGCCGACGGGCTCGACGTGATTCTGAGATTCAGTATCAATTGCGCCCCGCGTACGGCATGTGCTCTCTCTTGCCTGCTTCCTGCCCTTCCTTCTCACGTGAAACGCGATGGCATCGGCCGGCTGCACCCGGGCAACTCCTGTTACCGGGCAACGGGCCGGCCGTCCGGTGAGGGATCGACCGGCGATCTGACGGGAATTCCTTTGGCATGACCTGATCCGACGGTTATGCTGCGGGAGTGGGGGGATGTTTCTGTTGCCATTGAGCGCAAGGCAGAGGGGGAAGAGAAAGTGTATGAACGAAAAGCAACGGCTATCGTCAGCGCCGGAAGTCTGATCTCTCTGTTCGTTCTTCTGACGGCGGGTCACGCCAGGGGCCAGCTCAATCTCGGGCCCGAGCAGTGCGTGCAGAGCGATGGCCTGGACATCGACGTGCCCGGCTATTCCGTGCCCTCTTTCGTGTACTGGGACGGCGACGATCTCAAAGACCTGATCGTCGGCGAGGGCAGCGGGACCAAGACCGCCCGGGTGCGCATCTATCTGAACTTCGGCACGGCGGATGAACCGGTTTTTTCCGGCCATTTCTACGCCCAGTCCGACGGCGAAGACCTCACCGTCCCCGGCAGCGGCTGTCTGGGCCTCTTCCCCCGCGTCGTGTACTGGGATGATGATGACCGCAAGGATCTGCTCATCGGCCAGTCCGATGGAAAGCTCAAGCTGTTTCTTAACATCGGCACCGATGACGATCCGACGTTCGATGGCGGCATGTTCCTCCAGGTGGGCGCGCCCGGTTTCAAGACGGACATTGATGTGGGCTCACGCACAACCTCCACCGTCGTGGACTGGAACAGCGACGGGCGCAAGGACCTTGTGGCCGGGGCCGTTGACGGCAAGATTCACATCTTCCTCAACGAGGGAACCGACGTTGCGCCTGACTTTCTCGAAGAGATCCTGGCCCTGAATGACGGCGAGGTGCTGGTGGTGCCGACGCTTCGGTCGAGTCCCGCCGTGCTCGATGTGGACGGCGATGGCAGGAAGGATTTCATCACCGGCAACACTTACGGCGAACTGCTCTTCTACGTCAACGTCGGAACGGACGAGGCGCCGTTGTTCTCCGGTTATGTCAACGTCGAGGCGGACGGGGTGCCCATCGATCTGCCCGGCACGCCACGATCACGACCCTGCGTCTGCGACTGGACCGGTGACGGCCGGGTGGATGTGCTGATCGGGGCCGGGGACGGCCTGGTCCGCCTCTACCAGGGCGCGGCCGTTCCCGGCGACACGAACGGCGACGGCGTCGTGGACATCGAGGACCTGCTCTTCCTCCTCGGCGTGTGGGGCGACTGCCCGGATCCTCCCGTCCTGTGTCCGGCCGACTTCGACGAGAATGGCGTCGTCAATGTGACCGATCTGCTCTTCCTCCTGGCCCATTGGAGTTGACCGCGCCCTGAAGGCGGCCCCGCGCCGGCTGCCGGGGGCCGGAGGGCGGCCGGACCCGCAGGATCGCGCGATGCCTGGCCCCGGGACCCGCTTTTTTTGCCCGCGAAATCTCGAATCCACCCTGTCCGCTCTTGACCGAACGGTGGGATATGAAAGACTATGCGCGGTCTGTCTCGTCTCTCTCGATCCGGAGACAGGAAGGGTGGAATCATGCGACGGCTGATCGTTGGTCTCTTCTGTGCGCTGGCGGTGCCTGCTCGCGCCGCGACGGTGCTCTACGTGGATGATGATGCTCCGGCGGGAGGCGACGGAGCAAGCTGGGACGCCCCCTATCGGTTCCTTCAGGATGCGCTAACCGAGGCGGCAGACTCCGGCGGCGCCGTCGAGGAGATTCGCGTCGGCCAGGGTCTCTACCTGCCCGACCGCGATGAAACCAGCCCGGGCGGCACCGGCGATCGCGCCGCGTCGTTCCAACTCCTCAGCGGCGTGGCCCTGATGGGGGGCTACGCGGGCTTCGGCGCCCCGAACCCCGACGAGCGCGATGTCCTGCTGTACCCGGCCACGCTCAGCGGCGATCTCGCCGGCGATGACGAGCCGGATTTCATCAACAACGATGAGAACAGCCACCACGTCGTCACCGCCTCCGGCTGCGATGAAACCGCTCTCCTGGACGGCTTCACGATCTCCGCGGGCAACGCTGACGAGGTGGGCGACGACAGCGGCGGCGGCATGTACAACGAAGCCGGCAGCCCCACGCTCATCGCCTGCCTCTTCGTCTCCAACGCCGCCGGCGCCGGAGGCGGGATGTACAACGAGGCCGCCAGCCCCACGCTCATCGCCTGCGGCTTCTCCTTCAACGCCGCCGCCTACGTCGGGGCCGGCATGTTCAACGGCTTTGACAGCCACCCGACGCTGAGTGACTGCTCCTTCGATGTCAACGCCTCCGACGATTCGGGCGGCGGCATGTACAACTACATCTCCTGCCGGCCGATGCTCGTTCACTGCGCCTTCAGCGGCAACACGGCCGCCCTCTACGGCGGCGGCATGGACAACGTGATTCTCTCTGATCCGACGGTGATCGACTGTTCCTTCAGCGGCAACACGGCCTGCATCTGGGGCGGCGGCATGCTCAACGACGAAAGCGACGCGACCGTCATCAACGGCTTCTTCGCCTTCAACGAGGCGCTGTGCGGCGGGGGGGTCTACAACAACAACAGCAGCAGCGCCGCCATCATCAACTGCAAGTTCACCGAGAACACGGCGATCGTCGGCGGCGCCTGGGGAAACGTCTTCAGCAGTCCCACCGTCACGAACTGCACCTTCAGCGCCAATTCCGCCGCCGAGGAAGGCGGGGGAATGCACAACGACCTGGACAGCAATCCCAGGCTGGCCAACTGCATTTTCTGGGAGAACTCTGCTGACGCGGGCCCCGAGATCGCCAACGCCGGCGACAGCATCCCGTGGATCGGCTTCTGCGACATCCAGGGATCGGGCGGCAGCGGCGGGGGTTGGGATGAGGACCTGGGCATCGACCGCGGCGGCAACATCGACGCCGACCCGATCTTCGGCGATCCCGCCGGCAGTGACTTCCATCTCACCGCACCTTCGCCCTGCATCGATGCCGGCGTCAACAGCGCCGTCCCCGCCGACAGCTTTGATCTGGATGAGGACGGTGACGACGCCGAGCGCCTGCCCGTCGACCTCGACGGCAACCCGCGGTTCACCGATGATCCCGAGACGCCCGACACCGGCTGCGGTCTGCCGGTGGTGGTGGACATGGGTGTCTATGAGTTCCCCGGCGAGGTGGCGGAGCCCGTCACGATCGGTGACATCGACGGCGACGGCGATGTGGACACCGTGGACCTGCTGGCCCTCCTCGCCGCCTGGGGGGTGTGCGAGTCCGATTGTTGTCTCGCTGATGTCGACTCCTCGGGCGATGTGGACGTGCTCGATCTCCTGGCGCTGCTGGCGCACTGGGGATGACGGGCGGCGCATGATCGGAATCGGTCACCGCGTGCCGCGCCGATAAAGCCCACGGACTCCCGTCCGTGGGACTCCTTCTCTCGTGCAGCGCTCAAAGGAACGCGCCGCTCAGATATCGAGGTTCCTCACCTCGAGCGCGTGGTCCTCGATGTAGGCGCGCCGGCTTTCCACATCCTCGCCCATCAGGGTCGAGAAGAGCTGATCGGCATCGGAAGCGGTGTCCCAGTTCACCCGAAGCAGCGATCGCTGCTTCGGATCCATCGTGGTTTCCCAGAGTTCGACGGGGTTCATTTCACCCAGGCCCTTGAACCGTTTGAGCTCGATGCCCCTTCGGCCGACGTCATGCAGGGAGGAGAGAATCGAGGGGATGTTCGGCACATCCACGATGCTCTCCTTTTCGGTCCCGGCGTCAACGAGCCAGGCGAAGCGCGTGGGCAGCTTCTCGCCGGTCACCGATTCCTCCTGCACCAGGCCATAGTCGTCGATGTCGATCTCGAACTCGGCAAAGCGCTCGAATACTTTTTCCAACTCGCGGTTCTCATGCAGCTCGCGCAGGGTGGCGAGCTTGGTGCGGTCGCCCTCGGCCTGCTGGCCACCGGCTCCTCCCGCGCCGAGATCGTCGAGGATGAGCCCGGCGGCCTGCATGAACTCCAGGGCCTGCTCTTCGGACCAGCACAACTGCTCGCCCGCCGGCCAGTTCAGCCGATGCGTGGGCAGACGGCGCTGCTGGCGGGGATCCTGATCGCGAGCCTCCAGGAGGGCGGTGAACGGCGTGCCCCGCCGTTCGGCCACGGACACCAGCTCGCCCAGCCGGATGAGCTGCTGCACCAGCCGTTTCAGCTCCTGATCCTCGATCCGCCGGCGCTCGCGGCCCTCTTCATCGTGGATGAGCAAGACGGCGCGGCTCAGGGCCAGTGAGGTGAGCACCTCGGCCATCTCATGCTCGTTGAGCACGTACTGCGACTTGCCGTTGTGCGTGATCTGGTACAGCGGCGGCTGGGCGAGATAGATCCGGCCGTGCCGGATCAGCTCCGGCATCTGGCGGAAGAAGAACGTCAACAGCAGCGTGCGGATATGGCTGCCGTCCACATCCGCGTCGGTCATGATGATGATGCGGCCGTAGCGGAGCCTGGAGATGTCAAAATCATCGCTGATGCCGCATTGGAGCGCCTGGATGAGCGTGCGAATCTCCTCGAAGGCGAGCACGCGATCGAGGCGGGCCTTCTCGACGTTGAGGATCTTGCCCCGCAGGGGAAGGATGGCCTGCGTGTCGTGATCGCGCCCGCCCTTGGCCGATCCGCCCGCGGAATCGCCCTCGACGATGAACAGCTCGCTCCGCTCGACATCGTTGGTGGCGCAGTCGGCGAGCTTCTGGGGCATGCCGCCCGAGTCCAGCGCGCCCTTGCGCTTGATGAGCTCGCGCGCCTTGCGCGCCGCCTCGCGTGCCCGGGCGGCGAGGACGGCTTTCATGCAGATGTTCTTCGCGTCGCCGGGGTTCTCCTCCAGCCACGATCCCAGTTGCTGCGCCACCGCGCCGCTGACAAACCCCTCCGCCTCGGGATTCAGCAGCTTCTCCTTCGTCTGATTGTTGAACTGCGGCTCGGGCAGCTTGACCGAGACGACCGCGGTCAACCCCTCGCGCAGATCGTCGCCGCTCGGAGCGAGATCCTTCAGCAGGTTCATGCGCCGCGCGTAGTTGTTGATGGTTCGCGTCAGGGAGGTCTTGAAGCCGGAGACGTGCGTCCCGCCGTCCGGGTTGATGATGTTGTTGCCGAACGCGAGCAGCAGCTCGTTGGTGGCATCGGTGTACTGCATGGCGATGTCGCAGGAGATGCCGGTCTCTTCATCCTGCGTGTTGATTCGGATCGCAGGGCTGACGGCGGTCTTGGCCCGGTTGAGGTGCTTGACGTAGCCGATGAGCCCATCGTCAAAGTGGAACACATCCTCCCGCGTCTTGCCTTCCGCATCCACGCGTTCATCGATGAGGCGGATGGTCACGCCCGGGTTGAGGTAGGCCAGCTCGCGCAGGCGATGCTGGAGGTTCTCGTAGCGGAAGGACGTATCGGGGAAGATGTCGCCGTCGGGCAGGAAGCTGATGCGGGTGCCCGTCTTGGTGGGGTTGTCATCGGTGGCGTCGGCGCGTTCGGCGATCTCGCGCAGGGCCGTGGCGATCTCGCCGCGGGCGAAGGTGATGAGATAGACCTTCCCGCCCTTGACGACCTCGACCTCGGTCCAGGCGGAGAGGGCGTTGACGCACTTGACCCCCACCCCGTGCAGCCCGCCGGCGACCTTGTAGACGTTGTCATCGAACTTCCCGCCCGCGTGAAGCTCGGACATGATGACCTCGACGGCGGGCCGGCCGTCGATGGCCGGGTTCTCGTGCTTCATCGGGTCCACGGGCATGCCCCGGCCGTCGTCGATGACCGTGCAGGAGCCGTCCACGCCCAGGCGGACGGTGACGGTGGTGGCGAAGCCGGCCATGACCTCGTCGATGGAGTTGTCCACGCACTCGTAGACGAGGTGGTGGAGGGCGCCGACGGTGGTGCCGCCGACGTACATGCCCGGCCGCTTGCGGATCGCCTCCAGCCCTTCCAGGACCTGGATGGACTCGGAGGTGTACAGGTCATCGGCCGCGGCGGGGAACCCGTTGGGAGCAGCCGCGTCAGGGGTCTGAGATTGCTGGGTCATGAGGAGATTCGGGCGTGTGAAAGAAGGGGGAATCGGATCGGGGAATTATAGCTCTGAATGGGGATCGACGGCGGGTTGAGGGGGGTGCCGGGCGGGGTGGCGAAAGCCGCTTGGAGGCCTGTTTCTGGACTGTCTTCGGGGCTATTTCGGGAGGCTTCGGATCGACGCTGGGCGGGAGTCGAGTATTGCGCTTGTCGTTGGATCATCCATCGCGAGGAAACGAAAGGGGTCTGCTACGCGGCAAGCCGCGGGAGCATCCACTGTCGCTCTGCGGATTGCCACCTGTGATTCCATCCCCCTCTTCTGTCTCCTGTCATCTCTCTCCTTTCTCCTCTCTACTCACCGGGTGGCATGCTTCGGCCCGCGGGGCGAAGCATGATTGGGCGCGGGGTGCGGCGGCGCATGTTTCGCCGTTGCGCCGGTGAAGTATGGCGCCCGTCGTTTGGACATCGGTTGCGTGAGACTGCGGGCGCGTGCTACGCGGCAAGCCGCGATGGGGACCTATTCCAGTCTCTGACTGTTCCTCTGTGTCCTCTGTGGTGAATCCGTCCCTTCTTCCGCACGATCCCCGGCGCCCGATCGGCACCATCAGCGCGATGGGATAGAATGTCCCGCGCCAACCAACGGGCGATCACTGCGCGGAGCGACTTGACGTGAGCGTCATCTGGTGGATTCTCCTGGGACTTCTCATCGGCCTCATCGGCTTGCTGCCCATCGTGCGGCTGCTGCTGCGCCGGGCCGAGTACCGGGCCCGGCAGGCTGAGCGGCGGGCCCGGCAGGCCGAGCGGCTGGCGGAGCTGGGCTCGATGACCGGGGGGCTGGCCCACGAGATCAAGAACCCCCTCTCCACCATCGGCCTCAACGCCCAGCTCCTCAGCGAAGGGCTGGCCGAGGCGGACCTGCCCGATGATGAGCGCCAACGCCTTCGCCGGCGCCTGGACTCCCTCACCCGCGAGGTCGAGCGGCTCCGCGGCATCCTCACCGACTTCCTCCAGTTCGCCGGCCGGATGAAGCTCGATCCCCAGCCGCACGACCTGGTCCGGCTCGTGGATGAGCTGAGCGATTTCTTTCATCCGCAGTGCGACCAGGCGGGGATCATGCTCCGCACGCAACTGCCGAGCGAGCCGATCACGGTTCGCGTGGATGAGGCGGTGCTCAAGCAGGCGATCCTGAACCTGATGATCAACGCCACGCAGGCGATGAGGCCCCCGGAAGCGAGGCCCCCGGAAGGAGGGGAGAGCCCGCCGCATCAGCGGCACGGCGAGCTGATGCTTCGCCTCAGCGCCGACACGAACGAGGCGAGGCTTCATGTGATCGACACCGGCCCCGGAATCGAGCCTGAGAAGCTCGAGGAGATCTTCCACCCGTACGTCTCCCATTCCTCGGGCGGAACGGGCCTGGGCCTGCCCACGGCGAGGCGGATCGTCGAGGAGCACGGCGGGCGCCTGGCGGCCCATTCGGATGTGGGTCAGGGAAGCGATTTCGTCGTCCACCTGCCGCTGGCGCAAGGCGAGACGCCGCAGGAGCCCGCCGGGTCGTGAATCGGCCGGGGCAGGGTGTGCCGGGCAGATCACAAGACAAGCAAGCCCCGCCATGAGCGGCGGGGCCTGTCGTTCTTTTCATCGCCCGTTCCCCCGGCGGCCGGCTTACTTGTTGTTGAACAGCTCCTCGTTCTCCAGCAGGCTCTTGGCGACATCGATGAGGGTTCGCCGGTTGTTCCGGGCCTGCCGCTGCAGGAGCCGCATCGCCTCGGGTTCGGAGACGTTCTTGCGCTGGACGAGGACCCACTTGGCCTGCTCGACGATCTTGCGGCTCTCCAGGCGCTCCTTGAGATGGCTGATCTCGGTGGACTGGCTGATGTGGTCGAGGAAGCGGCCCCAGGCCACGGAGATGCCCACGCGAAGCTGGTCCTGCGTGACCGGCTTGAGCAGATAGCCGAAAACGCCTACGCGGTTGCCGGCCTCGACATACTCCTGGTCGGAGTAGGCGGAGAAGATCACGACGGGGATGAGCAGTTGATTGAAGACCACCTCCGCGGCCTCGAGTCCGTCCTTCTTGGGCATGCGGATATCGAGCAGGGCCATGTCCGGCCTGGCCGTTGAGCAGAGCTCGATGGCCTCCTCGCCGTCGGCCGCAGGGCCGATAACGGTGTAGCCCAGCTCCCGGAGGCTGGCGGCCAGGCCGCTGGCCACCAGGTGCTCATCATCGGCGATGAGCAGGGTCTTCGGTTCGGCGGGATAGGCTCCCGGTCGCCCGGAGGTTTTCCTGGCCGGTTCGGTTCCCGTGTGCTTGGCCTGGTTTGCGTTCATGGTGGACACCTGCCTTTCGGAAGGGAAGGTAGGACTGTCCTGGTCCCGCCGGTTCGTGCATCATATGGGTGCATTGTAGCGGACGTTGGCCGGTCTGCCCGCACCGGTTGGAGACATCAGTCCAAAAAGTCGCGTGCGGCCAGGCGCTGCGGGACATACGTCTCCGTCACGTAGGAAATATCCTTGGTGATCAGGGATTCCACCTCCATCTTGAAGCCGTTGGCGAGCATCCGCTTAATCTCCCGCTTCCAGGGTCTTTTCTCCTTGAACCACGGGTATTTGAGGATCTGTTTGGCCCGGGTTATGTCGCGGTCGTTGAGGTCGATCTTCACGTCATCGGAAAGCTCGCAGCGGTCGTAGTCCTCGGCCCGGATGCCCATGAAGCGGGCCTCGGGCACGGCCATGCGCTGGCTCTCGAAGGCGAGGTTGATGGAGCCCTGCTTGATGACGCTGTAGATGTAGTGCCCCCAGGGATCACAGTCCAGGAGGCAGTAAACCGGGAGCCCCAGCTCTTGGTTGAGCCGCTGGAGGAGCCGTCTCACGCCCCGGGAGGGCTGCCCGCCGCCGTGGGTAAGCACGCAGTTGTGCTTCTTCCAGAACTTGTCCTCGTTGAAGCGCTGCCAGACGGTGTTCTTCTCGACGTGGAGGACGAAGTCCGCCTCGCACTTCTTGAACCGGATGACGGAAGGCTCGACGATCGACGGGATGCTGTAGCCGCCGGAGCCCATGCGCCGGCAGTCGATCTGGTCGCCGGCGTCGATGATGGTGATGTTGCCGACCATGTCCCCTCGCTTGTCGGCGTAAATGTGCAGCTCCTCGCGCAGGCTCTCGAGGGCGACCTCGAGATCCTCGAGGATGGTGTCCGATTCGCCCTGGTCGCCGAAGGTCTTCTCGCTCGTGCCCGTGATGGTGTGGAGGCTCTTGTAGTACATGCCACGGAGGCTGAGGGTTTTCTCGGCCTCGATGAGGTCCTTGCATCCCTTGGCCAGGAGGACGGTCTGCATGAACTTGCGGGCCTGGCCGAAGTTGAACAGGTTGCGCCGCTGCTTGTTGGAGCCCATCTCGATGATGCGCTTCTCCTTGTCGTAGCGCATGTTGCTGGCGGTGCGCAGGGGGATGTCCACGAAGGGATCGCGCAGGGCGAGGCTCGACTTGACGACGGCCGAGCCCATCGCGTCGATCTTGCCCAGCGTCTGCCGATCGCGCTGGCGGCTGACGGTCCGGGCGCCGGCGCGGGCCGATCCCCTGGCCACGGCGGATGCCTCGGCCGTCTTCCGTCGGGTCTTCTTGCGGTCTGGTGCCGCGGCCGCGGAGGCCCCGGCCGCCGGCGCTTTGCCGGCAACCTTCTTCCGCACCTTCTTCTTCACCAGGATCTTCTTCTTCGTCTTCTTCGTGGGCATGGCGGCTGCCTTCTTCGCGCTCCCGTAGCATATCGGATTGCCCGGTCGGCAAACTGCAAACCGTGCCGGCCGCCGCGCCGCGGCCGCCGGGGCCGGACCATCGTACGCCGCGGCGCCGGTGACGGCGTCAGGCCGCCGTCGGCGCGCTTCGCCTGTCGCGCGAAACCTATGCTTATGGCCGCATACGGCATCGGCGAAAGGAGGCACGCGCATGGCCGACGACATCGAGACGCGCCCCTGGCAGGATCTGGGCGAGATGGCCGAGCGCGGCGATGCCCGGCGGCTGGAGGAATACCTCACCGAACTGTCGACCGGCGAGTCGGCCCGCGCCATGGCGCGCCTCTCGGCGGAAGAGCGGGGCAAGGTGCTGACCACCCTCGCGCCGTCGGACGCCGCGGAGCTGGTGGAGGCGATGCCTGATCCCCAGGCGGCCGATCTGCTGGGGCAACTGCCCGCCGAACGGGCCGCCGAGATCCTCCATGAAATGCCCAGCAACGAGCAGGCCGACCTGATCGGCGAGTTCGGCCGGGAACAGGCGGAGATGATCCTGGCGGCGATGGATCCCGCCGAAGCCGGCGAAGCGCGCCATCTCGCCGGCTTCGCCCCCGATGTGGCGGGCGGGCTCATGATCACCGAATACCTCGCCTATCACCAGACCGCGTCCATCGAGGAGGTCGTCGATGATCTGCGCCGCGGGGCCGAGCGCTACTCGGACTACGACGTGCAGTATGTCTACGCGACCTCACGCGCGGGCGTCCTCACCGGCGTCCTGCCCCTGCGCGATCTGCTGCTGGCGCGGCCCGGCCGGTTGGTTGCGGACATCATGATCTCCCAGCCGCGGGCGGTGCATGAAGAAGCGACGCTGGAGGCGCTGGGGGAGTTCTTCGATCGCCACCACTTCATCGGCGTGCCCGTCACGGATGAGGCGGGCCGGCTCGTGGGCATCGTGCGGCGGCACGATGTGAACGAGGCCCGCGCGGGACGGGCCGGCAGCGATTACCTCAAGGCCCTCGGTATCGTCGGCGGCGAGGAGCTGCGCTCGATGCCCTTGCTGCGGCGCTGCCGCCGGCGCCTCTCCTGGCTGAGCATCAACATCGTGCTCAACATCATCGCGGCGAGCGTGATCGCGGCCTATCAGGACACGCTCACCGCGGTGATCGCCCTCGCCGTCTTTCTTCCCATCATCTCCGACATGAGCGGCTGCTCGGGCAACCAGGCGGTGGCGGTGAGCATGCGCGAGCTGACGCTGGGGCTCATCCGGCCGACGGAAGTCGTCCGAACCTGGCTGAAGGAGGTGGGCGTGGGGCTCCTCAACGGCCTGGCCCTGGGCGTGCTGCTGGGATTGGCCGCATGGCTCTGGAAGGGCGAGATCTACCTGGCCCTCGTGGTGGGGGCGGCGATGGCGCTGAACACGATCGTCGCCGTGTCGATCGGCGGCATGGTCCCACTGGTGCTGAAGCGGCTGCGGTTCGACCCGGCCCTGGCCTCAGGCCCGATCCTGACGACGGTGACGGACATGTGCGGGTTCTTTCTCGTCCTCAGCCTGGCCACGCTGGTGCTGGCAAGAATCACGGGCGGGTAGCCGCCGCCGCGGCCGGCGACGCGGCGGGGCATTCCGGCTCTTTCGCGGCAGGAGTGCCGGGGCTATTTTCGCCGGCCGTTGCGTTTCGTCGTGCGCCGGCGGGCCGTCCTCTTCGTTTTCTTTCCGGGCCGGGCCGCGCCGTTGGCGCCGAAGAGGGTGCCGTTCTCGAACGCCTCGCCGTTGTCCCCGTTGCCGTTGACCTGGCGGTCCTCGATGATGACGACATCTTCATCGTCGGCCAGCCGCCCGCCGTCATCGAGGATGTTGCCCTCCTCGTCAAGCTGGTAGTCGGCCTCCTCGGTCTTGCGCCTGGCCTGCTCGAAGAGGGCATCGTAAACGCGCTTGGCCTCGACGCCGGTGATGGACTCGCAACTGCGGGCGATCTCGCCGATGTAGCGCTCGTAGACGGTTCGCCGCTCCGCCTCACGCCGCATGCGCTTGCGCCGCCGCAGGTAGATGCCGAGCTTGCGGCCGCACTCCTGGAGGGCGAGCTTCATCTCCTTGCGGATCTCATCGTAATCGGCGACCGCCTCCTTGCTCTCGCTGGTGAACGGGACCCACACGCTGGCCATGTGGATCATGATGACCATCGGTCCGGTGGGCAGGCTGTTCTTCGGCTGGGCGAGGTTGTAGTTCCGCCAGCTCGTCTCGAGGACGCTCTTGAACGCGCAGCAGCCGGATTGCTGGTAGAGCAGCGGCACGCGATTGGCGAACCGCAGCACGCGCGCCGGCTCATCGCGGGGAAGCTGGCCGACGTAGGCGAGGGCGACCTCGATCTGGAACGGGTTGCCGCGATAGACCGCCGGCGGGCGAGTGGCGGCGGCGAAGAACTCCGCCTTCACTTCCTTGAGCAGGCCGGCCAGCAGGGCCCGCGAGCCGATCGGCACCAGGCAATCGGTGGGCGGGGCGGTGATCTTCACCTCGCCGATCGCCTTGTACAGCGCCTCCGCCTCCTTGTGCCCGACCTGCTTGACCCAGGTGAGATGGGTCATCCCCGCCTTCTTGCAGATCTCCTTGGCCTTCTGCAAACCGACGCGGCAGAAGTCGTTCTGAAGGAACGCACCGATCTTGGTCGCCTTCGTGCGCTCAAGCATCTGGATGAGCGTGCCCAGCTCGATGCCCTTGGGATGCGGCTTGATCTCCTGCGGCTCCTCCGGCAGCTCGTCCACGGCGCGCGGGAACTCGATCGTCTCGTTCGTCGGCGTGATGTAGGTGATCTGCGCGTGCGGGTTGGCGATCGCGGTCTGCTCGAGGTATTCGTCTATGGACTGGCGGCCCTTGAGGTAGCGGCCCTCCAGCTCGACCGTCACCTGCGTGCCGTGCCCGTCGGGGAAGAGCGTGTCCTCCTCGGCGTGCTCGGTGTCGTTGATGATCTCCGCCCGGTTCTTGGAGGTGTCCATGCGCAGGCGGATCTCGTGGGCGGGCTTCCTCTTCGAGGTCTTGGAGATGATGAGAACCGGCTTGCCCGTGGTCATCAGGCCGTACATGCCCGCGGCGCTGATCCCCATGCCCTGCTGCCCGCGGCTCATCTTCAGGCGATGGAACTTCGAGCCGTAGAGCAGCTTGCCGAAGATGTACTCGATCTGCTTGCGGATGATGCCCGGCCCGTTGTCGCGAACGGTGATCTTGAAGCGCGTCTCGCCGAGCTGGAGGACCTGCACGTGCAGTTCGGGAAGGACGCCCGCCTCCTCGCAGGCGTCCAGGGCGTTGTCCACCGCCTCCTTCACCGCCGTCAGCATCGCCTTGCGCGGGTTGTCGAACCCCAGCAGGTGGCGGTTCTTGGCGAAGAACTCGCTGATGGAGATCTCCCGCTGCTGCTTGGCCATCGATTCGGCGGTGGCGCGGCTGCGGGTCGTCTTCTTCCCCTGCGTCTTGGCGGACTTGGGCATGCTCTTGGTGATCTTGGGGTCCGGTGGACTGGCGAGGATCGTCATCGAACGCCTTCCCTGGCTGGGGGCTGCATTGGCGGGGCGGCCGGCGCCCGGCCCCCGGCCCCCGACGGGGCGGCCGCAACCTCTCTCATCGGATCTTATCCGCCGAGTCCGGGAAAGATAATCGCCCTGCCGCGGGCGGCGTGTTCATTCCGCCGGCCCGGACGGGAGGTGGTCGCATCAGCGAGGATGAAGGCGACCATCCGAACCTCGCCCGCCCCCGGCCGTACAAATGACGATCCCCAACCTGGCCGGGGCGGAAGGGAAGCACCATGACCGCGAAGCGCCGCGCGAAGCTGCTCGATCTCTGGCGGAAGCAGATCCGGCCCATCGTCATCATCATCACCGTCGTCCTCGCCCTCCGATCGTCGGTCGCCGACTGGAACGATGTGCCCACCCAGTCCATGGAGCCGACGCTGCTCGTGGGCGATCGCATCTTCGTCAACCGACTCGCCTACGACCTGAAGATCCCGTTCACCACGTGGCATATCGCCGAGTGGAGCGCGCCGGAGCGCGGCGACATCGTCGTCTTCTTCAATCCCGATGACGGCAAGCGGATGGTCAAGCGCATCATCGGCGTGCCGGGCGATCGGATCGCCATGCAAGGCAATCGCCTGCTCATCAACGGCGCGCCGGTGCCGATTCAGCCGCAGACGGCGGGGCCGGTGGGCGGCGATGATCTGGCGGATCCGCCTCCGCACGCGTTCGCGACCGAGCAGATCGGCGCGGCGAGTCATGCGATGATGGTCCAGCCGAGCCGGCGAGCGATGCGCAGCTTCGACGAGGTGATCGTGCCCGCGGGCGAGTATTTCGTGATGGGGGACAATCGCGACAACAGCCGCGACAGCCGTTTCTGGGGCTTCGTTTCGCGCGAGAAGGTGCTGGGCAAGGCGCTGGGCGTCGCCTTCAGCCTCGATCACGATGCTCACCACCTGCCGCGCTGGGAACGGTTTTTCCGGGGTATTGAATAGGAAAAAGTGGTCGCGAGGCATTCGGGGAAAGAGAATCGCGATCCCCTTTCTCGTTTCGATTGTCAGTCTCGCTCTTGACTGGGGATAAGCAGGATGAGGACGATTTGGCTGGTAATGGCCTTATGGACAGTGTTTCTAACCGGTTGCGCACACCGCGATGATGCACCTCCTCCTGCGGCCAAGAGCGCGGTCATCACCATTGGGATGTCAATCGAGACTGCGAAATCGCTTCTTGAGGCGCACGGAGGAGAAGAAGTTGGCTTGGCAACCGCTCCACCGGAGGGGAAATCGCTTCTGAATGTCTCGCTCCCGGGGAATCGACTCGCGATTATTGTCTACGATCCGGAGGATGAGAACAGAATCACCGCGATGAGCGTGTGCACCAATCCTGAGGCCGTCAGGGTTGAGCAGGATTGGCACGCTGTGGACGAGATCGAACTCGGTCCTGCACAGGGCACGGATGAGTAGTCGGGCGTAGGGGCCAATCTCAGCACGGCGGGACGAACGGGGTGCCACTGGCAGCGACCGATTCCGGGGGCGGGAGTCGGCAGTGGAGAGGGTTGAAACGCATGCACGACTCGCTGCGCTCGCTGTGCATGGCACCCGACGGAGCGGCGCAGCGCATCATTCCGGTGTCTTCTCCTGCCTCCACCCGCACTCCGGGCAAGTTTCCGTCGGCGCTCCTCGCAAGTTGTAACCGCACTTGATGCAGAAGCCCCGCGCACGCCGGATCCGTCGCCGAAGCGCCGACGGGCCGCACAACATCATCCACAGCACTCCGGCGTAGATGATCGAATTCAGCGCGAAGCCGAACCAGAGAGGGCGGAGGGGCAGCACGAGTTCACCGCGACCCCATGTTTCACCCGTGATCCGGTCGGGCAATCCCACTGCGGCGACGTACTCGAGCTTATGAACTTCCTCAATGCGGCTGCCCAAGTATTCCTTGCGAGGGTCGCTGTAACCCTGGATGACGATGCAACCTCGCAAGGAACGCACCGGCAGCCCCGCGAGCGTTCGATCGATTCGAATGTCCTCTCTCCAACCCGGCCGCCCGCGCAGGAGCTCCGTTGCGCCGAACCAGCATCGAGTCTCGACCCCCAGGCCGACCGATCGTGACCGCCAGTCGATATGGTCCCACTTGAGTGATCCGGAAGCTGGGGGGTGTGCATCAAACGCCTCGATCGGAATCGGCAGCTTCCAGAAGTCATCCGTCTCGTTATAGCGGTGCGAGTAGCAGACGCAGCCCCACGCGATGCCGATGTTCACAACCGCCCCGAGAATCAGCAACACAGAGGCTATAAGGATCCGGTGCTTCATCCGGCGACCTCGCCAGGGGCTTGGGCAAAGAGACTGTCAGTCTATCTCAGCGAATAGGGCAGCGCGCCTTTTCTCGCCGCCTCACGCGCCCGCGACGAGTTTGAGGAGGG
>Ga0272441_10005160_pt1 | contig 23000 bp, 18 predicted proteins | sample SSMProp6N_FD_193582 | JGI IMG/M metagenome (GOLD analysis project Ga0272441, IMG submission 193582) | Marine sediment archaeal communities from Little Sippewissett salt marsh, Falmouth, MA, United States - SSM-Prop-6N | ecosystem: Environmental > Aquatic > Marine > Wetlands > Sediment ...
AAAAGCCCGAACTAAGGAGGAGTTGTACGATGCCATTGGAAAAGCACTGGAAAAAGTTAACCCGCAGGACTCAAAAGGCTGGTTTTTTTCGTGCGGCTATACCGCATCTCAACCTTAAAATGCTCTAATATACCGTACAGGCCCCTGGCTGAAGTGTAGTGAACTAACAGGGGGGGCGTTTCGTTAAAAGACGGCATAATCATCGGTTGCATGTCAAAGTACTCGCGCTTACAGGGGCAGTTTTACCGGCTTGCCTTCCTTGCCGGACTGGTCGGCGGCGAAGCAGATTTCGAACGTTTTCAACGCGTCCGCCACGTTTGCGTGCGACTCCTTGTCGTTCAAAATGCAATCAACAAGGTTCGCGACTTCGTCGGTGAACGGGTGGTGGGAGACATCGCCGCTGTCGGGCAGGATGGTGGGGATTTCCGCCCAGGACGTCTGGCCTTTCATCTTGGCGCGGGAGTACAGAAGGTTGTTCTTGATCGTGCCTTCGGTGCCGACGAGGTTGATGTTGAACACGTAGGGCTGGATGCACTCGATGCACGAGGCCACCTTCCCGAGCCGGCCGTCTTTGAACTTGACCATCGTGCAGGTGGTGGGATCGTACTCGTACTCCTTGAAATCGTGGCCCTTGCCGAAGGTCGAATACTGGAATACCTCCTCGACCTCGCCGCCCATGAACCAGCGCAACGCGTCCACGCTGTGGCAACCGGCCGACAACAGCGAGCTGACGCCCACGTCTTTCGTCACGTTCCAGCCGTACTGCGCGTACCACGGACCGATACCGTGAAAATAGTCCACCTCGCCGAAAAACAGCCGGCCGACCGCGTTGTCGGCAAGCTGCGACTTGATAATCTCGAACAGCGGGTTCCACCGCAGGACAAAACTTACGATGGATTTTACGCCGGCCTTTTCGACCGCGTCGCGGATCGCGCACGCGTCTGCCCACGTCGTCGCCATTGCCTTTTCGAGCATGAGATGTTTCCCCGCCTGCGCAATAGCGACCGCGTGTTCCTTGTGCAGGTTCGGCGGCGTCGCGACCGACACGATGTCCAACTCGACTTCCTTGAACATCTTCTCGTAATCCGTGTATACCGGCACGTCCAGCCCGCATTCGGCCGCCTTTGCCTTGCCCAGCTCTTCGGTCAACGCGCACAACGCCCGTATTTCCGTGTGCGGGTTCGCCTGAAACGCCCGGATGTGTTCCCCGGATACCCACCCCGTGCCAATCGTCGCTACGCCAAGTTTCATCTCCAGCCTCCCTGTTCAGTTAAAGGACAATCCGTAAAAAACTACCCGTGGTGCCAATAAACATTCCAACCCATGTACTTGTCAAACGCCTCGAATACGGCGCGGGCATACCGGCCGTGCGTCATGGCGACGTGGTGTTCGAAGCCGTTTTCGCAAATGTATCGCAGCAGGGCCTGCATGTGCGGGATCTGCGCCACGCCGTAGCCGCCGAACGTCTCGAGCGCGTCGTCAGTGAACTCGCCCTCGCCCACGTACGCGCCAATGGCGCCCTCGGTGTCGAACGTGCTGACGCGCGCATAGGTGAGCGGTCCCGGCTTGATTCGGCCCCGCACAATGCCGAATGTGTCTTCCGTATCGGTCGAGTCGGCGATCAGCGGGTTGTAATCCACGACGGCATCCTGCAACGCGCTCTTCGGCAGGTTCGAACAGTGAAAGCAAACGCACTTGCCGCGGTCCGTCCCGTAGTTGTTGTTCCAGTCGAGCAGGCAGCTCGGGTGTTGCGCGGCCAGCGCGAGCGCGTGCATCGCGACCGCCCCGCACACGTCCACTTCGCATGCCGCAGGCCGCAGTTGTTCGCTGAGCATGCTCATCAGCGTGCAAGGGTAGATGCCAAAATAATCCTCGATCGCCGTCCAACACTGCACGGCGATTGCATCCAGCCCCGAAATTTCCATCCACCGGTCGATTACGACGCCCAGCTTGGCCATTTTGACCATGGCGGGTTCAGGCGGCGCGGCCGCTATGGTGGTGTACGCCCGGATCTTCTCCAGTCGGCTGCGGACTTCCGGCGCGCCGTCGTCAAGCTCATTTGATTGGCCAAACGCGTCGGACAAATCGAGCGTCTCGACACTGATGCCCGATGCCTGCAACAGTTTCTCGCTGAACCGCACCGTATTGAACGCCGCGGGCCGTGCACCGAGCGCGCCGACGCGGCACCGCCGAAGACCATTCACCACCCGGCAAACCGCCCCGAACATATCGAGATCCTGTTTAAACTCCGGGGTGGCGGGATCCATGGTGTGCAGGGATGTCAGCGTAAACGGGATGTTGTACTGCGCCAGGTTGTTGCACACGCTTATCTTGCCGCAGAACGAATCGCGCCGGTTCTTGATGCCCATCCGCCCGGGATCGTCCTGCCAGGCATGGATCAGGACGGGCACCTCAAGCCCGGCCAGCCGGATCGTATCGGCAACGCCGCGTTCGTCGCCGAAGTTGGGCAACGTGACCAGGATGCCGTCGATTTCGCCGCGGTGTTCGGCAAAAAGTGCCGCGCACTTTTTCGCGTCCTGCCAGGTTTCGACGGAACCAAACTTCGTGTCTTCCCCGCCCAGCATGACCGCGGAATAACCGAGCTTCTCAATGTGCGAAGAGAAAAACTCGTGACCCTGCCGGGCCAGTTCCGCGGGAAAGAACCCCCTGTTCCCCACGATAACCCCAAAACACATCCGTTCGTTCCGCATCGCATTCCTCCCGCCGTTAAACGCCGGTCATTTTACAGAATGACAAGCTCCATGCCAAAGACTGACCGCCACAGTGGGCGCGGGAATGGAACGCTGCCGGGCTTATTGGGCGGCGCCGGCCGCGGCGATGGCGCTTGCGGTTTGGCTGGCGAGCTTGCCTACGGCTTCGCTCATGGCTTCGGGTAGTGCGGCGACGTCGTTGGTTGCGAGCGGCGCGGTGGCTTCCAGGGTATTGGACCATACGGCTTGGGGTTCGAGAGATTTGCGCAGCGTGAGTGTGGCTTTGGCCACGGCGGTCCAAGGTTGGGAGGTGCGGTTGAGCTCGAACCTTCTGAGCTGTCCGGTAAGTGTAAAAGCGGGACGCGTCATGAATGCGGCGAGGCCGACGTTTTGAAACTTTCCTGTATCAGTGATGGCGTCCATGAGCGCGCGGGTAACGATATCACTCGGCAGCTCGGCCCATTCGTACTCGTCGAAGGTTCCAAGCACGAGGCCGTCATCGAGATACGCGATGGGTTGGCGGTATGCGCGGCTGGTTTCGAGCGTTCTTACGCCGAGCGTGAGGCCGGTGGGTTTTTCGGCTTTCTGGACGTCAATCTGCGGCTCGACGACAAACGAGGTGATAGGCGTGTACTCGGGCGTTGCGCAGCCCGCGGCGAGTAACAGCAGGATCAGTGGCAGTCGGCGCATATTTTATTCTCCCCTCGGCCGGCCGCGGCCGCGAATCAACGAAGACGGATTCTGCAGCAGGTAATCGGCCAGGTCTTTTATGGATAGCAGCGAGTCGTTGAGCGTTTGCAGCGTTTCTCTCAGGTTGAGTTGGACGTTCTGGATGCTTTGTTCGGTTCCCTCGCCGACGTCTTCGATGGCGCCGGCGGTGGTTTGGAGGCGTTCGGCGAGTTCGTTTATGTTCTCGAGGGCCTGGTTGAGCACGTCGTTGGTCTGGCCGAGTTCGAGCGCCTGGATCTTATCGCGCAGTGTTACAACCGTTTCCTCGGTAGTCTTCACAAGGCTTTTTACGTCTTTAACAAGCTCGCGAAAGTCTTCTAATCCGCCGTCGGCGCTGTCCGACAGCTTGTCAAGTAACTCGTTGGCCTTATCGGCGAACTCCTGGGCTTGTTCCACCACGCCGGCGGCGCTGTCGATGAGCTCGCCCAACCGCCCCCCGTCGACTCCTTCGAGCACTTCGCTCACCTGTTCGGAGATTTCGTTAAGGTTGTCGAGGAGATCTTCGATTTGTGAACTGAGGGTTTCGACTAGCGATGGCACACTGGGAATCTCGGAACCGGGGGACAACATGGGTGCGTCCGGGTCCCCGCCAGACAAGCCGACCGAGAGCGTTCCCGTGGCGATGCTGTACAGGACGAGTTGGGCTTCGACACCAGGTTTGAGCGTGACTTTGTTCAGGAAGATTTCCAGGTCCACGTGAGCGGAGTTGTCCTTGGTGACGTAAATATTGCTGACGGTCCCGACGGGCACGCCGAGGTAGGTTACGACGGAGTTGGTGCTGAGTCCGAGGACGGACTCGTTAAATTCGGTCCAGTAGTTGATTTTTGGTTCGTGGCGGTACCCGGATATGAGGAGGATGCCGCCGGCAATCAACAGGACGCAAATGACCAGAAACAGGCCTACTTTAGCTTTTTGCTTGCGTGTTGCCACTGTTTCTCCCCTGGAGTTTCTCCATCACATGATGTTCCGTTCGCTGATGAACTCGTCGGGCCTGCGCTCGAAAAACTGGCGGACCCGCGCGTTGCCGCTCTGCTCGGCATCTTGGACCGTTCCGGTGAAAATGACGTTGCCGCGGTCGAGCATAATGATTCGGTCGGCTACGAGTTTGATCGAATCGAGCTCGTGCGTGACGATGACAAACGTGATACCCAGCAGCTTGCGCAGGTCGAGCACGAGCTCGTCAACGCCCGCGGCCGTTATCGGGTCGAGTCCGGCCGACGGCTCGTCGAAGAAAACCACCGGCGGTTCGAGCGCGATGGCCCGGGCGAGTCCGGCGCGTTTGCGCATCCCGCCGGAAAGTTCCTCGGGCATGAGGTTTTCCGCGGCGGAAAGGCCGACGAGGCTGAGTTTCATCCGGACGATGGCCTCGATGAGCGCCTCATCGATTTCGCCATACTCGCGCAGGGGCAGGGCGATGTTGTTGCCGACCGTCATGGAGTTGATCAAGCCGCTGGACTGAAACGCGATGCCCATTTTGCGCAGCATGCGGGCCAGCTGTTCCTCGTCCATGTGGGCGATATCGACGCCGTTGTAGAGGATTTCGCCGGCGGCCGGTTGGAGGAGGCCGCACATGTGCTTGAGCAGGGTGGTTTTGCCCGAGCCGCTGGCGCCTATGATGACAAACACCTCGCCTTCGAACACCTGCAACGAGACGCCGTCGAGCACGCGGGTCTCGCCGTACTCGGCGACGAGGCCGCGTACCTCGAAGATGACCTTGCCGTTTTGGGCGTTGTTCGTGTCGTTCATCGCGGGCTATTCCAAAATGTAGTAGAAGATCGTTGCAAACACTATATCAATAACGATGATGAAGAAGATATCCATAACGACGGCGCGCGTGGTCATCAACCCGACGCCGCGCGACCCGCCTCTTACGCGAAACCCGTTGTGACACCCGATCAGGACGATCATTATGGCGAAGGCGATGGTTTTCAAAAAGCCCTGAACGAGGTCGTCGAACCCAGCCGCGCCGAGTGTTTCGTTGAACCAGTTGTCGGGCCGGAACTCGAGCACGACGATGCCCCAGACGGCGCCGCCCAAAACGCCGGCAATCAGCCCGAGCGCCACCAGGCAGGGCATTACCACGAGCAGCGCGAGGATCTTCGGGGCCACGAGAAACTGCACGACGTTCAGGCCCATGCCGCGCAGCGCGTCGATCTCTTCCTGCACTTTCATGGTGGACAGTTCGGCGGCGATTGCGGCGCCGGTGCGGGCGGAGACGACGATGGCCGTCATAATGGCGGCGAGCTCGCGGGCGAACGCGATGACGATGAGGTCGGCCACGTAGATGCCGAGGCCGAACTGCGCAATCTGGGCCGCCGAGAGCATGGCGATGATCAGGCCCAGCAGGAAGTTCATGAGCACGTTGATTCGCACGGCTTTCACGCCCATCTCGTAGACTTCGTCGAACCACAGGTTCCAACGGAACCCGCGGCCTTCGAGCGGGGCGATAACGGTCCAGTAGATCGAGTCGACGACGAGCCGGTAGAAATCGCCGAACTCATCGGTCCATTTGTAGGCCCTGCCGCCGATCTCCTCGAAAAAGCCCTCTTCGGCGACCTGGCGTTTCGGGGGCGTTTTCATGCCCGGTTCGAGCATGGCGATCATCTCGGCCACGCCGTCGCGGTGGCCCTCGTAGCGGAACTCGCCGTTGTGGTTGGCCACGTAATCGGCGAGCGCCACGATCCAGGCGCCGCCGCGCGTATCGAGCGTTTCGGTTTTACTCAGGTCAAGCACGACGGTATCGCCTCGGGCGACGCCGCGCTGTTTGGCGGCATTGATAAGGGCGCGGCCGGATTCCTGGTCGAGCGTCTCGGGCGCGCTGATGCGTTTCTCGCTCATGGCCGTCCTTCCGCGAGCGCTTCGAACTCTTCCTCGGTCAGTACGGTTACGCCGAGCTTCCTGGCCTTGTCGAGCTTTGATCCGGGGCTTTCGCCGGCGAGCACGAAATCGGTTTTGCCGCTGACGCTCGAGCTGGGCCTGCCGCCGAGCTGCTTGATGCGCTCCTTGATCGAATCGCGCGAGTAATTGTCCAGCGTGCCCGTCACGACGACCGTCTTGCCTTCGAGCGGGCGCGGACCTTCCTGGGCGGGCCTTTCCTCGCGCATGTTGACGCCGTGCCGCCGCAGGTTTTCGATGAGCTTGCGGTTGGCCTCGGTTTCGAAGAAATCGCGCACGCTGCGGGCGACGGTCGGCCCGACCTCGTAGATGTCGGTCAGTTCCTGCTCGGACGCCGCCATCAGCGAATCGATATCGCCGAAATGCCCGGCGATGACCTCGGCGACGTGGCTGCCCACGTGCCGGATGCCCAGCCCGTTCAGCAGGCGCGCGAACGTGCGGGTCTTGCTGGCCTCGATGGCAGCGACGAGGTTCGATGCGCTTTTTGCGCCCATGCGCTCGAGGCCGGCGAGCGTCATGACTTCGAGGTCGTAGAGGTCCGCGGGCGTGGTAACAAGATCGCGCGCGACGAGCTGGTCGATGATGGCGGGGCCGAGCCCGTCGATGTCCATGGCGCCGCGGCTGGCGTAATGCTCGATGCGGGTGCGTATCTGCTTGGGGCAGGCCAGGTTCAGGCATCTCAGGTAGACGCCGTCGGGGTCTTTATGGACCTCGCTGCCGCACGACGGGCAGCGCGCGGGCACGGGCGTCGGCTTCGTGCCTTTCGGCCGCAGCTCGGGCACGTAGCGGATCACCTGCGGGATGATTTCGCCGGCTTTCTGGACCTCGACAATGTCGCCTTCGCGGAGGTCTTTTCGGGCGAGGTCTTCGAAGTTGTAGAGGCTGGCGCGTTTCACCGTGGTGCCGGAAAGCTGGACCGGGTCGAGTTCGGCGACGGGCGTCAAAGCGCCGCTCTTGCCGACGTTGGCCCAGATCGTGTGCAGGCGCGTGCGGGCGACTTCCGCCGGGTACTTGTAGGCGATCACCCAGCGCGGCGCTTTCGATGTGGCGCCGAGCCGGTGGCGCTGTTCGGCCGAGTCGACCTTGACGACGAGCCCGTCGATGGCGAAATCGAGGCCGGCGCGTTTCTCCTGCCACTCCTCGCAGACGCGGACCACGTCGTCGATGGTAGGCGTCCGTTCCGCGCCGGGAACGGCGGGCAAGCCAAAGTTTTTCAAGTCTTTAAGCGTTTGCCAATGCGACACCACGTCGGCCCCCGGCAGCGGGGCGATGTCGTAGACGGCAACCTGGAGCCGGCGATGGGCGACCTGGCGGGGATCGAGCAGCTTGAGCGCGCCGCCGGTTGCGTTGCGCGTGTTGGCCAGCGGCGGCTCGCCTGCTTCCTCGCGCAGCTCGTTAAGCCGCTGCAGCTCGGCGCGGGGCATGTACACTTCGCCGCGGACTTCGAGCAGGCCCGAGTGCTTGCCCTTGAGCCGCATGGGGAGGCTGCGGATGGTGCGGACGTTCTGGGTGACGTTATCGCCGCGGTAGCCGTCGCCGCGGGTGGCCGCTCGGGTGTAGACGCCGTCTTCATAGAGGATAGAGATGGCGACGCCGTCAATCTTCAGTTCCACGACGTATTCGGGCTCATCGCCGCGCGGCAGGCCGCGGCGGACGCGGTCGTCGAACTCGCGGAGCTCGTCGTAGCTGTAGGTGTTGTCGATGGACAGCATGGGGACCACGTGCTCGACCGTTTCGAACCCCGCCAGTGGCTCGCCGCCGACGCGTTGCGTTGGAGATTCCGGTGTTACGAGGGACGGATACTTCTTTTCGAGGTCCTGAAGCTCGCGCAGGATCGCGTCGAACTCGAAATCGCTGATCTCGGGTTCGTTTTCGACGTAATACAGCCTGTTGTGGCGGTCGATCTCCGCGCGCAACTCTTCGGCGCGTGTGCCAGCGTCTTGAGGAACGTCGGTATGTTTCTCGACAGGCATGGTGTGATTATATATCAAACAAATAGCAAAGTTGTAAAGAGTGATCCGGCCACGTTAAAAAGTTCGCTTCTTTATGGAATTCGCGGGGAGCCGGAAAAAGTTCCGCGGCGGTGATCGAGGCACGCCACGGTTATGCGACGTATGTGGCTCTATGGCGCTTTAAGAAAGGCTTTTATGAGGGCGCCGACTTCTTTCAGCGTCTTCGCGTCGATATCGCGGAGGCGGCCTTGGTAGTCGGGTCCGACGTCGAGGGAGAAGATGTTGCCGAACTCTACGGCGCCCTGGTAGTCGTCGAAGATTTTTTGCGGGGTGTGGCAGAGGCCGTTGTGTTTTTCGAGGGAAAAGAACCAGTCTGCGCCGCCTTCGTGCTCGGGCAGGATCGGATAGGTGAACTCGGCGACGAGGTAGCCTTTGTAGGCGGACTCGGCCTTCTTGTTGTAGCGCGACGCTTTGGCGTCGCCAATGGGGCCGGCGGCGCCGCGTTCGCGGATGCAGAGCCTGCCGGCGGGTTCGCCGTGGTTGAACCCGACGAAACAGTCGGGCTGGAACTTGTGCACCCACTCGACCGTTTCGGCATGGCTGAGGCCGCCGTCGCCCTGGGCATGGTCCATCCAGAAGAACTCGACGGGGCCGTAGCGCGTGCAGAGTTCTTCAAGCTGCGCTTTTTTCAACTCCGTGTTTTCGCCGGACCGCCATACGGGATCGCCGAATTCTGGGCTGCCGGGGACGATGCCGTCTTCGGGCACCGGGTCGGTGATCCAGGTCCAGTCGCCTTCGGAAAAGTAGAAGGCCAGCTTGATGCCGTACTTGTCGCACGATTTACGCAGTTTTGCCAGCACGTCGATGCCGAGCGGGCTGTTGGTGATCTTGAACTCGGTGGTGTCGGTGTCCCACAGGCAGAACCCGTCGTGGTGCTTGGTGAGGAACAGGATGTAACTCATGCCGGCGTCTTTGGCGACTTCGCACCACTGGTCGGTGTCGCAGCCGGTGGCACGGAAGAACGCGGGATCGGAGACGCCGCGCGTCCACTCGTAGCCCGAAAACGTGCTCAGCGACCAGCAGACGAACATGCCGAACCGCATCTCGGAGATTTCGCGGGCACGGACGGCGCTGTCGGTGGCCGCAACAACCGGCGCGCACGCCAACAGTACTGCAAATAATGAAAGGGCAAGGGGTTGGAAATACTGGAGTTTTCGCATCATCGGCTCCTCACGCGGTAGTGGGCGCACCTGGCCGCATGCACCGCCCGCACAATAGATCAGGCCTGCATGTGAAGGCAAGTCGGCGATAAGCTATACTAGGCGAAGAGGGAAAACGAGAGAATCTTATGATACAAGTGATAGAAGCCAAAGGGTACAGGTGCCTCAGATACATTCGGCAGCCACTCGGCCCGTTTCACGTGCTCGTAGGGCCAAACGCGAGCGGGAAAACGACATTTCTCGATGTGGTGGCATTTCTTGGGCAAATCGTTTCAGACGGTTTGGAAACGACTGTTGGAGAGCGCACCCAGAATTTTGAAGACCTTACCTGGAACCGTTCGGGTGAAGGATTTGAGTTAGCGGTAGAGGTAGCTATTCCGGAAGAGTACCGCACAAGATTGAGAGAACCTGAATTCAATGTTATCCGATATGAGGTGTCTCTGGGGGAAGACGAGACAGGGCAAGTAATAATCCGTGCCGAAAAGGTCCTTTTTAAAGTCAGTGATAACGCAGCAGAGACATCATTACAGCGTGAACTTTTTCCTCTGTCTCTGGAACCGCCGGATACGATTATTCTGCGTACTGGAGCACCACACACACAGACTGTTGTTAACAAAATTCTTGGAGGCAATGACAACTTTTATTCTGAGGTGTATCGCGAGTCGGGTAAGGGCTGGGCACCTTCTTACAAGCTCGGTCCGCGGAAATCTGCTCTGGGAAATCTTCCTGAGGATGAGTCCAAATTTCCTGTCTCGACATGGCTAAAGAGGCTACTATCGGAGGGAATTCAGCGTTTTGTGCTCAATAGCCTGCTAATCCGTAAAGCTAGCCCTCCCGGAAAAGGACGAACTTTTCAAACCGATGGATCGAACCTTCCTTGGGTTGTTGAGCATTTGAAGAAAACGGCTCCAAATAAGATTGAAGATTGGATCAAGCATCTAAATACGGCTCTGCCTGACCTCGAGCGCATCGAAACTGTGGAACGGCCAGAAGACAAGCACCGCTATTTGATTTTAGGATATAAAGGAGGCCTCAAAATCCCTTCCTGGATGGCTTCTGACGGAACGCTTCGTTTGCTCGCATTAACATTGCCTGCTTACATCCCAGAATTTAAGGGGGTATACCTCATAGAAGAGCCGGAAAACGGAATTCATCCACGAGCCGTGCAGACAATGTTCCAGTCGCTTTCGTCGGTATACGATGCGCAGATCCTTCTCGCGACACACTCACCCGTGATTCTGGGAATGACGGAGCCAGACAACGTTTTGTGCTTTGCCAAGACATCGGAAGGCGCCACGGACATCGTGGTTGGAAGCAAACACCCGGTTCTCAGGGACTGGCGAAGGGAGACGAATCTTGGTGCACTGTTTGCGGCAGGGGTGTTGGGATGAATCCTATTGCGGAACAGAAGGACCTGGTGGTTTTAGTTGCGGACGGGACCATGGAATTTGCCTTGGCCGGTATCCTTAATCGACCCGAGTCAATTGGTATCAGGGTTATGACCTATCAAGTCTATCCTCATCCCAATCGTGATCCGGGCTGTTTGCGTGAATCACATAATTTTTTGCGTCCTTTTACCAGTCAATTCAAGCACGCACTTGTTGTTTTTGACGAAGAAGGGTGCGGTAAAGAACATTGTGGAAGGAAGGAGTTGGAAGGGGAGGTGAAGTCGCGTCTTTCAGAGTCTGGATGGGGTGACCGTGCAGAGGCGCTGGTAATCGAGCCGGAGCTTGAGGCGTGGGTTTGGAGCGATTCTCCTCATGTCCAGTCAGTCTTGGGTTGGCAGGAACAAGGTTGTAGCTTGAGAGATTGGCTGACGGATCAGGGTTATCTTGAGCAGCAAAAGGTCAAGCCGAATAGACCCAAGGAGGCCATGGAAGACGTGTTACGACTGATGAAAAAACCGCGGTCATCGGCCTTGTACCGCGAGTTGGCCGAAAAAGTGAGCTTAAAACGCTGCCAAGACGCTTCGTTTACTAAACTCAAGAACATCCTGCGTCAGTGGTTTCCGCCACAGTAGGCATCAGGGCCTTTGGCCGCGTGCGTAGTCGCGCATGGCGCGGACGTTTTCGTGGGGGGTGTCTCGGGTGACTTCGCAGCCGGCGCTGACGATGTATTTGTTTCCGGCCTGTTTGTGGCATTCGGCGACGGCGGCTGTGACGGATTCGGGCGTGCCGTTGCGGAGAACGGCGACGGGGTCGATGTTGCCGAGGAGGACCTGGTTGGGTCCCATGGTCTGGCGGGCGGCGCTGATGGGAGCGGGCCAGTCAAGGTCGACAATTTCGCAACCGAACCGGCCCATGCCGTCGAGTATGGAAGCGGTATGGCCGCAGATGTGCAGCCGCACGCGGCCGCCGAGGTCGTGGACGCCGTCGACGGTGCCTTTTTCGTACGGCCAGACGTACTCCTGGTAGATGGCGGGCCCGACGAGCGAGGCGGCGGCGTCGCCGATGCCGATGATGTCGGCGCCGGCCTCGATCTGCGCGCGGGCGAACCGCAGTTCCATGTCGAGGATAAACTCGAACACGTCGCGTACGAAATCGGGGTCTTCGTAAAAGTCCATCATGAGGGTGTTGATGCCGCGGAGATCGGCGGCTTCGGCGGCGGGACCTTCGATCCATCCTTCGACGAGCAAGTCGCTGCCCGCGCGCTCTTTGAGGAGTTTTACGGCTTGGACGCGGTCGTGCATACGGCCGCCGCCGAGGGGGTCGGGAACTTTGAGCGAGGCCAGCTTCGTTTTGTCTCCAAGCAGGGCCTTGGTTTCGTCGATGGCAGGAGGTTGGTTGTCGAAGTACACGACGGTTGCGCCGCAATCGGCGGCCTCTCGGGCCGGGTCGGAAATTGCCGAGACATAGTCGAAGTCGAATTTTTCAGCAGTGCGAATCTGGGCGTCAACGAGGACGCGGTGGTCGGCCGCATAGTCGCCGTAAGGCACCCCGACGACGTCCGCGGCGAACATCATGGTTATGGGCATAAACGGCAGGCAGTCGGGTTTGCCGCCTTCGATCAAGGTCAGGATGCGTTCACGTCCGGTCATTGAAGGTTCCTCCTTGGTTAGTCCACTGTATCACGACGTCGCAGGCAATGGCCAGATGAAGGACATGGGACGTATGGCACGTGAAAGGCAGCGCGGCCGGAGATTGCGACGTTGCAGGTTGGGGAGAAAAAGGCTGAAAACTGAAGGATGAAATCAACGGCGTGGTACAGTGCAGAAGTTTCGTTGCATTTTTGTCAAGGATGGCGGATGAGCTGGAGCGTGTGCTAAGATCAGACGGCGGGGGTTTCCGTCGGGGCGTAGCGCAGTCCGGTTAGCGCGCTTGGTTTGGGACCAAGAGGTCGCCGGTTCGAATCCGGCCGCCCCGACCATTTTTTGTTCCCGAGTCTTTTGCGGGAACCGGCCTTTCTTTTGACTATGCGCTTTCCAATCGGGAAATGGTCTTGCACTGTGCCATGTTTTCTCTTATCGGCAGTTGACGGGAAAACATCATTGCAAGGAGGCGACATCGTGAAGAAGACAATTCTACTCGTACTGGCGCTGGCGCTCGTGGCCGGCTGTGAGCAGGGCCGGGAGGCGCGCCAGGAATGGAAAGAGCGCGACCGCTCCCGTTGGGGCGAAGAGGATGCCGTGCAAAGCTTCAATCGCCGGGCGGAAATGCGCCGGCAGCGCCGCCAGGGCGCCCAACAGGACCAGGTTTGGGGCCGGGCGGACCGGCAGACGCAGCAAGACGGGCAAATGCGGGGCCGGCAACAGCAGCAACAGGGCGCCCAACGGCAACAGCATTGGGGCGGCCAGGACCATGGCTGGAATGAGCAAGATCAGAATCAGCAGGACCAGGATTTGCGCCGGCGACAACAGCAAGACCAGTCTCAGAGTCGGTAGTTGATTTTTCCTTTTGGAGACACGTCTTTCTTGCGGAGGGATCCCTGCATTATTTGGAAAGGACGTCGGGTCCACACCTGTTCTTGATTAGTAGAATTTGGGGAAAACCGCCATTTTCTTAAGAGATTCTTATGAAGCTTCCGGGGGGCGTGCCAAAGACCGTGCGTGGCCGTTAATTTTGTGCCAGTGGCCGTATGTCTTGCGCGGGAGGGCTCGCTTTACCGGTAGGTATTTTGGGGAACAAAACGCGGCGTTGTTTAGCTTGTATATAGAGAGAACACTTTCTTCTAATTCTCTTGCAACCCTGTTACGTGCTAAGCTTTCCGCACTGTCAAAAACCGGCGAGGTCATGAGATGAAAACGACGCGCAGGCAGTTTGCAGGAGCGGCGGCGGGGGCTTTTGTGGCTTTTAGCGCGGCCGCGGAAAAAGAAGCTTCAGGCGAAAAGCCGAAAGACGACACCGCCGCGCTCCAGGAACGGATCGACCAGAACCATCTGCTCGAGCTGGAGCCGGGAACGTACCGGTTGACGAAGCCGCTGGTGTTGAACACGACGCGGACAGGCTATGCCGGCATCCGCGGCCCGCAGGGTACGGCCCGGCTGGTTATGGCGGGGCCGGGGCCTGCGGTGCGGGTGGTGGGCGATCACCTGGGGACGGCCGACCCCGGCAGCGTCGAGCCGCACACGTGGAATGAGGAACGGTTTCCGGTTTTGAGCGGCTTTGAAATCGTGGGCGAGCATCCTGAAGCTGACGGTATCGAGCTGTTGCGCACGATGCAGCCTGTGATCGAGCGGGTGCTGATCCGGCAGTGCCGCCATGGCATCCGGCTGGCCGAACGCAACCGCAATGTCATCATTGCGAACTGCCAGATCTACGACAACGCAGAAACGGGCATTTTCATCGACAACTGCAACCTGCATCAGATGAATATCACGGGCAACCACATCAGCTACTGCAAACGCGCCGGCATCCATCAACTCAACGGCGACGTCCACAACATTCAGATTACGGGCAACGACATCGAGTACAACGCCGGAATGGAGGACGTGCTCTCCGGCGAGATCGTTCTCGAAGCCGCCGACGGCGGGATGATCAGCGAGTATACCATCGCCAGCAACACGATCCAGGCGAGGCCCAAGCATTCCGGCGCGAACGTGGCCGTTGTCCGGGGCGAGAAGGACGGTTCGGTGGGGCTGTTCGCCATCACGGGCAACGTGCTTGGCAGTCGAAACGTGAACCTGCTTGTCCGCAACGCTCACGGGGGTATGACCATCTCGGGCAACGCCATCTACACGGGCGTCGAGGGCAACGTGGTGGTCGAGCAGAGCTCGAACGTGCTGCTGACCGGCAACACGGTTCGGCCGTCGAGCGAGAGCGGGCCGGATTTTGGCGACCGGGGCGGCGTGCGGTTCGCCGACTGCGACGGCTGCCTGGTGTCGGACAACATCATCGTCACGCGCGCCAACGGGGAGAAGCCCGGGGGTTCGATTTCGCTGATTGGCTGCCGTGCGGTTTCGGCGTCTGGCAACCAGATACTGCGCGTGCATCACCGCGGCGTGTACCTGGAGGACTGCAAACAGTGCCGGGTTGTCGGCAACACGATCATGCCCCAGGACGGTTGCGAAGATTTTATCGCGGTGGCCGCGGAAGGTCAGAACGAAAGCAACGTGTTGCGCGACAATTTCCCCTGCGGAACGCCGGCCGCCAACTCTGTTCAGGCTGATTAGGCGCCTAAAAGCGTGGTACTGCTTTCGGCTTGCGCGGGAGCGCTCCCTCCACCGAGCGTTTCTTTGGGGGCTTTTGTAGCGTGTAACTGGATTGCACGCGAGACAAACAGGCAGAATAGGCGGCGCGGTTATAGAAATGGCAAAACTTGACCCGACACAAATCCGCGGCCTGACAGAAAAAGAAGCCGCACGCAGGCTCGCCGAGGACGGATACAACGAACTTCCTTCGGCGAAACCTCGCAGCCTCGTGTCCATCGGGGTCTCCGTCGTTACGGAGCCGATGTTCCTTCTTTTAGTGGGTGGCGGCATCATTTACTTTATTTTGGGCGATTTCCGTGAAGCCACCATGTTGATGGCGTTCGTGTTCGTTATCATCGGCATCACGTTTTATCAGGAACGTAAGACGGAGCGGGCGCTCGAAGCCCTTCGCGATCTTTCCAGCCCCCGCGCGTTGGTAATCCGCGATGGGCGCGAGCGGCGCATACCCGGCCGGGAGGTCGTGCGGGGCGACGTGCTGGTGCTCGCCGAAGGCGACCGCGTGCCCGCCGATGCCGCGCTGCTTTCGGACACTTATGTCGAGGTCGACGAGTCGCTCGTCACGGGTGAATCGCTACCGGTGCGCAAAACGCGCTCCGACAATGAAGTTTCCCTTTATTCGGGTACGATGGTTGTGCGGGGCAAAGCGGTGGCCGAGGCCCGGGCCGTGGGCGCCGAAACCCTTTTGGGCCATATCGGCAAGCGTTTGCAGACGCTGGACCACGAAAAAACGCGGCTTCACACCGAAACCGGGCGCATGGTGCGCATGCTGGCGCTGGGGGGTTTTGTTTTGTGCGCGGCGGTGGTGGTCATCTACGGCACAAGCCGCCATAACTGGCTCGAAGGTTTTCTCGTGGGCATCACGATGGCCATGGCCATCATGCCGGAAGAGTTTCCGGTGGTGCTTTCGATTTTTCTGGCGGTGGGGGCTTGGCGCATTTCGCGGAGCAACGTGTTGACGCGCCGGATGCCCGCGGTCGAGGCGCTCGGGGCGGCCACGGTGTTGTGCGTTGACAAAACCGGCACGCTCACGCAAAACCGGATGACGGTCCGCAAGCTGTTCGCCCGCGACGGCTACTTCAATGTCGATTACTCGAGCAAAGGCGAATTGCCCGAGCCGTTCCACGAGATTCTCGAGTACAGCATCCTGGCCAGCCACAAGGATCCGTTCGATCCCATGGAGAAGGCGTTCCGCGAACTCGGTGACCGCTACCTCGCCAACACCGAGCACCTCCACGACGATTGGCTCCTCCAGCAAGAGTATCCGCTTTCGCAGGAGCTGCTGGCGATGTCGCACGTTTGGAAATCGCCCGATGCGCGCGACTACGTCATCGCCGCCAAAGGCGCCCCGGAGGCCATCGCCGATTTGTGCCATTTCAACGAAGCGCGTCTCCGCGAGATCAACGAGCGGGTGACGGTCATGGCCCGGGAAGGGCTGCGCGTGCTGGCCGTCGCACGAGCCAGTTTTCATGTCGAAGCCCCGCTGCCCGATGCCGAACAGGCCAACACACGCGCCGCGCAGCACGACTTCGAGTTCAAGTTCCTTGGCCTGATCGGCCTTGCCGACCCGCTCCGCCCGGCGGTGCCCGCCGCCATCCGGCAGTGTTACCGCGCCGGCATAAGGGTTGTCATGATTACGGGCGATTACGCCGAAACGGCGCTTAACATCGCCCGCCAGATCGGGCTTACGCCCGCCGACAAGGTGGTTAGCGGCCCCGAACTCGATGCCATGGGCGATGTCGAACTGCGCGAACGCGTTCGCGAGACGAGCGTTTACGCGCGCGTCGTGCCCGAGCAGAAACTTCGGCTCGTATCGGCGCTGAAGGCCAACGGGGAAATTGTGGCCATGACGGGTGACGGCGTCAACGACGCGCCGGCGCTCAAATCTGCCAACATCGGAATTGCGATGGGCGGCCGGGGGACGGACGTGGCGCGCGAGTCGGCGGATCTCGTGCTGGTGGACGACGATTTCTCGTCGATCGTGGCCGCCGTGAAATTGGGCAGGCGCATTTTCGACAACCTCAAGAAGGCCATCGCGTACATCCTGGCGGTTCACGTCCCTATAGCGGGTTTGTCGTTCATCCCGGTGCTTTTCAAGTGGCCGCTCGTGCTGATGCCGATGCACATCGTGTTTCTCGAACTGGTGATTGATCCGGCCTGTTCGGTAGCTTTCGAGGCGGAGGAAGCCGAACCCGACATCATGGATCGCCCCCCGCGCCCGCCCGACCAGCCGCTGTTCAGCCCGCAACTGTTGCTGCTGAGCCTGATGCAGGGTTTCGTTGTGCTGGCGATCGTCCTGGCGATTTTCACAATCCAGTGGTATCGGGGCCGCGATGCCGACGAAGCCCGGACTTTAACATTTGCAACGCTTATCGTAGCCAACCTGAGCCTCATCCTCACCAACCGCTCGTGGTCGCGGACAATTGCCAGCACGTTCCGGGAGAAAAACACGGCGCTTTGGCTGGTGGTTGTACTGGCGCTCGCATTCCTCGGTGTTGTAATCTACGTTCCGTTTTTTCGCGACCTGTTCCACTTCAAGGTGCTGCATCCCGGCGACGTGGCCATCGCGTTCGCGGCGGGGTTCGCCGGCATAGGATGGTTCGAAGGACGCAAGTTGTTGAGGCAAAGACTGGGCGGGGTGGAAAAAGTTTGATGGCAGGTACGGTTCCGGCGTCCCAATGGCTAAAGATTTACGAAGCCGCCCCCGCCTTTACGGCCGTCTACGGCGATAACCCCGCCGTTAGGGCCGAGCGGGCCGGGCTGGTGCGCCAGGCCGCCGCCATCCATGCGAAACGGTTCGGCGACGGACCGCTCCGCGTGTTCCGCTGCCCCGGCCGCATTAACCTCCGTGGCATGCACGTCGACACGCATGGGGGTTACCTGAACCTTATGACGCACCAGCGTGAGATTCTGGTTGCCGTGCGGGCCGAGGAAGAGGGCCGCGTCGTCATCGCAAATACGGAAGCAGCTTTTGACGAGGTGCAGTTCGACCTCGACAGCCTGTGCACGGACGGACTCGGCGGCGGGTGGTCTGAATTCATCATGCAGCCGCGTGTCCGCGCGCAAATAGAGGCGAGCCGCGGCCACTGGTCGCACTACATCCGGGGCGCATTCCTCAGCGTGATGCACCGGTTCCCCGGCGCGCGCCTCCGCGGGATGCAAGGCGTAGTGAATAGCGACATTCCCCGCGGGGCTTCGCTCAGCTCTTCCGCGGCGCTGTGCATATGTCTCGTGAAGGCGATTCTGGCTTTGAACGGCTTGGAATTGCCGGATGTCGAGTTGGCGCAGGCTGCGCGCGACGCGGAATGGTACACGGGCTCGCGCTGCGGTTTGAGCGATCAGGCGGCGATGGTGCTTGGCGGGGTGGGGGAGATGGTAAACGTGGCCATCGACCCCGATCGGCCCGATTTCTCGAGCGCCCGGCGCGTGGCTTTCCCCGATTCGCTCGCCGTGCTCGTTATCAATTCCTACACCGAACGCAGCCTCAGCGGGGTGGCCGGCGTCGATTACACGCGGAACCGGTTTGCGTACGGCATGGCGCTTGAAATCCTCCGGCAAGAAATGAGCCGGCAAGGGCTGCCGCCGGACGCGATAAAGAAAGCGCGCACGCTGTCGACGCTGTCGCCGGTTGAGTTCGAGCAGCTTGGTGGCGCGCAGTATATTCTTGGGCTGGTGCAGCACGTTCCGGAACAGATGACGATCGATGAACTGCAAGCCCGTTACGATTTGCCCGGACTCGACGCGCTTTACGCCCGGTATTTCGCGAGCGCGCCAGCCGAGTTGCGGCCCGACACCGTCGCGCTACGCGGTCCTCTCCTGTTCGGGATCGCCGAGTCGGAACGGGCTCGAGTTTTTCCCGACGCGCTTGTGGAAAACGACTATGCCCGGATCGGACAACTGATGACGGTGGGCCACGACGGCGACCGCCGCGTGTGGCGCGGCATTGAGCCGCCCGATGTTGGCGACGCCGAAGTCGAACGATGGATCGCCCGCGGTGAATCCTTGGAAAGGTTGCCCGGTGTTTACGGCGCAAGTACTCCCGTGCTCGATGCGCTTGTGGACGCGGCGCTCGATGCCGGCGCGCTGGGCGCATCGCTCACGGGCGCGGGAATGGCGGGAACCGTTTTGGCGCTGTGCCACAAAGACGATGCCTCCAAAATTGCCCATGCTGCCCGAGCGTACCTCCAAACCAGTGCCTACCAAAAGGCTGCACAGCGCGCTTGCCCCCTCACCAAAGACGAACTTAACCGCGGCGCCGTGGTCAATCATCCTACCGCCGCCCCCGGCGAGCTGGAGTTTTCAACGTAGAAGAGGCTTCCAGCCTCTTGTTCTCAAAGTTCTCGCCCGTTGCAAGATGCCGGATCTCTATAGGGCGTACCCGCACAAGCACGCGGTGGTGGAGCAAAAAAAGCGCGCCGGCGGTGTGACCGCCGGCGCACAAAACACAAAGAAGAAACTACTATTCACCCGTAATAGCGGCTACGATACTGCACACCGGCCACTCGCCGGGGTATTTGATGAACTCGACATGCCCGTCCATGAACAGGACGTTTGCGCCGCCGGGGACGTGGTTGAATTCCTTGATTTCCGTACTCAGTTCGTCATAATAGACGGGAATTTCGCTCTGCGCTTGGGCGGAAGCGGCTGGGTTGTTGATGTCGGTGATCAAGAACCTCTCAATACCTTCCCTTAAGCGGTAAAGCGTCCCGTCATCTCCCATTGAAATGTCCCCATCTATTACGGCTGCCCAAGCTCCGAGATCGTCCCCCGTGTCCTCCAGAATGGCCAGTGCTTCCAGAGCTCCCAGTTTGAAAAGCCCATAATCGAAACTCGGCGGATTAATGTTTGTAGGATCCGCAAGCAGAGTGTCCGGGAGCATCAGAAAACCCGAGTAGATGTAGGACCGCGAATTCCACCGGCACGGGCAAACCTGTTCCACATCCCAAGAGCAATGGAAACGTTCCCAGTCATAGTCCCAACTCGCGTCGGACGGACAAAGAAGCACGCCCGGGTCGGTAAGATATTCTGGGTAAACACAGTTGCCTTGGAACATGAAATCGAATCCAGTGGGGTTAGTGCACGTGGCACTGGGATCGTTGGAGGAGTATGACGCATACCGGTTTGGCGGGAACTTGCCGCCGGGCGACTCGTTGGCATACATCTTGAACACCAAGCCGCACTGTTTGAAGTTGTTTGCACAACTGGCCCGTCTGGCGGCTTCCCTTGCCCTGGCAAGCGCCGGCAAGAGAATCGCCGCGAGGATACCGATAATGGCGATTACGACTAACAGTTCAATTAATGTAAATCCCCGTTTTGTTTTCATCTTCATTTTCTCCCTGTTTTGATGTGCATAAAACCTGATGCGCAACACGTAGAATAATTGCTTCCGAGCTTTTCACCTCCTTCCGGTTGGCTTCTTCTTCAACGTTAGTTTAAGTCTCTTCGCGCCTCGCGTCAACGGGTTTTGTACAGAAAACGCACCTGAACTCTATATCTCCTCGAGCCCGGTCAGCCAGGCCACCATCGTGGTCACCGGCCAGTCGCTGGGATACCTTATAAACTCGACGTGGCCGTCCATGAAAAGCACGTTCGAGCCACCCGGGATGTGGTTGAACTCGTCGACGGTTATGCTGAGCTTGTCGAACAGTACGGCGATTTCGCTCTGCGCCTGGTTTGATGCGGCGACATTGTTGATGTCGGTGATCAGAAACCGCTCGATACCCTCGCGGAGGCGATAAAGGTGCGTTCCGCCATCGACGTCGACGTCGCTGTCCACGAGTTTTGCCTGATCGGCCAGCGAAGCCGGCGGCGAAGTAAACTCGAGGTAGTCGACCACAAAACCGGGGTCCAGCAGTTCGGGGCCCGGATTAGGCGGGTTCAGTTCAGCGCCCTCCCCGAGCATGATATCGTTCGTCAACATGTAGCCCACGTAGGCGTACGAGCTTGATTTCCAGTTGCACGGGCACGTCAGGCTCTCGTCCTCCTCGCAAAAGAGCGCCCGGATGTCCTCGTAATACTGAACATCCGAAGGGCAGATGCAAACGTGCGGGTCCAGGAGGTATTCGGGATACAGCACGTTGCCCTGAAAGAAGAAATCGAACGCCTCCGGCTCGGTGCAGGAGTAGTCCGCGGCGTGCCCCGCGTAATGGTTCGGCGGAAATTTTTCGCCCTTCGATTCGTTCGAGTACATTTTGAACATCAGCCCGAACTGCTTCAAGTTGTTGGCGCAACTCGCGCGCCGCGCCGCCTCGCGCGCCCGCACAAGCGCCGGCATCAGCATTGAAGCCAGTATGCCGATGATGGCTATGACGACAAGCAGCTCTACCAGCGTAAATCCACGGTTATTGCGGTGTTGGTTCATAATCAGGCCCTCCCACCACGTTACACAGAATGAATGCAAGCAAATCGCTTCGGAGAGTTTCCCCAAGAATCCCCTCCGGCCCTTAAGACTCTTAGACGGGTCCCGCCTGTGAATAGTACTATATTCGATATGCGCAACTTCGTCAAGGTGCTTTTTTTGCGGGAGTTGCGGAAGATGCGGTCCCTACTGTGCCGATACAAAGTCCGCTAAGGCGGACACTACCTCGTCCTGTTGGTCCTGCGTCAGTTCTGGAAACATCGGCAGCGCAAGCACTTCGCGGCTCGCCTGGACGGCGTTGGGGCAGGTTTCTTCGGCGTAGTTCAGATAGCGGAAGCATTCCTGGGAATGCAGCGGGAGGGGATAAAAGACGGCCGTTGAGATGCCGCGGTTTTTGAGAAAATCCCGGGCCTTATCGCGCCGCGGTATTCGTACGACGTATTGATGATACACGTGCGTATTCCCGGGCAGCGTATTTAGCGTGATCACCCCTGGGGCCGCCGCGAGCTTTTCGTCGTAGTAGGCTGCCCGTTCGCGGCGTTCCTGGTTCCACTGGTCGAGATACTTCAGTTTAGCGAGAAGCACGGCGGCCTGGATGGCGTCCATACGGCTGTTTGTACCGACGATTTTGTGGAAGTATGTTGTATCCGCACCGTGAGAACGGAGCAACCGTACGCGTTCAGCCATTTCGTCACTGGAGGTGACAATCATTCCGCCGTCGCCGGCGCCGCCCAGGTTCTTGGTCGGATAAAAGCTGATAGCCGCTCCGTGGCCGAGAGAGCCGGCGGGCCGGCCTTTGTATGAGGCGCCGAGGGCCTGTGCGGCATCTTCGACAACGGGCAGGGCGTGCTCGCGGGCGATTTCGAGCACGGGATCCATGTCGGCGCACTGGCCATAGAGGTGGACGGGCACGATAGCCTTCGTTTTTGGCGTGACCGCCGCCCGCAAGGCTTCCGGGTGGATGTTGCATGTCGCCGGGTCGATATCGGCGAAGACGGGTGTCAACCCGGCGTTTGCAATGGCTCCCGCCGTGGCGAAAAACGAGAAAGACGACGTGACGATCTCGTCGCCCGGTTTGAGATTGAGAGCCTTCAGCAGCAGGAGCAGTGCGTCGGTGCCGGAGGCGACGGCTACGGCGTGGGATGTGCCGACATAACGGCCGACCGCCTGTTCGAACGCTTCAAGCACGGGCCCGCCGACAAACGCCTGCGATTCAAAAATTTCAGCCACCGCCGCATCGATGTCGGCTTTAATCCGCCGGTACTGCGCCCGCAGATCGATCATGGGAACCGTCATAACAACCTCCGGTTAACGCCGGAGCGTATCAGAACTTACCAAACCCCTTCAAGGCAACGCCCCGCCTGGCTCAGTGATCCCCAGTTTTTGAAATGGCGCATAAATAAAGGGCGTACATGTCGCCGGTTCCTCTAAAATGGCCTCAAGTTGGCAAACCGAGGTCCAAAAAGGAGCAAACGACCATGTACGACCCGC
>Ga0272441_10005161_pt1 | contig 22992 bp, 13 predicted proteins | sample SSMProp6N_FD_193582 | JGI IMG/M metagenome (GOLD analysis project Ga0272441, IMG submission 193582) | Marine sediment archaeal communities from Little Sippewissett salt marsh, Falmouth, MA, United States - SSM-Prop-6N | ecosystem: Environmental > Aquatic > Marine > Wetlands > Sediment ...
CCGCTCTTCAAGCTTCTCCTTTAATGTCGGCTGGCGGCTGTTCGCAAGACGCTCCCGCAGTTCGCCGGCTGAAAGGTCTTTGGTCGGGTTGTTGTAACTGTAATGATCCATTTTCGCATCCCTGCCTGTCTGTACCTGTTCTTCCCTGAACAGGTTCTAACGGTTTATATCTGTATATCCAGTATCGGCTGGTTCATGTTCACAATACATAAAGACTACCTTTATTAACCATAAAATTATCGTTTACTCTCGTTCCCGCTTTATCACACTGCGCAAGATTACCGGCCAGAAAAAAAAAGACAGGGCTTGTTGTCCAAGGTCCGTTCCCCCCGGTCCGGATCTTTTCCTCCCGCCCTGCCTCTCAGGGAGCGGTCACCCGGTCAGGCTTCCGGCATCGGCTTGAGTTTCCCCCTGTTTCCCGGACCAGCTGGTACACCAGCCTGCGGGCGCCGCACCATCAGCTCTGCAAGTGACTTTCCCCCTTCTCATGGACCGCTCCTTTTTTTAACAAGCTCTGATATCTGTTTCGGCTGTGCTTCTGTTCTCTGCACTTGCGTACCATTTTTCTTCCGCCTTGCATGACCAGCATACATCAAGAACACCAATCTATACATGAGGTATACATGACAAAAAAGAACCGGATAAAATACTGAACCGGTACCTTTTTGGCAAACAACAACATCCTGGGTTTTTTCCGCCAGGACTAATTCTGTTCCAAACCCATGAATAATTATTGGAATCGAGGAAATCATTCCTTGAATCCAGTCAAACCGGGAGTATAATAGGGAAATTTTACCTGGTGTGCATACCGCTGTCCGGCCTCGCCAGCCTGACAGTCTCACGTCTCAGAGCCAGCTTCCAGCAACCTGGATCTTTTCAACCTGCCGCCAGGATGAAAGGACTCCATCATGTCTTTCCGGCCGGTTCGATCAGATAACCTTCCCGATACGCCTTTTGGCGCAGAGAATGATTCCTGTGCTATTTATATCGCCGCCCGCAGACAGGGCCAGTCCACATTCGGCACTCTCAAACGATCCCTCAGCGCCCTTGCCCAGATGGGACACCGCACCGGTTTTGTAAACGGTGAAGGGGACGGCGCCGGTGTGCAGACTGATATCCCCCGCCGGCTTTGGGTACGCAAGTTTAGCCACGCTTCCTTGCGCGCATCCCTTCCAAACCAGCCAGGTTTCTGGGCAGGTCATTATTTCATCCCGGAAAAGCTTTCCACTCCTTCACTGCATGAACAGATCTTCGGCGTTTTTAACCTGGCAGACCTCAACCCTGTCTACCAGCAGCCCGGCCCTACCAGAGAAGAGGTGCTCGGAGCAAACGGCCGCCAGGATGCACCTGAGTTCTGGCAGATTGCCGGCTACAGCGAAGCAGCAGATCTCCCAAATCAGTTGTTCCAGGTTCAACTAGATTTGGAGAACCGCCTCCCTCTCCATTTCCTTTCTCTCAGCGATCAAATTGTGGTCTATAAGATCCGCGGCTCGGTCGAGACTCTTTCACGCTTCTATCCAGACCTGCAGGACCGGAATTTTGACACAAGCGTTGTACTCTGCCATGCCCGCTATTCGACCAATACAGTTTCTACTTTTGAACGCTCCCAACCTTTTGCCATCCTCGGACACAACGGGGAAATCAACACTATCAACCGCTTCCGAAACGAGGCCGCCCAGATCGACGTACACCTCACCAAAGACGGCTCGGACTCTCAGGATATCGATCGTGCAGTTCAGAGTCTTTGTGTGGAACACGGGCTGGACCTGATTGAAGCGCTTGAAATGATCTTCCCCCCCGTCCCCTATGAGCTGGAGCAGTTCCCGCCGGAACTCCGCACGGTCTATACCCGGATGCGACAGGCGTTTGGGCCCTACGCCCAGGGCCCGGCGGCTATCCTGGCCCGCCACGCCGATACGATTGTCGGCAGCGTGGATGCTATCGGGTTGCGGCCTTTGTGGTTTGTTGAAACAGAAAAGGAGCTCATTTTCAGCTCCGAACGAGGCGCCATCCCGCTCGCTGTAATGGTTTCAGACCCGCGTCCTCTCGGACCAGGGGAGAAAATGGCCATCAAGCTCCAGCCGGGAGCCAATCCGGAAGTCCTTAACCATCTGCAGATCCGACAGCACGTGATAACACGCGCTTTTCAACGCGAAGCTCCTCAGCTTGCCCGCCAATACTGGATCAACCTGGACAAGGCCTCACAGGAAGTGATCCCGGGGTCAGAAGGCCGAAGAGATACGGCAAGTGAAATTGTCCTGGCTGATCTCCCGCGCCTTGCTGAGGCACAACCCGAACTCCTTGAGCCCGAAGAACCTCCTGAACCCGTGGAAATCCCCTGGCACCAGCCGGAATTCCTTGCTGAATTAAATTCCTGCACGCTGCATGCCTGCGGCTGGAACAGGGAGCATGTCCGTGAGTTAAAAGACCTTGTTTTGAATGGCAAAGGGGTGGGATCACTTGGTTATGACGGGCCGCTGGCTGCAATCAGCAGCAGCCGCACCAATCTGGCCGATTTCTTCAAGGAAACAGTCGCAGTCGTAACCAATCCCGCGATTGACAGGGACCGTGAGCGCGAGGTTTTTTCCACAAGCAGTCAGTTTGGCGCCCGGCCCGAAATCGGAAGTACCCCTGACCCGGAAGATACGCTCATTACCTTGAAAGTTCCCATTCTGGTCTGCGGGCATCCTGCACTGGGCAGTGAACAGCAGCCAGAACAGCTAGCCGAAAAATACGGCACCTATTCCATCGAGCAGGTGCTGGATATCTTCAACGGCAGTACGGCCTGGATTTCGATGAGTGTCCATCCGCACGAAAATGTGCAGGCAGCCGTGCGCCGTATCGGCAAGGAAGCCGTCGAACACGTTCGCAGTGGGAAACAATGCCTGATCCTGGACGACACCGAAGTCCTTGATGGGCATGCCGGCCTGGGCTGGCTCGACCCGCTGCTGGCCGTCAGCCAGGTCGACCGTGTTTTGAGAAGCGCAGACAGCAAAGGCGGCCCAAACCTTCGCAGGCGTATTGGTATGGCTGTACGCTCCGCAAGCATTCGCTCACTGCACGATATTGCCCTTCTCCTTGGATTTGGAGCGGATGGAGTTTGCCCGTATGCCATGTTTGTTTCTGCCGTTGAGAGCGCTGCTGGCGCAGGCATGGATTCATATACAGCACAGGACCGCCTGTTCAAGGAAATGAGAATCGGGCTGGAAAAAATCATCTCTACGATTGGCTGCCATGAACTGCGCGGATATGGGCGTATGTTCAGTTCGATTGGGCTGGCCCCTTCCGTATCGGAAATCCTGCGGACGCCGAATTTCCTCGGCAGTGAAGAAACTGGCTGTGGGTGGGAAACCCTTAACAGGTATTCCATCATCCGCGGGAGGGAGCTTCAGTCGAAGGATACTTCTACAAGACTGGAACCGGTGGATCATTTTTACAATAAGTTCTGGCGTGTTGTCGGCCGGTATACCCGGGGAGAAGCAGATTATGAGGAGATGATCGAGAGATACAAAACCCTGCAGGCAGAAAGTCCTGTTTCACTCCGTCACCTGATGGGATTCCGAAAGGCGGATAAACAAGTTCAAGCAGGAGAAGTCTCTCTCAGTCTCAATGGGCATGACCTGCCATTTGTTATCAGCGCTATGTCCTTCGGTTCGCAGGGAGAGGCATCTTTCCGTGCGTATGCTCAGGCTGCTGCAAACCTGAACATGGTATCGCTTAACGGCGAAGGAGGAGAGCTGCCGTCTATTTTTGGCAAATACAAGCAGAACCGCGGCCAGCAGATCGCCTCAGGCCGATTCGGTGTAAATGCTTCATTTCTAAATTCTTCTGCAATTCTCGAGATCAAGATCGGCCAGGGCGCAAAACCTGGCGAAGGGGGAATGCTGCCTGCAGCAAAAGTTTCCCCTGAGGTGGCTGAAGCCCGCCGCACACCACCCCATGTGCCCCTGCTCTCTCCATCCAACAACCATGATCTCTACTCTATTGAGGATCTCGCCCAACTCATTGAAGAGCTTAAAGCCGTCAACCCGGAGGCGAAAATCTCTGTAAAAGTGCCGGTAGTTCCGGGTATCGGTGTAATTGCTGTGGGGATCGCCAAGGCCGGCGCAGACATTATCAACATGAGCGGTTACGATGGCGGCACAGGCGCAGCGCGTAAACATGCACTGCAGTACGTCGGATTACCAGTTGAAATCGGTCTCTCGCTGGTTCACCACGCGCTGATCGAAGCCGGACTGCGACACAAGGTGGAAATCTGGTGCGACGGCGGGATGAAGACCGGCGAAGATGTTGTCAAGATGATACTGCTTGGTGCCAACCGTGTTGGTTTCGGTACGATGGCCATGATCGCCATGGGCTGTACCACCTGCCGACAGTGCGATGCAGGCCAATGCCATATGGGCATCGCCACACAGATTCGCACCGAAAAAGAGGCAAAACAGGAAGGATTGAAGAAGTTTTCGCCGCTTGAATTCGACCAGGCAGTGCCTCAACTGGAGCGACTATTTCAGGGAATCGCCTGCGAGGTCAGGGAAATTGCAGCTGGATTAGGCGCAGAAACCCTGCAGGATCTCGTGGGCCGGGGCGACCTCCTGGAACAGGTGCACCGCCAGGACCACATCGACCTGTCACCCTTGTTTGTATCGATCCCCCTGAAAGGACGTCCCAAACTCGAACCCGGTGTCGGGCGGCTCCTGGTTCGTCCCCGCAACAACCTCACCCGCCTGCTAAGCGAACTGATCACCGAAACCGTGACCCAGGACCATGAGAGCGAGGTAACGTATCAGGACTCCGTTTCAGCAATCGACCGCGCCCTGGGCTCACACATTGTAGGAGCGCTGGCACGACGCCCGGACGTATCAACAGAGGTGGACAATATTCATCTCCGTTTCGGACCATCCTCCATCGGCGGTAACGGTTTTTCTGCGTGGATGACGGACCTGGTCGACATATTTATCGAAGGCGGCGCCCAGGATGGAACTGCCAAAGGATCCAGCGGTGGAACGGTAGCGGTGATGAAAGGGTTGAACGATGACGGCCTGCGTATCGACGGCTCGGTTGGGAAAAGTTTTGCCTACGGCGCTCAGAAAGGGATCCTGATCGTGCAGGGCAATGCCGATTCACGCGCCTGCATCCGTTTGTCCGGTGCAGATGTCATTCTCGGCGGAGAAATCACGCGCAAGGTTGACAAGATATCGCTGCGCTCCCCCACCCGGGCCAACATCAAGGGATTTGCCTGTGAATACATGACCAGCGGCCGCGTGCTCATCATGGGAGACCCGGGGCCTTATGCATTCTCCGGCATGACCGGTGGTGTCGTCTACCAGAAGCTTACACCCGAGTACGGCTTCGATGTGAACGCACTGAACACCCGTATTGCTTACGGAGCCCATGTGGAGGTGAAACCACTGGAGGGAGATGATGTATCAGGTGTCCAGGAGCTGCTGGGATACTACATCGACGCGCTGGAACACACATACCAGTACGACACTGCTGAATCCATCACGCAGCTGGCGGTGGACGATACAATCCGGAGCGTGTTTGTGAAAGTTGTGCCGGAATTAAACGGAGCAGCATGAACACAGTATTGCGACATCTTTGCTGCTGTACACCTATCGCGGCCTGATTTCCACCCTATCGCCCTGCGACGCACCAAGCCGTTTGGCTGCATTCCCGTTGGTCACTGCGACATAAAGGAACCCGCACTCATCGAACAGCGCCACCAGCGAACCGACCGGCCGTTCACCAAACGTTCGTACCATGCCCTCGATCGTTGTGCCGCACAGCGTTACATCCACATCGCCAAGGTGCTTCATGTCGTTCTTGTGAATGTTGGTAATGATATTGCCGAAGTGCTCGTAGATTTCGGCGATTTGGCCAACCATGCCGCCGTTCGTCTCCACAGGCTTCGGCATGTCCAGCCGGACAAAGTCTGTGATCTCCGGCCCTAGCTTCTCCAGTTCCGCACCAGAGGCAATATGCCCGCCCACCGGAGCGAAGATGTCGCGCCCATGGAAGATGTTGCTCACCTCGGGCAGCCAGAAGTCCGGATTATCCGTATGGACAACCTGTACAGGTTTGCCATCTTTTTCGGCGCGCTCGATCATCGGTGTCAGCACACCGTTGTCCGGTGCTACGTAGAAGTAATCGCCAATCCGCGCAGCGATCGGCCTGCGGTGAGTGCCCACGCCGGGGTCGACCACGATTACGTGGACTGTTTCCTCCGGGAAGTAGTACACCTGCCTGTCAAGCATCAGCGCAGCTTCATAGACATTCTGCGGCCGAATGCTCCAGCTGATATCGGCTATCTGGGAATCCGGGGATATTCCCCAGATTACGCCTTTCATCGAACCTGACGGCATACCAAAATCGGTGGTTATCGTTACAAATCGCATTTTTCCTCCATACCGGTTTAGATAATCACATTATTTTCAGCGTATTGATCCCCTCTGCGAATAAAAAATTCTATCATGGTTAAGTGCTTGCCAGAGGCATATTACTCAGCGCGTTCAAGTCTCAACGCAAAGACGTAAAGTCGCAAACGCCTACTTACACATACATCTGCTTCTTAGAACAAACCTTTGTATCAATGCGGATGTATCCGGTCAAAGAGATGCCTCGTAAACTCGGCATTTCGAATTTTGAAGGGGAGCTTCTCCCCATCCCCCTTCTTTCTCAAAACGCTGATCAAGCTGATTTCCCACTGATTGCGTTGATTTCACCAGTCGCGAAAATCCCGCTACTTTATATCTGTCTTCCTGATCCCTTCCAGCATGTCATCTTGAGACGGGGTGTGGTGCCAGGTTGGCTGGCGAGCGTTTCAACCTCTGCCGAAAGATATGCTGTAGGGAACGGTCGCGACCGTTCCCTGTTCCCGGAATGACAGGGAAAGCCATAGACACAGGGCAACACCTGCTGCCCTGGTATCAATAGTGCTTATTACGGGCCTGGTCAATAGTTGTTCATCGACGATTTATTTGGATTTGCAGAGGAACTGCAAGATATAATGGAACATGCTTCAATCTTTCCTTTATCTCCCCCCTGTCTGTCCCCCCAATCATGGGGGGACTCGTGGGGGCTATTTCATGCCCCCACACCCCCACGAATGGCGTTCTATTGAATCCGATTCCCATTCATAATCATCACATAATCGCTAGTAATAGAATTCTTAAGGGTTTGTTCTGCTGTATCATCTTGAGCCGGGGTATGAAACGTGATGTTTTGGCGGGCGCTGCAGCCCCAGCCGAAAGTTATGCGGTTGGGAACGGTCGCGACCGTTCCCTGTTCCCGGAATGACAGGGAACGTCACAGGGAAAAGAATTTTTCAATAAGAAGAACCCGCTTTTTTATGGCGCGACCGTTTGTGGGAAGCGCAGCTGAAGGTTCCTCCTCAGGCTGTGCAGGCGCTTCTTGTCCGAAAGTTAAAAAGCCTTTGCCGTCATGACATAGCAGGTAAAGGTTAGCTGTTCTGTGTAATCTGTGACGCAATCTTATATTTCGATTGCACAATCATCATTATCGATTGTGCAATCATAAGTTCTATTGGGTAATTTGCGAGATCTGTGCTGTTTTTTCAGCGTAATCAGTGTTTCAGCGTAATCAGTGTCTCAGTGTTCTCAGCGTTCAAAGTAACGCCACAAAATCCGCTCGATATCAGCGTCGGTGTGCTCGACAGCGATGGAAAAGAAATCCTCCCCCGTCATGATCTGCCCTGTCCCTGCCTGATAATACGCACGCAGAAAAGCAAAAAATGCCTCATCCCCCATCAGCTCGCGAATTGCATCGATCATTTTTACCCCCCGTAAATAGACCGCATTGATATACGGCCTGGTGGTCTCATATTGATAGATTGTACTGTCCACACACCCATGGGGCTGGAACCACTCCACCCTGTAATCCCACCACCACTCCCCGTCCTCCGGATATGCAGCCTCATAGAAAACGAGTTCGCTGTACGTCGCAAGCGATTCATCCAGCCACGGCTCATTGGCGGCATCATTGCCCACCGCAGCAAACCACCACTGGTGCGCCATTTCATGCACTGCGATAGCTGTCAGATAGTCCTTTTCATCGCCGCCGTACCTTTCAAAATAATCGTATCCCAGGAAGAAAAGGCCGTCGTATTCCATCCCGTCGTAGAAATCGGCTTCGATCAGGAACACATGATCCTGGGTGGGTTCGCCGTATACTTCGCTGTACAGGTCCCGCGCGGACGCAGCTTCTGTCAACGCTGCCCAGCCAGCTTCCATGTCGCAGGGAAACACATAGGCGGTGATATCGGGATACTCTTCCAGAGTGAGGATCTCATACTCCTCACTCGCTGTCCATACAAACGTCCTGACACCATCGGCATGGAACTGCCAGCCCGTATCAGACCGCTGTCCCGGAACGCTGCCCACAACTATCAGATCCGGATTGGCTTGCTTCAGGCGGATGCCAACGTCGAAGTCAGCTGTGTCATACACCAGGTACTCGCCGATGGAGTGGTAGTCGTTCACCATCCATCCCGAACCGGGCTGATAAGGCGGCACAAACGCATACCAGTTGCACACATTCACCTGCCGCCAGGTGTAACCCAACACACCAGGCTGTTCCATTAGATGCAATACGTACTGAAGCTGTACCGTAACCCGCTCGTCCGGTTCCAGCGGCACCGGCAGATCCAGGGAAAGATGGCCTCCCTCGAGTGTATAAGCACCGACCTCATCATTTTCGCCGACATTTTCGCCGACATTTTCGCCGACACCTAGAGTATGCAGCTCGAACTGTCCCTCGGCAGAGTTCGGCGGTACTTCAAGCGGAAGTCTTTCCAGCACCACTCCGGTCTGGTTCAGATAATCGATCGTCTCATATACTTCAAGCTGTTTCGTATGTTCATCAAACAGCACATTCAGGATATAGGTAGTCGGGCTGTCCGGCTGGACGCGACTGGTAATGATTGGATTGAATTCATCCCCCGTGCTTTGGGGGATCGGTACCGCTGGTTCCATGGTTGCTGTTGCTGTAGATATCGTCTGTGTAAACGCCGGCTGTGGTATTGAGGTTATCTGCGTCACGTCCTCCGCCAACTCAGGCGGCAAGGCACAGGCGCTGATCAATTCCAGCCATAAAATTATTGAAATGAACCTGCTAATCCTTTTCATTTGCTTCATCGCCCTCATTCAATCTTCCACTATGGTATCCTGTTTTTGGTCACCGGGAAATCAGTATCAGCAGGCCATTCAAAAATTTTCAACCCATTTGTTTATTATTTTTCCGAAAAAAAACCCGTTATTGATCCCCGGTACAATCCATATTTGCTTTTCACTCCAAATTCCAGCAAACTATTAAGATGCATGTTAAGGTGGTAGAAGTACGCTGATCCATTCTGGAATTTTTGTAGTATTATCGAATATCGCCAGTTACAGACTTTTCGAAGCCGCCAGTCTGCACCCGCAGCTTCAGCTTCCCGTAATCATTCCACAACTGCGCAGTCTGTTATCGGTAAAGGAGATCACATTATGCAGTATCGCAACTTTGGCAAGCTCGATTGGAAACCCTCGGCTCTTGGATTCGGCTGCATGCGCTTTCCCACAGTAGATGGCGACGCCGCCAATATCGACCAGGAAAAGACCACTGAGATGCTGCGTACTGCAGTTGATGCCGGCGTCAACTATTTCGACACCGCTTACCCATACCACAAGGAAAAAAGCGAAGCCGCTGTGGGAAAGGCCCTCCAGGACGGTTATCGTGAGCGCGTGTGTATCGCGACAAAATCACCAACCTGGCTGCTCAAAGAAAGCGGCGATTTCGACCGCTATCTTGATATCCAGCTTGAACGCCTCCAGACTGACACTGTCGATTTCTACCTGCTGCACGCACTCAACGCCAAATCCTGGAACAATACTATTCTCCGGCTGGATATTCTGGAACAGGCAGAAGCCGCGCTCGCAGACGGGCGCATCCAGCATCTCGGCTTCTCTTTCCACGACAACCTTGAGGCATTCAAGGAGATTGTCGACGGCTACGACAGGTGGGAATTCTGCCAGATCCAGTACAACTATATGGACATCACCTTCCAGGCCGGCACCGAAGGCCTGCGCTATGCAGCCGATAAAGGCCTCGGAGTGATCATCATGGAACCGCTGCTCGGGGGAAAGCTTGCCCTCGATCTTCCCGCCACCCGCCCGCTCTGGGATTCAGCCGAACAGAAACGCACACCGGTCGATTGGGCTCTGCAGTGGATCTGGAGTCATCCTGAAGTCTCCCTGATCCTGAGCGGCATGAGCACACTCGAACAGGTGCAGCAGAATATCGAATCCGCCAAAAACTCCCGGATCGGCTTGTTAGGCAAGAAAGAACTCGCCATGATAGATAAAGTGCGTGATGTGGTAAACGATCTTGGCCCGATCCCTTGCACGCGCTGCGAATACTGCCTTCCCTGCCCCAACGATGTTAATATTCCGCGCAACTTCGATGTCTACAACAAGGCTGCCATGTTCGAGGACCTGGAGGGTGCTCGCAATGAGTACACCCGATGGATCCCCGATGAGGAAAAGGCATCTGCCTGCATCGAATGTGACGAGTGCCTGCCCAAATGCCCGCAGCAAATCCCCATCAGCACCTGGCTGCCTGTCGTGGCTGAAGTGCTCGGCGAAAACAAGCCGTATGTGAAGTCGCTCTGAGTAATAAAAAATAGTGCGGCACCTGTCACCAGTGCCCCACCATCTTCTTTACTGGTTCGCTCTTCGCGTTCCGGTCAAAGATGGAAAGCATCAGGATGCTTTCCATCTTTTTAAGTTCTCACTTCACTTTCGTTTAATCTGAACTTTTTCCCCCACTCCAAACCCCAATACTTCCTCAGCACTGCCGTTCACGATAGCAATGCCCAGATAGCCCGTGCTGCCGAACAATGCGATCAGGCTGCCAGGATCCCGATCGCCAAAAGTCTTCACAAGGCCGTCGATCGTTTTCCCGCCAACCTCCACTTTCCAGTCACTGAGATCGCCCAGATCCCCGAACATGGACAGGGGAATATTCGTTGCCAGACTGCCGAAATAATCGATCGATATAACTTCGCCGGATGCGCCGTACTCTAGCTTTTCCGGTTTCGGCAACGGGATGCTCACAGGGTCCGTCACGGCTGTGCCCACTTTATCCAGCGGAACACCGGCAGCCAGGTGTGCTGCCACAGGCGCAAAGATATCCCTTCCGTGGAACACATTGCTCTGTGCAGACAGCCAGTATTCCGGATTATCCAAATGCACGATGGAGACGTCCCACCCCTCTTCCTCGGCTCGTTCCAATACCACACTCAGCACACCGTTGTCCGGTGCCACAAACAGGTGCTTGCCAATCCTTGCAGCGATCGGCCGCCGTTCTGTGCCCACGCCCGGATCCACAACCACCAGGTGCACTGTCCCCTCCGGGAAATAGAATACGTTCGCTGCCAACACAAGCGCACCGTGGAACACATCCTGGCGTCTGATCTTGTGTGTGATATCGATAAGCTGCACATCGGATAGAATTCCACTGATGACGCCCTTCATCACACCTACATACCCGTCCTGGTCTCCAAAATCCGTGGTCAGTGACAGTATTTTCATTACCAGCTCCTTTATCTGTTGAACAATCAAATCGAAACGCTCACTACACCCATTTTAGCTGAAAGCTGTGCTGAATCAGCACAGCTTCAGGCCAGACATTCTATCCATACAGAGCTACAGCCAGTCTGTTCAGGCTTCCTGTCCGCCTTCCTCCACCAGATGGCGCATCGATTCACGCAAAGCCCTGACATCTTTCGGAATCACAACCAGCACAATTGTCATCAGCACCAGTCCAACCGACCACGCGCTCAACGTAATGATTTGCATGGCATGTTTCAGGGACGATCCTACCGCCAGCACGCCGGCCAGCAGCGGCGCCAATGCGGAACCCACTGTCTCTGCCACGCCGATGATGCTGTGGGCCGTGCTGCGTACTTCCGGCTCAGTGATATCCTGCACGGTTGAGACCGCGTTCGGCCATTCAAAGGACCAGAAAAAGCCTGCCAGGATTTCCAGCGTCAGAAAAGTGCCGAAGTTTCCAACCGGTGTATTCAACATAAGGGTAAAGCAGATCATGATCCCCACAATACCTGTCAGTGCCACGATCATCCTTCCCCTGGGCGTCTTCTTAAAAAGCCAGTCTCCCAGCGCACCTGCGATCAAGCCGCTTACAGCAGTCATCACGGCAAAAAGGCCTGCAGCAAGCAATACCTTGTTTTCTGTTAAATACCTTTCTGTCTCCAGGTAGCGGAAGAACCAGGAGTTGATCATTGTAAACGGGAACACGTGGAAAAATTGCTGAACAAAAAGAATGACCATCGTCGGGCGTTTGATCAGGGTGCGTACTGTAGCCCATTCGAATTTTTTACTCACCACTTTCTCTGATCCCTGCATCTCTGGCTCGGACTGCCCCCTGGGTACTTCCTTGACACCAAAGAATATGACAACGGCAACCAGGATCCCCAGGCTCCCGGTCACATAGAAGATTCCGCGCCAACCAAGTGTATCCCGGAATGCTGTAGCCATTCCCATCCCGATAATTCCGGCAAGCACCGCCGAAAGCTGGAGTACACTGATCACCCGCCCGCGTTTGCCCGGTTCAAAGTAATCCGACACCAGGCTGTACGCCCCAGGGTAGCTGGCGTCATCGATGCCCGTGGATGATCGGGTAAAAACAAATGCTCCAAACCCTTTCGTGATCGCGGAAAGCCAGGTTGTCGCTCCCCAGAGCAGTGCCGCCAGTGCGAGAATCTTGGGCCTCGCGTAGCGGTCGAACAGATAGCCCCAAATCGGATAGAAAATGCCCCCCACCAGGAGTGCGCCGGTGAACACAAGCCCCATCTGGGCTTCATTGATATTGAATGCTTCCATGATGGGGGTGGACAGCGGCCCTACCAGGTACTTATCTGTCTGGTGCAGGAGCATGAAGATAAACAGAATTATTACCAGCGAACTTTTTCTGCCTTTTTTGATTTTTTCCATCCCCGCTTCAACTGTCGTTGTCTCTGCCATGACGATTCTCCCCAATGCTTTGATCTATTCAGTTTTTTGAACCAAACACCTTTTCTTTCACCATTGTGACAACAGCTTCATTCCTGATGCGAGACCAGAGGGCATCGTTGTCCCTGGGTATTTTTGGCAGGTCAGCCCTCAGCTCCATACCAATTGCTTCTTCCGGACAGTTCGACACACACAACCCGCAGCCGATGCACTTCTCCGACATGAATTCCGGGAAGTCCTGACCATCAGAGATTGCATCCACCGGGCATACCTCAACACATGTGCCGCAGTTGGTGCACAATACTTCATTCAGGACAGCAAGGTACCGTGATGCGGCATTCACATTCCGCACCCCCATCTTGTAACTCTTGATTGCCGGGCAGCAGCACGGACAGCAGTTGCACAGCGCCTTGAGATGCCCCTGGCAGTTGTCGGCATTGTGAACCAGGCCGTGTTCCTCAGCATTTTTCAGAATCCGGACTGCCTCATCTGCGTCCACCTCCCTGGCCAGGCCCGTCTCTATCAATGTTTGTGCCAGCTCGTTGAAAGTAAAACAAGTCTCGCGAGGATAGGTGCACGGCTCTTCATCCCCCCGGTTATCCTTCGCCAGGCGGCAGTAGCATTCAGATACTGCGATCAGCGGCTCCTTTCGCACCATCTCCGAAATGATATCGATCGGCAGCACTGCCCGTGTGTCCTCGATCGTTTCCCCTACTGCAATTGTGCGAGATCCTTCCTGCCCGGTTACAGTTTGTTCAACCGGCACAACACGGAAATACGGTGTTTTGGAGGGCATGCTGGTGGTGAGCTCTGCCAGGCCGTCCCAGAATTCTCCATATGCCGCGCCTATTTCTGTGCCTTTTCTGCGCCGTACCTGCTGCTCGACGGTAAAGGAGACGAACGCTCTTTCGTAAACACGCCCTTTTTTAGGGTCATCATAGCTAATGGCAAAACCTTCCTCATGAAGGCCCTGAAGGCACTCCTGGAATGCATCTTCTGTGAATCCAGCCCTGGCTGCTTTCCTGGCCAGTTTCTCCGGTTTGATCGATCCGCTGAATGGCATCATAAAAAACAACTTCAGATCCTGTTCACTGAGTGTTTCGCGAATAGCCCACTCCAGTTTTTCCTGCCGCGGAGCACCGCCAGTCTGCACAGAAAAATACTTGATATAGTCCTGAATGTAGTCTTTCCCTGCCATCCCTGCCTCCCGGAGAATATTTCAGGCATTATAGTAGCGACGCCGCATTTACAGCCACTCAGCAAGTCGTAATTTTCCGCCTGAAACAGAATTCGCTTCCTTCTCAGGAAGCGAATTTTTCCATGTTTTATTTATACCTTTGTCAATCGCTGTGAAACGTACAGCCCACAGCAGTTTTGCAGCTCAGGATATCAGCGCGCCTTCAGTCTGCACGTTGATAAAATGGCGGTACAGGCCGTTCAAATCCATTAACTCATCATGTGTCCCCCGCTCCACAACACGGCTGCCTTCAAGGACCACAATCTGGTCGGCACCGCGGATAGTGGAAAGACGATGGGCTATGATCAACGTTGTACGGCCCACCATTAAACGTTCAAGTGCTTGCTGGATCTTCCGCTCCGTTTCCGTGTCAACCGCCGACGTGGCTTCATCCAGGATCAGGATCGGCGCATCCTTCAGTACAGCTCTCGCGATGGCAATCCGCTGACGCTGGCCGCCGGAAAGTTTCACACCGCGCTCGCCGATCATTGTGTCGTACCCATCCGGAAGTTTTGTGATAAATTCATGTGCGTTTGCAGCAAAAGCTGCCTGAACAATTTCCTCATCACTCGCATCCGGCCGGCCGAAAAGGATGTTCTCCCGTGCGGTTCCATGAAAGAGAAATACGGTCTGCAGCACAATACTGATCTGCCGCCTTAAACTGACAAGCGTCAAATCACGAATATCCTGGCCGTCCAACAGGATTCTCCCCTTGTCCACATCATAAAAACGGGGGATCAGGTTAGCCAGTGTGGTTTTCCCCACACCGGTTTCACCCACCAGTGCCATAACACGTCCTGCGGGGAGGTCAAGATTGACATCTTCCAGCACCGGCTCACCAGGGATATAGCTGAACGATACATTCTCCAGGACTAACCCGCCCTTTGCCCGCTCTGCCAGTTCCACCGCATCAGGATGCTCAGGCACATCCGGTTCCTCCTCAAGGAGCTCTGCCACTCGCTCCGCACCTGCCATCGCTTCCTGCACACCCTCCCAGGCTTGACTCAGCGCCTGAACCGGCTGATACAACATCTCGAGATACAGGAAAAACGCCACAAGGTCTCCGACAGGCAGCATCTCGGTAAATGCCAGCCTTCCTCCAAAATAGATCAGCCCAATCATCCCGAGGGCTGACATGAATTCAATAAACGGGTGGAACGTTGCCATAAGCCGCAGTGCATAAAGATTGGAATTTTTGAACCGGATTATTCGATCTCCCACATTGTCCGCTTCAAGTTCTTCACGGGTAAAAGCCTTGATTTCCCGGATCCCGGACAGATTGTCACTCAATATTGCATTGAGTTCACCGAGTTCAACCTGGCGTATACGGAATGCCGGGCGCACCTTTTTTGCATAGAATCGCATCGACAATATGATCAGAGGCACCGGAAGAAGGCTGATCAACGCCAACACAGGGCTCATATAGAAAAGAACCCCTGCCACCCCCAGAAACATGAAAACATTCACAAAAACGTCCGGGATCGCATGCGCAATAAGGCGCTCGAACAGATCCGAATCATTGACTGTGCGGGACATCAAATGCCCGGTTTGTTTATCTTCAAAGAACCGCAGTGAAAGCCGCTGAAGGTGCTGGTAGATTTGCAGCCGTACATCCGCCACCACGTTCCAGCCTGCAATGTGTGCCATATAGGACCGCAGAAAACGCAGAACTGCACGGATCAGATACACACCCAAAGCCAGGACCGCGAGCCGGCTGACGAATTGAAGCGGATCTGCCCCGTTTGTTGATGCCGTGTCTGTTAAAGCATTGATTATCGAGCGGACTATCCAGGGTGCCAGCAGCTGCGCGCCCACCAGCAGGATCATACTCACAACTGTTATGGCAAGCGCCCAAACGTACCTGCGAATATATTTAGTTACAAATCGAAAGGCTGTCATCCGTTCTCTCCCGGCAGAACTGCCTCATGTTTATTCCTCAGAATATTGTACTTTGAAACCAGCCAGCCTGTTGAAAACAGAACCGGGCTGAGATATTCAGGGAAACAATTCAAGGCATATTGCACTGCTGATCCAGACTGTTTTTCCGAAAAAACAATCCTGTTCTCTAAACATAAGTAGCACCTTTAACACTTTCATTGTAAGATAATCAAGGGGCGTCAGAACTTAACAGGTACACCACAGCCGCTCCAGCCATTCATAATTCTCCCCCCGAAAAATTCCAGCTTAACACTCGTTTGTACCGGTGTTGACCATTTACCGGTTGAGTGATTTACGAAAGGCTTATAACCAGGAGGATTCCTTCCGTTTTTCCTGATTCTGCCTTGTCACAAAACCGCACCCGCCTCCGTTTATATATTGAAAACCACCACAGGTTGAATTCCAGCCTGAGTATAGACTTCCCGGAAGAAACCACCGGAGGAGATCATGAAAGGAGCAACCCATGGACAGCAAACAAAAAAATAGCTTAAGACTGTTGATCCTCCTGCTAGTTCTGGTTCTGACGGCGTGTCAGCCTTCCCGTCCGGGCCCCATGGCATGGATCGATTTCCCATTCGACGGAGCTGTACTTCGGTCCGGTGAAACTGTAGCGATCACCGGGCATACATCCTCGCTCGACGGCACATCCGAAGTAATCCTTTTTGTCGACGGCGCAGCTCAGTTGAGCATCGCCCCCGAGGATACAACAGCCGATTTCGTGCGTGTGGATATGCCCTGGACACCGCCCGAGGATGGTGATTACACTCTCCAGCTTCGTATGGTATCAGGCGAAGGCGATACTGCCGTTTCCGACCCTGTACGAATCAGGGTTGGCCGTGTTCTCGTTGAGGTGGATACAGAATCACTGGAAGACCTGTCTTTGCCCCCGGAACCGGAGATCACCCCAACTGAACCGGAAGTGACTGAGGAGGTTGTTCCACCAACAACTACACCCACCGTCTACATTCCTCCCACAAACACTCCCACTGTCAAGCCGCCCGCAGACACCACACCGCCGGATGTGCCCACGCCGATGGTTCCTGCTGACGGCCTCGTTATTGGCTGCGCCTCAACCCAGAACCTTGTATGGCTGCCCGTTGAGGATATCGACAATCTGAATGGTTACGATGTCCGCCTGGAACGCGAATTATCACCCGGGAACTGGGACCGTGTGGGCAACTACGGCCCGATAAAAGATAAACAGTATGAAGTTACCATCGACTGCGGTGTTGCTTTCCGCTGGTCCGTTCGGGCGGAAGATAAAGCCGGTAACAAAAGCGATTGGTCTGCCTGGTCCTCATTCATTGTGGAATTGGACTGAAAGGCAGGGAGGAATCTCATGACGAATCAAGAACATAACGCAAACAGCAAACAGCCCGCTTTTATCCTTAGAGGCCTTTCCGGCCCATTGTCCGGCCGCTCGCACACTATCACCTCTCAATCGGTAATCATCGGCCGCGATCAGGGCCTGGATCTGCAGGTCGATCAGGAACAGGTGTCCCGCCAGCATGCCCGTCTGACCTGGACCGGCAACGCATGGGTCCTGGAAGATCTCAACAGTTCGAACGGCACCTTTGTCAACGGCCGCAGAATCCATGGCTCTGTGAATGTAAGGCCTGGCGATAAAATCGGCATTGGTACAGAAGTCGTCTTTCAGCTTGGCACAACCGGCACCGCTGGTGCCGCAGGAGGCGTTGCCCCAGCTCGGAAAGCCAAACGCAGCCCGCTGCGCTGGATATTGCCTATTCTGGGAACCTTGCTTCTCCTGCTCGCCCTCGGTGTTGCCTTGTATTTTATGTTTTTTACACCAGCAGAACGAACCCGGCCCGTTGTCTGGTTCGAAAACCCTTCCCATGGAGCTGAATTTCTCGCAGGGGAAATTGTTGAAATTTTCGCAGTCGCCCAGGATGACGATAAAATCAGCCGGTTCGAGCTCTGGATGGACGGGTCACTGGTCGAAGTACACAACTCCGAGCTCCCCGACGGTACGTCCCCATTCTCACTGGTTACACGTCTGAACATCGACGATGCCGGAAGCCACACATTGATCGCCCGTGCTTTCGATACCAATGGAGAACGCGCTCACGCCGCCGTTACACTCGAAGCAAGTGCGGGAACCGACAGCGACGGCGACGGCGTTCCGGATGAGCTGGATAGATGTCCGGAAACAGGCGGACGTGTTGCAGAAGATGGCTGTCCCATAACAGTTGATGGAGATAGTGATGGCGACTTAATAGCCGATGTGGAAGACGCCTGCCCGGATGAGGCTGGTGTTCCCTCCGCCGAGGGCTGCCCGGATGCTGATGGTGACGGAATCACGGACAGCGACGACGTCTGCCCCGAAGAGCCCGGCGCTCCCGGAGCAGAACCCGGCGACGGGTGCCCGTTCCCAACCGAAGATGACCGCGACGGCGACGGCATCCCGGATGCTGATGATGCATGCCCGGATGAAGCCGGCACTTTCGATGCCGGCGGCTGCCCGGACCGGGACGGCGACGGCATACCTGATGCCGACGATCCTGCCCCGGATGACGGCGATGTGGGCGGCGATGACGGCGGTGGCGGCGGAGAGGGCGGTATTCCAGCCGATACAGATTCGGATGGCGACGGTGTTTCCGACCTTGAAGATCTTTGCCCGCATGAAGCAGGCCCCGCTGAAAACGCCGGCTGCCCTGAAGGCGGATCCGGTGACCGGGATGGCGATGGTATCGAAGATGATGTTGACCTATGCCCGGACGAAGCAGGTGTTCCTGAACACGCTGGATGCCCGCCTCCAGGCGAAGGTGAAGACACTGATGGTGACGGCATCCCTGATGATGAAGAACCTGATGAGGATGAAGGGCTTTCATTCCCCGATGCAGGCGACTGGGCCCGTATTGACTCTGTAGAATTCGAAGCGTTGACCTTCTCGGTCGACAATATCTACGACAATATCTTCTGCTATGCCTCCCTGGCTGGTGCTGAAATGGAACGTTTCGGGCCATTTGACCCGCTGGACCAGCACAGCTGGGATATCGCAGCATATCTCGGCGAAGAAAACAGCCGACATGCATATATAGATCACGCAGAATTGCTTGAAGTTCGTGCAGAATGCCACGGCAATAGTTTCACAGTAGATGCGGATGGGCTTATCACCGTCGATACAGACGACCTGGGTTCATTCGTTGCCCTGCATCCATACGATGACTGGGACGGCCATGTCATCGAAGTAACTTCCGATCCCGGAGATACCGGGCTCGATTTTGATGTCTCCTACCGCATCTGCAGTCCTTCCTGCGATGAGACAGCATTACAGGCCCCTTCCCTGCACCTGTATAACTCAGGTGAGGGTCGACATCTCTCATGGGGTTATGGCGGCGACAGGGATGAGATCGACGGTTTCAAGGTATATCGCGACGGCAGTTATATCTTCAGCGTACCTGCCGACGCATACAGGCAGTCTATCAACGGCATGGGTCCATTATGCGGATCGATGAGCCGGCAGGAATATTACATGACTGCCTACAGCGGTGAACGCGAATCAGCACCAAGCAACCTGGCCTACTGGAGTGCTGGCGAATGCCCGCGTGTCGTTACCGTCACTTTCCAGGGTCTGAGCTTCTACGATCTTGGTGGCGATGAACGCTGGGCTGAGGGCACTGTCGGTCCGATATACGGCGGGTTCGATGCGACCGGCCAGAACAGTGAATCGGTTGATTTCTTCGCAGTCGATTACGGAGACAGGTGGGGAGAACGGGATCGAGGCTTCCGTGTACGAAATACACGTTACTATGATGTACAGGGCATCCTTGACTGGTGCCGCAGCAATTCCGCAACAATCGGCGAAGGAGCTTATTATCCGGCGTCCGAATCCAGCACCGTTACGATCGAGCTAGGTCCGTACGACGACCTCACTTTTGGCGGCTATGTCAAAGACCAGGACAGCGGCAATGAAGATGACGTCCTGTTCGACGGCGAACGCACCCTGTCGTACGACGAAATCCGGCCGGGCCTGTTCTCCATCTTCGACCACCACGTCAACCTCACAGTCCTGATCGATGTCATCGTCGGGCCGCAGGTTGGGCCCAATCCTGACCTGATCATTACAAACGTGACCCAGCAAGAGGAGTCAGGCCAGCTTCGAATCCATATTTTCAACAACGCCAGCGGCATGGTCGGCCAGGATATACCGGTTCGTATGGAAAGCCTTGACGGCACTCACATCATGGACCACACCTGGGAAGATGTATCCATCGGATCCGGCGGCAGCCTCATCCTTCAGAGCTCCCACGTTGTCATGGAACCCAGCGACCTCCGGGTGATCCTCGACCCAGACAACGTCATTGAAGAAGAAAATGATGACAACAACTTTTACGAAACACCGGTAACCATGCGGGTAGAATTCATCCGTGCCTGGGCGCATAACTGCAATGAAAACAGCTGCAGCATTGTTGACTGCGACAGTGAGCATGTCTTTCAGGTTTGGGCCGGCTACGGCACAGAGCGAAACGATGTCGAATGGGTCGGCTATAATGTGCGTTTCCCCCGGGAAGGACATCTGAAATACTGCGGGGGGCCCGCATCATGCGAAACGGATCCTGACGAGGACTGGTACATGGAGGGAGACGACCGCTATACATTCGAGTTCGAAATGCCTGCTGATGAACTGCTTTACATCATGGTCACAGGCGATGAAATCGACTGGGTGACCCATGACGACTCATTGGGCTATGTCCTGCACTCCTACGGCATGGATGAGCTTTGGGGGCACAGTGAAGAGGTATATGAAGATAATTACGGGGAAACCTGCATCTGTGATGATACATTCTGCAGCCCATGCCGTGAAGGCCTGACAGCCTGGTGGAGGATCACGAGGGTGCGTTAGATTAGTTCGCAGCTTTACAACAGAATATAAGGGCATGGCTGAGTTAGCCATGCCCTCAAAGAAAGATTTTACTCCATTTTCAACATGGAGATTCATCAATACGGCTGCACAGGCGATCTCGTTTACCTGCAGTGAAGGAGAAAATCGCGATGAAATCAGTACATTCCCTATTTATTCTGTCCCTTTTAATACTATCGCTGGGGATTGCCGGCTGCGACCCGGTTGATGATATTGAGGTTGACTGCAGTGTGGATGCTCTGATCCGGGCCATTAACACGGCTAACGAATCGCCAACAACAATAACCACAATCCACCTGGAACCAGGTTGTGTATATCAGCTTACAGACATCTTCATATGGGAGTATGATCTTGTTTATCCCGCAGAATTCGGTTTACCCGAAATCGTTTCCCATATCATCATTGACGGTCAAAATGCCACAATCGCGCGTTCTGACGCGCCCGGAACACCAGATTTCTCTATCTTCTTGGTTGCCGCTTCCGGTGATCTAATCCTCCATGACCTTTCCCTTACCGGTGGCCAAGCCTCCCATTATGGTGGGGCAATCCTGAACTGTGGTCATGTGCTTTTAAATAACTGCAATGTTTATGAGAACAATGCTACAGTAGGCGGGGCTATCTACAGTGAAGGGGACCTGGAGCTGATTCTATCCGCCCTGTATGATAATACTGCTGTATTAAATGGAGGGGCTATTCATAATCGTGGAACAGGGTTCATCCATGCAAGTGAATTGTATGAAAACACTGCTGTAACAGGGGGAGCCGTTCATAATGATGGTAACATGGAGCTGCTTCATGCCACCCTGTATAACAATACTGCTGATGAACGTGGCGGAGCTATTCAAAACAGGGGGAACATGGAACTGCTTCAAACCACCCTGTATGGTAATACAATTTTATCCCTTGATTATGAGGATGGGGGAGGAGCTATCTACAATGAAGGTGCAACACGGAACATGAAGCTGGATAATTCCACCCTGTATGATAATACTGCTGTCAATGGAGGAGCTATATATAATGATAACAGGGGGAACATAGAGCTGGATTATTCCTCCCTGTATGATAATACTGCTGAAAGAAATGGAGGAGCTATTTATAATAAGGGGAACATGGAGCTGCTTCATTCCTCCCTGTATGGTAATACTGCTGATCAAAATGGAGGAGCCATTAATAACACTGGAGGGGATATCGCTATCACCAATTCAACGCTCTCCGGTAACCAGGCCTATGAGGGCAGCGCTATCTACAGCCAGGATGTTAGTGATAGTATTTTTAGCTCTCTCGAAGTGCACTACACAACGATCACTCTGAACAGCGGCGGCCCTGCTCTCGCCAAAATCTCAAGAGGCATCCATACAATAAAAAACTCGATCATCGCAGAAAATCCCTATAGTGACTGCAGCGTAGCCGGCGTGCTGGATGTATTGGGAACCCCTAACCTCGACAGCGACGGCAGCTGTCCAGGATTCACCATTACAGCGCCCCCGCTCCTGGATCCGCTCGCTGATAACGGCGGCGCCACATTGACACATGCCCTCCAATTTGACAGCCCCGCCCGGAATGCTGCAGCCGGTGACTGCCCCTCAGAAGACCAGCGGAATTTCTTCCGCCCGATGGGCCCTGCGTGTGATCTTGGTTCCTACGAATATCCAGATCCTGAGGAAATGACTTCACTCGAACAAGAGGAAACGATTACCCCCGAACCATTAGATATGGTTACGCTCGAACCAATGGAAGAAGAACCTCCTCAGATTATTGATTGGTCTTGGGATTTCGAGGGATTTGTATGCTCCGATTCGAATCTCACGGAGATGTATATCAGCACCGACGCCGATCCCGAAGAATTCAGCCTTACTATCGATGACCATCCTGTGAAATGTTATCAGCAAAGCTACGACAACACCCGCTAC
>Ga0272441_10005162_pt1 | contig 22991 bp, 21 predicted proteins | sample SSMProp6N_FD_193582 | JGI IMG/M metagenome (GOLD analysis project Ga0272441, IMG submission 193582) | Marine sediment archaeal communities from Little Sippewissett salt marsh, Falmouth, MA, United States - SSM-Prop-6N | ecosystem: Environmental > Aquatic > Marine > Wetlands > Sediment ...
GTCCTATTGACGACACCAGGGCCCCTCTCGTCGGCGTCGATGGCTGCCGCGCAGGCTGGGTCGCGGTGATTCGCAGGGCCGGGCGCATGGATGAAGTCATTGTCTGCCCGGATTTTCGCAGCCTGATCCTGACCTTGCCCGACGATGCGGTCATCGCTGTCGACATGCCGATCGGTCTGCCCGAGCGGATTGGCCCGGGCGGTCGCGGTCCCGAAAGCCTGGCGCGGCGTCAGCTCGGTGCACGCCAGTCGAGCGTGTTCTCGATTCCCTCGCGATCCGCCGTCTATGCCAGCGATTACGGCGAGGCGTGTCGGCTGGCGCTGGAAACCTCCGATCCGCCGAAAAAGGTTTCCAAACAAGCCTATCACATGTTCCCGAAGATCCGTGACCTGGATCGGATGCTGCGCGCCGATGCCACGCTTGCCGGCCGGATCTTCGAAAGTCATCCCGAAATGGCGTTCTGGCGCCTGAACGGCAAGCGGCCGATGGCATTGCCAAAGAAGATCAGGAACAGGATCAATCCTGCCGGCATGCAGGAACGGCAGGCCGTTCTGGAGCAATTCGGCTTTGCGCGCGGGTTTTTCGAGCAGCCCTTGCCACGCGGTGTCGGCCAGGATGATCTTCTCGATGCCGCCGTTCTTGTGCTGATGGCAGGCCGGCTGGCCAGGGCACAGGCGCGCCCCTTGCCCGATTCTCCTCCACGCGATGCCTATGGCCTGCCGATCGCCTTCTGGACTTGACCATGGCCTCGATTGCAAGACATCATTTCAGGGTCATTTTCGCATGGCCCATTGACAGTGACCCGACATGAAAACATTTCCCGCCCCCCTTCTTGCCGGATACCGTGATTTCATGGCCTCACGCTATGTGTCGGAGAAGAAGCGTTACAGGCAGCTGGCGGAAGCGGGTCAATCGCCCAATACGCTGGTCATAGCCTGTTGCGATTCACGCACGGCGCCCGAGATCCTGTTCGGGGCCGGACCCGGCGACCTCTTTGTCATTCGCAATGTCGCCAATCTCGTTCCGCCCTATCAGCCGGACGGGTCATTCCATTCGACATCGGCAGCCCTTGAATATGCCACCCAGGTGCTGAAAGTCACCAGCATTGTCGTGCTTGGCCATGGCCGTTGCGGTGGTATCAAGGCGGCTCTCGATCCTGCGGCCGAGCCCCTGTCACCGGGCGATTTCATCGGTCAGTGGATGAGCCTGCTGAAGCCGGTTGCCGAGCGTATCCAGGAAAATTCGGTCCTCACCCGTCTTGAACGCCAGACCGCGCTCGAACGCGTGTCGATCCGTCAGTCGCTGGCCAATCTGAGAACCTTCCCCGATGTGCAGGCGCTGGAAGCGGATGGAAAACTGACATTGCACGGCGCCTGGTTCGACATTGCCACCGGCGAATTGTGGATCATGGAATCGGGCAGCGGTGATTTCGTGCGTCCTGACGCGTGAGCGGCAGGGATGCGCGCTTGTCTTGCGTCAGGCCGTCAACTGTCGATGCGCGCGGCAATGATGGCGATGGCCTGCTGGTAGACACTGGCCGCGTTCCACCCCTTTATGGCGGCAAAATTGGGCTCGCCCGGCTGATAGCCGGCCCCGCGGCGCCAGCCGTGGGCAAGCAGGAAATTGGCCGTTGAGGCCAATGCGTCGGGTCGCGAGGCGATCAGGTTTTTCTTGCCGTCACCATCCCCATCCACCGCATATTTCAGATAGCTGGAGGGCAGGAACTGGGTCTGGCCGATTTCACCATGACCGGCCCCGCGCATTTGCTCGGGTGTGAGAATGCGCCGCTCGACAAGTTCCAGCGCGGCATAGAGTTCACGTTTGAAGAAGTCAGAGCGGCGGCAATCATAGGCCAGTGTCGCCACGGCAGGGATAACGGGCTGATTGCCCGAAAATCGGCCAAATCCGGTTTCCATGCCCCAGATTGCCATCAATATGCCGGGTGGAACGCCGTAACGCCGCTCGATCCGGCTCAGTAGGGAGGCATTTTCGTCTTTCAGCTTGCGGCCGCGTTTCACGATGGTGTCGGCGCCCCGTTTTTTCATGAATTGATCGAGCGACAGACGAAAGCTTTTCTGGCCACGGTCGGCGCGAATGGTTTTGCGGGCGTATCGAACATCGGTCAGGGAACGCTCGATGGTTCGCTGGCTGATACCGTTGGCTCGGGCTTCGCGTTTGAAATCCTCAAGCCAGGCTGGAAATCCCTCGGCCGTGTTTCCACATGACTGAGCGCGCGTTTGGTGATTGAAAAGTATTGCAAAACAGAAGGTCAGCAAGCAGATCAATAAAACCCGGTGCACCATGCCCATACCCTTCGCCTACGGTTGGAAAACCGCCTTCAATATGCCGGAAGAACGACCGAAAGTCACCAATTGTGTCAGCTTTTGTTTGTCCTGGTAAATTTCTCAGGTCTTCATGGCGGTCTCGTTATTTCAGGCAGCCTTTTTCTTTGCCTTGATCAATCCCCGCCCGACCAGCAATTCGGCAATCTGGATCGCGTTCAGTGCAGCGCCCTTGCGCAGATTGTCGGAGACCACCCACAGGTTCAGCCCGTTTTCAACCGTGGCGTCTTCGCGGATGCGCGAAATGAAGGTGGCGTCGTCACCGGCACTTTCATAGGGCGTGACATAGCCGCCGTCCTCATGCTTGTCTACGACGAGACAGCCTGGCGCATCGCGCAGGATATCGCGCGCCTGATCGGCGGTAATCTCCCGCTCGAATTCGAGATTGACCGCCTCCGAATGGCCGATGAAGACAGGCACGCGCACCGCGGTGCAGGTCAGCTTGATCTTCGGATCGAGAATTTTCTTGGTCTCGGCCATCACCTTCCATTCTTCCTTCGTCGAACCGTCTTCCATGAAGAGATCGATATGCGGGATGACATTGAAGGCGATGCGCTTGGTAAATTCGCGTGGCTCGATCGGATCGGCGACGAAAACCGCGCGTGTCTGGTTGAAAAGCTCGTCCATGGCGTCCTTGCCGGCGCCCGAAACGGACTGATAGGTCGACACCACGGCCCGCTTGATGGTGGCGGCGTCATGAAGCGGTTTCAGCGCCACCACCAGTTGCGCGGTCGAGCAATTGGGGTTGGCGATGATGTTCCTGCGGCTGTAGCCGGTGATGGCATCGGGATTGACCTCCGGCACGATAAGCGGCACCTCGGCATCATAGCGCCAGGCTGACGAATTATCGATGACGACGCAGCCCCTGGCAGCGATCTTCGGTGACCATTCTTTCGATATTTTGCCGCCAGCCGACATCAGGCAAATATCGGTCTCGGAGAAATCGTAATTTTCCAGGGCCTGGACCTTCAGGGTCCTGTCGCCATAGGAGACATCCTGTCCCACCGAGCGGCGTGAGGCGAGCGGCACGACCTTGTCGACCGGGAAGCCGCGTTCTTCCAGGATATTCAGCATTTCGCGACCGACATTGCCGGTTGCACCTGCGATGGCGATTGTAAAGCCCATGGCTGATCATGCTCCACTCTCCCCCTTGTGTTGCACAACACCACTCGTCCCGCCCCGGGAGAGTGAGGGGCGAAACGCTCAAAACGTCTTGAGAGTGTTTCGTGGATCGATGCTCATGACGATGGGTTTTGTGGCAGTGCGATCCAAAAGTCAATCTTGCAGCGCCTTTTGATGCGGATTGAAATACCGCGATGCGTTCACGGCGTCTCGCCATACGCCTTGACGATCGCGTCACCCATCTGCGATGTCGAGACCGGCGTGGCGCCGTCCGCCATGATGTCGGCCGTCCGCAAGCCCTCATCGAGCACGCTGGAGATCGCCTTTTCCACCCTGTCGGCCTGTTCGATCATGGCAAAGGAATAGCGCAGGCACATGGCAAAGGATGCCATCATGGCGATCGGGTTGGCGATGCCCTGACCGGCGATATCGGGTGCCGAGCCATGCACCGGCTCGTAAAGCGCCTTGCGCTTGCCGGTGCGCGGATCAGGTGCGCCGAGCGAAGCCGAAGGCAGCATGCCGAGCGAGCCGGTCAGCATGGCCGCCACATCCGACAGCATGTCGCCGAACAGATTGTCGGTGACGATGACATCGAATTGTTTCGGCCAGCGCACCAGTTGCATGCCGCCAGCGTCGGCCAGCATGTGGGTCAAGGTCACGTCCGCGTAGGCACGTGCGTGAAGGGCCGTCACCACCTCGTTCCACAACACGCCGGATTTCATCACATTGCGTTTTTCCATCGAACAGACCTTGTTGGCGCGCGTACGCGCCAGTTCGAAGGCGACGCCCGCGATCCGTTCGATCTCGTAGGTATCGTAGACCTGCGTGTCGATGCCGCGCTTTTGCCCGTTGCCCAGATCGATGATTTCTTTCGGTTCACCGAAATAGACGCCCCCGGTCAATTCCCGGATGATCAGGATATCGAGCCCTTCGACGACATCGGGTTTCAGCGAGGAGGCGCCGGCCAGCGCCGGATAGCAGATGGCGGGCCGCAGATTGGCGAAAAGCTCCATGTCCTTGCGCAACCGCAACAAGCCCGCTTCCGGGCGCACATCATAGTCGACATGGTCCCATTTCGGGCCACCAACGGCGCCGAACAGCACGGCATCGGCGGCCATCGCGCGCGCCATGTCATCCTCCGAGATGGCCGCGCCATGGGCGTCATGGGCTGCACCACCGACCAGCCCGTGTTCGATCTCAAAACCGGTCTGCTCGTTTTGGTTCATGGCGTCGATGAGTTTTTCCACTTCCGCCATGGCTTCCGGGCCGATACCGTCGCCCGGCAGGAGGAAAAGATGGCGTGTCGCCATGGTCAGGTCCTTTCGCAAATCAGGGATGAGGCTGCGTCCTGTCAGTCGAGAGGCTTGCCTGTGAAAACGCTCTAGTCGATTTTTCGGCACAGTCAAATCTTTCGGCAAAGATCATGGCGGTGCCGGTCTGTGACGTTCGGTCAGGTATTGTCGATGAAGCCGTATGGCTCTCAGGCGGATGCGGTTTGCGCAATCCCCCGATCCTCGTGATCGGACATTTCGAGGGTCGAGGCTATGCGGTTGAGAAGCCGCAGTGTAACGACCAGTTCGGTGATATTGATGTCACCAAATTCCTGGCCGAGAAGTCCGGCAAGCAGCCGTGTGGCATTCTGGCAGAGCTCGCGGCCGGCCTGTGTCGGGGTGAAAATCCAGGATCCGGCGCGCTTCGGGTTTGCCGTGCGGGCGAGGAGACCGTCTGTCGACAGATGCACCACGACGCGCTGAACAGAGCGCCGTGTCATCGACATGTTCCGGGCGAGTGCCTGGACCGTCATCGGTTCGTTTTCACAGATCACCTCGAGAATGCGGAATTGCGTTTCCGTAAGCCCTTTTTTCGAAAGTGCTTGATTCATGACCCTGTTGAGATTGAGATGAATGGGCCCAATCAGCCGCAGGGCCTTGTAGAGTCGATTCTGATGGTCAAAACGTACAAGCATGCGATGAGATGTAGTGATCTTTCCGGCAAGAAACAAATTCTCTCACGATCACGGTTCGAAAATGCGGGATGAGACGGTCTGGCTGCAGTCATTCTCGGTCACTGGTCTGATCGAATTTCGGAAGTTCCAGTATCCGCGAGCGTGAATGTCCGGTGTTGCGACAGACAGCACCATGGCGAGACTGGCATTTTGTAAATGTATCGGCCATATAGGTCTCAACTTCTTTCCATGGGCTTGAAGGAAATGCGTCATGCGTGAACATGCGCCTTTTGCCAAGATGAACGGCCTGGGCAATGCGATACTGGTCGTCGACATGCGCGGCAGAACCGATACGCTCACGCCTGAGGCGGCGCGTGCCCTGGCCAGGGCGAGCGACACGCATTTCGATCAGCTCATGGCTATCCATGACGCGAGGATTGCCGGGACCGATGGTTTTGTCGAAATCTTGAATTGCGACGGCTCGCATGCGCAAGCCTGCGGCAACGGCATGCGCTGTGTCGTGCAGGCGCTGCGGGCGCAGACCGGTCGTTCTCACTTCGTGTTCCAGACACGCGCCGGAATCCTGAATGCCGAGCAACATGGCGATGGCATGATATCGGTGGATATGGGCCGCCCCGTGCTTGAATGGGACCGCATTCCGCTGGCGGAAGAATTTCACGATACGCGACGCATCGAGTTGCAGGCCGGTCCCATCGATGCGCCCGTGCTGCATTCACCGGCGGCCTTGTCCATGGGCAATCCGCACGCAATCTTCTTTGTCGAGGACGATGTCTGGTCCTACGACCTTGCCCGGATTGGTCCCCTTCTCGAGCATCATCCGATCTTTCCGGATGGCGCCAATATCTCCATCGCGCGCGTCGTCGATCCGGCTCATCTGACGCTGCGGACCTGGGAGCGCGGTGCGGGTCTGACACAGGCCTGTGGCAGTGCGGCCTGCGCGGCCGTTGTCGCGGCAAGCCGTCTGGAAAGAACCGGCCGCCGTGTCGACGTGAACGTGCCTGGCGGCATTCTTTCCATTGAATGGCGCGCGCAGGACGATCACGTCATCATGACCGGCCCGGCCGAATGGGAGTTTTCCGGCCATCTCGATCCGGCAAGCGGTGTGTCTTTTCGTGAAAAGACCAGTCTGGCGGACGGAGCCCCGGTTTGAGCAAGGCGCATGTCATCAGCTTTGGTTGCCGTTTGAATGCCGTTGAATCCGAGGTCATGCGCGCGCAGGCGCAGGCCGCCGGCCTTGACGATGCGGTTGTCATCAACACCTGCGCGGTAACCGGCGAGGCCGTACGCCAGGCCCGTCAGACAATCCGGCGCATCAAGCGCGATCAACCCGATTGTCGTATCATCGTCTCGGGCTGTGCTGCGCAGACCGATCCGGCGTTCTTTGCCGCCATGAGCGAGGTCGACGCGGTGATCGGCAATCACGAAAAACTGACATCGGCCGCCTATCGCAACCTGCCGGATTTCGGTGTTTGCGAGGAGGAAAAGATCCGGGTCAACGACATCATGAGCGTTCGCGAAACCGTACCGCACATGATCGACGCGCTGCCCGGCCACACCCGGGCCTTCCTGCAGGTTCAAAATGGCTGTGACCATCGCTGCACATTCTGTGTCATTCCCTATGGCCGGGGCAATTCGCGTTCCGTGCCGATGGGAGCGGTCGTTGCCCAGGCACGCAGGCTGGTGGAAAACGGTTATCGCGAAGTGGTGCTGACCGGTGTCGATGCGACAAGCTATGGCGCCGATCTGCCCGGCCGTCCCGCGCTCGGCACACTGGCCAAACATCTGCTGCAGCACGTGCCCGACATTGCCCGATTGCGCCTGTCATCGATCGACAGCATCGAGGCGGATCGTGATCTTCTTGATCTGATCGCCGATGAGCCGCGTTTCATGCCGCATCTGCATCTCTCGCTGCAGCATGGTGACGATATCATCCTGAAGCGCATGAAGCGGCGGCATTCACGCGCCGATGCGATTGCTTTTTGCGATCGGCTGCGCAGGCTTCGTCCCGACATCGCCTTCGGTGCCGACCTGATCGCCGGTTTCCCGACCGAGGACGCGGCCGCCTTTGACAATAGCCTGTCTGTCGTGGAGGCATGTGGCATCGCCTTTGTGCATGTTTTTCCCTATAGCGCCAGACCGGGCACGCCGGCAGCGCGCATGCCGCAGCTGCCACGCGCGCTCGTCAAGGCGCGGGCCGCCCGCTTGCGTGCCCGGGGACAAGAGGCATTGCAGCATCACTTTTCCATGATGATCGGACGGCGCGAAACCGTGCTTGCCGAAAGCAACGGGATCGGACGCACGGCAAATTTCACGGCGGTTGGCGTGCCGTTCATCGCGCCCGGCCATTTTGGCGATGTGGTCATCACCGGCGTCGACAAGGCCGTTCTGACGGCATGTCCGGATGACCGGATGGATCGAAAGGCGGTGTCGTGATGGCCAGGGGTTTTGTCGGGCGTCTTTTCTCTTTTGGCCAGCCGGCTGTGAAAGCGGACCAGAGTGTCATTGAAGAGGCATCCGAACCCGCGATCGAGGCCGTCGCGACGCCTGCCGATGGCGATCATGTCGAACCTGGATTGGCCCAGTCGGTGGACAAACCGTCATCCTGGCTGGAGCGATTGCGCAAGGGTCTGTTGCGCACGTCGAGCCAGCTCGGTGAACAGATCACGGGGCTGTTCACCAGGCGCAAGCTCGATGAAGACACGCTTCAGGATCTCGAAGACGTTCTGATCCGGGCCGACCTTGGTGTGGAAACCGCGCTCAGGATTACCGATACGCTGGCCTCCGGGCGCTATGGCAAACAGGTGACTGGTGAGGAGGTGGCGGCCATCATGGCCGATGAGATCGAGGCCGTGCTGTCGCCGGTCGCCAGGCCTCTGGAACTCGATCTCACGCACAAGCCGCATGTGATTCTGGTCGTCGGGGTCAACGGTACCGGCAAGACGACGACGATCGGCAAGCTGGCAGCAAAACTGCGGCAAGGCGGGCTGAAGGTGACGCTTGCTGCCGGTGATACGTTTCGCGCAGCAGCCATCGAGCAGTTGAAGATCTGGGGCGAGCGTACCGGTTGTACGGTGGTGGCCTCGGCGCTGGGCGCCGATGCCGCCGGGCTTGCCTATTCGGCCTATGAACAGGCGCGCGACAACGGCTCGGACGTGTTGATCGTCGATACGGCCGGCCGCTTGCAGAACAAGACCGAATTGATGGATGAGCTTGCCAAGGTCGTGCGCGTGCTCGGCAAGCAGGATGCGGATGCGCCGCACACGGTGTTGCAGACGCTGGACGCGACGACCGGTCAGAACGCGCTTTCGCAGGTCGAGATCTTTCGCAATGTTGCCGGTGTCAACGGTCTGGTCATGACCAAGCTGGATGGTTCGGCACGGGGCGGCATTCTTGTCGCCATTGCTGCCAAACACAAATTGCCGGTCTATTTCATCGGGATTGGCGAGAATGTCGACGATCTCGAACCTTTCGAGGCGCGCGATTTCGCCCGGCTGATCGCAGGCGTGTGACGATGGCCGATCATTCGCCAACAGGAAGGAACCCGTATGAGCAAGGATGAAGCGGAAGAATTTGCCATTCCGGCCGAAAGACAGCATCCGCTCCTGAAACTCGTCCTGGAGCTCGGTCCGCTGATGGTGTTCTTCTTTGCCAATGCGCGCGGCGCCTGGCTTGCCGAGAAAATCCCGGCGCTTGGACGCCTCGGCGATCCGATTTTCATCGCGACGGGCCTGTTCATGATCGCCACGGCGATCTCGCTCAGCGTTTCCTGGTGGATGATGCGCAAATTGCCGATGATGCCCCTGATTTCGGCCATTGTCGTCTTTAGCTTCGGCGCGCTGACGCTCTGGCTGCAAAACGATGTCTTCATCAAGATGAAGCCGACGATCGTCAACACGCTGTTCGGCGCCGTTCTGCTGGGCGGCCTCGCCTTTGGCCGCTCACTGCTCGGCTATGTCTTTGACGCCGCGTTTCACCTCGATGCCGAAGGCTGGCGCAAACTGACGCTGCGCTGGGGCCTGTTCTTTCTGTTTCTGGCGCTTTTGAACGAAGTGGTGTGGCGCAATTTCTCGACCGATTTCTGGGTCGCCTTCAAGGTCTGGGGCACGATGCCGATCACCATCGCCTTCACGCTGTCGCAGATGCCGATGATCATGCGTCATTCGCTGGAAGAAAGCGACTGAATGTCTCGATTGCCATGCGTGGCGGTTTCTGTTGACGGGCTTTCCGCATGGATGACGGCAATGGCTTGAAACCGGACTTTACGGGCTCGAGGCGGCCCTTTCGATCGCCGGCACGAGATCATTGCGATAGCTTTCCGGTGAAAACGGCCCGACATGCTTGTACAGGATTGTCCCGTCCGGTGCCACGAGATAGGTTTCGGGCACACCATAGACACCCCAGTCGATTGCCGTGCGTCCGCTCTGGTCGACCCCGACCGCGGCAAAAGGATTGCCAAGCTCGTCCAGAAAGCTGATCGCGTTTTCAGGCGCATCCTTGTAATTGATGCCGACGACACTGACGCGTTGGTCGCCTGCAAGCTCCATCAGGAACGGGTGTTCCTGCCGGCACGGCACGCACCATGATGCCCAGACATTGACGAGTGCCAGCCTGCCTTCGATGGCAGCGTCATTGAGAGCGCCGATGGCAACGCCGTCTCTTGTCAGCCCCTCGAGCGCCGGCAGGTCGAGTGACGGTGCTTGCGTGCCGATCAGGGCTGAGGGAATGTCCTGCGGATTGCGGCCCGACAGCAATTGCGCCAGAAAGATGCCGGCCAGCGCGACAAAGATGGCCAGCGGCAGAAGCGCCAGCGCAAGCCGCAGCGCTCTCGATCTTTCCGGGGCCTGTGTCTGGCTGCCGGCGGCATGATCGGGCTTGGGCATCTTTTCGTCCGTCACGCTCATTTGCGCTCCCCTGGCGCGTCATTTCTGCCGGAAACCGTGTCGGAGCGGCGCCTTACGCCCCTGGCCTCGAGTTCGGCCAGTTCGCCAAGCCGGGCGCGCTGGTCGATGAGCACCCAAGCAATCATCACGACAAGCGTCAGGCCGGTGATCCCGTAGGATGCGGCGACAAAAAACATATGGCTCATCATCATGGTCCGTGCTGGAGGTAGCGTCCTGTCATGGGGCAGATGTCAGCCGGCCTGTCGCGCTGCCTGGCGGTAAAGCGCTGCAATCCGCCGGCGCCAGATCTCATTGCGCATCGCCATCACATGCAGCGTGAAAAACAGCATCGTGAAGGCGAGCGCCATGACGAGCAGCGGGTAGAGCATGGACGCGTGTATGGTCGGGCCATCGAGCCGCACCACGCTGGCCGGCTGGTGCAGCGTGTTCCACCAGTCGACGGAAAACTTGATGATCGGAATGTTGATGAAGCCGATCAGGGTGAGGATGGCGACAAGCCGTGCCGAGCGGTTCGGATCATCTATCGAGCGGCTCAGCGCGATCAATCCGAGATACATCAGGAAAAGCACGAAGACAGAGGTCAGTCGCGCGTCCCAGACCCACCATGTGCCCCACATCGGCCGTCCCCACAAGGACCCCGTGACCAGCGCCAGGAAGGTGAAGGCCGCTCCCAGAGGGGCGGCGGCCCTGGCGGAGACGTCGGCAAGCGGATGACGCCAGACCAGGGTGCCGAGTGCCGACAGGGCCATGACCGAATAACACATCATGGCCAGCCATGCCGAGGGAACATGGATGAACATGATCCGTACGGTAATGCCCTGCTGATAGTCCTCCGGTGCGCTGAACGCCATGATCAGGCCAACCACGAAAAGCAGCGCCGTGATCCCGGCAAGCCATGGCAGCACGGCGCCAGCCAGCGCCAGAAAACGTGTCGGATTGGCCAGATCGATGGCACGCGCAAAAGGGATCGTCCTGTCACTCATGAGTATGTATTTAGACCGGCTTGATCCGATCTGCAATCGCAAGCTTGTGCGCGGCCTTTCGGGCAAATGCGGTGTCATGCCGCACCGGTTGCCCGACAAACCCTATTCTGCCCCGCCAATCCGCCCCGCCAGTCCGCTCCCTCAGTCCGCATTCGCTTTCAGGGCGGCGGCGGCGGCCACCGGCCCGATGACGGCCATGAACAATGTGATGGCGCACAGGATCAGGAAGGGTGCGGTGAAGGGGGCCGGGTCTTCCAGTGCGCCGTAGACGGCGCTGACGCCGAAGATCAGTACCGGCACGGCAAGCGGGACGACCAGGATCGAGACGAGCAGTCCGCCGCGTGGCAATGCGACGGCAATCGCGGCACCGGCCGCACCGATGAAGGTGATGGCCGGTGTGCCGGCCAGAAGCGTCAGCGCCACCGCACCGATGGCGAGGACATCCATGTTCATGAACAGGCCAAGCAGCGGCGAGGCGATGATCAGCGGCACGCCATTGGCCACCCAATGCGCCAGACATTTGACGAAAACGACAAGCACGAGCGGCGTTTCCTGAATGACGAACAGGTCCAGCGAGCCATCGTCGCGGTCCGCCTGAAAGAGCCGATCGAGGCTGAGCAGCGAGGCCAGCAGCGCTGCAATCCAGACGATTGCCGGGCCGATCCGCGACAGAAGGTTTAGATCGGGGCCGACGCCGAAGGGAACGACGGCGGCGACCGTCATGAAGAACAGGATACCGACCAGCGTGCCGCCGCCGGCGCGCACCGAGAGCCGGAAATCTCTGAGAAAAAGCGCAATCACGCTGGCAGGCCTCCGGCTTCGCCCCATGTTTCAAGTTCCGATCCATCGCCGGATTCGGTCGGCGCTTCGAGGCGAAGCTCGTCGGCGCCGGGGATCAGCAGCGGCTGATGTGTCGCCGCCATAACGAGACCGCCGGCGGCCCGGTGATCTGCCACGAGATCGGCAAACAGCGCTTCCGAGGCTGCGTCCAGCGCCGTTGTCGGTTCGTCGAGAACCCAGATCGGGCGTTTGGCAAGCAGGAGCTTGGCCAGTGCCATGCGGCGTTGCTGCCCGGCTGACAGGTAACCGAAGGGCAGATGCAGGGTTGCCGACAGGCCGACCATGGCGGCGGCCTGTGTCGTATTGGCGGCTTCCAGCCCGCCACGATGCTGCAGATTGTCGCCATCGAGAATTGCCTGCCAGAAAACGAGATTTTCACGCACACTGAGATCGGCCTTCATGGCGTTTCGGTGACCGAGATAATGACAGAATTCGCCAATCGCGCCGACATGATCGGACCGGCCCGGACAACTCAGCGTGACTTGTCCGCCATACGTGTCGAGAAGGCCGAGAAGTGCCCTCAAGAGGCTGGATTTGCCGGCGCCATTCGGTCCCTTCAGGATCAGTGCGTCACCGGCGCCAAGCATGAAGCTCACGGATTTGAAAAGCGGTTCGTAGCCGCGGTGAACCGACAGGTCGCGAACCTCTAGCCGCATGACGCTACGCTGCCCCTGATCGACCCTTGCGCCAGATGCTGGTCCCTGTCTTGAATGTACTGCTTTGGCAAGGCGATCTCATCTCATGGCCGTTGTTTTGCTATTTTCGACATCTGTCTCTCTGGCATGCTCTTACGAAATTATCTATAACGCCGACAAGCGCCTGCGACCGGCGCGAACTTCAGATTGTGCCGAACGCGACAGGGACCCGCGCCCTGTCAGGGCGGACAGCGGACAGGGTCGCGTCCGCATCCCGAGACGTCTCGAAATCATTCGGACGCGCCCATCGGATTCGGCAGGAAGGAACATGGGAAAGGCCGATGTCAATGTCTCTCGACAGCTTCAATTGCCGCAAGACGCTCAAGGCAGGTGGTGCGCACTACACTTATTTCGATCTCAAGGTCGCCGAGAAGAATGGGCTCAACGGGGTTTCGGCACTGCCCTTCTCCATGAAGGTTCTCTTGGAAAATCTCTTGCGCAATGAAGACGGGCGCTCCGTGACGAAGGCGGATATCGAGAGCGTTCGCGACTGGCTCGACGACAAGGGCAAGGCCGACAAGGAGATCGCCTACCGCCCGGCCAGGGTGCTGATGCAGGATTTCACCGGTGTGCCGGCCGTGGTCGATCTTGCCGCCATGCGCGATGCCATGGTGGCGCTTGGCGGCGACCCTGAAAAGATCAATCCGCTGGTGCCCGTCGATCTCGTCATCGATCATTCCGTGATCGTCGATGAATTTGGCACGCCAACCGCCTTCGAGCGCAATGTCGAACTGGAATATGCGCGCAATGGCGAGCGCTATCGTTTCCTGAAATGGGGACAGCAGGCATTTCGCAATTTTCGTGTCGTGCCGCCCGGTACCGGGATCTGCCATCAGGTCAATCTCGAATATCTTGGCCAGACGGTGTGGACAAAGCGGGAGGAAGACGGCTCCCTCGTGGCCTATCCCGATACCTGTGTGGGAACCGACAGTCACACGACGATGATCAACGGTCTTGGCGTGCTTGGCTGGGGGGTTGGCGGTATCGAGGCGGAAGCTGCCATGCTGGGCCAGCCGATCTCGATGCTGTTGCCGCAGGTGATCGGCTTCCGTCTGACGGGCCGTTTGCGTGAAGGCGTGACAGCCACCGATCTCGTGCTGACCGTCACGCAGATGCTGCGCAAGAAGGGCGTTGTCGGCAAATTCGTGGAATTCTTCGGACCGGGCCTGGAAAACATGACGCTTGCCGACCGGGCGACCATCGGCAATATGAGCCCCGAATACGGGGCAACCTGCGGCTTTTTCCCGGTCGATAGGGAAACGCTGAACTATCTGGAAATTTCCGGTCGTGACGAGGCCCGCATTGCTCTCGTCGAGGCCTATTGCAAGGCGCAGGGCATGTGGCGCGACGCCGACACGCCTGAACCAGTGTTCACCGACACGTTGGCGCTCGATCTCGGCGATGTCGTGCCGTCGATGGCCGGACCCAAGCGGCCGGAGGGCCGGATCGCGCTGGAGGATATCGCCAGCGGCTTTGCCGAAGCGCTTGCCACGGAATACAAGAAACCGGGCCAGATCGACGCGCGTTACAAGGTCGAAGGCGAGAGTTACGATCTCAGCCATGGCGATGTCGCGATCGCCGCGATCACGTCCTGCACCAACACCTCCAACCCGTCGGTGCTGATCGGCGCCGGATTGCTGGCGAGAAACGCGCTTGCCAGGGGATTGAAGACCAAGCCCTGGGTCAAGACGTCGCTGGCCCCCGGCAGTCAGGTCGTCGCCGAATATCTGGACAAATCCGGCCTGCAGGAGGATCTGGATCGGCTTGGCTTCTATCTCGTCGGTTTCGGCTGTACGACCTGCATCGGCAATTCCGGTCCCTTGCCGGAGCCGGTTTCCAGGACCATCAACGACAAGGGCATCATCGCCGCCGGCGTCCTGTCCGGAAACCGCAATTTCGAAGGCCGCATTTCACCGGATGTCCAGGCCAATTATCTGGCCTCGCCGCCGCTCGTCGTCGCCTATGCGCTGGCCGGCAGCGTTCAGATGGACCTGACGAAAGAGCCGCTTGGCGAAGATCAGGATGGCAATCCGGTCTATCTGCGCGATATATGGCCGACCAATCAGGAAATTCAGGCCTTCATACATGAATTCGTGACCCGCGAACTCTATGCCAGAAAATATGCCAATGTCTTCGATGGCGATGAGAACTGGCAGGCCGTTCAGGTGCCGGAGGGTCAGACCTATGCCTGGGACGATCAGTCGACCTATGTGCAAAACCCGCCCTATTTCGTTGGCATGAGCAAACAGCCTTCCGGCACCAGCGACATTGTCGGCGCCAGGATCCTTGGCCTGTTCGGCGACAAGATCACCACCGACCATATTTCGCCGGCCGGTTCCATCAAGGCGCAATCACCGGCCGGGTCCTATCTCATGGATCACGGCGTCGGGGCGGCGGATTTCAACCAGTATGGCACAAGGCGCGGCAATCATGAGGTGATGATGCGCGGTACATTCGCCAATATCCGCATCCGCAACAACATGCTGGGCCCGAATGGCCGCGAGGGCGGCTACACCATCCATTATCCGACGCGTGAGGAAATCTCGATTTTCGACGCCGCCATGCGCTACAAGGCCGAAGGCGTGCCGCTGGTCGTTTTTGCCGGCGCCGAATATGGCAACGGCTCCTCGCGCGACTGGGCGGCCAAGGGCACCAATCTTCTGGGCGTGCGCGCCGTGATCGCCGAAAGTTTCGAGCGCATTCACCGCTCCAACCTCGTCGGCATGGGCGTGATCCCGTTTGTCTTTGCCGAACCGGGCATGACGTGGCAAAGCCTGAACCTGCAAGGCGATGAAACGGTGACGATCGAGGGTCTGGAGAAGGTCAAGCCGCGCGAAACCAGGATCGCGAAAATCACCTATGCCGATGGAAAGGTGAAGGATGTTCCCGTCATCTGCCGGATCGATACGGAAGACGAGGTCAATTACGTCAACAATGGCGGCATCCTGCAAACGGTGCTGCGTGATCTGGCCGCCTGAGCGGACCATGAAACCGTGTTCGGCCTGGCAACGAAATCTGTAATCTCCCTGCCCTTGTGAAAGTCTGCCACAAAGTCAGGCAATAACAGGGCAGTCGAGACAAGGGGCAGGCAAGAACAGGGGCGCTCAATAAGAGCGGCAGGCAAGGCGTCGATGCGGCGCCGGGCATATCGAGGCATCAGACGGAATAGCAATCCGGTTCAAGGGCCATCCGTTTCTGGCCGCCTTCCTGCGCGGGCCGGGATGGCCAATCGCCCATGATCTTCCTTCATCTTGCAGGCGACGGAAATCCGTCGACCAAGTCTTCGTGAATGAGCGTGATTTTTCGCGCGGGTGTTTCTGCCTATATGGTTCACTTGTGAAGGTGCTTCGGTGTCAGTGACTGGCAGGGTAGCGTGAAGAGGCCCTTGATGCGGCATGATTTGACCAGGGTATTTTCGACAGTTTTTGCTTTTTGACGGTCTCGTCAGAAATTTAGGTGAATGCGTCAGGACAACGAACAAAGCGCATCCATGCTGCATGGAGGCGATGATGCATTCTGGCCGGAAAGGCACGGGAAATTGACAATGATGCGGGGACAGGCGACGCAATCCACGATGCTGGGACGCTTTCTTGCAAAGTCGGGCTTTTGCGCATTTATGGTCGCTGTCGCCGGTCTTGTGACGGTGACCCTCGTGACCATGACCCCTGTCTCGAAGGCCGAGACGATCCTCAACAATCCGAAAGCGGTGGTGGAGCTCTTTACCAGTCAGGGCTGTTCGTCCTGTCCGCCGGCCGATGCCATTCTCCACCGCCTGAGTGACGAGGGTGAGGTCATCACGCTCGCCTTTCATGTCGATTACTGGAATTATCTCGGCTGGGAAGACACCTTGAGCTCGCGTGAAAGCACCAAGCGCCAGTATGCCTATGCGGATGCGGACAATCGCCGGAGCGTCTACACTCCTCAGGTCATCGTCAATGGCGGGGCGCATGTCGTCGGCTCGGACTATGGCGCGATCAAGATGCTGATATCGGACGATCCCGATCGCGAAAACCATCTGCCCGTCGGCGTCGATATCGTGCGTAACGGCAGCCTGTTGAAGATTATGGTTTCATCTGGAACCGGCACGGCCAATATTGCCGTGGCCTATTTCAAGAATGCCACCATGGTTGACGTCGAACGGGGCGAGAATGCCGGGCGCACGATCACCTATCGCCATGCCGTGCGTGATTTTCGCATCATCGGGACATGGAATGGTGCCGAGACCAGTTATGACCTGCCGCTTGCGACGCTTGCCGACAGGCAGGTCGATGGTGTTGCCGTCATGGTTCAGAAAGCTGTGAAGGAGAAGTTGCCAGGTCATATTATTGGCGCTGCGATGTATTTGAGCGACTGAGGAATGCCAATCCATTCGTCTTTAACTTGCGGTCTTGCCAGCTGCGTAATTAATTTGAATTTCGCAATGGCAGACAACCGACAAGATGATAGTGTTGCCCCGGATTTGAATGCCATTGGGTGACATTATACGGACAAACGCTTGACGCTATACTGTTTGTCCGGGCTCAAAAGACCTTGTCGAAGGGCTGGGGGGCTTGGGATCGAAAGGGTCTGTTTGAGCTATCCGAGGCAACCTGCTTCTTATTCTAGGAAATTTCGACGTGGTTGAGGCGCAAATGCGGCGGAATATTGAGAATTCGCCGCTTTAATTCATATCCACAGTTATTTTCAACTCCGCGTTGTTTCAGGTCGCATATTCCCGAATTTTCAACTGCAGGATGGTCTTGCATTTTCACTATGTTGCGGCACAGTGAATCGTGATGCCTTGCTCGAGGCGGGTTGGTCAGGCACAACATTTCTGTCAGACTACCCGGCTTGAGTTCGCGTGTCGGGTCAAACGCCCGTCGGGGGTGATGATTGAAAAGGGAGGCACGATGACAGACAGGCAGGATTACGACACCGCCCGCTCCGGCTTGGATCAGCAAGATGCAACCAACAGGGTTCTGGTCGACATCAGCGATCTGCGCAGGCAAAAGGACCCGCTTCCCGTAACATTCCAGCGGCGGGAACTGGATACGATCCTCAGACTCTACAGCCGGATGGTGGCACAGGGCGAGTGGCGCGATTATGCAATCGATCATCTCAAGGACAAGGCGGTGTTTTCGGTCTTCCGCCGGACAAGTGAAGTGCCGCTTTTCCGGATTGAGAAAAATCCCAAGCTGGCCCGCAAGCAGGGGGCTTTTTCGGTTGTTTCCGCCGGCGGTCTGATTCTGAAAAGGGGCCATGAACTGGATGTTGTCCTGAAATTGTTCGACAAGTCACCACGGCTCGTGCGGGTCTGAATTTCACGCAACCAGGCAGCCGGCGTTCCTGTCCTTCGGCGCAGTCAGGCAGCATCAACCAGACAGGGACGATCCGGGAAGGCGCATCGAATGGCGCAAGGCGCTGCATCTGACGAAGACTTTTCGATCCTGCTTGACGATATCAGGTCATGCCGGATCTGCGAGGCCTTGCCCCTCGGCCCCAAACCGATCGTGCAGCTTTCGGCCTCGGCGCGGATCCTGATTGCCGGTCAGGCGCCCGGCCGCAAGGCGCATGACAAGGGTATTCCGTTCGACGATCCTTCGGGCGACCGGCTGCGCGCCTGGCTCGGTGTCGATCGCGACAGGTTTTACGGCGATCCTCACCTGGCGGTTCTGCCAATGGGCTTTTGCTATCCGGGCACGGGAACATCCGGCGATCTGCCACCCAGGCCCGAATGTGCCAGCGCCTGGCGGCGCAGGGTTCTTGACCGTCTCAACGATCTCGAACTGGTCCTGATCATCGGTCGTTATGCCATTGACTGGCATCTGCCCGAACAGGCCGGTGTGTCGATCACCGATCTGGCCAGAGACTGGAAAAGCCGATGGCCTGACACGCTGATCCTGCCGCATCCCAGCCCGCGCAACAATCGCTGGCTGAAGCAGAATCCGTGGTTCGAGGCCGAAGTCATCCCGGCCCTGCAGCAACGTGTGGCTGGCATTCTCCAGATGAAACATGCTTGATCCGTCATGCGGGCAGTGGCGCCGCATTGTCGTAGGCCGCTGAAAGACGGACTAAAATTTTCCCTCCGGCGAATTAGAACTGGAAATGGTCTTTTCAATCGATATACTCCGCCTCCTGTCAATGATCCCGAATAGTCGGAGCATCTCAGGGAGGAGGAACCATGACGAAAAGAATGAAATTGTTTGCTTGCATGCTGACCGCCGGCTCGGCACTTGCCATGGCCACGCCTGCATTCACGCAGGATGATGTCTCGATTGCCACGGTGGTGAAGATCGCCGGCATCCAGTGGTTCAATCGCATGGAAGAAGGTGTTGAGAAATATGCTGCCGACACCGGGATCAACGCCTTCCAGGTTGGCCCTGCCCAGGCTGATCCGCAGCAGCAGGCAGCGCTTCTGGAGGACATGATCGCGCAAGGCGTGGATGCCATTGCCGTGGTGCCGATGTCACCGGAGGCCATCGAACCGGTTCTCAAGCGCGCCATGGATGCCGGTATCACGGTGATCAGCCATGAAGCGGCAAGCCAGCAAAACGTGCATTACGATATCGAAGCCTTCAAGAATGAGGATTTCGGCGCCAATCTGATGGAAAATCTCGCCACCTGCATGGGCGGTGAAGGCGAATATGCCGTCTTTGTCGGTTCGCTGACCAGCCAGACGCACAATCAATGGGTCGATGGCGCCATTGCCTACCAGAAAGCGAATTATCCGAACATGACCCTGGTCGGCGACAAGAATGAAACCTTCGATGACCAGCAGCAGGCCTATGCCAAGGCACAGGAAGTGCTGCGTGCCTTCCCGAATGTGAAAGGCATGCAGGGTTCGGCTTCCACCGATGTTGCCGGCATCGGACTGGCCATCGAGGAACGTGGTCTGGAAGACGCCACATGCGTGTTCGGCACTTCCCTGCCGTCGATTGCCGGTCAGTATCTGGAAACCGGTGCTGTCGACGGGATCGGTTTCTGGGATCCCTCGGTCGCCGGCTATGCGATGAACAAGCTTGCCACGATGGTGATGAATGGCGAAAGCGTGACTGACGGCATGGATCTCGGCCTTTCCGGCTATGAATCCGTCAAGCTCGACGGCAAGGTCATCTATGGTCAGGCCTGGGTCAACGTGACGAAGGACAACATGGCTGAATATCCGTTCTGACCGTCCGCGTGCCCTTGATGGCGGCCGGCGCGTGCCGGCCGTCCTGCGGCGATGAACCGGATTGTCATCGCCCGCGCGCCTCTTTCCCATTGCCCTTTTCCAAACCCGTGACAAGGCCGATCGCGTGTCTGCGACTGACGACAATCCAGTTTCGAGCGTTGCGCCGCTGATTGCCATGCGTGGTGTGACCAAGACCTATTCCGGTGTCACGGCGCTGGACGATGTCGGTTTTACCATCGATGCCGGCGAAGCGGTCTGTCTGGCCGGTGAAAACGGCAGTGGCAAGTCCACGCTGATCAAGATTCTCGCCGGCGTCGAACAGCCTGACGCCGCGCAGATCAGCTTTATGGGCAATATGCAGGGGCCGCTGTCTCCCTATGCCTCGGCGCAAGCCGGGATCATGGTGATCTTTCAGGACTTTTCCCTGTTTCCCAATCTTTCGGTTGCCGAAAATATCGCCTTCAATGCCGAACTCGGTGCGCATCGCCGCGTGTTCAGCAAGAAGCGCGTGCGTGAGATTGCGGCCAGCATGCTCGCGCGCATCGGCGTCGATATCGATCTCGAAGCGCGTGTGGAAACGCTTTCGGTCGCGCACAAGCAACTGGTGGCGATCTGCCGGGCTCTTGCCTGCGATGCGCGCCTGATCATCATGGACGAGCCGACAACGGCATTGACCGAGCGTGAAGTGCGTGCGCTGATTGCCATCATCCGGCGATTGAAAGACGATGGCGTTGCCGTGCTGTTCGTCAGCCACAAATTGGCAGAGATGCTGGAAGTGTGCGAAAAGGTCGTGGTCTTGCGGAACGGTTTGAAAGTCGCCGAGGGACCGGCAGACGAATTCGACGCGGCACGGCTGACCCGTCACATGACGGGACGCGATGTCGCCGAAACCCCGCCGGAGCCGCTTGATCGTGACGCGCCGGTATTGATGCGGGTCAACAATCTTTGCAAGCGCGGTGTGTTCGACGCGATCAGCTTCGAGGTTCGTGCCGGTGAAGTAATCGGCATTTCGGGCCTTCTCGGCAGCGGCCGCACGGCGCTTGCCAAGGCGCTTTTCGGCCTGGTGTCACCGGATAGCGGTTCGATCGAACTGGCCGGAAAACCGGTTCCCCTGGGCGACCCGCTTCTGGCTGCGGACGCCGGCATCGGCTATGTGCCGGAAGACCGCCTGACCGAGGGCCTGTTTTTGACCCAGTCGATCATGCGCAATATCGCCATTGGCAGACTGGATGCGCATGAGCGCCATGGCGTGCTCGACCTTGCCGGTTTGTGGAGCGAGGCCATCGACTGGCTGAAGCGGCTGAGCGTGAAGACGCCGTCGGCCGAAGCGCCGGTGCGATCGCTTTCGGGCGGCAATCAGCAACGCGTCGTATTGGCCCGCTGGCTGGCGCGCAGCCCGCAGGTCCTGGTGCTGAACGGGCCCAGTGTCGGGGTCGATGTCGGTTCGAAATCCGACATTCATGGCATTATCGGGGAACTTTCGGCGCTGGGCCTCGCCGTCATCGTCATTTCCGACGACTTGCCCGAGCTTCTGGCGACAAGCCATCGCATCCTTGTCATGAAGGATGGCCGTATCAGCGAAGACATCGCTGGCAGCCAGGTCAGCGAAGAAGATCTTGCCCACAGGCTGGCCTCGTGACCGGCAGGCTCGACCTTACCCGTAACGAGATCCTGGTCGCGCTGGTGATCCTGGCCTTCTGCCTGCTCGCCGCAATTTCCGATCCGCGTTTTCTGTCGATCCCGACATTGACCGATCTGCTGCGTGGCGGGATCGTTCTCGGCATTTTCGCGGTGGCGGTCATGGTGGTGCTGGTTTCGGGCGGGATCGATGTCAGCTTCACCGCCGTGGCCGCCTTCGCCATGTACACGACGACCCTGTTTCTGGTGACCTATGCGCCGGGCCTGCCCTGGTATGGCGCTTTTGCGATCGCAATGCTGGTCGGCGCGGCACTCGGTGCCATCAATGGCATTCTGATCGCCGGCTTCGGCCTGCCGACACTGATCGTCACGCTCGGCACGCTGTCGATCTTTCGCGGCTTCCTGCTGACCTTTGTCGGCAGCAAGCTGATTTCCAACCTGCCGCCCGGCATGCGCGATTTCTCGCGCATGATGATGGTGCGCGGCACCAATGCGGATGGTTCCTTCTATTCGCTGCCCTGGGCCTTCGCCATCCTGGTCGCGGTCGTGGTGGTAACCTGGGCGATCCTCCACAAGACGATGCTTGGCCGGGCCATTTTCGCGATTGGCGGTTCGCTGGAAAGTGCCAGGCGGATCGGCATCAATGTCTGGCGCACGCAATTTTTCGTCTATGTCTATGTTGGCATGCTGGCCGGTCTGGCCGGGATCATCCATGCTTCGATGGCGCGGGTGGCCAATCCGTTCGATCTGGTCGGGCTGGAACTGTCGGTAATTGCCGCCGTGGTGCTCGGCGGTGCACGCCTTGCCGGTGGCTACGGCACGCTGACCGGCACATTGCTCGGCGTGGCGCTGATCGTTCTGGTGCGCAACAGCCTGATCGTTCTGGGTATCCCGTCGACCTGGCAGTCCGTTGCCATTGGGGTTCTGATCCTCGTCGGCACCGGGCTGCCCGCCTGGCAGGCCAAGCGCGCGGCTGCGCGGGCTGCATGAGGAGGGGTGCGTTGCATGGCAGGGGAGGAAGATCATGACCGACGCATCCCGTGATGCACGCCTGTCAAGACTGATGGAAGCGCCCGAGGCACGGCTTGCGGTGATCGCGGTGATCGTCTTCATCGTCATGGCGGCGTTGTCGCCCGAGCGTTTCCTGTCGGCCCAGAACATGACGTCGATGGCGTTCCAGTTTCCCGAATTCGCGATCCTGGCGCTGGCCATGACCGTCGCCATGCTGACCGGGGGCATCGATCTTTCGGTGGTCGGGATCGCCAATTTTTCCGCCGTGGTGGCGGCGATGATCCTGACGCGAATGACGGGCAGCGAGACCAGCGGCGCCGAGGCCATGGGGTGGCTTGCCGGG
>Ga0272441_10005163_pt1 | contig 22991 bp, 16 predicted proteins | sample SSMProp6N_FD_193582 | JGI IMG/M metagenome (GOLD analysis project Ga0272441, IMG submission 193582) | Marine sediment archaeal communities from Little Sippewissett salt marsh, Falmouth, MA, United States - SSM-Prop-6N | ecosystem: Environmental > Aquatic > Marine > Wetlands > Sediment ...
GAACCAGATCGCATATGAATACAAGGTGCTCGAGGCCCTGGCCGAATCTGGCGTCACACCGCGACCCATTGCCTGCCATCCTCATCCCGAACCGCTCGGGGGCGGGGCACTCCTCATGGCCTACCTGCCCGGCAAAGCCCTGGTCTACCAGCGGGATCTGGAACGGGCCGCCTATATCTTTGGCCGGATCCACACCGTTCCCGTACCCGAGGGTCTGGTGGTCCAAGCTGACCCGGTGATGGACCTTGCCCGGGAGAGCAAAAGCCTGTTCAACCGCTTTCCCGATCATCCTTTAAAAAAAGAGTGTAATCAAATCCGGGTCTATTACGACAACATCATAGAACTGGCGGACCAGACCCGGACCCTGTTTACCGGCGAGGACCTCTGCCTGGTGAACACAGAGGTCAATTCCGGCAATTTTCTGGTCAGCGACGCGGGGGCCTACCTCGTAGACTGGGAAAAGGCCGTGAAATCCTACCGCTACCAGGACCTGGGTCATTTTATGGTTCCCACGACCACGCTCTGGAAGAGTGACACCATCTTGACGCCAACCGAGAAAAGGCGGTTTCTGACAGCCTATCACCAGGAGGCCTGTCTGGAAATGAGGATGGACGAACTGGTCCTGAAGACCCGGGTCATGGAAAAGGCAATTCTGCTGCGGGCCCTTTCATGGTGTTTCATGGCCTGGTATGAATACACCCAGACCGACCGGCCCCTGCGGAACGCGGATACGTTCACTAAAATCAACCAATACCTTGCCGATATCCCATGGATCTTAGCGTCCGTCACATAGACAAACGGTTCAAAAACCGCATCGTGCTGGAAGATATCAGTTTTGATGTCGGGCCGCGGGAACTGGTGTCCATCGTGGGTCCCTCAGGTGTCGGCAAAACCACCCTGCTTGCGATCATCGCCCGCCTGGAATCGCCCGACGCCGGAGAGGTGCGCTTTTCCAGTCCGCCGACGCAAAAGCACCCGGTGATCATCGTCTTCCAGGACTATGTCTTGTTTCCCTCCATGACGGTCAGGGACAATATCAGCTTCGGCCTGCGCGCCCGGCACGTGGATAAACGCCGGATTGGGGATCGGGTGGATCGGATGCTCGACTATTTCCAGCTCATGGACAAGGGTGGCCATTACCCATCCCAGCTGTCAGCCGGACAGAAGCAGCGGGTGGCGATTGCACGGGCCATGATTGTCAACCCGGCCGTGCTGCTGCTGGATGAACCGTTTGCCAACCTGGACCGCAACCTGAAAATGGAAACCGCCCGATTTATCCGCAAGACCCAGCAGGAATTCGGCATCCCCACGGTCAGCGTGACCCATGACCTGGAGGAGGCCTTTGCCATGTCCGATCGTATCGGCGTCCTGCTGGACGGTCGCCTCAAGCAGTTCGACACCCCTAAGCGGGTCTATTTCAACTCCACCTTTCCGGATGTGGCCAAATTCTTAGGACCGGTGAACACGATCCCGGAACCGTTTTTCCCGCTTTTACGTATCAACGGATATCCCTCTGGCCAAGTCCTGCCCGGGCCCATTCTCGCCAGGCCTGAGAATCTGGCCATGACACCCGACGAGGATGGCCCCGGCTGCATCGTGGAAAAGACCTTTGCCGGCCATTACACGGCCTATGCCGTCGATTTCAAGGACACCTCGTACACCGTCTACAGCCAGGATGACCGGTTTCGACCCGGGCAGCGGGTAACCCTGACACTCAAACCGTATTGAAGGAGATACCATGACCAAAAAACTAGTGATTCTCTTCGCCCTTTGGGTCTCGCTGGTCCTGCCCGGTCCGCTTCCGGCACAACAGACGGATACCGCCTTGTTGGACACCCCCTTTGCCCGAATCGAGGAACAGGCCCGGGGCAGCCAGGTCAGGTGGTACCTGTTCGGTGGCTGGGCCCATGTCAATACCTGGGTGGACACCTATGTGGCCGGGGAAATGAAAAAGCGCTACGACATCGATCTCGTGCGGGTCCCCATGGACGCCGGCGTTTTCGTCAACAAACTGCTCAATGAAAAAGCGGCGGGCAGGAAGAAGGGCAATATCGACCTGCTCTGGATCAACGGGGAGAATTTCAAGAATTCGAAGGAGGCGGGCCTGCTCTTCGGCCCCTTTGCCCAAAAACTGCCCAACGTTCAGCAGGTTGTGGATCCGGACAGCGTGGCCTTCGATTTCGGCTATCCGGTGGACGGCTACGAAGCGCCATACGGCCGGGCCCAGTTTGTATTCGAATACGACACCGCCCAGGTCGGCACACCGCCAAAAACCGTGGCGGCCTTAAAGGCATGGATCCGCGCCAACCCCGGCCGGTTCACCTATCCCCAGCCGCCGGATTTCACCGGCTCCGCCTTTATCCGTCAGATCTTCTATGCGGTCACCGGCGGTCACGAGCAATACCTGGCAGGCTGGGACCCGGATCTTTTCGCCCGCCAATCCCCGCGCTTGTGGGCCTGGTTCAACGACATCGAACCCTTCCTGTGGCAGAAGGGGCGAACCTATCCCAAGGACAGCGCCTTTCTGGACACGCTCTTCTCCAGGGGCGAGGTGGCCTTTGGCATGTCCTACCACCCGCCGCACGCCCAGAACAAGATCCTGGAAGGCAGCTACCCGGATACCGTTCGGACCTTCGTGATGGAAGACGGATCCATCTACAACACCCATTTTACGGCCATTCCCTTCAACAGCCCCAACAAAGCCGGAGCCATGGTTCTGGCCAACTTCCTCATCTCCGTGGAGGCCCAGCTGTCCAAATACCGTCCGGACAACTGGGGGGATTTTCCGGCCCTGGATCCAAACCGCCTGGGTCCGGCGGATCAAAAGCGCTTCCAGGCCGTGGACCTGGGCCCTGCCACCCTGGGATCGGATCAGCTGGATCGCGTTGCCGTACCGGAAATCCCGTCCGCATATCTGGAAGCATTGGAGCAGGGCTGGAAAGATCATGTCCTGGACAACTAACCTGTTTTTAAGGCTCAGCCCCCTGATCCTGCCTTACCTGGTCCTGTTCTGCGGCGGGGTGTTCCTGACCGTGTGCCAGTCCATCGGCGTTCTTACCCCGCTGCCCCAGGACGGCGGGGCGCTGGACGCCTACGCCGGGCTCCTGACCGACCGGTCTTTTTTTGCCTCGTTCGCTTTTTCCCTGGGGGTGGCCGCCGTTTCCGCTCTTTTCGCCGTGGCGATCGGCACTTTTTTAGCCTATCGGGTCTGGCAGCTCCCCGGGCGGTTGGCCACTGCCGCCCTGGTCTACAAAATCCCCCTGATCCTGCCCCACATTGCCGTGGCCTTTGTCGTTCTGGTGTTCTGGAGCCAGTCGGGCATCCTGGCCTCGACGGCCCATTCATTGGGCCTTATCCAGTCCATGAACGAGTTTCCCAACGTCCTCTATTCCGGCTGGGGAATCGGGATGATTCTGGCCTATACACTCAAAGGCACCCCCTTTGCCATGCTCCTGGTCTTGGCACTGCTGGTCCGCTTCGATGTCCGGCAGATCCAGACCGCAGCCATGCTCGGGGCTTCAGGCCTGCGGATTTTTTCCAGCATTGTCCTGCCCCGATTGGCCCCAGCCATCCACACCGGCTTTATCATCCTTTTTCTATACGGTTTCGGCGCTTTCGACATCCCTTACCTATTGAGCGAAAGCCGGCCCGGCATGCTGAGCATCCATGTCTACAATCTTTACTTCAAGCACGACCTGGCCCGGCGGCCCGAAGCCATGGCCATCCTGACCATCATGTTCGGTTTTGCCCTCCTCTTCATCATCGCCTATTCAAAGGTTGTCCGGCGTTTAGAAAACGGGGTCAGGAAATTATGAAGCACGTCGGCACACTGCTGGTTCTGGTGCTGTTATTTGTCCTGCCGGTGATCGTCCTGCTGCTGACCGGTCTGGCACCGGGCTGGCGCTTCCCGGATGTCTGGCCGGATACATTTTCCCTGAAAGGCATCGATTACCTGGTCCGGCATCACGATCAGATCCTCTCCTCCCTGGGATCCTCATTCGTCTTTTCCGTGTTCACCGTCCTGCTCACCCTTTTTATGTGCCTGTTCCCCGCCGCCGTTTTTGCCAGGGTTGAATTCAAAGGCAAGGCGCTGCTGGAAGGGCTGCTGCTCACCCCGGCCTTGGTTCCGCCCATGACATTTGCCATGGGCCTCCACTTCGTGTTCATTAAGCTCTCCCTGACCGAAACCATGGTGGGGGTGGTCATCCTGCTGGCCATGGTCAGCTATCCTTACATGTTCCGGGCGCTGGTGGCCGGATTTCAGACCATGGGGGAAGACTACCGCATATGCGCCCGAAACCTGGGTGCCGGCACCCTGGCGATCGTGCTGCAGGTGGAACTTCCGCTGCTCATCCCGGCGGTGGTCGCCGGCGGCAGCGTGGTTTTTTTGGTGGCGTTTTCAGAATACTTTCTGGTTTTTCTCATCGGCGGCGGCAGCGTGGCATCTTTTACCGGCACCCTGTTTCCATTGCTCTCCTCGTCCAACCGATCCCTGGCAGCCCTCCTGACCCTGATCTTTCTGTTCCTGCCCATCCTCCTGTTCCTGGTGATGGACACCGCCGTGGTCAGGCTCTACCGAAAAAGGGGGATGATTTAAGACAGGTGGGTCGACGATGGTGTCATTGCTTGCGTTGCTGCTCTCTGAACTCCCACGGCGGCACCACATTTAAATCCGACCAGATGCCCAGCTTAAGCATTCTGGCTTGAGATTCTATCTCTCTCCAATGGGGACATTCATCGATCTTGCACTGATCAGGATTCACCCATGCATAGCCATTGGCCACCATCGCGGCGTTGACGCTCGACTCCTTGCCTTCGCGGATAACGACGGTAAACGCCTGGTCAAGCCCGTCGGTCTCCATGACTTTAATTTTCACGGGATGCTCCAGAACCAACCGCCTTAAAAAACGTGTGGCGGCAACATTGCCATCTTGTCCAGATTCCGGTGCGTCGATTCCATAGAGCCGGATCCTGACCGTTTCACCCTGGACATCGACATTGAGCGTATCTCCATCATATACCCTGATAACTGTTGCCGGGGTGGCATATGCGATAACATGAATGGTCGTCAGGATGAGTAAAACCGCTGCAATTTTTCGCATCATTTTTATGGATCAGTGCATTTGCGTTGTTTTGCCTACACTCATGACCGCCTTCAGCATGCAGTCAATATACAGGTTGACACGATCAAATACAATCAGGCACTCGATTTTGTGATACCGTTCCAGTAAAATGACACCCGCTTAAACCCGCCGTTGCATAAAAACAGGTAGCAGGATAAGATTGGATAGAATCGTGGTCAGGCGTTAATGGAATACAAAAAGCTATAATAAACAAGGGTTTGATGTTTATTAAAGACCAGCGTCCGAAATTGACCCCAAGGACGCGCTACCATTATCGAAGGTTTTTTCTACGGGTCTGTGAACCGGCCCCCAGTTGAGGATCAAATAATGACCGACGCTATTACCTACGACGATGTCCTGCTCGTTCCGTCCTACAATCATTGGGAATCGCGTAAGATTGTGGATATTTCCATGATCGACAAGACCGGAAAACTGCATCTGAAGCTTCCGGTGATGACCGCCAACATGGATACCGTCACCGAAACCGCCATGGCCGATTTTATCGGCGCCAAGGGGGGGATCGGCGTAATGCACCGGTTCATGTCCATCGAGGACAATATCCAGATGTTTAAATCCTGCGCCCACCCGACCTTTGTATCACTTGGCTGTTCCGCCGGTGATATGGCGCGGGCCGAGGCCCTGCGCGATGCCGGTGCGGATTTGTTCTGTATCGATGTGGCCCATGCCCACGCCCGTTATGTGGGCAAAACCCTGAAAAAAGTCCGGGCCATGCTGGGCAAGGAGGCCTGCATCATGGCCGGCAATGTGGCCACCTATGCCGGAGCCGATTATCTGGCGTCCCTCAGTGCCGATATCATCAAGGTCGGCGTCGGCGGTGGCGCGGTTTGCACGACACGCATCAAGACCGGGTTCGGCGTGCCCAACCTCACCGCGATACGCAATTCAGCCCGGGTGGACCGCTCCGTTGTGGCGGACGGCGGCATTCGATCGCCCGGGGATATGGTCAAGGCGCTGGCCTTCGGGGCCGACTTTGTGATGATTGGCAGCTTGCTGGCCGGAACGCGGCCTACGCCGGGGCCGGTGGTTAAACGAAAGAATGAACATGGCCAAGCGGTGCGGGTCAAATCCTATCGCGGCATGGCCAGCAGTGAGGTCCAGGACGACTATCACGGTGGAATGGCCGGGTGGAAAACGGCAGAGGGGGTTTCGGTGGATGTTCCCTTTCGTGAGAATGAAGAGGCGGTCATTGCCGATGTCATCGGTGGCCTGCGCTCGGGGCTGACCTATGGGGGTGCCGATACGATTCGTGAATTGCAGCGCAAACTGGATTATATTCGGATCACACCGGCCGGCCGCCATGAAAGTCTGCCCCACCGAACGTTATGATTTCGATAACTGCAGCGGGGGGAGATCCCGGCAACCGGTGTGGGGGTATTTCGTCGAGGCCCGGTTGACGCCAGTCGGATCCATCCTTATTTTAAAGTCACACCGGAGCAACGCAATGGACACCCAGTTGTCCAGCCGGTCACACCGCGTGATCGGCTCCCCCGCACTACCCCTTGCTCCGGTTCCACTTTTCTGATCGACGCATCCTGTTCAGGCCCTTTCTCAGCGACCTTCAGAAGACCAGATGCTCTTTCAACCCGGCCTGGCGAATCTCCATGACATAGTTGTCGAAAATACCATTGCCGAGGTTTTCGAAATGGTCGCTGATTCCTACAATCCTGGCATGCTTGAGTGAAGCGACAAGGGCAATCGTCTGTTCGGGCACGACTGACGTGTCGCTGGTCGAATAGGTGGTGTGAATATGCAAATCCTGCTGCAGCATTCAAAAAGCCTTTAACACCTTAGTTATTCGTTTTTGGGGATAATAATTGAAACCATCGGCGACTTTTATTACACATCAGGATAAGTTGGCTCGACCAGTGGGGCAAGTCCTCTCTGATCTCCGTGGATTAGGAAAATATGCAACTTTTTATCGGAGCGTACTTTCACTCACCGACAACTGCTGTTGAAGATTCGTTTCTTAAATGCAACAGTACAACACTGTGGTGTCAAGGTTCAGTTGGCTGGGATGCTGACCGAAGTGTATCAGTATTAGAAAATACGGGAAGTGGCGTACAATGTATGAATGCATTCTGAAATTATTCTATTCCCGACCAATTTAGTATTACAATGTAACTTATATTTGGTATGGCCATGAAATTTGTCAAGTTAGAATTAATGTCAGCTCTATGCTGTCGGTCAGAATCCGCCCGATTCAGTTGGACAGCTGCAAACTATCCGCATAGGTAAATTGACCATTGCGGATGCCTGGCACATGTCCGCCTCGAAACACGGCTTCCATAAACAGGTTTGCCTCTCAGCTGGACTTTTGAATCAGGTAGAGGCTCAAAACCAGCCCCACACACCCCAGCAGGCGGAATCCGTTCACCGGGTGCCGCAGCAGGCCGAAAACGCCGAAGTGATCCAGGACCACCGAGACGATAAGCTGGCCGACGATGGTGGCCACCAGGGTGTTGGCGATGCCGATGCGCGGTGCCAGCATCAAGATGGTGGTGACGAAAATGACGCCGTAGATGCCGCCGGTGTAATAAAACGCCGGGGTGGATTTGATTTGAGAGACTGATGGTAGCGGCGGGTTAAGCGCCACAAGCAGGAGAAAAAGAAAGATGATGGCCCCGAAAAAAGAGATGAACGTGGCTTGAAGCGGGTGGTTGAGGCTTTTTCCCAGGTGGGCGTTTATCGAACCCTGAACAGGCAGCAGGCCCCCCACACACAGGGCCAGTGCCAGAAAAACGATGTTTTTCATTTCTTTCCCTTTGGTGCCACAATTGAAAACGCGATGATGAAATTCATTCCAGATGGTCTTCAGGCCCCTTCATCGTCCCGGTGAACGGTTTCCGGCGTAAAGGCGGGCAGACAGACGGCGATGTACTCGGCACCTTCCGGTTCCGGCGTGCTGTAGCGCACCCAACCACCGGCATGGGTGATGACCGCCTCGCCGGCCCGGATGTCCAGTGTGCCGTCTTCCGATTCCACCCGGAGCCGTCCGTCGAGGACCACGGTATATTCGTCGAAGGCGGGTCGCTGGCCGGGTTCTTGCCATCCGGGCGGAGAGATCATACGGGCGACGCTGACCGCACCGGTGCCTGAATTGACCTGCCCGATATACTCTTCGATGCGTTTGGGCCGGGTGCCCGCCGCTTCGATGATGCTCGGGCCGTTGATTTTTGTGGGCATGGTTATTCTCCGATTATTCTATCAGGCCTACCAGATGGTCGTGCTGGCCCCGTTCAATCTGGAACTTGTCGTTGTGTTTTTTCAGCAGGTCGGCGAAGCTGCGGCATCCATAGCTGGCTTCATCGAAAGTCGGGTCCAGCCGCTTGACCACCGGTCGGATGGCGGCCTTGAGCACCCATTTGTCTCCGTTTCTCAGGGCGATCTGTTTAATGGCCTTGGTGATCAGTTCGGCAGCATCCTTGACGGTGGCGGTTTCCGTCTCCTCTTCCTCATCTTGTGGCTCAAGGGCGAACGTTTCGTAATATTTGAACTCCGAGCAGCTGTTGGCCCAATGGCGGTTGGTGGCGTTCTTACACCCCACTCCGATGAGATCCTTGCCGGCGGCTTTGAGCTTTTGGGCCAGGGGAATGAAATCGCTGTCCCCACCCACGACGATGATGGACGAAATGTGGGGAAAGCGCAGAATATCCTCCACCGCGTCCAGGGAGAGCTTGATATCCGCCCCGTTTTTGGCCTGGGCGCCGGGGGGGAAAAGTTGGATCAGTTCCACGGCGCACTTGAGCAGGCTCTGGCGGTACCTAGTAAACCAGTGCCAGTTGCAGTAAGCCTTGTTGATGGCCACATTGCCATAAGTGGTGGCGAAATCGTAAACGCCCTGGACGTCCACCAGAACCTCCTGCTGCCGATTTCGGTTGGCCGGTTTCGGATAACTGCCGCTGCCGTTGAGGGCATCGAAGATGCTGGCGTGCAGGTTTTCGAAATCCCAATAGATGGCTACCGCTTCCTTGGTCATATGCTCCTCGTCAATGGATGGGGTGGGGCTAAAAATGCGATCGTTTGTCGGGTTGTCCCGTGACCTTAAAACCAGTTAAACATTAATGAGATTATCGGATTTTGTCAATTTCCCCGTCGGCGCCGCCGGATAATCCACTCTCAGCCTTTATCCAGAAAATTTGCGTATTATAATAGATGCTGTGTTTGTTGACGAATGGCCATCCACCAAACAAAAGGACAGAGTACTGAAAACCGTCGCCCCAGATAATCCACCCCCTTCACCGTTTTCGGTGAACAATGTGCGCATGTTCATTGCCTTTCGGGTCTTTTTCAACTGCCGGTTCTACTACCCGATTTTCACCGTTCTATTCCTGGATTTCGGACTCACCGTAGCCCAGTTTTCGATTCTCAACGCGGTGTGGGCGGCCACCATCGTGATGGCCGAGGTACCCTCGGGCGCCCTGGCCGACATCGTCGGCCGGCGTCGACTGCTGGTGTTCGCCGCCTTTTCCATGCTGGTGGAAATGGCGATCCTGTGCTTTGCGCCGCGGGGCAACACCACGCTGCTGTTCAGCTTTTTTCTGGTCAACCGGGTGCTCAGCGGTCTGGCCGAAGCGGCCGCCAGTGGTGCAGACGAGGCCATCGCCTACGACGCGCTCCAGGCCAGGGACATGGCTGACCAGTGGGGGCGGGTGCTGGATGTTCAGATGCGACTGCGTTCGGTCATGTTCATCCTCACCATGACCGTGGGTGCGGCTGTTTACGATGCGGATCTGATGACGCGGATCATGGCCACGCTAGGATCGGGTTATCAGTTCACCCAGGCCCAGACCATGCGGTTTCCCCTTTACCTGACCTTCATCCTGGCGATTTTGACCATCGCCACTGTTTTGCGGCTGGACGAGATCTGCCCCAACCCCAAAGCGGATGGCACCTGTGAAGGGCAGTTCGGCGGGTCGACCATGGATGCGTTCAAACTGACCCTTTCCACCGGCGGATGGATTCTGAAAACCCCTTTTGTCCTGGCCGTCATCATGTTCGGCATGCTCTTCGACGGCATTCTGCGCATGGTCATCACGCTGGCCAGCCAATACTACCGCATGGTGCAACTGCCCGAATCACTTTATGGGATCCTTGGCTCGGTGATGGCGATGGCAGGGCTGTTCATTCCCCGGCTGGCGCTTCGCATTGCCGAAAACCATTCGCCGGCCTTCTGTCTGTGGACCACCGCCGGTACGGCTTTTGTCGGCCTCTGTGGCATGGTGTTTTTCTGGCCGTACACTGGATTGTTGCCGGCCCTGGTGGCCTTTTCCGCCCTTTACATGGTGGGTTTCTACGTCAGTTATTTTGTCAACCAGCATGCGTCGTCATCGCGCCGGGCAACGGTGCTCAGCTTTAAGGGGCTGGCCTACAACCTCTCCTACGGTTTCATCGGAATCGTGTATGCGGGGCTTCTGGAAGTCAAAAAGAGGGGCATCGATACCGTCGATATCCATACCCAGGCTGTGGAGAATCTTGTTTTCAAGGAGACGTTTATCTGGTTCCCGCTTACCCTGGCCGCCGGCCTGGCGGTGATGACGGCAGGCGTGCTTGTCTTTCGGGCGAGGCGTTAAGTTTCGCCGGGACGCCGGAAAGTCCGTGTTGACAAGGGAAAAGCAGTTACCCTATTCTACCTCAATTTACGGCAGCTGTTCCTTTTGCAGTGGAACACGTTGATTTAAGGCCCTGCGCCACCCTTATTAAACAAGACAAGGTCGATTCATGGTTCAATCCGATGCAATCGAACAGATTCCGGCGCCCGGCGCCCGGCAACTTCATTTTGCGGGAGACACGGTCACCTTCCACCTCAACGTGCCCGAATCCTGGGACGGGCAGGCCTGGCTGCGGACCAGCCTGGGGCACGGCAGGTCCGTACGCCGGGAAATCATCCGGCAGGTGGACCGCCAGGAAAATCCCCTGGGCCGGAGCTGGTATGATATCCCGATGACCGCCGTCGAAAAAGGCCACTTTACCCTCACTGTCGCCCTGACCGAAGTGGGACACTTTGAGGCCAAGGGTTATTTCCTGGAGCAGGAGAGTGCCGACCCGTTGTGGCCGCCTGGGGCCAATACCGCCATCAACGTGGCGCCTGCGGATACCTGCTGTGCCAACATCATCTACAATGCCTTCGTGCGTCAATTCGGCCCGAACAAGAATGGGGCCATGGGCGTTGTCGACCAGCCCGTAAAAAGCCTGGACGAAGCCGGATACACGGTCATTCCACCCTCGGGGACCTTTCGCGACCTGATCGGGGAGCTTGATTTTATCATTGGCCACCTGGGCTGCCGGATCGTTCAACTGCTGCCGATCCATCCCACGCCCACCACCTATGCCCGCATGGGCCGGTTTGGCAGCCCCTATGCGGCCCTGAGCTTTACCGCCGTGGATCCGGCCCTGGCCGAATTCGATCCCAAGGCCACGCCCATGGAGCAGTTCATCGAACTGGTGGATGCCGTTCATGCCCGGGGGGCGCGGCTGTTTATCGATATCGCCATCAACCACACCGGCTGGGCGGCCAGCCTTCACGAAACCCATCCCCAGTGGCTCTCCCGGGAACCGGACGGCCAGATCGAAAACCCGGGTGCCTGGGGGGTGGTCTGGGCGGATCTGACCCGTTTGGATTACAATCATAAAGATTTGTGGCAGTATATGGCCGATGTGTTTCTGACTTGGTGCCGCCGGGGTGTGGACGGCTTTCGCTGCGACGCCGGTTACATGATTCCCACACCAGCCTGGCGCTATATGATCGGCAAGGTCCGGGACCAGTTTCCCAATGTGATCTTTTTGTTGGAGGGGCTTGGCGGCAAGATCTCCGTCACCCGTGACCTGCTCAACTGGGCCGATTTCAACTGGGCATACAGTGAGTTGTTTCAAAACTACGATCGGGGCCAGATCGAACATTACCTGCCCGGCGCCATGGAGATCTCTCAGACCGATGGTACCGCCATCCATTTTGCCGAAACCCACGACAACCAGCGCCTGGCCGCCACGTCCCCGGCATACGCCCGCATGCGGATTGCCCTGTGCGCCCTGCTCTCCAGCCAGGGGGGATTCGGATTCGCCAACGGGGTGGAGTGGCTGGCCACGGAAAAAATCAATGTGCACGGTTCCCCGTCCCTGAACTGGGGGGCACCGGACAATCAGGTGGACCCCATCCGCCGGCTCAACGCCCTGCTCACGGTTCACCCGGCCTTCTTTCACCCGGTTCGCGTAGAGATGATCCGGCAGGGACCGGGAAATACCATCGTGGCCGCCCGTCGTTGTCGATCCAATCGAAGCGGGCTGTTGATTTTGGTCAATCTGGATGCGGCCTCGGCCAACGAAGCGGCCTGGCCTCGGAGCCGGTCCCCCCTGGACGGGGATTCGACCCTTGACCTGCTAAGCGGGCAACCGGTATCGACTGGCGGTGACGGACAGACCGGGCGAATCTCATTGGAGCCGGGGCAGGTGCTCTGTCTGACCAACGACCCGGCAGACTTGGAGCGGGTTACCCATGCCGCAGACCGGTTTCCGCGTATCCCGGATCGCATTCTCAGGCAACGGCTCCGGGCCAAGGCGCTCGAGGTGTGGCGTTTCCACCGGGGCGTCGGTGACCTGGGCCAATGGGACCCGGATCAGGCAGCCGCGCAGTTGCGGACATCACCCCTTGATTTTTGCCGATCCATGAATCCCTCCGGCGCCACGCCACGAACCGTGGTCTGGCAGTTTCCCGTCGACCTGCGGCGGGAGGTGATGGTGCCACCGGGCCATTTTCTGCTGGTACGCGGTGGTCACCCGTTTCGGGCGTCCATATCTGAAAAGGGGACGACGATGGCCGTCGAAGAGAGTCTGACCGACGCCGGCGGCAACGCCTTTGTCCTGTTCCGCCCGCTGCCGCTCTCCGGTCGACATAAACCGCGAACATTAAAGCTTTCCTGTTACGATCCCGACGGCTGCACCCACCACGAGGCACCCCTGTTGTACCTGACGGCGGCCCGGCAGGTCAGGGTGAGAAAAATGTTTACCCGGCCGCGCAAACGGCTTTCCAGCATTCATATGCTGGGCACCAATGGACGCGGCGCCATGACCCGGGCCCATGCCCATTGGGGCCTGTTGCCCAGCCGTTACGATGCGCTGTTGGCAGCCAACCTGAGCCCGGTTGTTCCCGAGGACCGCCGTATACTGCTCACCCGGCTGAGAGGCTGGGTGGTTTTTCAGGGTTTTTCCCAGGAGATCGGCCCGGACTGCCTGGATGCGTTCGGGTTCGATTTCGATGCATGGGGCGGCTGGCAGTACCACATTCCTTCGGGGCAGGGGGAGCACGTGGTGTTGAGTGTCGGCATCCGCATGCTGCCGGGCACGAACGCCGTTGATATGGTGTTCTACCGGCACCCGGACCAGGGCCGCAAGGATCGGCTGGCTGACGATCGACCGGTGACCCTCATCCTGCGCCCTGACATCGAGGATCGCAACTTTCACGAGGCCACCAAAGCATTTACCGGTTCAGAGCACCGCTTTCCGTCTGCTGTCACCTGCCGGGCAAAGGGATTCATTTTTCACCCCAGTGACGACCATGCGCTTGAAATGGAAGTGGAACGGTCTGATTTTTTTATCGAGACCCAATGGCAGTATATGATTCACCATCCCCAGGAAGCCCAGCGCGGCCAGGACCCGCATTCGGATCTGTTCAGCCCCGGCTACTTTTCCGGACCGTTGGCCGGCGGTGAGAGCGAGATCCTCAAGGCCCGCGTGGCGGGCGAAACCGGCGCGTCCGAGGAACCCGGCGTTGATCTGCGGCGACGGATCAGCCGGTTTTTCGGGGTGGCGCCCCAATGGGAACCGCCGGTGCCGGCATTAAAAAAAGCGCTCGATCAGTACATCGTCAAACGAGACCAGTATTCGACGGTAATCGCCGGTTATCCCTGGTTTCTGGACTGGGGGCGTGACACCCTCATCGTGGTACGGGGAATTATCGCCGCCGGGCGTTTTGAGGAAGCCCTGAACATTATCGTGCAGTTTGCCATGTTCGCCACGGACGGCACCATTCCCAACATGATCCGCGGAACCGACACGGGCAACCGGGACACCTCCGATGCGCCCCTGTGGCTTTTTCGGGTCTGCGACGAACTGGGGACGCTGATGGGCCAGGCCAAATTGCTGAAAACCGATTGCGGGGGGCGGCCATTGAAGCGGGTCCTGCTTTCCATCGCCCGGTCCATCATGGCCGGAACCCCAAACGGCATCGTTATGGACGCCGGCAGCGGACTGCTCTTCAGCCCGTCGCATTTCACCTGGATGGACACCAACTATCCGGCGGGCACCCCGCGCCAGGGCTACCCCATCGAGATCCAGGCCCTGTGGCAGGCCGCCCTGGCCTATCTGGGCCGTGTGGATGCGGCGGAACCTCGCAAGCGCTGGCAGCGTCTGGCCGGGCAGGTTCGTCAATCCATTCTTGACCTGTTTTTCCGCGACGACTTGGGCTACCTGTCCGATTGCCTGCACGCCGGCCCCGGCACGCCGGCCAGCCAGGCCGTCGCCGATGACGCCCTGCGGCCCAACCAGCTTTTCGCCCTGACACTGGGGGCGGTAACGGACCCAGAGGTGGCCGGGCGAATCCTTTTTGCCTGCCAGGAACTGATCGTCCCCGGGGCCATTCGTAGCCTGGCAGACCGCGCTATCGATCCGGAGTTGCCGGTTTATCATAACGGCGAGCTGGTCAACGACCCCAAAGCGCCATATGTGGGTGTCTATGGGGGTGATGAAGACACCCGCCGGAAGCCGGCTTACCATAACGGTACGGCCTGGACCTGGGTTTTTCCCAGTTTTTGCGAAGCCTGGGCGGACTGTTTCGGCCCCGGTGAATATGAAACGGCCCTGGCCTGGCTGGCCAGCACCAGCCGGCTGATCAATGATGGCTGCGTGGGCCACGTACCGGAGATTCTGGATGGCGATGCCCCGCACCACAGCCGTGGCTGTGATGCCCAAGCCTGGGGCGTGAGCGAGTTGTTGCGGGTGTGGGTCAAGATTGAGGGATTGATGTCAGAAAACAAAAGACAAACAGCAAACAATTAATAATTATCAGGAGGTGTATCATGAGCGTTAAAAAACAGTATCTAAAAAGCAAGGACCGTTGTAAAGTATCCTTCAGGGTTCCTAAAGCAGCGGCCCCGGGGGCCAAGACCGTCCACATCGTGGGCGAGTTCAACGACTGGAGCGCGGTAAATACCCCCATGAAACGGCTCAAGAGCGGTGAGTTCACCGCTGTCGTGGTACTGGCACCGGGCCAGGCGTACCAGTTCCGCTACCTGATCGACCAGACGACCTGGGAAAATGACTGGGAAGCGGACCGATACGTGAAAAGCGATTTTGGCGACTGTGAAAATTCAGTCGTGGTGGTTTAGTCGTTATTGAACCGCGACAGCGCGCGCATTCCCCGTTGCTTATCGGAGCAAAGCAGAATTACCGAGCACCGGTGCGGCGGGGTTAGCAAGCGAACTGATAATCGATTTTTTTATCCTTACGGTGTAGATTCCCCGCGGCTTGCCGCGGGGAATCTACAATCCATTGAGGAGTATGGTAATGAAGTTTTATCAGACATTCCAAGTTTTTCCCGATATCCCTGAGCCCCTCGCCTTCCTGGAGACGTTGTCGCGCAATCTCTGGTGGAGTTGGAACCAGAACGCCGTGGAGCTGTTTCGGCGCATCAACCCCCGGCTGTGGGAGGCGTCGGGAAGAAATCCCATCGTGTTCGCCACCAAGGTTCCCCAGGAGCGCTTCGATGAACTGGCCCATGACGACAGCTACCTGGCCCACCTGGAGCAGGTGCGCAAACGATTTGAAAATAGGGTGCTGAACCAGACCAATGGCGAGAGCCCTTGGGACGAGGGGGAGACGGTGGCCTATTTTTCCATGGAGTTCGGAATCCATGAGACCCTGCCCCTTTTTGCCGGCGGGCTGGGCATCCTGGCCGGTGATCACCTCAAAGCGGCGTCGGGGCTGAAGATGCCCCTGGTGGGGGTGGGACTGCTTTATCGTGAAGGCTATTTTCGCCAGTACCTGGACAAAGACGGGTGGCAGCAGGAAACCTATCCGGAAACCGACCTGTATCACCTGCCATTGTCCAAGCAGAAGGACAAGGACGGAAACGACCTGGTCATCAGCCTGACAGATATTGGCGGGGATATCCATGCCCAGGTCTGGAAGATCCGCATCGGCCGGATTCCGCTGATTCTGCTGGACACCAACCTGCCGGAGAACACCCCGGAGATCCGTGACATTACCGCGCGGCTATACTCCGGAGAACAATCCACCCGCTTGGCCCAGGAGGTGCTTCTGGGGATCGGCGGCATGCAGGCACTGGATACCCTGGGCATCCAGCCGACAGTGGGCCACATGAACGAAGGGCACTGCGCCTTCGTGGGATTGGAACGGCTTCGGCAGCTTATAGACCGGTACGGCATCAGCCTCGAGGCGGCGCGGGAAATCGTCTCGCGAACCACGGTCTTCACCACCCACACCCCGGTGGCGGCCGGACACGACGAATTCCCGCCCGCCATGGTCAAACCCTACCTGAAGCCGTTTGAAGCCCGCTTCGACATGAGCGCGGACCAGTTGGTAGCCCTGGGACAGCCGGATGGGGCGGCGGCCGAGTCCCCCTTTTCCATGTTCATCCTTGGGCTGCGCACCGCCCAGTACATCAACGGTGTGAGCAAACTCCACGGGCAGGTGGCCCGTCACATGTGGTCCCACATCTGGCCCACCCGATCCGACGACGAGACGCCCATTACCCATATCACCAACGGGGTCCACATCCCGACGGTGCTGGCACCGGAAATCAAGCTGCTGTTCGAGCGGTACCTGGGGCCCCAGTGGAACATGGGCTCCACCATCCCGGAAAATGCCAGCCGCATTGATGATATCTTCGACGAAGAGCTGTGGCAGGCCCACGAGATGTGCCGCTCGCGGCTGATCCGGACCGTCAGGGAAGTGATGTACCGGCAGTACGGTCGCCGCAACGCCCCGTTGGATGTCATGAAAGCGGTGGAGTCGGTGCTGGATCAAGACACCCTCACGATTGCCTTTGCCCGGCGATTCGCCACTTACAAGCGGGCGCACCTGCTGTTCCAGGACCCCGATCGGCTCGAGGCCATCATCAATTCCACCAAACGTCCCGTCCAGTTCATCTTTGCTGGCAAGGCCCATCCCAAGGACAACGAGGGCAAGGGGATCATCCGCAGCCTGGTGGATTTCGGCAGGCGAACCAGCCTGCGTCACCGGTTTATCTTTCTCGAAGACTACGACTTGCACATTGCCCGCTGCCTGGTTCAGGGTGCGGACGTGTGGCTCAATACCCCCCGGCGACCCATGGAGGCCTGCGGTACCTCGGGTATGAAAGCGGCCTTGAACGGGGTGCTCAACGTGAGCATTCTGGACGGGTGGTGGTGCGAGGGCTATAGCCCGGAGCGGGGTTGGCGCATTGGCAATGGGGAGGAGTACCAGGACCACAACTATCAGGATGCGGTGGAGAGCCAGGCCGTGTATAACATTATCGAAAACGAGGTGGCGCCGCTCTACTACGACCGCACCGTCGGAGGCACCCCCAAGGAATGGCTCAAGATGATGAAGGCCTCCATGAAGATGGCCATGTCCCAGTTCTGCAGCCTGCGGATGATATCGGAATACGAAGAACGGTTCTACCTGCCCGCCAGCCGACGGTTTGAGGAACTGGTGTCAGATGGTGGCGTGGAAGCCCACCAGCTCAGCGATCAGCATCGCCGCTATCTGGACAAATGGCAGCAGATTCATGTGTCCTCACCGGTTCGCAGCGCCCAGGGCCCCTTCCGGGTGAACCAGTCATTCGAGGTGACCACGCTGGTCCAGACCGGTGAACTGCGTCCGGATGAGCTGAACGTGGAACTCTACTACGGCAAAATGCGCCATCTGGATCGCATCGATGCACCGCGAGTAAAGATGATGCGCGTCAAGGAGGAACAATCGGCAGGTACGTACCTTTACTGCTGCAAACTGCCATGCACCGATTCCGGCCGATACGGGTTCACCGTCCGGGTGACCCCCAATGCCGACGCGTGGATCCGGTTCCGGCCGGAGCTGTTGACCTGGGCATAGCGGGTTCAGCGTTTAAAGGTTCACTGGTTATTGGAATTCTCAACAATTTCCAATTCCAACGGAAGTTGAGATTCAGGTCGCTGATGATCATTCCGGACGAAACTGCGCGACCATCCCCGGTAAAACCAAAGTCGTCAGCGGCCCTGCCCTGTGAACAAGGTCGAAAAAAGGAACCCTGAACGCTGAACCTTGAACCTCTGAACCCAACCATTAAAGGAGGCACCGATGCCGTCGGCCAAGCGGAACCCACGGGTGCTGATCGTTACCCCGGAAGTGACCTACCTGCCCCAGCGGATGGGCAATTTTTCGCGATACCTCACGGCCAAGGCCGGCGGCCTGGCCGATGTATCGGCCGCTCTGGTCAGTGCGCTGTTCAACGAAGGCGCCGACGTTCATGTGGCCCTGCCGGACTACCGGTCCATTTTCCACGACCGGCTGGCGCCCTTTCTCGAAAGGGAGCAGTGGGCCATCCGCAACGTCATGCCCGACGACCGGGTGCACCTGGCCGAGGATCGGGCCTTTTTCTACCTGAACCGGGTCTACTCGGCATACGGCGGTGAAAATACCAAACTCTCCCTGGCTTTCCAGCGGGAGGTGATCAACAACATCATTCCCCGGGTGCGGCCGGACCTGATCCACTGCAACGACTGGATGACCGGGCTACTCCCGGCCATGGCCCGACAGATGGGCATTCCCTGCCTGTTCACCATTCACAACATCCACACGGTGAAGGCCACCTTGGCCCACATCGAGGATCGCGGCATCGATGCGGCCTACTTCTGGCGGCATCTCTTTTATGAGAAATTTTCGACCGGCTACGAAGAATCCTGGGAACACAATCCGGTGGATTTTCTGACCAGCGGGGTGTTTGCCGCTCACTTCGTCAACACCGTCAGCCCCCGGTTCCTCGAAGAGATCGTCGAGGGCCGCCACGACTTCGTGGAATGGCCACTGCGTCAGCAGCTGACCAATAAATTTAATGCCGACTGTGCGGCGGGAATCCTCAACGCACCGGATCCGGCCTTCGATCCGGAAACGGACAAGGAAATTCAGCGCACATACAATGCCGGCAACCACCCGGCCGGCAAACGGGAGAACAAGCGTCACCTGCAAAAGACCCTGGGGCTGATCCAGGACGACCGTGCCGCGCTGTTCTTCTGGCCGTCGCGACTGGATCCGGTTCAAAAGGGCTGCAAGCTGCTATCCGAAGCCTTTTACGGCATCATTTCCGATTTCTGGGACATGAACCTGCAGGTGGTGTTCGTGGCCAACGGCGAGTTCCAGCAGACCTTTCGAGACATTGTCAACCAACACGGATATCACAAACGTGTGGCGGTTTGTGATTTCAACGAGAGCCTGGAGCATCTGGCCTACGCGGCTGCCGATTTCATTCTGATGCCCTCGCTGTTCGAGCCCTGCGGTCTGCCCCAGATGATCGCCCCCATCTACGGGGCGCTGCCGGTGGCACACGATACCGGCGGCATCCACGACACCATCGTCCATCTCGATGTGGATCGGGGCATCGGCAACGGTTTTTTATTCGAAAACTACGATGCCGGCGGGCTTTACTGGGCCGTGACTCAGGCCATCGACTTTTTCAAGCTGCCGAAAACGAAGAAACGCATGCAGGTTGAACGCATTATGCAGCAAAGCGCTGCATCCTTCAATCATGCCAACACGGCCCGGCAGTATATCGATCTGTATGAGAAGATGCTGGAAAGACCACTCATTAACTGATGCTGACGGCTGGGGGCCTTCGGCGGGTAGTCAGCCTGACGGTTGAAGGCGTTTAGCATAAAGGGCATGGTCATTCATCCCCTTCAGCCTACTTTCCAAATCCCTAAAAAGCGAAACGCATGATTGACATCAACACGCTCGTAGACCGCATGATCGATGCCGATCCCTACCTGGAAGCCCATCGCCAGGCCCTTGTCCGGCGGTTTGCGCACATACAGGGCATGCGCCGGAAAATCACCGAAGGCCGAATGAACCTTCTGGACCTGGCGTCGGGGCATGAGTACTTCGGTCTTCATCAGACCGCGGATGGGTGGACGTTCAGGGAATGGGCCCCCAACGCCACGGCGATCTTTCTGGTGGGAGATTTTTCAGGCTGGAAAGAAGACCGGGCATTGGCCCTGACCCGGCTAAGCGATGACGGTCAGTGGGAGATTCGCCTGCCGGGCGACATACTGCGCCACGGGGATCTTTTTCGCTTGCGCATGCACTGGCGCGGGGGACAGGGAGACCGCATTCCGGCCTATGCCCGCCGGGTGGTGCAGGACCCGGGCACCTTGATTTTCAATGCCCAGGTATGGGCGCCGGATTCACCCTACCGGTGGCGGCATCCGGACTTCACGCGGCCAGACCGGCCGCCGCTGGTCTACGAGAGTCACGCCGGCATGGCCCAGGATGCGGAAAAGATCGGTACGTGGCGTGAATTTACCGCGAATGTGCTGCCCCGGATCGTGGATGCAGGCTACAACACCATTCAACTGATGGCCGTCCAGGAGCATCCCTACTACGGCTCCTTCGGCTACCACGTCTCCAGCTTCTTCGCCCCGTCTTCCCGGTTCGGTCCGCCGGAGGATCTCATGAACCTGATCGATTCGGCCCACGAACAGGGACTTGCCGTGATCATGGACCTGGTTCATTCCCACGCGGTGTCCAACACCGTGGAGGGACTGGGGCTGTTCGACGGCACGGAATACCAGTACTTTCACCAGGGCCGCCGGGGGTACCACCACGCCTGGGACAGCCGCTGTTTCGACTACGGCAAACCCCAGGTGGTTCACTTTCTGCTGTCCAACTGTCGCTACTGGCTGGACGCCTTTCACGTGGATGGGTTCCGCCTCGATGGCATCACCAGCATGCTATACACCCACCATGGCCTGGAAAAGGCGTTTTCCGGGTGCGACGATTATTTCAATGACACGGTGGATGAGGACGCCCTGGCCTACCTGGCCCTGGCCAACGAGGTGATTCACCGCATCCGGCCCGATGCCATGACCGTGGCCGAAGACATCAGCGGTATGCCGGGACTGGCACTGCCCGTTGCTGACGGGGGGGTTGGATTTGACTACCGTTTTTCCATGGGGGTTCCGGATTACTGGATCCGGTTGGTCAAGGATACGCCCGACGAAGACTGGTCCATGGGACGCTTGTGGTACGAGCTGACCAACCGGCGGCGGGAAGAGAAGACCATCAGCTATACTGAATCCCACGACCAGGCGCTGGTGGGGGACAAAACCCTGATGTTCCGCATGGCCGACGCCGCCATGTACGCCCACATGTCCGTCGACGATCCGGACCTGGGTGTGGACCGGGCCATGGCCCTGCACAAGATGATCCGCCTGGTCACTCTGGCCACGGCGGCCAGCGGTTACCTGAACTTCATGGGCAACGAGTTCGGCCATCCCGACTGGATCGATTTTCCCCGGCAGGGAAACGACTGGAGTCTTCGATACGCCCGGCGGCAGTGGCACCTGGCGGACGATCCCAAACTCAAACACCAGTTTCTGTCCCGGTTCGACCGCCGGATGATCGCCCTGTTCAACCGATACGATCTGCTTTCGGGTGGAGACCCCGGGCTGTTGTGGGATCATGACGGCGACAAGGTCCTCGCTTTTTCGCGGGGTGGATGGATTTTTGCCTTTAACTTTCACCCGTCTCAATCGTTCTTTGACTATGGCATTCCTGCGCCGGGCGGGTCCTATCGGATGGAGCTGGATTCGGATTGCAGGGAATTTGGCGGCCACGGCCGGCTGACAGCGGATCAGGTTCACCACACCCTGGAAGAAAAAAGCAATCCGTGGGGTTTTGGGCTGTCTCTTTACCTGCCGTCTAGAACGGGAATCGCGCTGAAACCACTGCTTGAGACGAGGTGACGCATTTCTGATTTATTTTCACGCCACGGACCCATATGGAACTGAAAACCGGTATTTCACTGAAAACCCTCAATACCTTCCACGTCGAGGCTGCTGCCGATCGCTATGTTTGGTTCGATTCGGACGACGAAATCATTGATTTTCTCGGCCGGAACGAGATTGATGGCCAGCGTCACCTGGTCCTCGGTGCGGGCAGCAACCTGTTGTTCGTGGATGATTTTGACGGCATCGTGCTGCATCCAACGCTTAAAGGGATAGATGTAATTGAAGCGGACCGCCGGCACATGTGGATCCGGGCCATGGCCGGTGAGAACTGGGATGACCTGGTGGCCTACGCCGTGTCCAATGGCTGGGCCGGCATCGAGAACCTTTCTCTCATCCCGGGCAGCGTCGGCGCCAGTGCCGTGCAGAATATCGGCGCATATGGAACCGAGGTTAAGGATGTCATCGACCGCGTCGAGGCCATTTCGATCGAAAGCCGTAAAAAAGTAACCTTACTGCCGGAGGCCTGCGGCTTCGGCTACCGCACCAGTCACTTCAAAGGTCGCTGGGCCGGCGAATTCATTGTCACGGCGGTAGTTTTCAAGCTCAACCGGCAGCCAGAATTCGTCCTCGACTATCCGGGCGTCAAAGCGGCTGTGGAAGATCTGGGAGCGATCAATCTGCAGACCATCCGTCAAGCCATCATCTCCATTCGGCAGGATAAACTGCCGGACCCCGCCCTGGTCGGCAATGTGGGCAGTTTTTTCAAAAACCCGGTGATTGAAGGCAACACCCTTACCCGCTTGTGCCAGCGATTTCCCGATTTGCCCCATTACCCCCAGGGCGGCGACCAATTCAAATTGGCTGCCGGCTGGATGAT
>Ga0272441_10005164_pt1 | contig 22974 bp, 24 predicted proteins | sample SSMProp6N_FD_193582 | JGI IMG/M metagenome (GOLD analysis project Ga0272441, IMG submission 193582) | Marine sediment archaeal communities from Little Sippewissett salt marsh, Falmouth, MA, United States - SSM-Prop-6N | ecosystem: Environmental > Aquatic > Marine > Wetlands > Sediment ...
GAATCCTATGAGGAACCACCTAGCCTCGAAGGGGCCGCCGCCGAAGAACAGCGAGGAAGTCAGAAAAGATGTCACGTAGAGGGCGAGAAGAGCCAAGGTGACTTTGGGCTTTAGAAGCACGCCGTAGCTGTAAAGTACATCCATCTTGAACCTCTATAGCGCTCCCAGCCGCTTCGCCGCCAGCTCCAGGAGGTCGAGCACCTCGATCTTGACGCCTCTCTCGCGGACGCCGTCAGTGAACGCCAGCTTGCAGGCGGGGCACGCAGAGACTAGGACGTCTGCGCCCTTCTCCTTCGCCTCTATAAGCCTCTCGGTCACTATGTCAAGCCTCATCTCGTTGTCCACCGCCTGAAGGAGGCCGCCGCCTCCGCAGCACTTCACGTTTATGCCGTGGTCCTCGAACTCAAGAGGCTCCGTGGTCATGTGGCTCAACGCCTCCCGGGGCGCCTCTATAACGCCGCCGAGCCGCGACAGCTCACACGGGTCGTGGTAGATGACCTTCTCCTCGGTGGACTCTAGCTTGAGTCTACCGGAGGCCAGCAGATCCCTCAGGTACTCCACCGCGTGCAGTATCTCGAAATTCGGCTCCCTGCCCAGCAGCTTGGGGTACTCGAACCTGAAGACCCTGAAGCAGCCCGCGCACCCTGTGATGACCTTCTTTACGCCCCTCGCCTCCAACGCCTCGACGTTGTGCAGCGCGTACTCTCTGGCGGTGTGCTCGTCCCCAGACAACAGGCTAGGGTTGCCGCAGCACCACTCGTCCTCGCCGAGGACGGTCCAGTCCTCGTCCACCTCGTCCAGGATGGAGGCTATGCTGAAGGCGACGTCGTGGTTGGCTCCCTTGAACGCCGTGGTGCACCCGACGAAGTACGCCACCTCGGCCTGCTCCTTCTCGGGGACCTCGTCCAGGTCGGTGTAGTCCACCCAGTCGAGGCGCTCATCGGGCTCCAGGCCGTAAGGGTTCATGGTTTCTTCGAGCATCTTCCCGAGCCTGGCGACGTTCTGGGGCGTCCCGCCAAGATCGGCGACTATCTCCCTTACCCTGCACCAGAGCTCGTGGGTCTGGAACCCGAAGGGGCACGACTCCATGCATCGGCCGCATAGGGTGCAGTGGTACGCGCTCTCCGAGAGCCTCTCCACGTCCTCCTCGGTGACCTCGGTGTTGCCGAACAGCCTCGTCAATAGGTTGTGCTTCTTGTCGTAGAGCTTCACCGCCACGGCTGATCTCACGCCGGGGGCGTGAAGCGGGTCCCTTGACTCGTGGTATGCGGGACAGTTTTCGGTGCACAGGGCGCAGTGGGCGCAGGTGTCCAGCTCCATCACCTGGCGTCTGGTGAACTTGCCCAGGCTGGCCTTCGCCTTGCTGTTTAGTTCAGCGGTCAATCATCTTCCTCCTTGAGCCGTAGATGGCCGGCGTGATTACGCCCGTGAACATGTGGATGAACTTGCTGAACGGGACGTACATGATGAACAGCTGGGTGAGTATGATGTGTACGTGGAACCAGTGAGAGTTGGGGATGGTCTCCAGGTGCAGCACGACGAAACGGGGAATGAACACCACATTATAAAGTGTTGCAGGCACCCCCTCCGGCGGCACAATCCTCATGCCTTGGCCGGCGACGCTCTTCAACAGGAGAAGCACCAGCGCCACATAGTCGTTTGGCATGGAGGTCAGCTGCTTGTTCTCGAGCATCAGCCGCCGGGCGAGGAAGTACACCTGGGTTGCGATGAAGACGTAGCCGACGTAGATGGGTAGCGTGTGAACCATGAACTCGGCGAACGCGTGGCCGAAAGCCTCGAACATGTGAATCGACCATACCTGGAAGCCTCTCAGGTGCCCGAAGACTATGCCCGCCACGCTGCAGTGGAAAAGGAACAATGCGAGCCACATCACCTTGTCGGTCCTCCAAGTCTTCCTGAACAAAACCACGTCCAGTATGACGTACTTGACGGACTCCACGGGGTCCATCCTGATCTTCTCGTGGTCCGGTGGACTTGTGCGCCACCTCATGACACGTAGAGCCACCCCGATCAGCGTCACGATTACAGTTATGTACGGTAGTTTTTCGACGGAGAAGGCGTAGATGAACTGTAGCAGGCTGTTCATGGTAACCACATTCAAACCACTATCTAGCAACCATAGTATATTTGTTACGAAGACATTTCACTGATCTCCACCCTTTATCTCAATCATATCGTTATGATGCGACCCTTCGAGATGCGTGTAAGTGAAAACCTCTTTATACAATGATGGAAGAGGGGTGTGTATAAACAAGGGAAAAAAGGAGAACGAAAATGTCGGAAACCGATAAGATACACGTGATCTGGCTGCCGGGGCAGGCATGCACCGGCTGCACAGTGTCGCTTCTCAACGCGAGCCACCCAAATCTTCTGGACCTGCTCACCGGGTTCATACCCCAAGCCGCGGGGGTGACCCTGGACTACCACGCCACGATCATGCTTCCCTGGGGCGACGACGCCCTCACGGCCGTCGAGGCCGCGGAGAAGGGGGAGCTAAACCCGTTCGTCTTGGTTCTCGAGGGAGCCATCCCGGACGAGTCCAAGGCAAAGGAGACGGGGGGCTACTGGTGCGTCATAGGGGAAGACGACGAGGGCAACCCGATAACGTTCAACGACAGGCTGGACAAGCTGGCTAAGAACGCCGCCGCCATCGTCTGCGCGGGTACGTGCGCCTCCTTCGGGGGTATTCCTAGCGGAAACCCGAACCCGACAGGCGCCAAAGGAGCCATGGACTACCTAGGCAGGGGCTGGAAGAGCAGCCTCGGCATACCCATAATCAACGTACCCGGGTGCCCGGCCCACGGCGAACACATGGCAGAGACGCTGGCCTACGCCGTCCTGGCGGTGAGAGGATTCCTCCCGCTGCCGGCCCTGGACGAGCACAACAGGCCCCTGTTCCTCTTTGAGCACACCGCCCACGAGAACTGTCCGAGAGCCGGCCTATTCGCCGACGGAAAGAACAGCCACGAGTTCGGTGAGCCGTACTGCATGGGAACCATGGGCTGCAAGGGCCCCATAAGCCACTGCGACGTCCCCAGGAGGGGCTTCGTGGAGGGCGTGGGAGGCTGCCCGACCGTGGGCTCACCCTGCATAGGCTGCACCGAGCCAGAGTTCCCAGACCCGCCGTTCAGCCCCTTCCTGTCGAAGGCGCCTGCCAGCTTCTTCGTATACGAGAAGATACGCAGCTTCGGTGGAAGCGCGGACGCCGTCTGGAGCAGGATCAAGGACGCGTTGGTCGGGAGAGACCTGTGAGGTGTATTGAATGGTACAGCAAGAGATAACCATAGAGCCCGTGACCAGGCTCGAGGGACACCTGGGAGTCCACGCCAAGGCGGAAATGGACGACAAGGTCTACACGGACGCTCGCAGCTTCGGCACCATGTTCAGGGGATGGGAGATCATACTCAAGGGCAGGGAGCCGGCTGACGCCATCTGGATCACCCAGAGGACCTGCGGGGTCTGCCCGACGCCCCACGGCATCGCCGCAGCGATGACAGTGGACATGGCGTACAAGGCGCCTCCGCCCCCCATGGGGATAGCCGTCAGGAACCTGATCCTAGGGGCAGAGCAGCTCTACGACGCGGCCTTAGGCTGCCTCGTGCTTGAAGGGCCCGACTACAGCCAGGCCATCGTGGAGAAGTCCAACCCGGACTGGTGGGAGGAAGCCAAGGCCACGAAGTCCCCCCACGCAGAGAACCACGGATACGCCACCATAGCGGACATCATGACCGGCCTGAACCCGATCTCGGGAAGCCTGTGGCAGAGCTCGCTGGCCATCGAGAAGGTGGGCAGGAAGATGGCGTCCTTACTGGGGGCGAAGCACCCCCACGTCAACACTCTGGTGCCCGGGGGAGTCGCCAAGACGCTGACCCCCACGGACCTGGAGCAGTACGCCGCCATGCTGGCTCAGAACGTGGCCTACGCCAAGCAGTTCGTGCCAGTGATGGACGACCTGCTGGACTTCGTGCTAAGCATGGGGTACGAGGAGTGCGGCGCCAGGGAGAACAACATGATATCCTACGGCACCTACGAGGACCCCACGGCGTACAACGCGAAGTACGAGGACATGGCGGACTGGGCCCTGAAACGGTCGGTCTCACCCGGCGTCATACTCGACGGCGAGCTGAAGACCCAGGACCTGGTCGAGATCAACGTAGGCGTCCAGGAGATGGTGGAGTCCAGCTACTTCGACGACTGGGAAGGCAAGCTGGTGGAGGAGGACCCCATAGGTAACCCCGTCACCAAGTACCACCCATGGAACAAGATCACCAAGCCACACCCCGGAGCCTACGGCCAGTGGGACGACAAGTACAGCTGGGGCACCTCGGTGCGCTGGCTTGACTGGAAAGGAAGCGGCGACCTCAAAACCGTGGAGCTTGGCCCCATCGCCAGGATGTGGGCCACGGCGGTGGGTAAGCTCGTCCCGGAGTCCACCGGGAGCAGCGTAAAGTTCGCCCTACCCAAGGCCACAGTTGTCCCGTACAGGAACGCCGAGGCCATGGAGTTCGAGTGGAAGGTCCCCGAGAAGGTGAACACCGTCGAGAGGGTGAGGGCTAGGGCATACTACTACGCTCTCTCGGCCTACATACTATACAACACGGTGCTGGCGGGGCTGGGCCTAGTCAAGGACGGCAAGGCGAAGATCTGGAACAAGTACAAGAAAGCCAAGGACGGCCTGGGCGTCGGTCTACACGAGGCCATGAGGGGCGGCGTCGCCCACTGGTGCGTCATGAAGAACAGCCACATCGAGAACTACCAGATCATGGCGCCGAGCACCTGGAACTCAGGCCCCAAGCTGGGCGACGACCTCGGGCCCTATGAGGCCGCCATCGTCGGCAGCCCCATATCCGAGGCGGGGGAGCTGACCGGCGTGGACGTGGTGAGGACCATCAGGAGCTTCGACCCGTGCCTCGCGTGCTCCATCCAGGTGTTCAACGGGGACGAGAAGATCGTCCACCTGCTGGACGTCTAAAACTTTTACACCTTTTTTATTTCATTCCTTTGAGGAAGTCTTCCACGGTAGATATGGCCATATCCGCCGCCGTGTCGAGGGCGTCCTCAACCTCGGGCGAGAGCTCCAGGGTAGGGCTCAGGTTCTTCGGCTTGCACCCTATCAGGACCACCCTGGGCGGCAGCACGCCTATGGCCTTGGCGAACTTGAGAAGACCTTCCAGGCCCACCTCGTGCAGCGTGAACCTTGAAAGCTCGGCGATGTCTTCCCCATCCTCCTCGACCATGAGTTCGGATTTCTGTAGCCGCCCCGGCTCTCCCTCGATGTCCGCGGAGTCCAGGAAAACGACTAGGTCGTACCCGCTGAGGTCGGTGGCGATGGTGACCCCGGCTGTTCCGATGTCTCTAGCCTCCACGTTCCCGGGCAGAGAAGCGGAGGACAGAAGGTCTATCACCCTCGGGCCGAAACCGTCGTCGCCCATCAACCTGTTCCCCACCCCCGCGACGAGGACCTTCTTGGCCGACGAGTCCTTCGAACCCTTCATCTAGTCTTCAATAAGCCCCGTCGATTTAGAGATTTCGTGAATCCTTTGAAAGCAGCTTCTTATCCCTCTTTTTCGTGTCGTATGCTTCGACGTTTTTTAGAAAATTAGCATTTTTGGGGATGGTTTATGACTAAATAGTCCGTGTTCTAAGCAATATGGTATATGCGAGACCATATTATATGACGAAAAATAATCTAGGAAAATAAAATAAAAACAGACATTACCAAACGCAGTTAGAAAATAAATACAGTAAAAACCTATAAGAAAATTATTTATGTCCAGATTGACTGAAATGGCTTCATGGTCGCGACCACATATATTCATAATTCAATTCTCTTGGGGGATGCGTCTTGTTAACGATAAGCGGGGCCCAGTCTTTCTGGATATTCGCCGGCATCGAACTCGGGTTTCTGAGCATAGCGATCCTCGCCGCTAGGCTCATCGGCGCAAAGAAGCCGAACGAGACAAAGACCACGATATATGAGTGCGGACAGAAGCCTTACGGGGCGGCTCGCTCGTTCAGGCTCCTGGGCATCACGCGGTACTTCGGGTACGCTGTAGCCTTCTTCGCATTGGACGCCTTCGCGTGGATAATACTCACTTCCGCCATCTCGGTCAGCTTCACGCTTGAAACGGTGAGCATACTCCTAGTATACAGCCTCATCATCGCACTCGGATTAGCGTACTTTCTTGCCGAGAGGAAGAACCTGGTGAGATGATGACCGAAGAAAAATCCATTGAGAGAGCATTCGATAACGTCCCAGGCAGCGGGGCCGCTTACAACCTCATCGACTTCATAGCCGGCTGGGCACGCAAGTACAGCATCTGGCCCATACACTTCGTCACCGGGTGCTGCAGCCCAGAGTTCATGCAGGTCTCGGGCAGCCGCTTCGACATGGAGCGCCTGGGCATCCTGCCTTTCGCCAGCGTACGGCAGTGCGACTGCATAATGGTGGTGGGTGTCGTCTCGCGGAAGATGGCGTTGAGGGTCAAGTACCTATACGACCAGATGGGGGAGCCCAAGTACGTCGTCGCCGTGGGCGCGTGTCCCACCGGTAAAGGCCCGTTTTACGACTCGTACGCCGTCGTCGCGGTGGACGAGTATGTGCCCGTGGACATCTACATACCCGGGTGCCCGCCGCGCCCCGAGGCCATCATACACGGGATGATGCTGCTTCAGGAGAAGATAAAGAAGGAGAGGAGAATAGGTGTCAAAGACTAGCGCCGCAGACTTCGTCAAGGCTTTCCAGGAGGCCCACCCTGACGCGGTTAAATCCATGGAGTCAACGGGTCCTAAGAGAGCCGACTTCGTGGTCGAATACGAGAGCTTCATCGACGCCGCCGAGTCGCTTAGAGACGACTTCGGGTTCACCATGCCGGTCTCGGGGGGAGCCGTAGACTACCCTGACGACGACAGGATACAGATGATCTACTACCTGATGCACCCAGAAGGCAGGTTCATGCTTACTTACAGAGTAGATTTGGACCGGGGCGACCCTAGGCTTCCCAGCCTCACCCGGGTGTGGGAGGCCATGAGCTTCCACGAGAGGGAGGCCCACGAGATGTTCGGCATAGAGTTCGAGGGCCACCCCAACATGATACCGCTTCTTCTTCCCCCCGACTGGAGGGGGGGGCACCCGCTCCTCAAGGACTTCAAGGGGGAAGGCCAGCAATGAAGGAGCCCATGATAGAGCCCGACGTGATGCGGATAAGCTGGGGCCCCCAGCACCCCATGAGCGGCCAGACCAGGATACTCTTGGACGTGGACGGGGAGAAGGTCCACAGGATAATCGCGGACCTGGGGTTCACCCACAGGGGCATAGAGAAGATACTCGAGAACCGGACCTTCTTCAGCGGCATAATCCCGGTTGACCGCATGGCCATGGTGGACACCGCCAACATGAGCATAGGCTACGTAACCGCCATAGAGAAGGCCTCGGACATGGAGGTGCCCGAGAGGGCCAAGTGGATAAGGACCCTGATCTGCGAGATGAGCAGGATCAACAGCCACCTCTACGCCTTCGGGCTCCAAGCAGAGTCCACCGGGTACTTCCCCGCGGTGTTCCTCTGGACCACCGTTGACCGCGAGGTGCTTCTGGACCTCTTCGAGGAGCTAACCGGGGCCAGGTGGAGCTTCAACCACTTCTTCCCCGGAGGGGTGCACCACGACTTCCCCGACGGGTTCGCGGACAAGGTTCTGAAGGGGGTGAAGTACCTGCGGGACCGGTTCAAGGACTACTGGGACGCCATGGTGGAGAACCCCCTCTTCGAGAACAGGTGCGACGGCGTCGCCATCCTGAAGCCCAGCGACGCCCTGAGGCTCGGGGCCACGGGCCCCACGTTGAGGGGCTCAGGCATCGACATAGACATGCGGCGCGATGAACCCTACAACGTCTACGATGAGCTGGAGTGGGAGGTAATCACAGAGGACGCGTGCGACGTCATGGCACGCACGAAGGTGAGGTTCCACGAGATCGGGCAGGCGCTCGACATAATGGAGCAGGTCGCCCTGAAGATACCTGAAGGCCCGGTGAAGGGCAGGGTAAACGCATTCATGAGGGTGCCGGAGGGCGAGTGCATAAGCAGGGTCGAGGCAGGGAGAGGGGAGCTGGGTTTCCACCTCTTCACTAATGGCACAGGCAACCCGTACCGCGTCAAGATAAACTCGCCGACTCTGAGGAACATGTACGTCTTCGAGAGGCTGGCCGAACTCAACGAGGTCTACATAGCGGATATCCCGGTCATCATCAACTCGATAGACCCGTGGTACCTGGACTCGGATAGGTGAATGGAGGAAGATTGAATGAACACAAATAGTTTCGCCGCCGGAGCCATGGCGAGCATGGTTCAGGCGGATCAGTTTAGCCTACTGAACATACCGTCGATGATAACCGAGTTCCTGGCCCTGAACTCTAAGCCGCTGCTGCAGGTGCTTCTGCTGCCGGGCCTCGCATTCATACTGGGTTTCGCCATATTCGCGGTCTGGTTTGAACGAAAGTTCCTAGCCAGGGCCATGCTGAGGGTGGGGCCGTACTACTGTGGAGGCAGGGCGGGGGTCCTGCAGGTTTTCGCCGACTTCCTTAAGCTGTTCATGAAGGAGATAATCATCCCGGTCTCCATAGACTGGCCGTTCTTCGTGGCGATGCCCGTCATCCTTTCAACGGTTCCCTCGCTGGCGCTGCTGCTGATCCCATTCGACTCTAACTGGGTCCTCTGGGACGCGGGCGGCCTCAGCCTGCCCATATTCCTGGCCATCATGGGGATATCGCCCCTGATACCGATATTCTCGGGGTGGGCCAGCAACAACAAGTACAGCTTCATAGGTGCCTGGAGGGTCGCCTACATGTACATCTCAGGCGAGATACCGCTGGTCATCTGCGCCTCCGCGGTGGCCATAATGGCGGGAAGCATGGACCTGTTGAAGATCGTGGAGGCTCAGCGGAGCATGTGGTTCGCCGTACCCCAGTTCCTGGGGTTCATACTGTTCTTCCTCGGCATCTTCATAGAGTCCGAGAGGACACCGTTCGACATACCCGTGGCCGAGGTGGAGCTGGTTTTCGGCTGGCGGACGGAGTACAGCGGCGTCCTCTTCGGTTTCACGATGATGGCCGAGTACGTGCTGTTCCAGGCGTGGACGCTGATGTTCATCACCCTCTACCTTGGGGGCTTCAACGGGCCTGTGCTCATGGGCATGCCCATGGCCAGCCACATCTTCTGGCTGCTCGCCAAGTTCTTCGCGCTGGTGGTCTTCATAATACTGCTGAGGTGCGTGTTCCCCAGGCTCAGGATGGACCAGATGATTACTCTGGGCTGGAAGTACATGACGCCCCTCGCGCTGTTGAACCTGTTGATTGTTGTAGTGATGAAGATGATGGGGGTTATGTGATGAGCTGGCTTAGAAAAATGTTCAAGCCTCTAAGGATCGTGGCCCCATACGTTCTGAGGAACAGCCAGACCGTGGCCTACCCGACAGAGCGATTAATGTTCGCCGAGAGGTTCAGGGGCCGCCACGTGTTCCACATAGACAAGTGCATAAGCTGCGGCATATGCGCCAGGGTCTGCCCAGATGCATCCATAACGCTGGTGGAGGTAGAAGGCAGGGAAAAGAAGTACCCTCAGATAGACTACAACACGTGCTGCCTATGCGGGTACTGTGTGAACCAGTGCCCGAAACAGGCGCTGGAGTTCACGGACATCGTCGAGTTCGCGACGGATGACCGCAGCGAGCTTGTGTACTCCCCTGAACAGCTCATGGAGGTCCCGGACGTCAAGGAGATTCTACCCATGATGAAGAGGAGGACGGAGGCGTATCTTACTGACAAGGAGATGAAGTACAGGAAGGTGAAGGACGTATGATAGCGTTGATAATAGTCTTAGCGGTCGTAGTGGCCACGGCTTTCCTGGCCGTAGCCAGCAGGAACATAGTCTACGGGGTCGTCTCCCTGCTCTGCTCCAACGTGGCCCTGGGCATCGCGTACTACATGATGAACGCGCCCACGGCCGCGCTGTTCCAGTTCGCCATATTCTCGGGCGCCATAGTGGTCTTCTTCCTCATCACGGTGATGTTGACACAGGCGGGGCAGACCATGTTCGACGAGGAGGAGGCAACGCCATGAACCTGGAGAATGTAGGATACACCAAAGCGGTGGGCGTGCTAGTCGTGTTAGGGCTGGCGCTGTCCTTCTCGTGGCTATCGCTTCAGGTGGAGTTTCCTTACCACGAGGCCGACCCGGGGACACAGCTCGTCCCATCCGAGCCCTACAAGGAGATAGCCCCCGCCGTCTCAAGGTTCATGTGGGAGACCCGTGGACAGGACGTAGCCCTGCAGTCCTTCGTGATATTCGCGTCGGTGATATGCTGCTTGGCGATGCTGAAGGAGGAGGTGCCTGAGCGGTGATGCCTGAACTATCGGTGGTGCTGGTTTTCATATTCCTCCAGTTCCTAATAGGGCTAGGCTGCCTCACCGTGAAGAGGGACATGGTAAGGCTGCTAATCGGCATCGAGATACTGTTCAACGCCGCGAACCTCTGCTTCGTCGCGTTATCTTCGTACGTGACGGGGTTCGTCGACCCCTTCCCCCAGACCATAGTCATGATGGCCATAGTCCTGGACGGCTCGGTCATCGCCGTGGGCCTGGCCATAGTGATTAACGCGTACAAGCATTACGGTACCCTCGACATAAGGAGGCTGATGAGGCTCAAATGGTAGCCCAGATGATACCCCTTCAGGGGCTAGCCGTCCCCACGCCCGTGCTCATACTCGTCCTAGGAGGAGTCATAGCTCCGTTCATGGGGCTTGCGGCGAAGAGAACCAGGTTCATGCTGCGCGAGTTCTGGGCGATATTCGTCACGGCCCTGTCCCTCTACTCGGTCTACCAGCTCTACCTCCAGGTTGAGGCTTCTGTCGGCCACGTGCTCGTGGTGTCGTCCTGGGGACAGAACCCGCCGTTCTCGGGCTGCTTCGAGGTGGACATGCTTGGCGTGTTCATGGCCGGGAGCATAACCTTCCTCGGGGTGCTCGTGGCCATCTACAGCACGAGCTACATGGAGCGGGAGACGAGGCTGACGGAGTTCTACACTCTAATCCTTTTCCTGCTGGCGGGGTTGGTGGGCGTCACCATGGCCGGCGACTTCTTCACGCTGTTCATCTTCTGGGAACTCATGAGCATATCCAGCTACGTGCTGGTCGCGTTCCTGAAGCAGAACTGGGGGCCACTGGAGGCAGGGTTCAAGTACTTCGTGATGAGCGCGACGGGCAGCGCCTTCCTGCTCTTCAGCATGGCGTTCCTCTACGGGATGGTCGGCAGCCTGAACTTCGCGTCCTTCGCCGTCGCGTTCAGCGACATGGCGTTCACGCCTTGGACGGTGATACTTTTCACCTTCCTCGTCGTGGGGTTCGGGGTCAAGGCCGCGATATTCCCGTTACACACGTGGCTGCCCGACGCCCACCCGGAGGCGCCGAGCCCCGTGAGCGCTTTGCTGTCTGGGGTGGTCATCGAGACGGGCCTGTACGGGTTGACGAGGATCATGTTTCTGGTCTTCGACCCGGGTTTCTTCAAGTTGCCCATATCGTTGCTGGCGTTCCTCACCATGACGGTGGGGAACCTCACCGCGCTTAGACAGAAGGACCTGAAACGGTTGCTGGCTTACAGCAGCATAGCCCAGATAGGGTACATGCTGGTGGGGCTCGCAGCCGGGACCGCCTACGGGGTCATGGGGCTGCTGCTCCACGTGTTCAACCACAGCCTCATGAAGGGCGTGGCTTTCCTCTCGGCGGGCAGCCTGATACACCACGCGGAGACCAGGGACATAGACGAGCTCCGAGGCATCGGCAGAGCCATGCCGTTGACCTCGCTCACTCTGCTGGTGGCTGTGCTGGGCCTCGGAGGCATACCGCCTCTCAACGGGTTCATGAGCAAGTTCATACTGTTCAACTCCGCCATAGGCACCGGCCTTATCTGGCTCACCGTGGCCGGCGTCCTGAACAGCACCCTCAGCATGGGCTACTACCTCATCGTCATAAGGAACCTTCTGGCGAAGCCGGAGGAGGACCACGGGGTGCATGAGGCGCCGCTGCCCATGCTGGTGGTCACGCTGTTCATGGCCGTGCTCATAATAGTCTTCGGGGTGTGGCCTCAGCCGGCGATCCGTGTGGCGGACATGGCTGCCGCGGGCCTTGTCGAGAACGTGGCTGACTACATATCAGCCATCTTCACGCCCTAAATTTTCTATCTTTTTTATCGGTCGAGAACCAGTGAACTCTTTTACTTCTCGATTTTCTTCAACGCTCTCTCGATGAGCCTCATGGAGGCGTCAACCTCGCAGTAGATGAACTTCATTATGGACTCCCTCGTCAACCACCCGAGCTTTGTCACGGTATCGATCATCTTCCTGTTCCTGAAGATGACGTCGCTCATCCTCCGCAGACGCAGCGAGTTGAACAGGGTATCGCCGATGGCGTTTTTCCAGGCATCGTCGAACCCGTTCAGCGGCTTCCCTTCGAGTATGTAGTCAGCCACGGCGTTCCCCGCTATCCTGCCGACGATCATACCCGGTGGAACCCCTCCGCCCACCGTCGGTATGGTGTGCCCCCCAGCGTCACCCACCACCAACACGTTCCCGGTCGCAGTCCTTTCCAAAGGCCCGCCGACGGGTATATATCCCGCCTTAACGGCAGTCGGAACGGCCTTTAACAGCTTCTTCGAGGAGACTTCGTGTTCATTGACGAATCGTCTCTGATAGTCCCTGATGCTTACCCCCTTCTCCATGAACGGTGTCCTTGCGCCTGTGCCGACGTTCGCCACGTCCTCGCCTTTGGGGATTATCCACGCGTAGGTGCCCGGCGCTATGTCCTCGCCCAGGTACATGTCCACATAGTCGGGGTCGTGCTCTACCCCCACCATCTCGTACTGGTACCCCACCGCGTAGTCCAGCGGGTCCTTGGATACAGGGAGACCTGATTGCCTGGCTATCAAAGAGTGAGCCCCGTCAGCCCCCACGACGGCCTTGGATCGGAGGTCAAACGTGCCTTCGCTGTCCCTAACCCTGACTCCGCCGTCTATGAGGTTCAGTGCCGAGGTGAACGGCGCGATTTGGGCCCCCGCCCTCGCCGCCTCGTTTGCTAGATGCTTGTCCAATAGTTTCCTGTCCACCACGACGCCCTTGAAAGGGATGGAGTACTCGACGTTGTTGGGGAATACGAACTTCACGTTCTTCGTGCGGTTCACGATGCAGCTACTAGGCGGGTCAAAGAACTCGTCCAGACCCTCGACCCCGGGTGTGAGTCGCTTCATCTCGTCGATGCTCGGCAGGTACTCGCCGCACTTGTCCGGCACACCTATCTCCAGCTCCCTCTCCACGAGAAGCACCTCGAGGCCCCTCTCCGCCGCCGCCTTCGCCGTCGCGGAGCCCGCTGGTCCCGCGCCGACTACGATCACATCGTATTCTTGGTTTTTTTCTGGGTAACGCATTTCATGTGCTCCGGTGTCAGCTGGCTCGTATCATGTCTATGGACAGGGTTTCTAGGTTTTCGGTGAAGTCCGAGTTGTACTGCTCCAGGAGCTCATCTAGAGACGCCTTTGCGTCAGATCCCGGGTAATAATCCAGGATCTTCCTCGCCTCTCTCGAGAAATCCTGCATCTTGTCTATGGCCTTCTGAAGCGCCCCGGTCTCCTTGTAGATCCTGCGGACAAGATCGACTTCGAGGTCTCTGCTCTCCCCTCTGTAGACGGATAGAAACTTGGACCTGTCTTCACCGTCTATGGAGCCTGAGTTCACCGCGTAGATAAGCAACAGGGACGGGTCGCCGTTCAGCAGATCGTTGTTTGGCGAGTTTTCGCTGCCCTGCGGGGTGAAGGCGTCTATGATGTCGTCTCTTATCTGGTAGGCGTTGCCGAAGGATTTACCGAACCGGGCCAGTCTTTCAACGTCCGCCGGGTCGTTTGACCCCATTATTCCCCCGAGAGCCGACGCCGCCTCGAAGAGGCTGCCGCTCTTCAGGTAGTTCATGTGGAGGTAGTCGTCCACCGACATCAGTTTGTGCTTGTACTGGTTCTGCATGGTGATGCCTTGGACCATCTTGAGCGAAGTCTCAGCCAACCATTCAACTATCTCCGGTTTCCCCGTCCTGGAGGCGTACATGAGGCCCATGCTCAGCAGGGCGTCCCCCGTCAGCACCGCCTTCTTCACGCCATGCTCGGAGAAGAGAGACGGCTCCCCCCTGCGGTACATGTCGCCGTCGATTATGTCGTCGTGGACAAGGGTGGCGTTATGGATCAGCTCTAAGGCCAAGAACATGTCGCGGGTATCGAGATAGTCGCCGCCCAGCATCTCGGTGCATAGTATAGCGATTAACGGTCTCAGCCGTTTGCCGCCTGTGGATATAGCGTACTTGGTGGTAGTTGCTAGGAGCGGGTGGATGTGGCTGAGGTCCAGTTCCTTGAGAGCCTCGTTGATGAAATCCAGTTGGTGTCGCCTATTCTTTATTTTCCGTACGCTCCTAACTTGGAACTCTCACCAGAGTACATCGGGGTAGGTTATAAAAATTGACCCAATGGACGAGCCGATGTTCATGTTCAAGATGCAGGTTTTGCCCCCCATACGATGATCAGCGCCCCTAATATCTTATCCACCATGTTCACATCAACCAAGTGGTTCTCGATGATGGCCATGAGCCCCTTGTTCGGGGGAAGCCGTTCATACGTATCATACAGCTTACTCCAGGGGTTCCTGTAGCCGTATCCGGCGGCCAAGCCGGCCATCACCGGGACGAAGCACCTCATGTAGAACGACATGAAGCCCCGGATCACCCGGTTATCCGGTTTTCCTATGTCGATGAGGAGAAACCTTCCGCCGGCTGCCAGGGAGTCACAGGCCTCTTTTACGACGAGGGGCTTGTAAAGCGAGTCTCGGAGAGCGTAAGCCGATGTCACGAAGCTCATTGATTCCTCTCTGATGGGGAGGGCCTCGAACACGCCCCTGACGTAGTGGTTCCCCAGCGCCTTGTTCCTGCGCCTAGAGGTAGCCAGCATCTTGTCGGAGAAGTCCAGACACACCAAGTCACCGTCATGGAGCCTGGAGATCATTCTGCTGTAGTTACCCGGCCCCGAGCCCAGCTCCAGTGCGGCTCCCTCGCTATGCCCTATCTTGCTCAGGCCGATTAACCTGTTTCTATCATCCTGGAACATCGAGATGACGTGGTTCACCCTCTCGTACTCCTCGATTATCTGCTCGAGGGCGTCGACAACCTCGCCCCAGACGGTCACACCCAACCAACCGGCTCCTTGCTTATGAACTCTTTTTATCGACGATGCCCCGATATAGTTTCGTCATGAAGCTTGATTCCCTCGATGAACGCGACGCAGACACGGTGATCGTAATGTTCTGCGGCAAGGGGGGCGTGGGGAAGACCACGTGCGCCTCTTCGACCGCCATCCACTACGCCGAGGGAGGCCATAGGACGCTGCTCGTATCGACGGACCCCGCTCCATCCCTCACGGACATCCTCGAGGTCGACGTTAAAGGGAAAATCACAGAGATACCGGGGGTCGAGAACCTTGAGGCCGTCGAGCTCGATTACGCACAGGTATTCGATATGTGGACGGAGAAGTTCGGGGAAGAGGTCTACATGGTCATCTCGTCCTTCCTGCCCGTGGGGGAGGAGATACTCGACTACATCGCCGGCGCACCGGGCATAGACGAGGAGTTCGCGCTGAGCTATGTATATGATCTCTACACAGCCGGAGAGTACGACGTGATAGTATGGGACACTGCTCCGGCAGGGGGCACGTTGTCGCTCCTATACCTGCAGGAGACTTTCTACACTCACATGAGGGACGCGGCGAAGCTGTACATCAGGCTGAAGGAGACGCTTGAGAGCCTCACGGGCCGCGAGAAGAGGGACCCGCTGAGGATCATCAGGGAGTGGGAGCAGCTAGCCAAGGACGTGTTGGATATGATAAGGTCGGAGAACACCACCGCTCACCTGGTCACGATCCCCGAGGGGCTGGGGGTCTCCCAGACAGAGAGGATCAAACAGGATCTGGAGAAATTCGACATCCATATCGGCGGAATAATAGTCAACAACGTTATTCCTCTTGAAGCAGACTCGGGCTCCGAGCTTCTCGGAAAGAGGAGACAGGTTCAGGAGAAATACGTGAAGATGCTGGAGGAGACTTATTCGGGCAGGCTCCCTTTGGTGAAGCTGCCCCTCCAGGGACACGAAGTCATAGGCGTCGAGGCCCTCAGGGACATCGGTAGACAGCTCTTCGAGGGGTTCACAGTCCAAGGTAGTTTAAGAGAAACTTGACCGCGCCTCTTACCCTCAGGCCGGCGAGCCCGGGCATACGCAGCTCCTGTTTGGCTAGGACAGTGGACCTCTTCGCCTCATCGATCTCCGTCTTGAGCGCGTTGTATTTCCTCTGTCTCTCGTGCGGGTCGCTCGTCGAGTCGATGATATCGTCGATCCTGTGCATTATGGTCCGCGCCATGTCGAGGCCGTAGCTTATCTTCTCTCCTTTGTCTCGGTTGGTCACGCCGACATCCATCTTCAGCCGGTTCAGCCTTATCATCGCCTCGTATGTCGTCTCGGCTAGCTGGTCCCGGGTCATCCAGTTCGTTTCGTAGCTGAGGTATAGCTTCCAGCTCGGCTGGTAGAGAGCCTGTTTGTGCTCCCTGAGGGTGGAGTAGAGCCGGGTGAACCCGTATCTCTCTGGGTCCTCGTAGACCATGCTCCCCGGGTCCAGGAACGGCGCCATGGGCGCGGTGAACGTGAATATTTTACGATTATTATCCATAACGTCGTAGAGGTGCCGGGCGTACTCGACGCTCTCCAGCGCCGACTCGGGGGTCTGCCCAGAGAGCCCCACCATGAAGTAGACGTCGATCTTCTCGGCCCCGTGCCTCAACGCACTTTCGATGGTGTCCTCCATCTGGGCCGCGGTGTAGGGCTTGCCCATCGTCCTCCTTACCTCGTCGTCGTGGGACTCCGGGCTTATCTCGATGGTCCACTTTTCGGTGCTGCCGGATAGCTTCTTCATCCAGTCCATGGGCACCGCGTCGAAGAGCTCGTAGGTGACCGTGTTGTCCAGGTCGGACTCCTTTATCCCGTCCAGCACCTGTTCGGCCCACCTCCTGCCGCCCTGCCTGAGGTCGCCTATCAGGAATATGGGCGCCTTGAAGTACTCGCTTATGACGTTGATCTCCTCCACCAGCCTCTGGGGCGACTTGAACGCGGGGCCGTCCCTGTTGAAGAAGTTCTTGAAAGCGTTGCAGCTGCCACCGCATGTGACGCAGTTGTAGGAGCACCCCTTGCACGTGAGCACCGCAGTGAACGGGTAGTCCATGAAGCTCTCGTAGGGAAGGGTGCTCTCCAGGTCCCGGTGCCTGAGCACCAGCTTGATTACCTGCCCGTAGTCTATCCAGAGATCATCAATATCCGTCGGGACGAAGGTCAACGGGTTGACCCGCTTCCGGTTGTCATCGGTCCTCCAGGTGAGGTTCTCGACCTTCTCGGGCGCCTTCCCCTCGTCTATGTGGTTCATCAGGTCCAGGAGGGGTCTCTCGGTTGTGTCGCCTCTGAGAATGTAGTCTATCTGGGGGAAGTGCTCTATTATCTCCTCGTGGAAGTAGCTGGCGCTGAGCCCCCCGAGGAGTATGGGGGCGTCTGGGCGGTGCTTCTTCACCAGTCCGGCTATGTCGAGGGAGCCGGCCGCGTTGGCAAGCCAGTGGAGGTCGAACCCGAAGACCCTGGCGTCTATCTTCTCTATGAACCTCTCGACGTCGAAACCCGGGTCTTTAAGCATCTTGACCGCAAGGTTCACTATCCTCGCCTTGTACCCGTTCTGTTCTAGGTACCCGACCATGCTGACGAAGCCCAGGGGGTACATCTCGAAGATGGGTGTAGACGGTATTACGTCGCTTATGGGTCCATACATGGCGGGCCGCGTCCTGAAGTCGTAGACGCTTGGCGCGTGAAGCAGCAGCAGATCGACGCCGGGCATACCTACGTGTTCAACCTGACCATATTTTAATGCTGTTCAAACACCGGACGTTTTTCAATGGTTCAGCCCTACCCATGTTTCAAGTGTTGTCGTGAGGTTAAAGGAGCGACTGGTATGCGAGGTTGAGGAACTCCCCGATGGTCAGAAGCACGCCGTAGTGGAGCGACAGCTGGGCCGTAATCTGGTCCGACGTGAGCGGCACCTTGACGGTGAACTGTTTAACTATGCCGTATGCCTCCCGGAGAGTCAGGAACGCGATGACGCTGAAAGGCGAGAGCACCCCCGCGAAGATCAGCACAGCCGTGGCGACGTACGCCGAGGAGAGCAGCGTCTTGTAGTATGCCACACCCTGCTGTTCCTCCTTGTTCGTCGTCAACGTGGATATGCCGATGCTCGCATCATACTCCCTGTCTCGTATGTTGTTAGCCAGAAGCACGAGCGCCACCAGGAGCCCGATGGGGACCGAGGCAACCATGGCGTCCAGAGACACCACCCCCGTGAGGGCGTAGTACGCTCCACCCACCATAAGCGGCCCATAGGCGAGGAAAACGCATATCTCCCCGACCGAGTGGTGTTTCAGCTTGACGGGGTCCGCCGTGTAAAGCACCCCCAAGACCACGCCTAGGGCGCTGAATATCAGCACGGGTACGCCGCGCAGCCAAGCCAGGTACAGGCTTATGAGCAGGCCCACGCCATAGAGAGAGAATATCGCCGTCTTGTATGCTTTCTTGTCTAGTTCTCCGAACAGCAGCGGGTGTGGACGGTACTCGGCGGTGGGCGCGTTGGCGTCCACCCCGTGCTTGACGTCGTACCAGTCGTTGGTCATGTTCGCGGCCATGTGGGCTATCAGCAACCCGACCATGGTGAGCAAGAATATGGGCACGCTGAAGCTGCCGCTCCCGTAGGCTAGGATGCCTGCGAGGCACGTGGACACGAAAGTCATGACCAGGGACCAGGGCCGGGTGGCGATGATCCACGTCTTCAGCGACATGGGTGTGGTCAATCCCTTGTGATGAATAAATTTTTCCCCAAACCGATTCTTTTCTTCTTTCTCATACATATACACATAATACACACCCACACAGGGAACTGTAAAGTTGATTAGCTTTAAAAAAACCATTTATGTAAAAACATATACGAATATTCATATCAGATGATATCCCCCTTTATTGGGGGACTTCGAAAGGAAGAATAATCAAGGCAATAGCGATAGACCGAGCATTTAGCTGGGAAGCATTAAGGGATATAACTGGATTATCAAGTCAAAGCCTGAATGAGGCATTATCTGAATTATATACAGCAAAAGCATTATTTAAAAACGAAAATGGCGAATACCGAGTTTCTAGAAGCCTTTACGATGAGTATATGGCGTATTTTACTAAACTAGAAAAAAAGAAAGTAAAACTTGAAGAACCAACTAGAATCTCAAAGGATCAACAAAGTCACTTAATTAGTCGCATAGACGCTTGGATCGAGTTTAGAGGACTGGAAATCTCCCTTAGTCCTAGACATTTCTTCGTTGAGGGAGACATGCTTGATGATATTACAAAGGATATGATTAATCAGAGTATGAAAGAAGTTTTAATTGTAAATCCCTTTGTCGATAAATGCACACTTAGTGACTCATTAATAGAATCAAGTAACTCTGGAAAAGAAGTAATCCTAGTAACAAGACCGCCCCAGAAATCAAATGCATACGTGGACCGTGCTGAGGAATATCATAAAATTATCTCGGAATCTGGCGTAAAAATCATCTACAATAGAAACGTTCACGCAAAATTACTCGTACTTGACCGTGCAGTTGCGATTGTCTCTTCAATGTATCTGTATGGCACATCGACTGCTGGGACATCTTGGGAGGCAGGTATAGTAACCATAGATGACAGAGTAGTAGAACCAATCACTAACTCAATACTTGGTTTAATAGAAAGCCCAGAATCAATACAATACTAATTCAATGCACGCACTTACTACCAGAAACTACCTAAAATATTCGTGAGAAAAACGATATACCATAAAAGGAAAGAGAGGCAGACACCCACAAAAACGTGCCTCGCTTCACCGACTTTTAGCAAAATTATGACTCCTAAAACGTCGATAACCCTTTTCGTATTCTTTGTTTACATCGATGACTAGATGAGAGTGCATGTCTCCAGTATCTTCCTGAAGTTTTCGTCTGTCTGGTTCTGTTTGTATTTTGATAGTGCGTCGATCAAGACATCAGAATCAGGAAGCGTTAGATAAGGGGCCAGCTTAGAGGAGAAGCCCCTGTTCAGATAGATGCTTTGAGCCGTCGCCGTCACGTTCTGCATCCGCCTTTCGGTGCTGGCCGACTCAAAATCGATTATCTTGGGACCCTCCCCTGTGACGATGAAGTGCCTCTTGACCCTGGTAAGCTCGCCGTGGTCCACCCCTGCACGGTCCAGTTTCCTGGATTTCTCCAGAAGGGCTAGAAGCACATGCCTGAGTTCCTCCAGGTCGCCTTTGAAATCTTTCATCCACTCTCCCAGGTAAGGCCCCGTTATCTTCTCCATGGCGATGAAATCCTCCGAGAAGCCGTGCATCATTGGGCCGACCCCGACTTTGTTGGCTAAGGTGAGCATCTCGGCCTCTCGGTGCATGGACTCTCTGTCGGAGTCTGTGCGTCTGATCTTCAAAGCCACCTCTTCTCCACCCTTCAACGCCTTCAATACAACGCCCGCGTGCCCCTTCCCGAGAAGCGGATAGCCTTGGATTCTGTGGCGGCCGCCGAGGGCGATGGATTCTATTCCAAGTTCTCTCAGCTGACCCAGTCGTTGCTTAGCAATGTTCTCGTCGTAGCGGGGCCAGCTGATGAATCTGCCAACGTCATGCCCTATGACGTCCTCCAGGGGGATGTATTCACTCAACCCAGTGCGGCCTTCCTACCAGTAGCCGGTACAGGTGCTTCTCGAAGCCGTCCACGAGGTAGTCACTTATCTCCTCGTTCAGGAGGACCCTGTGGTGTTGGAGTATCCTGACGGCGAGGTTCTTGGAGACGCCGACGTCTCTCCCCCCGTCCCTCAGCCTCTCCTCAAGCAGCTCCTTTGCCTCTGTGTGCTGCCGCCTCAACAGAACGACCCACCTGTCGCCTTCTATCCACGGCCCCGACTCGGTGGCCTCCGAGCCCAGATGCGTCTCCAGGAAGCTCTCGGTGTTCATCGCCATGGAAACCGGTGGCCCTACGTGTTTAGTGACGATGGGGATGGTGGATGACTCCAGCTGGAAGACGAGTACGTGGCGGTGCCTCTCGTCGCTCCACGTGCTCGACCGTATAACGTTGAAGCCGCCCGCCTCAAGCGTCTGCCATAGCGCCTGCTGGGACTTGTGGAGCTGCCCCCAGAGGCTGTCCGGGACCTCGGCCCTGTGCTCATCGATCACCAGGAACACGTAGTCGCTTCCCTGGCTCTCCATGAGGTTGAGCACAGTTTCACGGGATGCGTCCTCCTCGTGGACGAAGTACTTGATGTCCGGTTTCTCGGTGAAGCCCCTGCACGCGGCGACGAAGGTCCAGTATGACTTCGGGCTAAGCGCAGAAGCCACGTTTCTGGACGCGTCCGTGGGGTCCATGATTATCAACGGGTCGTGGAAGCTCTTCCTCAGCGCATCGTCATCGAGGCCGGGGTCGAGGTTGACGACCTCCCCGTTCTTCCAATCGGCGGCTTCCTTGGCCAGCCCCTGGAAGGAGCCGTATTTAACGATGAGCAGCTCGCATAGATAACCGGAGAAACCCTGCACCCTTATCTCGGCGCCGTAGACCCCGATGGTCTCCGTGAAAAGTTTAAGGATTCTTACCTCGTTCCTCATGTCGTCGGTGAGCGCCTCGGCGAGGTACTCAGAGTGGAGGGGGGTCCTGTCCGTGGAAGACCTTATGTTATCCCCTTTCTCCAGCCTGAAGCACGGAACCATGTCAACGCTGAACCCCTCCATAGAAACCTGTAGGTAGGGGTGTTCGGCGTAGGCCTCCACGTAGTCGCCGTCGAGGCTCCTCTTCAAGACATCCAGGACCTTGTGGAGGTCTCTCCGCCTGTATTTGGGGTCCAGCACGATGAACAGGTCGATGTCCTCGCTTCCCCTCACCCATGTGCCGTGGGTGACGCTGCCATGGAGTTCGGCCTTAGCCTCGAAGCCTTCCGCCTCCAGAACCCGGTTGACGTCTTTGATCAGCTTCTCCGAGAACTCCTGTACCTTCAGCTTCTCATCCTCGGTGGGCTTCACCAGCTTCAGTATCCTCGGCTTGAGCTCGTTCCAGTCCATGACGTTCACCGCCTCAGTGGGATGCAAGATATCCTGCACGACTGAAATATCTACCTGTCTACATGGGACTCCGCCAGGGTGGAGTAGATGGGGCCCCTGGGCGTCAGCACGCTCTTCTTCAGCGCCACCCTGTCCACGTGGATGTCGCCGAACACGTAGTCGCTCAGAGATGAGATTTCATGGACCAGTTTGTCCCGGTTCCTGCCGCTCCTCACCCTGCCGATGGTTACGTGGGGGCTGAACCTCCTCCTCTCCCTCTCGAAGCCCAACTTGTTGAGTTTATCGTCGATCTCTCTCCATATCTCTTCCAGCCGGGATGCGCCGTCGGTGATGCCCGCCCAAACGACCCTGGGCCTCCTCAGGTTGGGGAAGACCCCCACCTGTTCGATCTTGGCGGTGAACGGCTGGAAGCTGGTCCCCTCAACGACTTGTGACACCTGTTCAGCGAGGCTCTGCTCGATCTCGCCGAGGAACTTGAGGGTGAGGTGAACGTTCTCCGGCTCCACGAACTTGATGTCGGTCCTCGCGGCCTCCAGCACCCTCCTCACCTCCCTGAGCTTCGCTGCAAGCTCGTCGCCGCCGCACTCGACGGCTACGAAGCACCTTATACTCATGGCTTTCACATTGACTTCGCGCCGCGTGAATAAAACGTTGGGGAAGAACAATTATACCACAGCGGCGAAT
>Ga0272441_10005166_pt1 | contig 22965 bp, 17 predicted proteins | sample SSMProp6N_FD_193582 | JGI IMG/M metagenome (GOLD analysis project Ga0272441, IMG submission 193582) | Marine sediment archaeal communities from Little Sippewissett salt marsh, Falmouth, MA, United States - SSM-Prop-6N | ecosystem: Environmental > Aquatic > Marine > Wetlands > Sediment ...
ACTCTTCGGAAACTGAGAATGACTCTTCGGAAATGGAAAACGACCTTTCGGAAACCGTGACCAACCTTTCGGAAGGCCACCGGTTTTTTCGGAAATCCCAATCGACCTTTCGGAAATCAAGAATGACCTTTCGGAAACCGTAAATGACTCTTCGGAAGTCCTCAACGACAACGACTTACGAGAAATCGGGTAATAATACCCATCGCAAAAAAGGAGACAATCATGCCCTCTCAACATTCGAGAGATCCTTACGATCTTGGCGACGATAATTACGGCGAATATTGTGGCAAATTAAAGGATTTTCTAGCGGAAGAGAATTCGATGCCGCGACCGCTACGCAGCGGCGGCGATAGCTCGCACGTGCGAAATGTTGGTCACAGAAGCGAATCGTGCCGAAGGCGCTTTGAGCACAATCATCTGCGGGCATTGCCCGCCAAATTGTCCGCGCAAGCGATTTCTATTTCCGCTTGTTTTGAATGGTGGAATATTTATATTTAATTGGATATTATTAATTTTGTTAAACGGAGCAAACTATGAAGATTACGATCTTAGCGCTGATACTGATCGCCGTGTCCACTTTTGCAGCGACATTTTATGTTTCGACATCCGGTGATAACGGCGACGCAGGAAGCGCGTCCTTCCCGTGGCGCGATCCTCAATACGGCGCGGCGAATATTTCTCCGGAGATACGCTCATTATAACATCCGGGACATATTATTTTGCGGATTACGGGGATGACATAATCCGCCCGCCGCACGGCAATCCGGGCGATTACACGACCGTTATCGGCCATGGAGCGACCAAGCCGCTCCTCCTCGGCAGCGACAATCTCTACTCCATTTTCGAACTGGGTTCGTCGTGGGATTCAGAATCGTGGATTCATATCGAGAATTTCGAAATCGCGAGCCTAATCGACGCGCCATACACTGGCGGCGTGCGCGAGGGAATCGAGGCTGGCAGTTGGGGCGATACGGTCAGCCATTACATTTTCAAGAACATCGAGATTTATCATGTCGAAGAAGCCGGGATTAATATCGCTGGCGACGCCGATTATATTACACTCGAGGCTTGTTCGATTCATCACACCGGCTTGTTCGCGCTCGGCGGCCCCTCACCCTCCGGCGATGGCTGGACGAATATCCTGATCGACAGTTGCTATTTGAGTTATGCGGGACATTTTTACGGCGGTGTCGAGACGCCATCGCCCTACGACCGCCCGGACGGCCTCGGATTCGAGGATTCCGAAGGACCTATCGAGATTCGCTACACGACCGCAGAGCACAACCTCGGCGACGGCCTCGATTCCAAGTCGAAACGCACGCATATTCACCATTGCACCGTAGCGAACAACACCTGCGACGGCGTAAAACTCTGGGGCGACAGCTCCTATGTCGAGAATACGCTTATTTGCGGCACCGGCGACGGCGATCCGTCCTCATCCCCATGGTGCCTGCTCGTGCTGGACACCGAAGATTCCGACGGCCACTACGAAATCGTCAACGTCACAATGTGGGACTCGCCCGGACGAAACGCGCATTATGTAGGAACTTGCCAGTATGACAATTCGGGCGTGCATGTCACGTTAGTTTTTCGAAATAATATTATTGTCGGGCGGCGCATGTTTTTCGCGCGGCCGATTGTCGATATTGTCGCGGAAAATAATTTGTTCTTCATCGAGGGCGAGGAGCAGATTTTCGCTGGCGACGTCTATTACGACTCAACGAATATCGGTAGTTTCGGCAGCGGCAATATTTACGGCGATCCGTTATTTGCCGGTCCGGCATGGGGTAGCGACGGCGATTTTCATCTAAATGCGTTATCCCCGGCCCGCGACGCCGGAACTGCCGTTGCTTTGACCGACGACCTCGACGGCAATCCCCGTCCGATAGGCACAGGATTCGACATCGGCTGCTACGAATTCACGGACATTGGCGTTTCGGAAATTACCACCACACCTTCCGCATACGAGATTCGTGCCTATCCGAATCCGTTCAATTCATCGGTTACAATTTCGATTTCGGGCGAATGCGATACGCCCCTACGAATCGAGATTTACGACGTGGCGGGTAGGAAAATAGTGGAATCCCCCCCAGCCCCCCTTATTAAGGGGAGAGCCGAGCAAAGCGAGGCGGGGGGATTATTTGTCTGGACACCCGAAAAATCTCTCGGTTCCGGAGTCTATCTCCTCCGGGCGTGCTACGGCGAGGAACCGTCAATCACAAAAATAATCTATCTCAAATAATGAGTCGATTATGAAAAAAATAATCCTTCCACTAGCTGTTCTCGCGTCATTTGCGCTTGCGCAGGCAATAGAGGAAACCATCCCCCAAAAACCGAAATCCCTCTTTTTCGAATCTGTGCAACAGGACGACTACATCCAAACGCCCAAACAACAGGGCGCGTTCAGAACCGTGCTTAACTTTGTCCCGCCGGCGGGGCATTTCCGCTCAGGACAATGGCGAAAGGGTGCATCCGACCTGTGGAATGGGATTTCCCTCCTCTGGTTCATTGCCGAACCAAACAACACAATTAAGGCCTGGAATGACAAAATCACCCGCGAGGAGCCGACTTCACGGAATTACGCGCTATTCGAAAACAACTTAAAGCTATATCGGCACCTTCAATATTGCCTCTTTGCGATGGTTTTCATGAACTATATCAACAGCGTCGCTGATTGTTTTTATAGCGAGAATGACGATGCATTCTTCGGTGCATTCGTAGCGGTTCAGGGAATCGACCACAATAGTTATATCGATAGGTCTTGGGACGACGTCCCAAATCGCGACTTCGCTTACGCTCCATACGGCGGATTGACATTCGGCTATCGCGGTCTTTTCGAATTTTACGCGAAAATGTTTTTCCCGAACGCGTTATCGCCAATCACATTCTGTAATCTCTACTCTGACTATATCATCCCATTTAAAATCCGCGACGAACTCGATTTTTACATCGGTATCGGCCTTGTTGCGGGCGGGTATGAAAAAGCGGACGCGGGCACCAGCTATGTCGGCGGTCTCGGCTCGGGGCCGCAGATCGGATGCTCGTATATTCTGCAAAATCGCCACTATTTTCGGATGACCGTAATCCCCTATCAGATCTGGTCAGAGGTGAAATGCTTCGAAGCGATCCCCGAGGATTCGAGCTTTTACTCCGATAATCCGCGCTTCTCGCAGCAACCTTTCGGAGACAATTTCGGCGCGGAAATAATATATCGATATAGGTTGGGTAGTAAATTTTACGCTGAGACGCTGTGCCAGTTTTCGCAACTGGTCGAGCCGGGGGGTGAGTATATCGAAAACGGTGAGGAGATTTCGATAGATCGCCGAACCTCGAGTATTATCCGGCTCGATTTATCGATTAACTACGAGTTTTAACCGCAATCTCTAAGTAAGCCTTCCGTTCCAAATGCAGACCTCCGGGGATAAATTATCCGAGAAATCCACATTTTTATTGCCGGAAAAAATCCGTAATTAGCTACTCTGTATAATTTCCCTTGACAATTATCCTATCGATAAATACATTTTGCTAAACCTTGGAGGAGGTATGGAAAAGACTGTCTTAGTCTTGTTCTTAATATTTGCTATGTCCTGTTTTGGCGCTTCCAAACACGCGGAAATCCGTGGACAGGGAAGTTTCCACTTTCTGGTCGGCCTTCCGCAGGGCGAGTTCCACGACAATGTCGATAATGCCGGTTTCGGTATCGGCGGCGGAATCGGCGTCATACCAAACCAATTCTTCTCGCTTGGAACCGCTTTCGGTTTCATGACCTATGGCTCGGAAACGCGCCGTGAGCCTTTCTCATACACAATCCCAGATGTCACTGTCGAGGTTAAGCGCTCGAATAACTTCCTGTTCGGGCATATCTACGCGCAGGTTCTCGGCGATATGAACATCGTTAAACCCTATATCGAGGGCAGGTTCGGCTTCAACTACCTCTGGACTGAGACCCGTATTAGCGATATCGACGGTGACGATGAGGATATCGCAAGTAGCACGAACTTTGACGATTTCGCGCTCAGTTACGGCGGCGGAGGCGGAGTCTTGATAAAGGTCTGGCAGGAGGCCAAATCCGCGAGAAGCCGGACATCCGACGGCGTTGGCGCAGTCTATATCGACCTGAAGGTAATCTACACGAAAGGCGGTGAGGCGGAATATCTCAAGGAAGGTTCTATGGAAATAATCGATAACCAGGTCGTCTACTATCCGGACGAATCGCATACGGACCTTCTCGGAATAAATATCGGTGTCGAAGTGGAGTTTTAACCGGGACTTTTTTCCTCTAACTCCGAGAAAAATTTACCCGGTATCCATAAATTCATAATTCAGAATATCCCGCAAACCTGTCAATGGCAGGCTTGTGCGCATCCCCAAAAAAAGATTATTTTTAGGTTGCAAAATTATAACGATCTGTATATATTTGATTTTGGTATTGAAATGCGATGATATTCATCGTGCCGGGATACTATTTTAATGAAGGATCTCGATTACGGCAAAGACCTGTAAAATAACATTCATTTTGCTTCTGGTTCTCGCCATGACCACGGTAGCCCTTTGGAGGACTGTGCCGCGGACTTTCTCTTATCAGGGCAAGCTAACCGGTCATGACGGAATCGGTATTATCGATACGCTCGATATGGAGTTCCACATCTGGGACGAAGCCGAAGACGGGATTCTCCGGTGGAGCGAATACCATCCCGATGTTCCGGTCGTAAAAGGTTTATTCGACGTCATCCTCGGTTCGCACAATCCTATCGGCCTCCCCTTCGATGAGCAGTATTATCTGGAAATGTTCGTCGATTCCGAGCTTGTTTCGCCTCGGATGCCGCTCAATAGCACTCCATACTCGTTCCGTTCACTGTATTCCGATCATGCGCGAATGGCCGACAGTGTCAATATCGATTTCCTGCCGGATACAGTCCTATATGCCCATACAAGCGGACTTGCACTCGCGGTATCGTGGTATAACATCTTCGACATGCCTGATGGTTTCGCCGACGGCATCGATGACTCGATAGACGCAGACCACGACACAACCAATGAGCTTATCCAGGATTTCTGGTTCGACCCACTCACGGATACTTTATGGTTACTCGAAGGCGACACGCTTTGGGGAATATACATACCTATACAAAGCGATAGCCTGAACAACCTCGCGGACGTCGCTGTTGAATCACTCCAGGTCGGCGAGATGTTGATCTGGGCCGGATCGACATGGGTTTCTGTCGATCCCGGCACGCTTTTTATCTGGAATCAGGATACGACTTCCCAACCGGGCGATATCCATATCGACGGTAGCTTAGAGGCTGGCGATATTGTCGGGCAGGGAGCAATCGACACTACCATGGTCGGACCCGTCCCAATATCTTCTGTTGGAGTAAATGTCTCCTTAGCTTCTATAGACTTCGATGCCTATGGCCCGGGTTCAAATATTATTTTCTATTTTGACGCCCTCTTTGATGACAATAATGGATATCTGGGAGCAAACTTCGTTGTAGAAATAGTCCGCAATCCCGGTGCATCTGAAGTCATTATCGCAGAGACCGAAGAATTTCTTTTTAACGGTGATTTTTACAAACGGAAATTAGTTACGATAACCGCTAACGATATTCCCCCGGTGGGAATGCATACTTATGAAGTCCGCGCCCGTTGCCTGGCAGAGCCATATACGGGCGGTAGATGTTTACGTGGTAAATTAATATTATCAGAAATAAAAGAATAATCCTTGGAGGAGGAAAAAATGAGAAAACAAAACATGATTCTGGTGGTTCTGAGCCTGCTGATGTTAATCAGCGGATTCACGGCAGCCCAAATCAAGTATCCCGTCACGACGGACGGCCCGGCCTTGGCAATCGGAACCGTTGTTAGCGTTGATGGGACGAACGCCAACAAGATTGTCGCCGCTGACGGCACCGATCGCACCGAAGATATTATCGGTGTTATTGTTGCCGTGCAATCGGGACAATATCTCGTCGTTACGGAAGGTTTCCTGGAATTGACGGGAGTTACTTTCACACCCGGGACAAGAATGACTTGCGATGCGTCGGGTGTGATTATCGAAGCATCGAATGAAGAGGATCCGCTCGTTGGTTACGCTGTCAGTGCAACACGTGTGCAGATACTGATCGACGATAATCAAGCGCAATTCTCGTATTTCGACGATTCGTTCGCAAGTCTTGGCGCAGACAATGTGCAGGAGGCAATCGACAGCTTATCGCTGCTTTCCGGTTACGCCGATTCGGCGGTTTGGGCGGACAGCGCGGATTGGTCGCTCTGGGCTGACTCCAGCTTCTGGGCGGTCTGGTCGGATTCAACATTATTGGCAATCTGGTCGGACTCGGCCTCGTGGTCGATTTGGTCGGATTCGGCTTCATGGTCGGTCTGGTCGGACTCGGCCTCCTGGGCAATCTGGGCCGATTCCGCACTATGGGCGGTTTGGGCCGATTCGGCTTTATGGGCACTCTGGTCCGATAGTGCGAGTTATGCGGAATTCGCAGACAGCGCACGGATTGCAGCCTTCTCCGACAGTTCAAGAACTTCCGCTTTCGCCGATTCCGCGAGGATAGCCGCCAGTGCGGCATTTGCGGATAGTGCACGTATAGCTGCCTTTGCTGACAGCGCACGGATTGCAGCCTTCTCTGACAGTGCGAGGATTGCAACCTTCTCCGATAGTTCGAGAACCTCCGCTTTCGCCGATTCCGCGAGGATAGCCGCCAGTGCGGCATTTGCGGATAGTGCGCGGATAGCTGCCTTTGCTGATAGCGCACGTATAGCTGCCTTCGCCGACAGCGCACGGATTGCAACCTTTTCCGACAGTTCAAGAACTTCCGCTTTCGCCGATTCCGCGAGGATAGCTGCCAGTGCGGCATTCGCGGATAGCGCGCGGATAGCTGCCTTCGCCGACAGCGCACGGATTGCAGCTTTCTCCGACAGTTCGAGAACTTCCGCATTCGCTGACTCCGCACGAATAGCCGCCAGTGCGGCATTTGCGGATAGTGCGCGGATAGCTGCCTTTGCGGACAGTGCACGTATAGCTGCCTTCGCCGATAGCGCGAGGATTGCAGCTTTCTCTGACAGTTCGAGAACTTCCGCTTTCGCCGATTCCGCGAGAATAGCCGCCAGTGCGGCATTTGCGGACAGCGCACGAATAGCTACATTCGCGGACAGCGCACGGATTGCGGCCTTCGCCGACAGTTCAAGAACCTCCGCTTTCGCCGATTCCGCGAGGATAGCCGCCAATGCGGCATTCGCCGACAGTGCATGTATAGCTGCCTTCGCCGACAGCGCGAGGATTGCAACCTTCTCCGACAGTTCAAGAACTTCCGCATTCGCTGACTCCGCACGAATAGCCGCCAGTGCGGCATTCGCGGACAGTGCACGTATAGCTGCCTTCGCGGATAGTGCACGTATAGCTGCCTTCGCTGACAGCGCGAGGATTGCAGCTTTCGCCGACAGTTCGAGAATCTCTGCATTCGCCGATTCCGCGAGGATAGCCGCAACCGCAGCTTATGCCGATACCTCCGGATGGGCCGCGCATGTAGAATGGGATTCTATTCAGGGAACGATTATTCTCGATCAAGGCTTCGTTCAGGTGCACGACTCGACGATGACCGAGTTTGCATGTGCGCCCACCGCTGTCCTTAACACGACTTTCTCGCCGGTCGGCGACAGTATCCTGATTACAGCGAACGTTGTGGTCAGCGACGAATACTCGACAACCCCGAATTACAACGGCGCGAAGATTCGCGTTGAAATCTACGACGCGACGAACACGACGGTTCTTAAATACTACACAGTCTTCCTTCGCGACGACGACTGGTTCGAAATCAAGGAAGTCACCGTAACGACAATTACGGCGACTCCCGGCGGAAATACGGATTACGAAGTCCGTTGCTATGCGGATGGATGGGGCAACGGCGGTAGATTCCTCGAAGGAGACCTGACAATTACCGCCTTGCAAAATTAGGGATAAGCCAAGCGGGGAAATGATGCTTAGACGAAGCTTAACCATAATCGTTCTGACCATACTCGTTGTGACAATGAGCACGGCCCAGATTAAAAACCAACTGCAGGACGCAGGTGCGGCTATCGATATGGGAAGTTCCGTCGAGGTAAATTCGTCCGGCCAAATAGAAACTTGCGGCGACAACGACTCCCTGTTCGCGGGGGTGGTAGTCGCGGTTCAAAACGTAGGCGGAACCGATTATTACCTCATTTCCTCCTCCGACATTTACCCCGCCAAACTCGATGCCGGCGTTACAGCTGGCGACAGACTGACAACCTCGGCCGGAGGCAGTTTTAAAACTGCCTCCACCGGGGAGATTATTGTCGGTATTGCGCTCGAAGACGGCCACGCGACCGATTTACGAAAAGCCATTTTCGAAATCGATAGAGTCCAAAACGCATTCGACACGCTTAAAACACCCGGCGACGCTACCGACACCCTCGTCGCGCATTCTCAGTTCAAGGTCTATGGCGAACTCATTGCGGACAGCATCCAGGCGGTCGGCGGGGTTATCGAACTCGACGACTCCGTCGCGGTGCATGGCAGCGTGGCAATCGACGACACGCTCTCGGTAACCAATAACACGGTTATCGGCGGCAACCTCTATGTAGATGGCACGATAAACGGCGATGTTTCCCTCACCAGCGTGCAGACATACACCGACACCATTCGTAGCACAAACGACGCCCTGCCCGACACAATCTGGTTCATGGGGCAGGTTTATATCAACGGCGAGTTAATCGCAGACAGCATCCAGGCGATGGGTGGGGTTATCGAGCTCGACGACTCCGTCGCCGTTCACGGCAGTATGACTATCGACGATACGCTATCGGTGGTCGATAATGTCCATGTCGGCGGCAATCTATACGTCGATACTCTAAAAACCCCCGGCGACGCAACCGATACCCTTGTCGCACATTCTCAGTTCAAGGTCTATGGCGAGCTTATCGCGGACTCGATTCAAGCCATCGGCGGCGTTATCGAACTCGACGACTCCGTCGCGGTCCACGGCGCGATGACAATCGACGACTCGCTCTACGTGGATAATGCTCTTCACACCGGCGGGACAGTCTATCTCGGCGACAGCCTCTTTTTCGGAAGCGTCGAACTCGACACCTCCGACGTGGACTCTATCCTCGTTCTTAACGGCGATGGCAAAGTCGGATGGGCGCCGCTTAACTACATCGGCGGCGCGATGACCCGCGCATACGGCGAACTTTATATCGATACGTCGAGAACTTATAGCAACGTTCCAGCTTCCGGTTCGTGGCAGTATATGGATAGCTGCGATATCGGTCATACCGCCGGTTTGCCCTTTGTTTATGCGAATTGCAACGACGGCTACGCGGATAGTCTCATTATCGGCCCGGAAGGCGCAAACCTATATCAAATGAACATCTCCTTATCGTTCCAGGGCGATTCAAAACTCTGGCTGACAATGGGTTTGTTTGTCAACGACGTCTTGCAACCAAAATTCACTATGTTCTCCGATGTGGCCTCGGCGGGTGAGATGAAAAGTTCCTCGTTGTCGGGACTAATAACGCTAACGGAGGACGACATTGTTACCGTCAAATTTTACAACCGATTCGGGGCCGGTAAAGAAATGATTATTCAAAATTTCAACCTCCAAATCACACGCGTGGACGATTAACGGGCGGCAGGGCTGCAATGAAAAGATATCACGATATACGATTTTTGCTTGCGTTGAACTTATGGAATGATATGTTATATTTGGAATGTGAAAATCAATCAGCCCCCTATACGTTCATATATATGAAGAGGCCGGTTCCCGCCTCCCCCTAATCGACCGGCAATATGTGATGGTAAACAAGTCCGTTGTCCCCCGACGGGCTTGTTTTTTTGTGCTTGACAAAATCGGCAATCCCCATAACTTGCGCGGATAACCGGCGCGAAATCCGAAATAAAAGCAACGACGGGTGCTGGAAAAACCACTCCAAACGACACAGTTAGAACGAGGGAAAAATAAGGTGAGGTTCTTATGCTCGTAGCCTTTTCAACGCCCCGTAACCGGACTATAGCGTTCGTCTTTCTGACAATCTGTTGTGTTTTCGCAACAGGTGCCGGTTTTGTTGGAATAAGCGACAATCCGCCCGGAATTTTCCTGGTCTTTGGTGCGGCTGCGGCGTTTATTCTCGCATTCGTCCACCCATGGCGCACCTCAAAGCAATATAGGCGGCTCCTTTACGCATCGCTAATCGGCTTCGTTATTTTCGCCGTTTTACACAACGGTCTCCATGCTATCGGCAATGATGTTAGCGACGGTTTGCTAAAGAGTTTGCTACAAGGTCTCAATGTTACGTCCTTTCTTATCGCGGTTCTAATTTGCCCACCGGCTCTGTTGGTTGGCGCAGTTGGCGCGATTGTATTTTTCATACATAACCGACGTAAGATAAAACAGGGTGTAGATGAAATTCTTTGCAACCCGGAGCAACAGTAAAAACGCGCCCCCACAGGAAACGTGGGTGCGAAACAAAATCGCGCGGCATGTGAAGTGCAGTGCGGGTAAATTTTAATTAGTAATTTGTAACTTTCCCGAAAGGGTAGTTATCAACTAAAACTATAGGAAATAGAATGAGCAAAACAACAGTTTTATCGGTTCAATCGTCGCTGCTCGAGCGCGGCTGGGTTATTGCAAACCACAAGCTGGTCTCGTTCCACGCGGCGTTTTTGTCATCGCTGTTTAGTATCTCGCCCGCGATAACGAGCCGCACCGAGGTTCTCCGCGAGATGTTCTGGTTCCCGGAGATAGCCATCTCGGCGGCTATCTGGTATCTCGCGTGGCATATCAATGTCGCAATCCACGAGATGGGCCATTATCTCGCCGCCGCACGGACTAACAATCTCCGCAAGGAACTCCTCGAAGAAGCCAACGCGAAATTAGCGTCGCCGTTTTTCACACGCGTTTTCTGGTATCTTAAAATGAAACTGCTTATCCCGTGGGGCAAGTTCGCCGGCATCAAGAAAGAAGGCGGTAACTTTTTCCCGGATGTCAAGGCGCAGAATATCGCTGTCGCAGCCGCCGGACCGATAATTAGCGGCAAACTTGCAGCGGTCACTTTACCTATCGGAATAATACTGATTGCCGTAGGCCGGATATTCGGTACGGATGCGACATGGGCGGATATCCTCGTCTATCTCGGTCGCTTTTTCGGGACTGTCGGAATAGTCGCGTTGTTCGACAGGCTTATCGCCGATCCGGGCGCGGTGAAAGCTTATCGGAAACGCCTCGCCGAAGCAAAGGCTAAGAAGGAGGTATCCCGCGCCGCTATCGAGGGCGAATGGAACCCAGCACCGGTCAAAAAGAAACTTATCGAAGAGCGTTTGCAGGAGATAGTTTTTACCGATGGTGGTTATATCCGCGCGCCGTGGCAGTTTCGCAACTGCATTATGGGCGGGCGTCACACCGAAGAACAGGGCGGCAATCTCAGTTTCCAGGAATTCCTCTTCGTCCCGCTGACCGCGAGCGATTATATCGAGGCCCAGCGCGTAACGACCACGCTCCAAACCCGCGTGATTCAAATAGCGCAGGACTCTGAGGGGTTGAACTTCGTCGGCGTAGGCCTCGAAGGCGGCATGGTCGGCTCGTTCAGCAAACGCGCGGAGGACCTTATTCCCGAAGAGCACGCGCTAAAAGTCGCGGTGCAGGCTATCGAGGAATGCGGATTCATCCCCGGCGTCGATGTCGCGATAGCGCTCGATCCCGCCGCAAGCGAGTTGTCGCTCGCGTTCCGCGAACACACCGGGCGGAGCGACGCGGTCGGCCAGTATTTCTTCTGGCGCGCCGAAGAACCCCGGGTGATGTCCACCGAGGAAATGGTCGAGATGTTCAAACGCTGGATCCGCGAATTCCCGATAGTTTCTATCGAGGACGGTTTTGCGGAGGACGACCCGCTCGGCTGGAAGCTCCTGATGGAGGCCGCCAGCGACAAAATCCTCATTATCGGCGACGATCTCGTAACGACCAAGGACACGACGATTATCGCGGCGGCGAACGACAAACTCATCAACACCGCGCTTATCAAAGCCAATCAGATAGGGACTTTGTGCGAGACGCTGCTCGCGACTGCGGCGGCAAAGAGCGTGGGGCTTGCGCTTGTCGTTTCGCACCGCTCCAAATCGCCTAACGACGTGATGGAGGCCGATATCGGTTTCGCAATCGACGCTCTCGCGCTCAAATGCGGCGGCGGAAGCAACACCGAGCGCCTTATCAAATACGGCCGCATAGTCGAGTTGATGACGATGGCGGGCAAGGGCGTATCGATTACCAAACCTCTCGACGCCGAACTGAAAATCGCGGATATTTCCGCGCGCGAGGAACCCACCAACGCCGGAATCCCCACTGTCGGCGTGACAGTCCGGCTGGAGAACGGCCTCGCGTTCGCCGGTGCGACACCGCTCGGGACATCCGCCGGCACCGACGAAGCGCTGCACCTGATAGACAGCGTAATCGAGGAATCGGAGATCACCGGAAAATACCCCAACCTGTTCGTTCCCGCCGGAAATCGCACGTTTAAATTCAAGAAGGATGCGGATTCGGGTACGATAGAATCGAAATGCGACCCAGTGCTGTCGGAACTCTGGCGGAAAGCGCAGCGATACAACGGCAAAGGCTGTCTCAACGCCGTGGGCAATGTCGAGAAACGCATCGCGCCGCTTTTCGCGGGTAAAAAGCTCTCGGAAATTGGCGGTCTATTGGACATCGACAAAAAGCTGCTCGCCTTAGAGGCCAAAATCGCGGTCGAACGCGGGAAGCTATCCCCGGACGCCACGCAGGACGAACGCACGAAAATAATGCAACTCAAGGCGAATCTCGGGATGAACGCTATCCTGTCGGTATCGCTCGCGCTTGGCCGCGTAATCGCCCGCCGCGACGGTGTCGAGTTGTCGGACATATTGCGGAACCTCGAGGGCAAAATCGACCGCGAGGATTTCTATTCTGCAAAGCTACCGGATTGATGATTGATGATTTCTGATTGATGATTGACGATTGGCCTACCTGTCATTCCGGGCTTGATCCGGTATCTATTCCTCACGCTGCTCCTCTGGATTACGGCACGGAGGCCGGAATGGCAATATTGAGCATCATTGCGAGGGAACGGATGTAACCGAAGCAATCTCATTCTGATTCGTAGGGATTTGACGGTGGTAAATCCAGAACGGGCACATCAGCGCCGTGCCCCTACGAATGACGCGCATTCGAGGAGATTGCCACGGCCTGCGGCTTCGCAATGACGTGCTTTCTGTCATTCCGGGCTTGATCCGGAATCTATTCCGCAGTCGCGCTATCTGGTTTCCCTACGGGAATGACAAACCGTCGGCCCTTGCCGCAAAAAGGGCGACCAGCCGACAGCCCCTCTTCCATTTTGCATTGCTTATTGCTAATTCTACATTGTTCCCTTTTACTCTCAACTTTGCATCATTCCGGAACCACTACAATCGAGTAGCTCGGTATGCCCTCCTCGTTGGCCTCGTTGAATGGTATAAACTCATAATTATATTCGCCCGGATCTAATTTTGTGTCGCGGAATGGCACACGGTTTTCGTCATCCATCGGCAAACCGGAGATTATTTCGGCCCAGTCCTCTTCCTCATCCTTGCGCCGAATAGTGCCGGAAACCGCGCCGACAACGCCACCATAGACCAGCTCGACAATCTTTTTTCCGAGATAATTCGCCTCGAAACTCGCCGGCCCCGGCCACTCCGGCGTCCCCGGCTCCGGCTGCCCCGGCGTGACTATCTGCGATGTCGGCACGAAACCGAAATCGAGCAGAATATAAGCGTCCTCGCCGTAGAGCGCACAAAGCCAATTGAACGCGTTCGATAACAGGACGTCGCCACGGTCGCGCTCCGCTTCTTTTGCCGCGCCAACCGAAAGCCGCTCGTTAAGCTCGACATCGTGAGCCGAAACCGCGGCTTCGAGTGCATACGTCTTTGTCGAGAGATCCTCGAAAAAGTCCTCCGGCAGGGCGTATGACGAACCCTCGTCCACGTAACGCGCGTTCGTGGTAATCATCTTTTTGCCCAACGCTATCATACCGTCGCGGTCGCGTGGTTTGGACGCCTCGACACCGAACTCGCGGCGAAGATCGTTGGCCTTTACCGGCGCGATTTCCTCCTCCTCGATCATCGATTGAACCATGTAGCGCGCGGCAGACAGCTTCTGCGTAAGCGCGTCCTCGCAAAGATTGGTGAACGCCGTCGCGGCCTGCTCATCGCCCCACTCGTCGGCGTGCTGGCTTTCGAGCGCCTCGATATCGTCGCGGTGGGTGGTCATTTTATCGACCAAATCCCCGCGGAACTCGACCTCCGGGTGCGCGGCCATGCCCGTGATACACATATTGACCCGCAACATATGCTCCGAGTTGGAATCGTGCCGAAAATCGTTGTTAGGAAACTCCGCCATCATTCCCTCCTTTAAAGGGTGTTGGGTTTACTCGGACGAGTCTTCCCCGCCCGATTCGTTTTCATTCTGGCTCTCCGCCAGTTTTTCATTTAATTCTTCAAGTATTTGTTTTAACTCCCCTAATTCTTTCGGTTCATATTCAAGCTTTTCGGCAATTCTAATCCCCTTTAACGCCGCTTCCTTGGAGCCTTCAAAATCGCTCCTCATGAACCTGATTAATGTAAGCTTGTGAAGCATTATAACTAAATCAGGATAAACGTTATTAGATTCAAAAATAGCCGAAGCAGACATTGCCATTTCTTCAGCTTTTTCAAATTCTTCACGATTTAGCCATATTTGGCTTAAGTTACCAATAGCTTGACCTTCACCAACAATATCGGAGATTTCATTGAATATGCTGCGAGCCTTCTGGAAGCATTCTTCAGCCTTATCAATTTCATTAATTTGGATATATGCAACCCCTAAATTTGATAATTGTCCTCCAATACCAGTCTTGTATCCGTGTTTCTCATAGATATCTAAGGCTTCCCTGTGATATTCAATAGCTTTCTCGATCCCACCTATGTTCCTATAGATAAGGCCAATATTACCTAAATTTTGCCCTACGCCTAATGGATCTTCTATTCCCCGATTTATTTCCAAAGCTTCTTCATTTAATGAAATAGCCTTATCGAAATCCCCTTCACGAAAATAAGTAATAGCTAAATTGCTCTTCGCAGACGCAACACCAGCTTTACACTCAAATTTTTCATTGCTTTCTATTACCTCAATAAATTTCCCCCTTGCTTCATTTATATTTCCCGTTTTTAGCAAAACAAGACCAATATTACCAATGTCCTTTACGATTTTTTCGGTTTCTCCCAAATCTTGATGGATCGATAGCGCGGCTTCATAGCTTTCTTTTGCTTTTAAGAAATTACCTATTCTAAGAAATATATTTCCAATATTTCCGACCTCAGAAGCGCGCCCATTTAAATCGCCTAATCTAACATATAAACTCAATGCTATTTTATGATGTTTCATTGCTTCAATATGATCTCCCATTCTCAATAGGACTGATCCGATATTTCCATGAGATATCGCTTGGTGTTCCTGATTCCTCGATTCTTCATTTATAGATAAAGCTTTTTCTAAATATTGTAACGCAGCTGGATAATCGCCCCTATCTCTATGGATAAGCCCTAAGATATTGAAAACGGCTGATAAACTATGTTTCGAATCCATTCCTTCGAGTTTAAGAGCTTTTTTCTCTGCCTTTTTCGCATAATACAAGGCATCAGTGTAATCCGAAGCTTTTAGATAGAAATTTGCTAACTGAACATAAACGACGCAAAGCCCTGAGTCGCCTATATCTCTTCTATTCTCAAGCCCTTTCCAAAGACGAATGGCATCATCACGACGGTTTTCCTTTTCAGCTTTTAAGGCTTCAATGACTATCGACCTTACTGTTCTACCCTGTTGAGGCAATCTATCCAAACTTGGCGGCGGTGAAACGGGTCGTTGCGGCAATCCGTCCAGACTCGGTGGAGGTAGACCGGGTTGATTCGCACGTTCATCTTGTAATTCTTCGATTTTACCTAGGTCTAAATGTGGCTTTATATACTTCTCATAGAGCCCTAAAAGACTTACAATTATGCCAAAAACGACTACAGCAAGTTCAACGCTTTTGAAAATGCAAATAAATATGGGTATGATAATCGCCGCAAAGCCTGCTATTATCTCGTATATATCAAGTTTTAGTTTCATTTTCACTTCCTGAATCTTTCTTCTATTCATTCAAAAACCCGCAAATGCGCTCTGCTGTATGTGCACAGCCAAGAAGAGCGAGCGCACAGCCTCGTCGAGCGTGCGCATAGCCAAAGAGAGCGACTGCATAGCCTCGTCGAGTGAGCGTATAGCCAAAGAGAGCGACTGCACAGCCTCGCCGAGTGAGCGCATAGTCAAAGAGAGCACTTGCACAGCCTCTCCGAGCGACTGCATAAACAAAGAGAGCGACTGCACAGCCTCGCCGAGCCGGCTCTTTTAGGCTGTGCAACGGCTCGGCTTCACGGTGCAACAGCTCTTAATACCCGTGCAAGGCCTCGGTTTCACGACGCAACAGCTTCTTTTCGCGGTGCGTATCCTCACCGAGCCGGTTCCGTCCCTCAATATGGCAATGTAACTCCGCAAAATCGCGGTGCGCGTTCTCATCGTCGCCGTGCATCCTCTCGATGACGCAATACGCCACCTCGAAATCGCCGCCGTAAATGTTTTAAAGAACAGCATTAGGGGTCGATTGCATTGACCCGTTACCGCAACACGGGCGAATGCAATTCGCTCCTACGGTGTTTCAATATCTATCCAGCCGTGTTTTTTCTTTTTAATATATGGTTTTCTGGTTAGTTTGAGTTCGGCGTCGGGGCCGCGGAATAGGGTTTGGATGTCGCCGAAGGGTCGTTCGCGAAATCGGCGTGTCGCGGCTGCCTTGATAATTCTGTCGCGGGAGAGGGTGACTGGGAAGGGGTTGCCGGCGGGCGGCGGGTCGAGGAGCAAGAGGCGGGTGCGTTTGCTCGCGGTCTCCTGCATGATTGTTGTTGCGCAACAGCATCGCACTGACACGACGCCGTTTGTTGGCTCGATTTGCATGGTTTGCGTTTTGCCGGATTCGGCTTGCGAGTTCGATTGGTTGTAGCTTTGCGTTGTGCCCTTGGCCTCGAAAATTCCGAATGTGCCATCGGGGAATGTGCAAACAAAGTCTGGGCGGGAGGTTCCGAGGACCTGGACCTGATATTTCGAGATTGCGTCGGCGGTGTCGCACCATGCCTCGCAGTGGAAAATCTCTTCCATTGCCCAAACGCAGAAGCCCATGCCGAGTTCGTCCGCGAGGTTGGCTTTTTTGTGCGGGTCGATTTCGGTGAAGTTGAAATCGAGGAGGTCGTTGTTCGAGAAACAAAAGCCGAACTTCCAGAATGGGTAAAGCGAGAGGATGTCCAGCGGTCCGGCTTGCTCGACCGCGCAGGCCTCGCCGATTGTCCGGCACAGGTGGAACGGGATAATCGACTGCAAATACGAGCCACCGTAGAGCGAATGTTCGGGCCACTCCTCGCCGCGAATGAGAACTGTGTGGTTATCTGCGAGGTTCTCGAACATGACCTCAAAAGCGACAAACTCGGGCTGGGAAAGCTCGATAATAACATTGCCGTTTTCCAATTTGATTTGCATTGTAAAAGACAAGGAACACGAAAAACAAAGTCAAGTCAAGGCTTATTTTCGATTTTGGAAATTTTTTTTACTTTGAATCGCACTTGACAAGGAATACGAAGAATAAAGTCAAGTCAAGGCTTATTTTTGATTTTGGAAATTTTTTTTAATTTGAATCGCACTTGACAAGGAACACGAAAAGTAAAATTAAGTCAAGGATTATTTTTGGTTTTTTGAAATTTTTTCGAGGAGCGCAAAGAGAACCCAGCTATATCAAGGGCGAGATTTCATTTAAGTGTGGGAGGTTTTGCCATGTTCTTATTCCTTTTTTAAAATAAAAGCAACGGCCGGGACCATTATCTCTTTGATTACCGGAATTTTCGTTAAAAAATGAAGTCTAAAGTGCGTATCTCTTGTTACCAATACCTTAAAATCACTTAATGAAATCATCTTTGACATTCTCTTAAAAGTTATTGGATATAGAGATGCCTCTTCATAGGAATTTGCAATAATTTTATTTCTGAAAAATAACTGCCTTAAACACTTAGCTAACTTAAATGGTAGAATATGGAAGGGTTTCAATTTATGCCCTGCATGGGGATTATACCAAGGGGGGATCAGAATATAGCAAATTCCTCCAACCTTAGTCACCCTATACATATTATTAACAGACTGCTGTTGTTTTTCTGTTGGAATATGTTCTAAAACACCTCTGCAAATCACCACATCAAATTCATTGTCATCAAAAGGTATGTCATCTGCAAATCCAATTTTGGTTTTTGGCCAAATATATTCACCGGGATATGGATCTAAATTGATTGCATCACATTTTCTTTTCTCACTAATTACTTTGCAAAATTCTCCTCTTGCTCCGCCTACATCAAGAACATTTTTATTCCAAAGCGGCATAAACTCCTCAATTTCCATTATTAGTATCTGAGTAAAATATTCTCTCATTGATTTGTAATTATCATCCTTAAACCTATTAAAAGTAAAAAAACACAGTTTTCGGTAATGATTGAGTATATTCATCTTGTTATTCCTCTTTTTTTTTGAGTGTTCGGCGTTTGAACCCAACTCAAATCAAGCGTATTTTGAGTCTGCGTGTTTTTTCGAGAAGCGTGAATGTTCTAACGCACGATTACGGTCTGACCGGGTATGAAGGTGGACGAGATTTCCACGGTAATATTGAACGAACCAACTCCCAATCCGACTTTTGAACGAAACCCAAAACGAGAAGCGCCATAATAATTGTCAGCAACCCTGTTGATAATAGAACCATTCGTGGAACGATGCTTTCAAAAACCGCCACAGATGTAATTGCAAGACAAATCAAAATGAATAAGATAAGCAGCTTTGCCAACGGAACTCTGAAATCGAGGAACCTTTTGCAGAGATATGAAAAATAGACCAATCCCACAATAAGGGAAAGAGTGGTTGCTATGGCTGCGCCAGAAGCCGCGAAAAACGGAACAAGCGAAAAATTCAGAACAAGATTCACTCCAAGGACGACTGATACAAGTTTCACTGCATTTTCGGGTTTGCCTATGCTTGAAGAAGGCGCGCTTCCAATCATCGCTATACCGCTGAAGATGACTGTGCCGGGGAGAAGAAAGTATAGTGGAACCAATGCGCCCAGCATTTCGGTTTGACCCGGATAGACAAGTTTTAGCAACGACGGCATGGCGATTAGTATGATAAATCCTAAAACTACAAAGCCCGAAGTCCCAATTCTTGTGAGAACATCCATAGTTCTGTGCAGTTTTTCTTTCTCGTTTGAAGAATACAATTGCACAACCAGAGGATTGGTTACTCTTTGCATTGCTCCCGGAATTATTAGCAGTCCCCTTGCAATGGCAGATGCAACGGAATATATCCCGACAATCGCGGCATCCCAGAATAAACCAATAACTATAATATCGAGTCTGGAGTTAAGATCGCCAATTGCCCCCGAAAGCGCCGCTTTCCAACCGAAGGACATAAGCTCTTTTGCTTGAATGAACGAAGGAGCGCATAATTTATGTGTTCTCAAGCAAGCGGTAAACAGTAGAAACAAAATCGTTGATTCAGCTATAATAAATCCGTAAGGAATTGTTCTTAAATCCGCGCCAAAAACCGCAACAGCTATAAGATATAACAATATCATTCCACCCCGGATAACATTTATGGCGGCGATAAAGCGCATTCTGCGGTGGGCGTTCAATATGCCGAGTGCTGTCTTATTGAGGAGGAAAAGAGGTAGAGCAACGGAAAACAACCTGACCATTGCAGTCATCTGAGGTTGGTGAAAAATCTTTGCGAATAATGGAGCAAGGATAAAACCCAAAGCTCCGCCTATTATTCCCAATAGAAAGCTCGTAGAAAGGGCGGAATAAGCGAAAGCGGACGCACGCCTTTTATCTTCACCGGAAGCAGCAACCTCATAAAGAACAGCCGCATGAATTCCCAAATTGCAGACGATTGAACTAACAAAATAGATTGAAACACAAAGAGCGAATATTCCAAGTCCAGAACTGCCCCAATAATTTCCAATTACAATAAGATATGCGGCTCCAAATATTGAAGTCATTATGGCAGACATTAGTGACCAGGAAGAATCGCCTGTAAGTCGTTTTCTTGATATTTCTGCGATAAATTTATCCTCTCCATACATGATTTAACTAATCGTCTGGTTTGCGACCCACATACGTAAAACCAGATGTAAAACGCATTGGCTCCTCGGATATGAACTGGGGTATCCGTTCTAATTTCCTGGTGTCCTTTGAATGGAATAACTTTACAATATTTACACCGGTTTTCCTTAATAACATCATTAAAGTAAAAGATAGCATTATCAGAAATGAAACAGGCTGTTTTATCACAAACAAGTTCCTTGCAAGAGCTTCAAAACCACTTACCTTAAAAGGAATGATCTGTTCAACAACAAAACCGCTTTTTTCAAGCATTTCTCTAACCCCAAGATGCGTCATGTGATAATGCGAACGTTCGTGAAAAGTCTGGAGAAAAGCAGTGGACCCAATATATTTTCCTCCCGGTTTAAGCACACGAAATATTTCATCGCAAGCTTTCCATGGATTAGGAATGTGCTCCATCACTGCATTGCTTGTGCAGACCGAAACGATACCTTCTTCAAGAGGGATATTAGTTCCATTCGCGATAAGATCGACGCCAAAATCGAGATAATAATCCAATCCGATATAATCGTAACCTTTCGATTCCACCCATCTCTTTTTTCCCCCGCCACATGCGAAATCGAGAAGAATACCGTTTCCATCGGGTATTAAACTCGAAAATTGCTTGTCCCACTTCGCTTCTTTAGTCCAAAATTCCGTATTATCTTTTAGAACAAGAAGTTTCCCGTAATTCTTCTTACGATCTTCCGGAGCGACAAGGGTAGTTACGCCTTCATAATCCGGATATACCATGCCACAGGATTTGCAAATAAATGAATCGTTTTCCCGAATTAAACCGGATTGTTTGCAAGTAGGGCATAATAGTATGTCGTTCGGAATAGTATCCATTTCAGTCCAGTGTTATTTGATTCAAACTTCGCATTTCCTCAAACGAATCGGAAACGGCGTGGAGAATAATTTGATGAACTAATTCCACGAAACCGTATTCCATTGAAGGCACATAGATATTGATATCGCCCATCGACCTGAGCGGATTATCCCCGCTAAAACCGGAAAGGGTGATTACTTTCATGCCAATATCGCGAGCGGCCTTTACGCCATATAAAATGTTCGCGCTTTTCCCCGAGCTGGAGATTGCGATGAGCAGATCGTCCTTTTTTCCGTAATCCCCGACCGGCTTTGAAAAGACATGCTCGTAACCGTAATCGTTAGCGAGGCATGTTAGCTGCGAATCGCCGTAGAATATCCTCGTTTTGACCTCGCCGTTCTTCCACCAATCCACGGCACAGTGGTTACATATCGCGGCGCTTCCGCCGTTGCCGATAAAAATGACCTCGCCACCCCGGTTATCGCACCCGAGAGCCTCCCTCGACACCAATTCTATCGCTTTCTCGATGCCGCCAGATTCCGAGCCTTTCCCGTCGGTAACAATCGTGTCGTCCATTGCCTTATTCAATAAGGCCCTATATTTAGTTATTGTGCCAACCATTTTATCCCCATGAAAGAGTTGATTTTATCATCTTGAACAGCTCGGGCCTATTGATCGATGTTTCATTACACAGGATATTTGCGGCGATAGCGCCCGCGCAGTTTCCGATTAACGGTATAATTTCGTCGGGAAAACCGGCCGCAGTGCACAGCGAAAGAACAGAGAGAACAGCATCGCCCGCACCGACCGTGTCGAGAACGTCCCCGGCGAGGGCCGGAACGACAAAATCCCCGTCCCGCGTGGAATAATGGGAACCGTTCGCGCCGAGCGTGATATTGATCCTCGGGCAATCGACCGTTTTCCTGAGAACCCCGAGCATGTCCGCCACATCGTCGAACCGGCCCTTCGTCGCAATCCTCAGCTCGGTCTCGTCGATAGAGATAAAATCCGCAGTGAGATAACGTGTTATCGGATTGAATCCAAAGTTCGAGCTGTTGGTTTGCGCGTTGACCGCGAGAAATCCCGAATGCCTTTTTGTTTCCCCTATTATTCTTTCGGTAACAGCCCCATGTCCGAAATCGGCAACGACGGTAAGATCGGAATCCCGGAGTATCTGCGGGAGGTCTTTCAATATCGTCGATTCGGTATTGGGAGGAATCGGCTTGTCGTTCATGAACTCGAGCGCGAACATCTTCCGCAGGTCGTCCTTATGGAGATACCGTCGCTTGAGCGTCGTGGGGCCGTCGGGCCGCACGTATAGATGGACCTCTATGTTAGGGGATAACACCGGTTCGATACGTGAGAACAGGTCGTCGTCCCCGGCGACCGTAACGAGTTCGACGCGTTTCACGAAATTGGATATATGATTGGCGACGGCGAGTATCCCCCCGGCGAAAAGTTCGGTGTCGAGGTATCGGCACGCGACAATCGGTGCCTTCTCGACCCTGCCCATCGGGCGGACATAGCTGTATTCGTCGATAATCGTATCCCCGATAACGGCCACGGTCCAGTTTTTCATCGGCTCGAACAGGGCGCGAACGTCGTCGGGGTCGTATTTCTGCGCGATGCCGCGGAGATAGGCCTCGGCCCCGGCGGGGAAAACGTCGAAATGCTCGTTCAACAGGCTCGTCGAGGAGAAGGTTATCTCGTCGGTGAACTCCATTTTCCCGCCGATACTTTCGACCGCCTTTTTTTCGTTGGATATCTCGCCGGTCGGGTCGTTGTTCGAGTTGCGGTATTCCGCGCCCTTGATATAGATGTCGGGTTCGAGCAGGCGTATCGTCTCGACCGCGGTGGG
>Ga0272441_10005168_pt1 | contig 22959 bp, 22 predicted proteins | sample SSMProp6N_FD_193582 | JGI IMG/M metagenome (GOLD analysis project Ga0272441, IMG submission 193582) | Marine sediment archaeal communities from Little Sippewissett salt marsh, Falmouth, MA, United States - SSM-Prop-6N | ecosystem: Environmental > Aquatic > Marine > Wetlands > Sediment ...
ACACTCGGTTATTCCACTCCTTCGCAAAATCCTTTGTGCATCCAAATCTCGGCGTGATCATCTCGCCCCCTGGTGAGACAGGCGGGCTGGTGTTCGTAAGCGCCGCTCTGGAGCGAAAAGCATAGCCATAGCTATGGTTTGAGGGAAGAGCAAGCTACGGACACGAAGACCAACCTGAACCGTGATAGGCACCGTTGATAAACGCGCTGTATTTTCGATCATTCGAATTTTCTCAAAAGAGCCAATGCCTTATCAGTTCTCTACGCCGCCTGGTGAGAAATGCGGGCTAAGCCTATGGCGTAGGACGCAGAAAAGGCATAGCTTGTCTCGACCAAGCTGGGCTCAGGCGTCGAACAAAGGCATCCGCCATCGCAAAACACCCGGATTGTAGAGATGATCGACCGACTTTTTGCGTATTATATTCAACCTGGATGAATCAGCGGGGAATATCAATGAAAGATCTAATAGCCACAGCGTTGCGCTACGAAAATGGCTCACTGCACCTGCTCGACCAACGAAGGCTCCCGGCGGAAGTGCTATGGCACCGTTGTAGCGACACAGAAGATCTGGTCGCACTGATTCAGGGACTGGCTGTGCGCGGGGCCCCATTGATCGGAGTCGCAGCCGCGCTGTGGATTGGCCATTGTGCCGCGCGTGGCGATGAACCTGGACAGTTGCTGGATACAATCCGGCTGCTTAGAGCGTCGCGACCGACAGCGGTCAACCTGAGTGCTTGCCTAGAGCGAATGCAGCACAGGATCGAGCAAGGCGCTGACCGTGCGGCACTGGTTGATCAGGCAACGAAGATATTCTTCGAAGACGTAATGCTCTGCGATAAAATTGCTCAACACGGCGCAGCACTCATCGAACCCGGCGACCGCATTCTGACCCATTGCAATACCGGCGGCCTGGCAACAGCCGGTGTCGGCACCGCACTGGGCGTGATCATCACCGCGCACAAGCAGGCCAAGAACATCAACGTCTGGGTTGATGAGACCAGGCCGTTATTACAGGGCGCGCGTCTGACCACATGGGAACTCGAACGCGCCGGCGTACCCTATCGCTTGATATGCGATTCCATGGCCGCAAGCTTGATGGCGGCAGGTGAGGTTGAACGTATCATGGTGGGCGCAGACCGAATCGCGCGCAACGGCGATTTTGCCAACAAGATCGGCACTTACGCCCTGGCGGTGCTGGCCAGCCATCATCAGCTACCGTTCTATGTTGTTGCACCGCAAACGACAGTCGACCAGGACTGTATCGATGGCGCTGCCATCCAGATCGAGCAACGCAAGGCTGCGGAAGTACGCGGTGCTACGGGCAGTTTTGGTGCCTGCACCTGGTCGCCGTCGAACGCCCCCGTCTACAACCCGGCGTTTGATACCACACCGGCCGCCCTGGTAACGGGCTGGATACTCGACACAGGCGTCTTCACATTGAACGACGTCAAGGCCGGCGCATTCGGGTGAACTAGCCCGAATGCTACACGAAGCTAAGTCTCGGAAGCAGTCGAGACCTGGGCCCGCTGAATCTCAGTGATCAGACTGTTGATTTCGGCCTTGCTCGAACGCATGTTGCTCAGAAGCAGATCGAGCAGAACCTGATCTGGGTACTCCAGCATTTCGCTGAAAACCGCTTGCTGATGTGGCGACATGGTCTCGCGATGCTTTTCGAGGTAGGTGTTCAGAAGAATATCCAGCTCGAGCATACCCCGGCGACAACGCCATTTGAGCTCCGCAAACTCGATTCCCGCAGAACTCACAACGCCCGCTTCACCATTTTCTTTTTAATATCGTTGATCGCCTTGGTTGGATTGAGTCCTTTGGGGCAGACCTGCACGCAATTCATGATCGAGTGACAACGAAACAACTTGAACGGCCCCTCCAACGCTGCGAGGCGGTCTTCGGTCGCCTGGTCGCGGCTATCCTCGATGAAGCGCGATGCCTGCAACAGGGCTGCAGGCCCGAGATATTTATCTGGATTCCACCAGAACGACGGGCACTGTGTGGAACAACAAGCACACAAAATACATTCGTACAGGCCGTCAAGTCTATCTCGCTGCTCTGGAGTCTGCGGCAATTCGACTTCCGGCATCGGATCATCAACGATCAGGTAAGGTTTGACGTCGCGGTAATTCTGATAGAACTGCTCCATGTCGACAATCAGGTCCCGAACGACCGGTAACCCTGGCAGCGGCCGAATCTGAACGGGCTGCTTCAGGCCGGCCACGGGTGTAATGCAGGCGAGGCCATTGATGCCATTGATGTTCATGCCGTCAGAACCACAGACACCCTCCCCGCAGGAGCGGCGGAAGCTCAAGGTTTCATCGATCGTATCCTTGATCTGCAACAGCGCCCCGAGCAACATCGTACCGGGCTCGATCTGACGCAATTCGTACTCCTGCATGTAGGGCTCTTTATCGACTTCAGGATTGTAGCGATAGACACTAAATTTCATCACTCGGCCCTCAGCAAATTCATACCCAGCGGCAGCCACGGCAGCGTGCCCAGAGCAACTCTGCCAAACGGTGCTCTGGCCTCCAGGACTGCGACGGCAATGCCAAGCGAAATATCTCCAAATGGCCTGGAAGTCTCAAATTGCATCAATACACCCTCGCCTTGGGCGGAAAACTCTCAACACTGATCGGTTTGGTCCGGACGGGCTTATAGTCCATACCGGTCTCCAGCGAATACAGACTATGGCGCATCCAGTTCATGTCGTCACGCTCGGTATAATCGATTCTGGAATGCGCGCCGCGGCTCTCCTTGCGTGCATGGGCGGAGTGAATGGTCGCCAGGGCAACACCGAAAAGGTTTTCCAGCTCGAGCGCTTCAACCCGCGCGGTATTGAACACTGCACTGTTGTCGTCGATACGCGCGTATTTGAAGCGCTCAACCAGCTGCTCGACCTTGGCGACGCCTTCGGTCAAAACGTCTTCGTTGCGGAACACGCTGCAGTGATTTTCCATCACGGCCTTGAGCTCATCGCGCAAAACGGCGATCGATTCGCCATCACCGGTCGGCTTGCTGTCCCAGCGTTGCACGCGCTGCAATGCGGATTCCAGACTGCCAGCGTCCAGCTGGCGATGGTAACGGTTGTCCGCAAGATATTCGATAATATGATTGGCTGCAGCCCGACCGAAGACCACGATGTCCAGCAAGGAATTACCACCCAGACGATTGGCGCCGTGTACCGAAACACAGGCACACTCACCCGCCGCGTACAGGCCCGGTACCGGCTCCTCCGGCGTATCCTTTACTGGAACAACGACCTGACCGTGCCGATTGGTCGGAATACCGCCCATCGTGTAATGTGCTGTTGGAAAAATCGGGATCGGTGTTTCCGCCGGATCGATACCGAGAAAGGTAATGCAGGTCTGTCGGATACCGGGCAAGCGCTTCTGAATCACATCTTCACCGAGGTGATCGAGCTTGAGCATGACATGGTCTTTGTTCGGCCCGCAGCCTCGCCCTTCGCGCACTTCGGTCGCTATCGCTCGGCTAACCACATCACGACTTGCAAGGTCTTTCGCTTTCGGCGCATAGCGTTCCATCATGCGCTCGCCATCGGCGTTGATCAGATAGCCACCTTCTCCGCGCGCTCCTTCGGTGATCAGCATGCCACGCCCGGCGATGCCGGTTGGATGAAACTGGAAGAATTCCATGTCCTGCAGTGGCACACCGGCGCGCAGAGCCATACTCATCCCGTCGCCCGTGTTGATCAACGCATTGGTTGTCGTGCGGAATATCTGGCCGGCGCCGCCGGTGGCCAGCAAAGTCGTCTTGGCTTCGATAACAACTGGCTCGCCGTTGTGGATATCGAACGCCAACGCACCAAGCACATAACCCTGCTGATCCTTGAGCAGATCGACGGCGAAATACTCGTCGAAAAAATGGGTCTTGGCGCGAATGTTCTGCTGGTAGAGACTGTGCAGGATCGCGTGGCCGGTGCGATCTGCCGCCGCGCAGGTCCGCGCGGCCTGGTCACCGCCGAAATTCTGACTTTGGCCACCAAATGGACGCTGATAGATCGTACCATTGTCCATACGCGAGAACGGCACGCCAAAATGTTCCAACTCGTACACGGCCTGGGGCGCTGCTCGGCACATATACTCGATGGCATCCTGATCTCCGAGATAATCGCTGCCCTTGACGGTATCGAACATATGCCAGTGCCAGTTGTCGGGTAGCACATTGGCCAGCGCGGCATTCATACCACCCTGAGCCGCTACGGTATGTGACCGTGTCGGGAAAACCTTGGAAACCACAGCGACACTAGCCTCGGCATTGGATAACTGCAAGGCGGCGCGCAAGCCGCCGCCACCGGCACCAATGATTAACGAATCGAACTGTCTTCTGGGAAGATCAGGCATGACCATGGTGCTCATATCACAACCGAAATCAATAGAATTTTTGCGCTCCACAACCCACTCGCGATCAGCATCAGCATCACCACCGTGAATGCGACCACGCGAATCAGCGTGTTGTGTACGTAATCGAGTATCACGTCGCGGATGCCAACCCATGCGTGAATCAATAGTGCAATCACGAAAAGGCCAACCGCGATCGTATTTGGCGGATCAAACAGCCATTCTCGCCAAAGCCCGTAATTGATGGCACCAGCCGCCGCGAAGCTGTAGCCGATGTAGACGGAGAACAGCAGGATATAGATCGCACTGAGGCGTTGAAACAGCCAGGGTCTCAGCCCGTGCAACAGATATACGCTCATAGGAGAACGCTCCAGGCGAAGACCGCGACGATGCCGAGCTCCGCAACAAGGACTGCCCAAGATGACAACCTCGATCCAGCTTTGTCGACACCAATATCCAGATCCAGCAACAAGTATCGAATACCGGCTAACAGGTGGTGTGAAAAAGCCCACACGATTAGAATCAGTAAGAGCTGCGATAGAGGGTGCTGCAACAAACGCAAACTCTGTTCAAAACTTCCAGCGGAGGACGCTGAGAGATCGAGCAGGTAGACCGCAAAAGGGATGGCCAGAAACAACAGAACGCCAGAGATACGGTGCGCTATAGAGACGACGCCTGTGATGGGCAGGCGAATTTTTAGTAGATTTAGAAAAACCGGCCTTGTCTCAATCACCTGTATATCCTTTGTTATGATTTTTAAAGCCCTGACTAGGAGCCTCAGGTTTTTTGACACTCACAATCGTGAACGGTTCTAGTCCCGAGTCTAATATGGAGTATGGCTCCAGGCAAGACAAAATCGTACATAAACTGTGATGATTTCATCAAACGCTTTGACTAAGATAGCGATAAACTCGAACAAGTGAAAAGCCATGAAGCAAGAGTGGAAAGATTTTCTACAAAATGCCGGTGCGGAATTCGAAGATGATGTTGTCATCAGCTTCGGCAATCCCGAGCGCGAGCGCCGCATCACACACACCGGTGATCTGTTCTGCGACCTGTCGCATTTCGGCATCATTGCTGCCTACGGCGATGACGCTGCCGCCTTTCTGCAGGCGCAGTTCACCAATGACATCAGTCAGGTCGATCAGAAACACAGTCAGCTCAGTGCATTGTGTTCGCCCAAGGGTCGGATGCTGTGCAATTTCCGAGTATTCAAGCGCGAGCAGACCTACTACCTTGCATTGCCTTATGAGTTGCTCGAAGCCGCGCTGAGTAGACTGCGTATGTTTGTTCTGCGGTCCAAGGTCACCCTGGAGGATGCAAGCGACGCGCTGATGAGTATCGGCGCAAGCGGAAACAAGATTATGGAACATCTCGGCGACATCGTTGGCGAACTGCCTCAGACCGTCGACGAGAGCGTCGAATACAAAGACTACACGATCATCAGGGTCGCAGGCGTCAGACCACGCTTCGAAATCTACGGTCTGTTGCAACCGATGAAAAAACTCTGGCAGGCGCTCGATGTGCACGCAACGCCGGTTGGTGCGAACGTCTGGGAACTGCTCAATATACAGTCCGGCATCCCGGTAATCACTGCAGCCACGATCGATGCCTATGTACCGCAAATGGCCAACATGCAACTGATCAACGGCGTCAGTTTTACCAAGGGTTGCTACCCCGGCCAGGAGATCGTCGCCCGTATGCATTACCTTGGCAAACTCAAGCGGCGCATGTATCGCATCGGTTTCGATGTCGACGAACAACCTCGGCCCGGTACGGCACTGGTGACCGAGACATCGACTGAAAGCCAGGACATTGGCAGCATTCTCAGTGCGCAGCCGACCCCCAATGGCAATTATGAGGCGCTGGCGATAATCCAGGTGAAGGACGCAGACAGCACGCTCAAGCTGGGCGACGCCGGCGGACCCGATGTCAAGGTGCTGGACCTGCCCTATGCGTTTGATGACCAGGTGAAAGGTTAGGATTCAACGCAAAGACGCCTCTGCGTCTTTGCGTTAAAAAACCCCGTCAATCCCGCGATTCAGCCTCCTGGCGCATGTGCGGAAACAGGATAACATCGCGGATCGATGGTTGGTCGGTCAGCAACATCACCAGGCGATCGATGCCGATACCCTCGCCTGCAGTCGGCGGCATGCCGTGCTCCAGCGCACGCACATAATCGGCATCATAATGCATCGCCTCGTCATCGCCAGATTCTTTCTCCAGGACTTGCTTCCTGAAACGCTCCGCCTGGTCCTCGGGATCATTCAGCTCGGAGAAGCCATTGGCGATTTCACGTCCACCGACAAAAAGCTCAAAACGGTCGGTCACGAACGGATCGTTATCGTTACAACGTGCCAAAGGCGAGACTTCTTTCGGATATTCCGTGATGAACGTCGGATCCTTGAGCTTGTGTTCTACCGTCTTTTCAAAAATCTCCACCTGAATCTTGCCCAGGCCGAAACTGTCCTTGAGCGGGATATCCAGTGATTCTGCGACATTGCGAGCGGCATCGATCGATGAGATTGCGGCAGCGGTGATGTCGGGATTGTGTTCCAGAATCGAATCGAACACAGTCATCCGCCGGAAAGCCCGGCCGAAGTCATGCTCCTCACCCTGGTATCTCACCGTCGTGCTGCGTAAAACTGCGCTCGAGAGTCTGCGCAGCAGGTCTTCGGTGAGATCCATCAGGTCATGATAATCGGCATAAGCCTGATAAAACTCGAGCATCGTAAACTCGGGATTGTGCCGCGTGGAGACGCCCTCGTTGCGAAAGCTGCGATTGATCTCAAAGACTTTTTCGAAACCACCAATGACCAGGCGCTTCAGATAGAGTTCTGGTGCGATACGCAGGTACATCGCCAGATCCAGCGCATTGTGATAGGTTTCGAACGGCCGCGCTGTCGCGCCGCCCGGAATGATTTGCATCATCGGCGTTTCGACTTCGATAAATCCGTGCGCATCGAAGTATTCGCGAATGAAGGCCATGATCCTGGCCCTCAGGACAAAGGTTGCCTTCACTTCCCAGTTCATTATCAGATCGATATAGCGTTGGCGATAGCGAGTCTCGGTATCGGTCAAGCCGTGGAATTTCTCGGGCAGCGGGCGCAGGGCTTTGGTCAGCAAACGAATGTTGTCAACCTTGATCGACAGCTCTCCAGTCTTTGTTCGAAACATCACGCCTTCAGCCCCAATCAGATCACCGATGTCCCATTTCTTGAAGCCTTCGTTATAGACGCCGGGTGGCAGGTTGTCGCGCTGCAGAAACAATTGTATCTGTCCGGACATGTCCTGCAGTTTCGTGAAACTGGCCTTGCCCATCACGCGCTTGGCCATCATGCGTCCGGCAACGCTAACGCGAACCTGTAGTTCCGCGAGTTCTTCCGCGGTCTTGTCCTGATACGCTTCGTGCAGAGCCGCGGCTAGCGAGTCACGTCGAAAATCATTCGGAAAAGCCGGCCCCTGCTCTCTGAGGGCTGCCAGCTTTTCGCGACGCTGGGCGATCAACTTGTTTTCTTCGTCCAATGTCGGTGTGTTATTTTCATCACTCATGTCAAAACACTATCTCATTCGGGGTGTTGTTGATTCGGGCACGGTTAGCAGCTCATTCAAGCGAACGGACCTGGCACTGCGCCTCAGCGTTCGATCCCACGCCACTGTTTGTTCACAGCCCAGTCTTCAGACTAGCCTCGATGAATAGATCGATCCCGCCATCGAGCACGGCCTGGGTATTACCGGTTTCCACATTCGTTCGCAGATCCTTGATGCGCGACTGATCCAGCACGTAGGAGCGAATCTGGCTCCCCCAGCCAATATCTGACTTTGAATCCTCGATGGCTTGTTGATCGGCGCTACGCTTTAGCATTTCCAGCTCATACAACTTGGCTTTGAGCTGTTTCATCGCGGTAGCCTTGTTTTTATGCTGGGACCGATCGTTCTGGCACTGTACCACGACACCGGTCGGCATGTGCGTGATGCGCACAGCAGATTCCGTGCGGTTGACGTGCTGGCCGCCGGCTCCGCTTGCCCGGTATACATCGATACGCAGATCCGCAGGATTGATGTCGGTATCGATCTCGTCGTCTATCTCGGGCGATACGAATACCGCCGCGAACGACGTGTGACGCCGGTTTCCGGAATCGAACGGCGATTTTCGCACCAGGCGATGGACACCGGTTTCGGTCCGCAAACGACCAAAAACGTAGTCGCCAGCGAAACGCACGGTGGCGCTCTTGATGCCTGCAACCTCGCCCGCCGAGACTTCGATCAATTCGGTTTCGAAGCCGTGTGCTTCGCCCCAGCGCAGATACATCCGCAGCAGCATTTCAGCCCAATCCTGTGCCTCGGTACCACCGGATCCGGCCTGCACATCGAGAAAAGCATTGCAGGCATCCATGTCACCGGAGAACATTCGCCGAAACTCGAGTTCCTCGACCTTGCTCTGAAGGTCGGCCAGATCGCTTTGAACCGCCTCGACGCTGTCTTCATCGTCCTCTTCGACAGCCATCGCCAGCAGTTCACTGGCGTCGTTCAAGCCGCTGTCAAGCTCTTCAAGAACGACTACGATTTTTTCCAGACGCGCCCTGTCCTGGCCAAGCTTCTGCGCTTGCTCTGGATCACTCCAGATGTCTGGCTGTTCCAGTTCGCGGACAATTTCCTCGAGCTCCTCTTTGCGGCGGTCGAAGTCAAAGATACCCCCTGAGCGACTCAGAGCGCTCGCGCAGGTCGTTGATCTGGTTTGTTACTGTATTGACTTCCACTGACATCGATTACATCGCTTGAAAAACAGAGATCATAACGTATGGCGGATCATATTTCATTGATAATTCGAGCAATTCATTCAGCAATCGTTTCACACCATCAACCCAGTTTTTTTGCCACCTTGTCGCGCAAATAAACCGGCACTGCCTCTGCAGCCGATACGTATCGGCCAGCCGCGTAATCAGCCGCAGCCAATCGCGCGATCGCTGCCGCCGTTGGCAGGCAGTCCGGCACAACACTGCGAAGCACCTCGGCACCAATGGCTGTGCGCAGGACCTCGCCATGGGTCGCCCAACCGGTCCCGGCACCGGTCCAACCTCCACCCTCGGGGCCGGACACCCGCGCGGGGTCAATCACCTCCTCCTGGCCGACGACGTGCATGCAAGCCTGCGCCGATAAGACATAAGCCGCCCAGTAGACCTCGTTCATACGCGCATCGATCGCAGCCAGTACACGATTTGCCCCGGTATCGGCATACGCGGTCTGAGCGATGGCAGCGAGGGTGGAGATCGGCACGACAGGAAGATCCCAGGCAAACGCGATGCCCTGCACCACGCCAGCTGCAATGCGCACACCCATGAATGAGCCGGGGCCCCTCCCAAAAGCCAGCGCATCCAGCCCTGACACACTGAGGCCGGCATCTGCCAACAATTCGTCGATCATCGGCAGGATCAAATGACTGTGTGCTCTCGGCGTCACGCGCAACTGCTGGCTGATTTCACCATCGAGGTAGAGCGCTGCCGAGCATGCCTCAGTCGCTGTATCAAGCGCGAGTAGTTTCATACGAACGCCTGCTCAAGTCGGTTGCTATAGAATTTTTCGACTGCTTCGAGCCTCCTGGTGACTGGCATCGCCGGCAGGCTGTGCAGAAAAAGCCTGCCATAACGCTTGGTCACGATTCTCGGATCGCCAATCATAACGACACCACGATCCTCGACGTCACGTATCAGCCGGCCAACACCCTGCTTTAGCGCAATCACCGCCCGCGGCAGTTGATAATCGATGAACGGCTGACCACCATTTCGGCGTATCGCATCGATGCGCGCCTGCATGACCGGATCGCCCGGTGAAGCGAACGGTAGTTTGTCGATGACCACACAGCACAATGCCTCGCCCCGAACGTCGACGCCCTCCCAGAAGCTGGCTGTGCCCAGCAGCACCGCGTTCCCGGCCTGGCGAAAACGTTCCAGCAACTGGTGTTTAGGGTATTCCCCCTGCATCAGTATCGGGAATTCGAGCGTGTCTTTCAGTGATGCGGCAGCGGCGTGCATGGCCTTGTAACTGGTAAATAGCAAAAACGCGCGACCTTGGCTCGCAGCGAGTACCGGCCTGACTTTGTCTATCAGACAGTCGTTGAACGCCGGATCTGAAGGCTCCGGCATGTTTTCTGGAAGATAGAGCAGCCCCTGCTTCTGGTAATCGAACGGACTTTCCCAGGTACCGCACTGGTAATCGTGGATTCCAAGACCGCTGGTAAAGTGGCTGAAATCCTGATTTACCTGCAAGGTCGCCGAAGTGAACAACCACGCGGCAGCAAAACTATCGGCATGTTGACGGAACATTGTCGACACATCGATCGGTGTCGCATTCAACATAAAGCTGCGCGCCCAGGTTTCGAACCACAAGACCGATGATGTCTCGGATTCACGATCGGTTTCGGCATCCTCGCCCGCAAACATGTTCAGAGTCGTCAATAGCGAGCGGCAACGTTGATAGCACTGGTCCAGGCCACGGCTTCTTTCAGCGGCGACAAGCAATACATCGGACAGTTCCTGCAAGGCCTGCAATAGCCCAGCAAGCACCCTGACCACAGCCGGCTTACGCCTGACCTGGGTCCAGGACTGCTTCTGCCCCGCCGACCCTAGCGCCAATCTGAAGTCGGCCACCCGGCGTTCGAGCGTTTCTGCGTACTCCCGGACTTCTGCCATATCGGGTGCGTCATTGATCTGCTCGGCAATGCAGTCCTTCGCCAATGCAATCAATTGACGGCTGCTGACGGAACACCCAAAAAACCTTGACGCGACGTCGTGCAGCTGATGCGCCTCATCGACGATAAAAATTTCGGCACCCGGCAAAAGATCCGCAAAGCCGTCCTGTTTCAAGGTCATATCCGCCAGCAACAGGTGATGATTGATCACCAGCAGATCCGCTTCCTGCGCCTGTTTTCTTGCCTTGACGAGAAAACAGTCTTGCCAATGTTCACAGTCGCCGCCAAGACAGTTGTCCGCGGTCGACGTAACCACGGGCCAGACTGTCGAATCTTCAGCGACCACGTCGAGTTCCGAGACGTCACCGGTCGACGTCAGACTGGCCCATTCCCTGATGTGATGCAGTTCATGCTGCATCGCATCGCTGACGAATTCGAGATGCGGAGCGATTTCGAGTCGATGCGCACACAGATAATTGGCACGGCCCTTCAGCACCGCAGTCTTGATCGACGCCTTCAACGCCCTCAAAACCACCGGCAAATCCAACTGAAACAGCTGGTCTTGCAAATGTTTGGTGCCGGTCGAGATGATGACTTTCTTGCCCGAAATGATCGCCGGAATCAGATACGCAAAGGTCTTGCCGATACCGGTACCTGCTTCTGCGGCCAGCACGCTGTTGCTGGTGAATGCCTCATGGATTGCGTCGCTCAAGGCCTGTTGATTGGCGCGCACCTGATAACCAGCGATCATCGCCTGCAGCGGGCCGTTCTCACCCAGAAACTCGGAGGGCAGTCGCATGACAGGCCTGTCCTAACCCTCGTTTCTCGCCTGGATCACGGGAGCAGACGCAGTATTCGCGGCCGCGAGCACGGCTCTGGGGCGAGACGCGCAGCCATAGCTGGGGTTGGAGCCGGTTCTGGTGCGCACGGCGCACCCTGCGTTGTTGCGCAAACCAGGACCAGCCTGAACCACAGCAGGCATCCCTGAACAATACGCTGTAAATTTGCTCATCTCAGCTTCACTCCAAAGGGTCGATGTCTTATCAGCATTCTCCGCCGCCTGGGGAGGAATGCAGGTTAAAGGCTCCGCAGGGTGTTTATCGTTTCGCTGGCGTTCCGAGCCCCCTCGACATCGCCCAGCATCTGACTTGCCTTCCGAATATACTGCCAGTTCAACAACTTCAGCTCGACCGAATCGCCGGCATGACTGTTGCTGCGCCTGGCCATCTGGATCGCGCGCCCCGGGTCCGCTTCGGCCAAAGCGATATGTGCCAGACGGCTCCAGGCAGGCGCATAATCCGGCGAAATGCGCAACGCGCGCTCGAGCTTTTCCGCGGCCATGTCCAGCTTACGGCTCGCAATCTGTGCATCAGCCTGTCGGACGAGATCATCGACCGCAGGCAATGATTCGATGTCGCTCTGCTGCCAGATCTCGCTGGCCATGGCCAGCGTGGTCGCCTGCTCAGATACGACTTCGGATTTCTGATAACCCGCAGGGGCGCAGGCAAGCTGCGCGAGCAGGCTGGCCGTACCGGCCGCGGACAAAAATCGTCGTAACGTCATTTGAACAGCTTTTTGAACCAGTTCAGTGGAGCCTTGGCTTTGCAGTCAGAGGAAGCTGTCGGCTCAGAGCCTCTGATGAACGGTAATTTTACCGCATTTTCACAGCCCTTATCGCTGAGCAAGCCAGTTTCCTGGTCGACCCAAACCATGCGAATATCATCCGGCATATCAAGCTTAATCGAACTGACCGCGATATCCTGAAAAACGCGCTTCCAGACGCGCATGGCGCCACTTGCTCCAGTCAGGCCTGTCGGCCGCTGATCGTCATGCCCCAACCAGACCACAGCAACCTTGTCAGCCGAGAAGCCCGCAAACCAGCTGTCAAACAAGTCATCCGATGTCCCTGTCTTGCCCGCAACATCGATATTGAGCTCGCCTGCAAGAGCCGCAGCGGTGCCTGATTGGGTGATTTTATGCAGCACGAAGTTGATAAGCGCCATGGCTGCAGGATCCGTCTCGCGTTTGACATCGAGCTGATAACGCTTCAGGGGCACGCCCTCCTTGTTGAGTACCGCTCGTACACTGCGTAGCGGGCTGTGAAAGCCGTTCGCGGCAAATGTTTGATAGATTGATGCGATTTCAAACGGCGACATGTCGACAGCGCCCAGCGTGACAGACGGGTATGGCGGCAGAACGGTGGTGTTACCCAGCTGACGCAAAGTATCGGTGATAGCCGACAGACCCAGCTCCAAGCCAAGTCTCGCAACCGGGATGTTGTACGATTTCAACAAAGCCTCGTACATGATCACGTCACCATGATACGTCTTGTCATAGTTTTTCGGCTCCCAGATTTGTCCGTCCTGCCCCTCAACGCGCAGGCGGGTGTCAGACAACAAAGAAGCCAGTGAATACTTATTGTGCTGTCTAACCGCAGCCAGATAGACTACCGGCTTCATTAAGGAACCGATGTGCCGGCGCGCGTCCAGCGCCCGGTTGAAACCGGGAAACGACGGATTTTTGTCACCAACGATCGCCAGCACCTCACCGCTGTCGACCGATGCGACGACAGCAGCCGCCTGCAGGTCAGAGGCTTGCGGCTCGAGCACCGCGACGGTTGAACGCACGGCCCTTTCGGTCACATGCTGGACATAGGGGTCGAGCGTGGTAAATACCTGCAACCCCTCTGATTTCAGATCCTCAGCATCATAATCACGCGTCAGCTGACGTTGCACCAGGTTCACAAACGCAGGATAGAAAGCGCGCTTACCCCGATTCGTGACCACGAGTTTCTTCGCTTTGAGGTCAGCCGCCTGCCTCTCCGTGATCAGCCCCTGGGCTAACGATATATTCAGGACGGTATTGCGCCTTTCTGTCGCGCGTTGCGGGTTTCTGACCGGGTTGTAATAGGAGGCACCCTTGATCATGCCGATCAATACTGCCATTTGGTCAAGTTCGAGTTCAGAAAGGGGCTTGCCAAAATAGAAATCGCTGGCGAGACCGAAACCGTGAATAGCCCGTTCCGAATCCTGTCCCAGATAGACTTCATTGATGTAGGTCTCGAGAATCTGTTGCTTGTCATAGTGCAACTCGAGCAACAACGCCATGATCGCTTCATTCATCTTGCGCCAGAGATTCCGCTCAGGCGTCAAAAACATATTCTTGACCAACTGCTGCGTAATCGTGCTACCACCTTGTACGGTTCGACCTGCCTCGATGTTCGCCAGCAAAGCGCGTGCTATCGACCTGAAATCAACGCCGCTATGTTCAAAAAAGCGCCGGTCCTCGACCATCAATAGGACCTGTTTGAACAGGTCGGGCACTTCATCGAGTTTCAACAATACTCTATCCTGGCCGTGTGCCGGAAATATACCGGTGATATAAACGGGGTCGAGCCGAACCAACGGTATAGCTTGCCTGGATTTTAAACCGTGCTGAGCCGAAATCCTGTTGCCGCGGATATTGATGCGCACGTCCTGGCTGAATTCTTCACCGTCCCAGAATCTGAACGCTCGTGTTTGGATCTCGATGACGTTACCTTTATGGTAGTAACGTCCAGGTCGGCTTGGCGATTGATTGACGCGCTGATAATCCAGCCTGTTCAATTCGAAAAGCAGTGCCTCTGTTGTCAGCGGCCTGCCCTCGTACAATTCCAACGGCCTTGCGTAGACCCGGGCTGGAATCGCCCAAATTCTTCCACTGAAGCGATTCACGACGCGGTAATCGAGCCAGACAACGTACAACGCAAGCACAATGACCGATATCCCCGTAAACAAGACAATTGTCCGCCTGAGGGCCTGGCTCTTATTACGATTGCGCGGGCTTTGCTTGGGCTTTTTACGTCGCGGAGTTTTTTTGTGCGAAACCTTCTTCTTGGTTTTTTTTCTGGTCACTTCGATGCTGCTAAGGCCTTGAACTGGCGTGATTATAAACGAAACTCGGTTAAGGGCTGTATCATCAGGCTGAAGGCTTAATGATCAGCACAGGCTGTCAGCCAACGTGGATGTTCCACGACGGATCTGGTTCTAACCCGCATTTCTCACCAGGCGGCGCAGACTACTGATAAGGCATTGGCTCTTTTGAGAAAACCCACCTGACCGAAAATACAGCGTGTTTTTCAAGCATGCCTATCACGGTTCAGGCTGGTCTTCGTGTCCGTAAGCTTGCTCTTCACTCAAACCGTAGCTATGGCTACGCTTTTCGCTCCAGAGCGGCGCTTACGAACACGAATCCTGCGCCTGCTCCCGTGATCCTGGTGAGAAATGCGGGCTAAGGGCATGCTGGCCAACAAATCTTCTTGCGATCTTTTTTGTGCAAGCCCCATAGGGTGAGTCTCACGAATGAAACCAACAGCTGGACATCGTGTTTTTGACCTGTCCTACCTCAACTGCGTGGGTCACGTTGAAGCTGGAACCTTGAACACAGAACGATTATCGAGCAGGACAGGTCATGAGAGGGTTCAGCCCAGGAGCGGTTCGAGTCGAAATGGCATCGGCGATGGAGGCGGTGAGGCAGGCCCAGGCAGAGCGCCAGTACCCGGTCTACATTGGGCTGGATACGCAAAAGGTCGTAGGGTGCGCCGTGCGCACCGGAAGCGACCACCCAGCCTAGGATGCGCGGTGCGCACGGCGCATCCTACGGGTACTTCGCTCAAATATTAGCCAGGCCAGGCTCGTATCGATACCTGATTCAAAGCCTTGCCTATCGATCACGGCGGATCGTTCCAGAGGTGGCCGTTGACGTATCTGTTTGCGCGACTTTTGGTTCAATCGGACCAGGGCGCAGACGTTAACTCACTTCAGGCCAAAGTTCTCGGCGACCCGGCAGGTGCCAGCCACGTTGATTCGTGGTTCGACGTGGTCTATCTGCAAACGCTCCATCTGAATATCCATCGCACTGTGCGCACGTGCATCGGATATCTCGGTGATAAAAACGACAACGAGCAATAACACACCGTGCAGCACTGCGACCTTCCAACTTCTTGTCGGAAGCAGACCTGTCGTGTCGAAGATCGACTGCTGGTGGACATCGGATACTCTAGATCTCTTCATTGTATGCATACCTGCAGGCTACCGTCATATGAACAATCCACGCGACGTTTCCTGCCTTTGTTAAATTGCAGATCCCCAGTTACGACAGCCCCTGTTCCGTGCGGACAAGGACCACTGTCGCCGCGAAACACTAACATCGGTATAGAGGGTTTTATTGCTTACAAACTTACAGCTTTCGCCCAACTGGACCATTTACAACGTATCGGCAGTGAAAGTTTTTGCTTAAGCCAAAACCTCACAAAGCGGAAAAGAATAGAAGAATCCCATGATCTCTACGCAGTGCAAAAACAACCCATGGCCAAGCCAACTAGCTACTTTCTGTCTAAAAGCCGCCCCGACGAATTTACGGTTAAACTTTTTTCTTCGAGATGCATGCTCAGCACCATTACACGGATATTTCTTTCAAACGTCAACCGCTATAGGGTAATAAAATTGTAACAGAATTGTAACAGGGCTCATTATCCAGGTGCGGCATGCGCACCCCGGCAGTCACTCACCTCAGTTAAATTGCATTCACTTCAATCACCTAGCCCCCATTTCTAACCAGGCGGCGCCGACTAACGCTTTTTGCGCTTGCGCTCCCGTTGTTTGATATGCTGGAGCATTCTTGCACGCTTGAACTGCTGACGTTTGCTGAGTTTGTTCTTGCGGTTTGCGTAAGGATTCACGCCGCCTTTCAATTCGATCACGATCGGCGTGCCGACGGCGTGGATCGCATCGCTAAAAAAATTGGTCAGGTACTTTTGGTAGCTGGCGGGCACTTTATCGGTCTGGTTTCCGTGAATGATGATCCGAGGCGGGTTGACGCCGCCTTGGTGCGCATAGCGCAATTTTACCCGCCGACCGCGTACCAGAGGCGGCTGATGCGCCGTCACTGCCTGCTCGAGCATGCGCGTCAGCTCCGAAGTAGGCAGGTCGCTAGTCGCACATGCATAGGCTCGATCGATCGCCGCATAGAGCTTGCCAACATTGGATCCGTGCAACGCTGATACGTAGAAGATCTCCGCAAAACGAACGAATGACAGCTGCGCATCGACTTCAGCCCTGATCCTGTCTTTTTGATAGTTGTCCAAGCCATCCCATTTATTGACGACCACCACCAGCGCTCGACCGGCCTCCAAAGTGAAGCTAAGCAGATGCAGGTCCTGATCAGCAATCTCTTTTTGTGCATCCATCATCATCACGACGACATTGGCTTCTTCGATTGCCTGCATGGTTTTGATCACGCTATACTTTTCGACCGCATCATGCACCGACTTACGACGACGTACACCAGCGGTATCAATCAAGGTATAACGCTGATGATCACGCTCGAACGGTATGTAAATACTGTCGCGCGTCGTGCCAGGCATATCGAACACAACGACGCGTTCCTCGCCGAGGATACGGTTGACCATCGTGGATTTACCGACATTGGGTCTGCCAACAAACGCAACCTTGATCCCATGGGCACTATCGATAACAGGCGCAATCTGGTCGAACGGCGCCAACACTCTTTCCAACAGCGATCTGATACCACGATTATGCGCAGCCGCAATTGCGATCGGCTCACCCAAACCCAAGGTATAGAATTCGCTGGCGATCAATGTGGCATCGACACCATCGGTCTTGTTCAATATGAGATGGATGGTTTTGCCGCTCCGCCGGATTCGTGCTGCGATGTTTTCATCCGCAGCGGTTAGCCCATCGCGCGCGTCCACCAGGAAAAGCACCACACTGGACTCTTCGATCGCATACATGGTTTGTGTGGCCATGTGCTGATCGAGTTGAGCGCTTTCTCCGCTAAGTCCGCCGGTGTCAACGACTATAAATGTTTTGTTGCCAAAACTGGCGTGACCGTATTTTCTGTCGCGTGTCAGTCCCGGCAGGTCCGCAACCAGTGCATCGCGGCTTTGGGTTAGAACATTGAACAGCGTCGATTTACCGACATTCGGACGGCCGACCAGAGCGATAACAGGCTTCACAGCAACAACACCGCTCTATTCGAACAGTTCTTCGTCAGTGTAGGGCGCAGATTCCCTGATCGCAAAAGCCGCCAGATAGCCGTCTCGAGACAACACCAGCAAGCGGTCGTCGTCGACGACTGGCGGCACCAAAATACCATCGCTATCGACTTGCGTACGCGCCACGAACCGGCCGTCGAAACGTGACATCACATGAACGTATCCAAGCGCATCGCCAACCACCAGGAAGTCCTTGTAGATGACCGGACGGGTCACACCTCGTGCCTGCAGCTTGTCCTGCTTCCACAATGTCGCCCCATTGTTGCGATCGAGTGCCCAGACATGACTGCGATCATCGGTGCTAAAGACCGCCTCGGTACCCACGCTGACGCCGGTATTGCTCGAAAACGGTCTTGCCCACAGGAATTGCCCCCGAGTTACGTCAATCGCGCCGATACGGCCCTGATAACTCACGGCATAGAGTATTCGACCATAAAGTTCAGATTGACCATCGATATCGACCAAGCGCTGAATCTCTGAGCGTCCCTGGGGCACTGTCAGCGCGACATCCCAGGCCACCTCGCCATCAATCGGTGAAACCGCGATCAAGCGGCCGCTTTCCAGACCGGTGTAAACATACGCGCGGGACAAAGTCGGCGGGCTACTGCCACGAAGCGTCAACGCAGGTATGGTTCTGCTGAAATTCCAGTTGATTCTCCCACTGTTGATATCAATACCCAGAATCTGCCCATCAGCGGTACGCACCAGAACAACTTTGCGGCTGTAAACGACGGGCCGCGCGAGAATTTCACTTGGGACCGCGGTGCGCCAAAGAATGTCGTTGGCATTGGCATCGACAGCGATAAGCTCACCATTTTGGCTTCCAACCAACCAGATGTCTTCAGTGCCGCCGACACCACCACTGAGGGCAACATCCAGTTCGATTTCGGCCAGCTCCTCGCCAGTTTCAAGGTCATATACGTTCAGCGTGCCGTTACGACCGGCCGTGACGATCCGCTCCTCGAGCAGCAAGGGCTCAATGTAAAGATACTGCTGTGCAATGCTGTCACTCGTCGAGGCGGACCATTCCAGGTGCAGATAATGCGTCCTGTCAAATTCGGTCAATTCAGCGGGCGGCTCGACATTGTCTTCATCACCACAAGCCGCGACAAGGAGCATGCTGATAAGCAAAATTAGCGTGTTGCGAAACATCATGCAGTTGGTCTCGCCACTCAGGAATTGTCAATGCCGGCATTGCCCAAGTCTTGACGCTTTAATTTCAACCAGCGACTAGCCTTGCCCGCAGCCGCGTTGATCGCCTTATCATAGGCCACACGGGCCTCAGCGATCTGACCCTTGGCGACATAGAGATCACCTTTCAGTTCCTCGTAGCCTACCTCAAAACTCGGCGGATGCGCGGTCATCAACAGGGTTTCAGCTTCATCGAATTGTTCTTGCTCGATCAGCAATTTGGCGAGTCTGAGATTCGCGACATGTTGTACGTCGATCTCGTTTGAATTATCGCTGGCCCATCTCAAATGCTCGATTGCGGCGTCTACATCGCCGCTGTCGTATGCGTACTTGGCCTGAGTCAACGATACCAGCGCCGCATAAGGGGTATCGTCATAATCACTTCTGAGTTCATCGGCTCTGTCGCTATGTGTCTGATCGAGCTTGCCATTCGTCGCCTGCGCCTGCACGGCTTCAAACAGGTCGCTGGCTTCAGCGGCATGTTCAGTCTGATAGGCCAAATACTCGCGCCAACCGAGCAGGGCCGCCACACCAATACCCAGGCCGAGCAACAATGATGCGCCGTTTTCTTTCCACCATTTCTTGATCGCCTCGATTTCTTGGTCTTCGGATTCAAATTCTGCCATCGTTTACACCTGATTGTTTCGAATGAATTCATTCAACTCGGTCTGGTTTATAGTTTGCTGCTCGCGCTGCTCGCGCAAAAACTTGACCGTGACCTTGCCTTCAGCGATTTCGTTTTCACCCAGAATCAACGCGAGCGACGCGCCTGACTTGTCCGCCCTCTTCATCTGACTCTTGAGAGACCCACCGCCGCAATTTGACAGGATACTCAGTCCCGGGTTCTGATCTCGGAGCTTCTCCGCGAGCGTCAGGCCGGCGCGGGAACTCGATTCCCCCTGAAGCAACAAGTACACGTCGGGATCTTCGCGAACAATTTCGATGCGTTCGGCCTGCCGTAGTGCCAACAAGCGCTCGATACCCATTGCAAAGCCCGTTGCCGGCGTCGCACGACCACCGAGCTGTTCGACCAGGCCATCATAGCGTCCACCGGCGCAAACCGTGCCCTGCGCACCGAGCTTATCGGTAACCCATTCGAACACGGTCTTGCAGTAATAATCCAGCCCACGCACCAGCCGCGGATTCACATCATACTGAATACCGGCAGCATCCAGATAGAGCTTAAGTTGCTCAAAATGATCTGCAGACTCGTTATCCAGGTGATCTATCAACGATGGTGCACGTTCGATCACGGGTTTCATCGCCGTGTTCTTGCTGTCGAGAATCCTCAACGGATTGCTTTCCAGCCTGCGCAGGCTATCCTGATCCAGCTGGTCGCGGTGGTCATTCAGATAGTCCACCAGCACTGCCCGATATCGCGCACGCGCCTGACTGCTGCCCAGCGAATTCAACTCGAGCCTGACTCGATCGAGCTGCAACAGCTTCCACAGGCGTGCGGTCATGATGATCTGTTCGGCGTCAATATCCGGGTCAGCGACCCCGAAACTTTCGACCCCAAACTGATGAAACTGTCGATAGCGCCCCTTTTGTGGGCGTTCATGGCGGAACATCGGCCCCATATACCAGAGGCGCTGGACCTGATTGTGCAGAAAACCGTGTTGAACACCCGAGCGGACACAACCGGCGGTGCCTTCTGGCCGAAGTGTCAGCCTATCGCCATTACGGTCTTCGAAAGTATACATCTCTTTTTCAACGATGTCCGTCACCTCACCGATCGAACGGCTGAAGAGCTCGGTCGGCTCAACAGTCGGCAAGCGTATCTCACGATAGCCATACATCGCCACCAGACCCCTGACGATGCGCTCGAAGTCCTGCCAAACGTACGATTCATCAGGCAATACGTCGTGCATTCCACGGATGGACTGGATGGTTTTTGGCATAGCTGGAATCGGGTCTTTCGTTAATTGAACTGGAGTCGACCACCCTCGACCGACACCTTGAACTGCGCAATGTTATTGGCGCGTATGTATTTTGTCATATCGATATCGATTTCATTCAGACGCAGGCTGACTGCGGGCGCGTTGCCCAAAAAGACGTCAAACGGCGCTTGTCCGGTCAAGCTGAGGTCCTGACCAGGTTCGATCATGCCGTAAAACAAGCTAATATCATTTGCATCGATGATTTCTGCCCAACATTGCTGGTCGGCGCTAACAGCCAGAACGTCACCACCAGTGATCGGCGTCACTGCAGGTACGGTCAAGATTTGCTGGTCAACCGCATCCGTCGCCTCTGTGGTGACCCCGGCCGCAATGTCCTCGTCAAATTCAGGCTGAATGTCGGGCTGCAGATCCAATTCAACAGCGTCCGGCGTGCTTATCGCAACATCTGAAACTCCGGTCGTGTTGGTCTTGATTTCATCGACCTCGCGTTGCTCAGCGCCCAAGGCAGAGGGTTCGTATGGCAACTGCGCGATCAGCGTATCATCCGCCCCCACAGCTTGCGATTGCAGCGGTACCGTCTCGGCCTGTATCGGTTCTGCGCTTTCATCTTGTGCCGATACCAAGCTGCCTTGTTCGATGCGCGCCGATCTCTCTTGGTAGTAGCTGTAGGCAGCGTACAACGACACGGCAACCGCGAATACCAGGATTGATGCGGATACCATTTTGATCACCGGAGTCTGGCTATCCGCCTCCTCAGGCAATGCCGAGCGTCGCTCGAGCTGGGTTTCACGCTGATGCGGAACCTCCTGCTCGAACTCCTTGAGTATCTGCTCCTCCGGCAATCCCAGCAGCTTTGCATAGGCACGAACGTAGCCCTGCACAAAGGCTATCGGAGGCAGGCGATCAAGATCGGAGTCTTCGATGGCTTCAACGACGTCCGCCTTGAGATTCAGCGCCCGGGCAGCCTCGTCGATCGACATGCCGGCCTCCTCCCGCGCCAGCATCAGGTGCTGCCCAAACGCAGCCGGCTCGTGGATGTCCGGTTCGCTATTCTCGGATTCGCTCATTACGCGCCATTTCCTCGAGCATGCCGGCTTCGTCCGAATCAGGGTACTGCTTCAGCAACTGTTTCGCATAGTTGAGATAGTGCTCTTCCGCACCTAATGCTTTTTCCGCCTGAATCTGGAGCCACAAGCTTTCGGCACTGGGTCTTGCAACCGCATGATATCGCTGGATATACGCCCTGGCCATCAAGTATCTTTCTGTTTTTACGCCAAGATCAGCCATCGACAGCAATGCGCCAGCGTACTTGGGCTGATCGCGCAATGCCTTGCGCAACATCTTTTCGGCCTGTTCGTAGTCGCCCACGTCCAACAGACAGGTACCAGCATTGGCATAGGCAAGATAGGGCGTCTCGTAGAAGGGGCTCTCATAAGCCAGCTTGATCTCTTCCAGCGCATCCTCGTAGCGACCCATCTGACACAGGAGTCCACCGTAGTTGTTGTGTATATTTGGGTCGTTCGACTTGATGTCGAGCGCTTGCAGGTAATAGTCTTCGGCTTCATCGTACTCTTTTATGATTCTTTTCAGATAGGCCATCGTGGTGTAGGCATCGACATTCTCGTCATTCTGCTCGATGGCTTTTTCCAGTTTTTCCTGCGCCACACCGAGTTGTTCCCTTTCGATATAGCCCAGTGCCAGCTGCACATTCAGTGCGGATGCCTGCACTAAATCGGGCTCGCTCACTTGCTTGTCG
>Ga0272441_10005169_pt1 | contig 22952 bp, 17 predicted proteins | sample SSMProp6N_FD_193582 | JGI IMG/M metagenome (GOLD analysis project Ga0272441, IMG submission 193582) | Marine sediment archaeal communities from Little Sippewissett salt marsh, Falmouth, MA, United States - SSM-Prop-6N | ecosystem: Environmental > Aquatic > Marine > Wetlands > Sediment ...
CCGAGCCGTTGTCCTCGACCGTGAACGTGCGGGTCTGTGTGCCGACCGGCTTGCCGGCCGTCGTGAAGCTGATCGTATGCGTCTGCTTGTCGGCGCTGCCCGCGGAACTGGCGGTGCTCGGCGCGATGCTGAACCAGCTGCTCGACTCTACGAGCTTGTACAGCAGCGTGCCGGTCCCGCTGTTCCAGACCTGGATCGTCTGGTCCTCGGCGTCCTCGCCCAGATTACAGCTCACGGCGATCGTGGTCGTGCTGACCGCGATTGCGGGTTCGGCCGGCGGATCGTCGGTGGTCGCGTTTGCTTCGTTCGAGTAGCCGGAGTTTCCTGCCGAATTATAGGCGCGTATCCGATAGTAGTACTTGGTGCTCGGGCTCAGCCCGCCGTTCGTATAGGTCTTGATGCCCGCGCCGACGGTCGCAATCTGGGACCAGCCGCTGGAGCCTGTCGCGCTGCGTTCGATTTTGAAGCCGCTCTCGTTGTTGCTGTTATCGGTCCAGCTAAGCGTGATTTGTGTCGTTGTCTGCGCGCTTGCCGCGAGGCTGCTCGGCGCCGCGGGCACCGTCGGCCCGCTCACGGTGAAGCCGGCTCCGGCCAGCGCGCTCCAGGTCGCGCCGTTCTTGACGCGCGCCTTGACCGTGCAGGTGCTGTTCAACGTGATGACCTTGCTGGACGAGCCGCTTGAGCTTGTACCGGACCGTACGCCGCCGCCGTCGACGCGCGGGTCGCTGCCGTCCGTGCGATAGAAGATCGTGCCGTTGCTGTTGTTCCGCGTGATCGTGAGTTGGTAGCCGGCCGAGACCGAGCCGCCGTGCTTGCTGTACTGCGGAGGATCCAGGCTGGGGTAGAGCCGCTTCCACTGGTTGTTGCGGAGCGCGTCGATGAAACGCGCGACATTGCCGGTCATGTCCGCGCGGACCTCGTCGCGGCCGGCACGCCAGTCTTGCTGTGTGTAGGTCCGCGTGTCCGTGCGGCCGCGGTGCGTCTTGAGATTGTCGCCCCAACGCGCGGACTCCGGCACCATGGCGGGCTCGAGATACGCGGCCAGCGCGTCCCAGCGCGACCGGGTGTTCGCATCGGTCAGCGGCCCGCCGTTGAAGCAGTGCTTGTACACGCGATCCGCGAACAGCATCAGGAAGTCCTGGTTGTCGTCGATCGCGCGCCAGAGCTTGGCCATCTTGCCGTTGCCGCGCCACTTGTCCAGGTTGGGGTCGAAGAACCAGCCTGCCACCCAGGCACCGTTCTTGCCGCCGTTCTGGTCCGCGTTGTTCCACGCCAGGTCCGAGTCCCAGATCATGTACTGAAGCGGGCCCGGCGGGTTGTTGCGGTTGAACCCGTACCAGTTGTTCTCCGGATAGTCCCGGGCGCCGCCGAGCCATTGCACGATGATGTAGTCGGCGAAATGCTGCACGTCCACGTACTGCTTGACCGTGTTGTATTTCGACGCGTTCGCGAACCCGCCGCTCGGCACGAGCGTGTTGTGCAGGTAGTCGAAGCGGTCGTCGTTGCCGCTCACGTCTCCGCCCATGTTGGCCGCGAACCAATCGGACTTGCTGCCGCCCTGGTAGTCGGCCGCATGCCGCGCATCCGGCCGTTCGCAGGCCTCGTAGACGCCCCAGTACAGCCCGTTCAGATAGACGTGCACGTGCATGTTCCGGCCGCCCCGGCCGCTGACCGCGAGCAACGAATGCCGCTGCCAGCCGTCCAGCAACATCGTGGTCCGCGCCAGGTCGTCCGGCGTGCGCCATTGCGCGGTCCAGGACTCGTTGTTGCCGTGGCGGAAGAAGATCTTGCCGAAGCTGCTCACCGCGGTGGACCCGTTGAGCGGGCCGTGCTGGTAGAGCGGGTATTCCAGCTTGGTCGTGCTGCCGTAGTTGCTCTTGAACAGGAGCCGGAAGGAGCGCTTGGTCTGGCCGTTGCCCGAATGGCCTTTGTAGCCGCAGTTGATCTGGAACCCGGCCGCGCCGGGATAGATCAGCTCGGCGGAGCATTCCTCCTCGCGCGTGTTCCCGCCCGGTGTCCCGCCGAAACGGTAGACGCCCACCGTGCCGCCGTCGGTTCCGAACAAGTTGACCCTCGGCATCACAACGGAAATGGTCGGAATCGATTTCAGATCGTTCGCGATCGTGCCTTTATAGAGCGAGTGGTTGACGATCGCCGAATCCATGTTGTAGTCGGCGGTGAAATACGAGCCGTCCTGCGAGTACCATTTTGTCGGGTAGCCCGACGGACGGGTTTGGGTCAGACGGTCGGCCACGAAGATGTACGTTTGCGTGAAGGACGTCGACGTCGTCATCCCGCCCTTCGCCGCGCAGGCGCGCAGACATGTCGTCTTGCTGATCGAGACCGTGCCCCCGTTTGCCAGCACTGTGCCGTGCGAGCTCGTCGGGTTCGATGCGTCTGTCGTGTACCGGATCGTGGCGCCCGAGGTGGCGGATGTGATCCGGACACTGATCGTCGAGCTGTAGAAGTCGTGCGCCTTGTCGAAGCTCGGCTTCGCGACCGTCGCTGCGCGCGCAACGCCTGCACCGAGAAAGGCCGAAACACACAAGAAACAGGTGATTCTACGTGGGTCTATCATCGCCATGCTCCCTTCTTGAACGTAACCTGAAGGCTCGGACTCAACGTGGCTTGAACCTGTCGTTCATTGACTATTTGCGCGTAGACCCGGATCCTGACAGGTTTTTGGAGGTTTTTTCGGCAAGCAGCTGCGCGCGAAAAGCGGTGCCAAACCAACAAGCGGATCGGCAGGAGCCTTGCCCTGCATTGTACACAGAACAGCGTGGCCTCCTTGCGCGAGGCGCGTTGCTTGGAATGGATATTCACGGAATTGAGAGCAGGGCGAGGGCGGGGGGCGGGCTAGCGTACGGCCGGGTTGCTTTTCGAGAGTGTTTCCTTGCGGTGTGCCTCGCGTGGGCCGGCCCGGTAGTTGCGCCGGATCTCCTCGTGGGAGAGCGCACGGCTGTAGACAGCAAGCAGGTAACAGTTCCCAACCCATGGCCGCGGGTACTGCGGTTCGCCGGCGAGGCTCAGATACGCCTGCGTCGGCCAGTCCCCGAAGTGGCCGGCTCGGGTGCGCACGCCGATCTTGCGGCTTGTTTCGAAATTGAAATCGCCTTGGGCCCAGAGCCGGTCCTCGCCATTGACGGTGAACCGCAGTTCGCCGTTCGCGGCCCTGGCGAACACGAGGTGCGTCAGCTCGGTGGTGACCGAATTGGGCTCCGTCAGGATGTGGTCGGCTTCGTTGTGCGAGGGCTCGGCCGTGGTCAGCCGCGCGCAGTACCACGGGCCGGCGATGGTTGGCTGGTGCACGCGCAGGTTGTAGGTGCCGAGCATGGCGAGCCCCTGTCCCGCGGTCGAGAGCGCGCAGATCCGGGCCGGCCCCATCTGGGTTGTCTCCCAGGTCTGGATCCATGCCTCGAGCGTTAGCTCGTTACTTGCCCGGCATGCGCGCACGATCTTCTCGGCCGGCTTGTACGAGAAGATTCGACTCGGTTCCCGCACGCGGAGCCCGCCGCCGGACAGCCACGCGACACCGCCGGGCTCCAGAATCCGCAGGTGCAGCGGCTCGCCGACTCCCGACACGTCATGCACGAGGTCTCCGTGTGTTTCGCGGAAGGTGTAGAGTGCGACCAGCCCGTCTGTAACACGTTGCGTGCGTGCCGCGCGCTGGAGCCGGCGCGCATCGACCCGCATGGATTCGCCGGCCACCATGCCTGCGCGTTCGCCGGTGCCCAGGCCCGCGACTTCGACGCGGCCCTGGTGCAGGTCGATCTGCGTTTCGGCCGCCGTCACTTCGATGGTCAGCCGCGTGCCGCGCACGAGCACTTCGGCATGCGGCGTGGTGAACGCCATGGGTGCGTCGGCCGTCTGCGCCGCAACGACCGCGTGGACGGTGCCCTGCGCGACGTGCACGCGCTTGCCGCCGTCCGCAGCGCCGAGCCGCAGCTCCGTATTGGCATGCAAGGCCAACGTGCTGGGCTCGCCCTCGTAGGCAAGCGCCAGGTTGCCGCCGGAGCCGGTTCGCAATGTGTCGTGCATGGAAAGGCCGAGCCCGACCTGCGCCGGCAGATCCGCGCCCGCGCGGTGAACCAACGCCTCGCGCGCGGCCGACACGACCGCGTAGTCCGGCGCGAGTCCCAGGGTGCCGAGCCGGCCGACGAACAGGTAGCCGCCGAACAGGATCAAGACGCCGGCCGCCAGCGAGAGTCCGGTTCTGATGGGCGGCGCCCATACGCGCCGGCGCCGCGCGGTCGGAAGCATGGACGGATGCGGCATGGCAGTGCGGCCCCGTTCCTCACGCTCGATGCGCGCCCTGATTCGTGTGACCAAGTCCGCGCCGGGCCGCACCTCACCGAGCTGAAACCGAAGCAGCGCATCCATGCTCATAGCCGTGCCGAGCTCGCGCTGTAGGGACGCGGATCGGCGCAGCTCGCCGAAGAACGGCGAGTCCTGGCCGCGCGCCAAAAGGTCGGCAAGGCGTTCGGGATGTCCTTCAGCGTTCATCGCACGCTTGCCCCCCGCGCCACCTCGCCGTCAATACAGACTTTCAGCCCACGCCGCGCGCGGGACAGCCTTTGCCAGACAGCCTCCAGGCCCATGCCCAGCTGCTCGGCAATCTCCCTGGCTGCCGTGTGCTGCGCGTAGAACAGCTCAACCACCTTCCGCGCGACATCGTCCAGCTTGCCCAGGCACTCACTCAGCGCCGTCAGCCGGTCCTGCCACATGTTGCGCAGCGCGTCCGCGGGCTGTGCAAACGAGCTCTCGACGTGCTGCTCCAATTGGTCCAACTCCATGAAGGCCAGCCGCCGCGACTTGCGCCGCTGCGAGCGCGCCAGGTTCCGCGCAATCCCGCGCACCCACGCCCCGAAATTGCGGTCTTGCTCGAACGTGTCCAGCTTGCGGTACGCGACCACAAACGCTTCCTGCGTCAGGTCCTCCGCCTCATGCCGGTCCTCCACGAACGAGAGCAGGTAGCAGAACACCATCTCGTGGTAATCCCGAATCAGTATGTCGAATGCCTTGTCCATCGGTACGCCTCTCGTTCTCTATCTGCGCAAGTCTGGGGATCCTGACATATTTTCGCGCACTGCCCCACCCAGAACCGCCACGGCAGCGATGCCGCACATCAGGGCTGGGATGCGTGCGTGTTCCGCCACTGCGTAGGCGTGCCTCAGCGCCTCATCGGTAAAATCTAGATTTTCTATGACCTTCGCGGGATAGCCCGGCTCCGGACCGACGGCGCCGACAGTGCGCTCAGGGTCGTGACGGACCAGTGCAAGATCGTGCGGATTACCGCGGACGATTTCCGGAAGGCGGTCGAGAAGGGCTGCATTCGGCAGGCCGTACCAAGCGCCGAGTGACGGTGAACCGATACGGTACTCCTTCCTGACTTGATGGGGTACAACCTACGCCTCGTTGATGCACGCGTCGACCAGCGCGCTGAGTGAGCCGGTGGCCAGATTGACCGTGGTGTCGGCGCCGCCGTAGTAGACACGGATCTCGTCCCGCTCAGGGAAAGCCAGCGCGCCGCAGGCGAAGACGACGTTCGGGACCACGCCCATGATCTCGTGCGGCTCGCACGGCTCCAGAATGCTGCTGTGGGTCTTGCCGACGATCCTGGTCGGGTCCGCCAGATCGAGGAGTACCGCGCCGAGGCTGTAGCGGTGGCCGGCACAGGATTGTGCGACGCCGTGGATGATCGTGAGCCAGCCCCTGTCCGTCTTGATCGGGGGGACGGGCCCGATCTTGGTCCGGGCCCAGGGCGCGTAGCCGGGCTTGAGCAGCGGCCGATGGCATCCCCAGTGAATGAGGTCCGGCGAACGCGCGACCCAGATGTTGCCCATGTAATGATTGTTGTTCGGCGCCACGCGGTACGGCCGGTCGAGCCGGTAGAACGCGCCGTCGATCTTCTCGGGGAACAGACACGGTACCCGATTGTCCGGCAGCGAGATGACCTCGATGTATTCGTGCGTCTTGAAGTCGGACGTCTTGCCGAGGATGCCGAACGTACCCCACGGCCCGCAGCCGGGATGAACGACGTAGTAGACGTCCCCGATCTGCGTGACACGCGTATCGATGGGGCTGAAGTCGAAATCACAGTACGGCGATTCTTTCGGGCACTGCAGGAACGGCTCGGGCTCGATTTCGAATTGGACGCCGTCCTCGCTGCGCGCGACATGTGTGGTCATGCCGCCAATGCCGCGGTACCGCCCGGACCGATGGCCGATGGACACCAGCAGCAGCGGCTTCCCCTCGTAGATGGCCTGTCCGCAGTTGAACACCGCGTTGGCGTCCGGGAAATCTTTGGGGCTCAGGATTGGATTGGCTTCGTGGCGTTTCAGGATGAATTCATTGTAGTGCATGTCGTTTTCGTTTCCTTGTGTGTTAGATCTGGAGTCTGACGACAACGGCGTCGTTCGCGCCGAGTCGCACGGCAAGTCCATCGTCGCCCTTTTCCGCGGCACCGTGCAGCGCCTCGACGGCTTTGACCCGCTCGTCAAGTGTGAGGGTGGTCTCGACCTCGCATGACGCGTGGTTGATGGCCACGCACATCACGGCGTCCTCGCCCGGCATGGGATGTTCGGACAGGTGCAGTGCGGTCTGTTCCGGCTCCTTCCGAATGAGCCGCTTCGCGATGACGTGCCGCCCGATCTCGCGATAGATCGCGGCGAAGTCGTTGGCTTCGTCCTCGTACACGCCCGAGGTATGGGACAGCGCCGTTTCCATGGCCGTGCCGAGGAAGTAGACCCAGCCCTTGCCGACCCGTTTGCGGGCAAAGACAGGGTTCCCGTCGTCCTCGGTCGCCAGGACCTCGGCGTCGAGCACCTTGAACTGGTACTTGAGGGGAAGATTGCTGCCGGCGGTCGGGATTGTGAGTTTGCTGCCGTCCGTGAAATTCACCCCGACTTGTCCCGCACGCGGCCGACGCACCTGCACCTCGAGCCCGGTGATGTCCTTGAATCCGGAGATCACCGCGTTGGACATGCTGATGTAGAGTGTCGCACCTGCCTCGATGCGTGGCATCAACTGCTTCCAATGCCGCCGGTACAGGCTGGCGGTGCCCTCGCAGGACGGCAACAGGTAGAGCTCGGCATCCGGCCAGTCGTGGTCGGGCTTCACGAACCGGACGTCGAACCCGACGCTTTTGGCCAGGATATGGGCGGCATACGCCACACCCCAATGGTCCTGGCGCCCGGTCAGGAAACAGACGGCGTCGCTTGTTGACTCCGACGGGAACCGGCACGGCTCCGGCAGCGTGTCGAGCGTCTCGCGAAACGCCCGCATCGCCTTGAGCACGGGTTTCGGCTGCCGGTCCTGGGTCATGAATCCCAGCTCGCGCTCGGATGCCTGCCAATCGTAGGGCGCCTCGCTGCAATCGGCATCGAACCCCATCCACCAGATGCAGCCGAGATCGTTCCCCGCCCAGAGCGACCACATCACGCTCTTCATGTACTCGGCGCTGATCTCGTCGCTGCCGAACATCGGTCCCAGCACGCCGACCTCCTGCGCGAGGCACGGTTTCCCGGCGATATGCGCCGTGAGTTGCGACTCGGCGGCGGAGTGCAGAATCGTGCGGATGTCCAGGAGCCCGTCGCGATGGCAATGCGGCGTGTAGGCCGGGTACGGATGGATGGTCGTGACGTCGTTGTGTTCGCCCTGGTCCTCCATGTGCCACGCGCGTTGCTCGCTGCTGACCGCGAGCCCGTGCATGCCCGACACGATCGGACGCGTCGGGTCCATGGCCCGGATCGTCCGCGTGAGCAGGGCGGTCCAGGTACAGGCCTGGTCACGGTCGACCGTATCCATACAGTTCGTCTCGTTGCCCAGCCCCCACGCAATCACGGCCGGCGAATCCTTGGCCGTGTGCACCAGGTATTCGATCAACCGCACCTGCCAGCGGTTCACCAGCGCATCGGTGATCACGTTCCGGTTCATGAACGCGGCCGGGACGTAGTTGCGACCACTCATCCAGCCGGTGATCATCTCGACCATCAGGCTCATGCCGTGCTTCTCCGCCAGCGCGATCACTTTCCGGTAACGCTGCCCCACCACCGGATCGATACCCGCCTTGCCCTCGGGCGAGTTGTCGAGCGGCTTGCCGTTGACGTAGTACTCCTTGACGACTTGCCGCTGCCGCATCACAGCCTGCAGCGGCTGAAAATCGGGCCAGATGGGGAAGATACGGACCGCGTCCATGCCGTTGGCTTTCAACGCCGCGAAATCCTCGTCCACGGCGCGCTCGTCCCAGTCGTGCCACATGTTGCAGCCCGCATTGGATGCGAAGTAGTTGCAGCCGATCACGAAGTCCTTGCCGAGTTGTCTCATGGTCGAATTCCTCCTTCTGGGTTATCCGTTCGCCGGCCCGACCGATTCCCGCTCGATGAGCTGGTAATCGATTGAGATCACGCGGGCTGGCTTCTTTCCCGCCTGCGCCCGCTCGAGCACGTTCAACGCCGAAGCCGCCAGGCCGGCGAAGTCCTGTTTGATCGTTGTCTGGGGCGGAAAGGTGTAGCACGAGACACCCTGCCGCTCGAATCCCAGCAGCGACACGTCGCCCGGCACACGCCTGTCCAGCAGTTGCGCGGCGTATGCCATGGCCGGCCCCAGCTCCTCGCCCGTTCCCACGATCGCCGTCGCCCCCTGCCGCAGGATCTTTGCGACGGCTTCCACGATGCCGGCCGACTGAACGGCCGGGAACAGCAGATCGGCTTCGAGCCCTGCGGCCGTCATCGCCTCGACGTAGCCACGGTCGCGCGCCTGCTTGTTCAAGTTGTCGCCACCACGACGCAGCGCGGCGATGCGCTTGTGACCCGCCGCAACGAGATGCTCAACCGCCAGCTTCATTCCCTGTCGGTCGTTGGAGATCACGGCGGGTGTGCGGGGCACGCGCGTGTTGATCGTGACGGTGGGTATCCCATCCAACTCACCCAGTCGCGCCAGGGCTCGTTCGCCGTACACGCAGGCTACCACGCCGGAGACGCACTTCGCACGGAGCAGCGGGATATCGGCCGCACGGACGATCTCCATCTGAACACCACGCGTGTAGATCTCTCGGCTGAGCGCAGCGATCAGCATGCCGCTGTATCCGGCCAGCTCGATAGCCTCGAATCCTTCGACCACGACCGCGAGACAGCTCCGGCGCGCGGTGACTCTCGGCGCATACCCGTGCTTGCGCGCCAGCCTCAGCACGCGTTCTCGCGTCTCCGGTTTCACGCTTGGGTGCTGGTTGAAGACCCACGAGACCGTGGCCGTCGATACCCTGCACGCCTTCGCCAATTCCCGGATGGTTACCGCCATAGCCCCTCTCTTGGAATGTACTTGTTACATTCAGCGTGGAAAGTGTACACTTTCCCGTTAGGCCGGTCAAATAGTTCTGTGAGTGGGGAGAAGAACGACACATGGAAGAGATGGTATTTTCGAGTTCACAGATAGCCCCCCGATGAGGTCCTGGCGGGAAACAGCTATGAGTTCCGTTCAGGCTGGTGTTCACGGGGAATGGCAAGCTGATGGGCTCTGAAATCCCGAACACGCCCGACAAGGTCCTGATGGTGGATGCCGTTGGCGAGAACACTCTCAAGAAAGAGATCGCTGTGAAAGAAGATGATCCCTCTTTCTGGTATGTCCGCGTGACGCAGCTTGACAACCCTATCGCCTGGTCGAGCCCGGTGTGGTACGATTGATTCCCGGGCCGGACCGGACAGAGTAAAGGGGTGAAACGATGAAAAGAGCGACAACCGTGTTGGTCTCCGGGATCCTTGCCTGTCTCTGCGTTACCGCGCAGACCGAGCCTGACTACGGCAAGAACCGGTATTCGACGCAAGTTCTGCGGCCGCCGGACTATGACACCTTCAGGCCGCCTGCCGCCGGCCAGACGTTTCGATGCCCGGTGTTCGGGACGGAGATCAAGGTGATCACCGACGACCACAGCATCATCGGGTGGAACGGCGAACGCTCGAACTTCAGCCAGGACGACAGGTACTTCTTCATCGGCGTTAAACTGCCGGGCCGCGGCGCCGAGACGTGGCTCTACGACGGGCGCACGGGCGCGTTCATCAAGAAGATCCCGATCTCGGCCTTCGACACAGCCCGCTGGGGGTACGACCCGAAGGTGATCGTCTACTTCATTGGGAAGCAGATCCGCGGCTACAACGTCGAGACCGGCGAGGACGTGGTCATCAAGGACTTCAAGGAGACGCTCGGTAACGGCAAGGGCAGCGTCTGCGGCGGGGACGGCCACGACTTCGACGACAAGGGGGAATGGGTTCTGCTCGAGTTCGGGTCGGGGTACAGGAGGATGTTTGCCTACAACATCCGTACCGGCGCAACCGGCCGCGAGTTCAGCCTGCCGCAGAAGACGAAGAAAGGCAAGCGGGTAGGCGTGGACTACGCGACCATCTCGCCCAGCGGCAAGTACGTGGTCGTCAACAAGGGCCTGCACGGCCCGCATCTGCGTGGGGGCACCGGACTCTACGACAGGAACGGCAGGTTCCTCAGGTACCTCACTAGCGATGTGGGCCACATGGACTTCGGCTACTACAAGGGCACCGAGGAATGCATCGTCATGAAGACGGGAAAAGGGAAGGCCGAGTGGAAGACACGCAAGGGCATAGAAACGAGGGGCCTGTACGGCGTACTCTTCTCGAACGGCGAGGTGGTCCGGCTGGCGCGCGCCGGCACCATCTGGAGGCAATACTCGGCCGTGGGTGGGTCCAACCGCAGGTATGTCTATATGGCCCTGGAAAGCGACGGGTGCCGACCGAACGACGGGAAATGGAGCAGGTATATGGCCGAGATTGTGGAGGTTCCCCTGGACGGGTCCCTGAAGGTACGCCGTTTCCTGCATCATCGTGCCCGGCCCGATGACACTGGGAGGGAGGAGTGGGGCCACCACACGTGGGCAGACCAGCCGGAGCTGTGGGTCAACCACGCCGGCGACCGGCTCTTCTTCCGCAGCAACATGTGCCTGGAACCGGGCGGCTACGGCCAAAGGTACGGCCACGACCTGTTCCTGATCAAGATTCCGCCGCGCTAGCGTGGCAACAGATCCGGACAGCTCGCTACGGGTGGGATGGCGTACAGGTTGCGGAGGCTCGCGAGTGGGTGCTCGGGAAACGTTTTGGAGGAGGGTGACCGTGAGGAGAACAGAGGGATTTGTGCATGGCTGCCTGGCTGCCCTTCTCTGTGTCGGGTGGTCGGCATTGCCGGCATCCGCGGCGGACGGGAAAGTGATGCGGGCCCTCTTCATCGGCAACAGTTTCACGTTCCGCAATGATCTGCCGAAGGTCGTGAAGCGGCTGGCCGAGGCGGGCAATCCGGGCCTATCGTTCAAGTACACGAAGGTGACGTATGGCGGGCGCACGTTGAAGGACCACTGGGATCTGTACCAGACGCAGAACATCCTGCGGCTGCCCGAGCTGAGCGACGCGGATCTGGAGAAGATCTGCGCGGAATTGGAGAACGCCGGCCGCGGGACAAAGGGGGGCGTCTACCGCCGTGCGGCGAAAAACCACCGGCAGTGGCAGAAGCGTCTCGGCAAGTCAGCCCCTGGCTTTGACTACGTGGTGTTGCAGTCCTGGCGTGACACGCAGGACGGGCTTGCCTCGGCGTACGCGGTCTATGCCCGGAAATTTGCGGAACTGGCCCAGCAGCGCGGTGCCAAGGTGATCCTGTACAATACCGCGCCGAGTTATCAGAACTTTGGACCGGCGGAGCCGCCGCCGGACCCGGAACGGGCTTTGGCGGAGACCCGCTTCGTGGCGGCGCTCGGCCGTGAACTGGACGCGCTGGTTGTTCCGATCCCGCTGGCGATCACAATGTGCCGCGCGGCCCGTCCCGAGCTTACATTTCGCTACCGCAACGACTTTCACCCGAACCAGACGTGCGGGTATCTGACGGCGTGCGCGTTCTACGCGGTGCTGTTCGACCGGAGCCCGCAGGGCTTGCCGGTCGACACTGTGACGGACCCGCATGTCGTGGACAAGTCCAAGCCGGACCTGGGTCCGGACGGCGCGCCGCGCAAGCTTGTTCTCTCGGAGCAACAGCGTGCGCTCTTGCAGAAGACGGCCTGGCAGGCGGTGAAGCGCAATGTCCTGTCAACTACAGGAATGCGGGAGGAAAGATGAAGAAGACAGTTGTTGCGATTGGCGCTCACCATGACGACGTGGAGTTGAGGTGCGGCGGGACGCTGGCGAAGTACGTGCAACAGGGCTGGCACGTCGTCTATGTCGTTGCCACGACCACACCCCACTATGCGCGCTGGCCCGAGGAAGAGGCAGCCGACCGGTGCCGGTCAAACGCGGAAGTCATCGAACTGCGCAAGACCGAATGCCGCAAGGGCGCGGAAGCGTTGGGCGTCTCGGACGTGAACTTCTTCGATTTCAAGAGCCTCTACTGGTACAAGGAAGGCAAGTATGAGCGCAGGTACCTTGACGGGCACGAAGTGACCGTAGAGGAATTCCAGTACCTGAACGAGAAGGTGCCGGGCCGCGAGTGGATCGTCTCGGCAAAGAATTGCCCCTCGGCCATGGCCTTCCTCCGCGACTTCCTGCGCGAGCGCGAGGCCGACATCGTCCTGACCCATTTCACCGAGGACGCGCACTGGGAACACTATGCGACGGCGGCGTTCGTGGCCAGGGCGGTCATGGACCTGGTCGCCGAAGGCGTGGCAATGGAGCTGTATGCCTGGGAGCCGGCAGGGCGCAACATGCGCGCTTTTGCACCGACGCATCTGGAGGACATCACGGCTACGATCGATGCGAAATGCCGCGCCGTCGCGGGGTTCACCTCGCAGTTTCCGCCGTTGCGCGATCCCGAGGAGGCCAAGAGCTGGCTGGAGTGGGTCCGCAAACGGGCCGCCGACTACGGCGCCCTGACAGGCGTGGACTATGCCGAGCCGTTCATGAAGTTCGACACCGTGCGGCCTTCAAAGACCGATCTGATCCTGCCGGACACCTATAATCCCAAGAAGGCCCGCGTCGGCCTGGAGGTGCCGACATGAGCCCGAAGAAGCAGACCGATCACGACGAGGATAGCGGCCCGATCTGTGCCGGGCAGTTCAAGCGTTTCCTAGCCCGCGGCAACCGGCACGACGGCGAATGCTACGGCGCTGCCCTGGATCAGGCTCCCGGCAGCAGCGCTTGCGCGTACCTGCAGGTAGACGGCACACGCGAACGCCTCATTTTTCGCGGGAGCCCGGAGGCCGACGATATCGTCCTGACCGACAAGACGTACATTCTCAGCCCGACCTTCGCCGCGGGCCACCTGTTCTGGAGCGAACAGATCGGAAAGGAATGGGAGCTGCGCGCCGCACCCGTCGCCACGCCCGGGCGCGACAAGGTGACCACCGCCGTTCAAACCGCCGGCCGCCCGTACAACCTGGCCTCCGCCACCGATGGGGCGCGGTCGATTCTGCTGTGGGAAGAACGCACGGGGAAACGAACGAAGGTCCGGCTCAGCGTTCTGGCCGACGGCCGGATCGGCGATGCGTTCGATGTCACCGACGGCAACGTGAACGCCTACGATCCGGCATGCTGTTTCACAGCCGACGGCCGGATCGCCGTCGTCTACACCGCCTACCGGGGCGGCCAGTACATCGTCGAACTCGTCTTCCTCGACGCGAGCGGGCAGCCGTTGGGCCCGCCGCAGCGGCTCAGCAACCGGCCGGCACCGTGCCTCTACCCGTCCGTATGCCCGCGGCCCGAAGGCGGACTGTGGTTCTCGTACACGTCCTTCGACCGAGGGGGCCATCCCGGCACCATCTTCGTTCAACATCGCCGCTTCCACGCGCAGCGCAACTGTTTCGGCTCGACCAGCACCCTGTACGCCGGCGCATACGATGACGGGCGTACCTACAGCCCGGTCGTGCGGGCGCAAGGGAGACCGTCCGGCGAACCGTCGGTCACGATGGTCGTCACCGGCATGCAGGACCCCTCACGCGGCCACGTGTTCACCGATTCGCACGCGCGACTCCACATCCTCTGCCGGCAGCACCGGATCGACGAGGAGATCGTCTATGCCGATGCCGACGAACCATTGCGCCGCCCCGAGAAACGCGGCGTCAGAGGGCCAGGGAACAAGCATCCGCAGATCTCGTTGCTCTCGTTTCAGGCTCACCAATGGGCGGAATCGAGCTGCCTGATCTCGAACGCGTACCTGGACGGCCGGGTATCCTTCCGCATCGAGGCCGACACGGTCACGTTCGCGTTTCAGCAGGATTCACGTCACACGGGTTGGTCGACGAAGGGTGAATGGCTCGACGGGATCGGCCAGCTCGGCGTGGGCCTGGCCCGCATCGCGTTGACCAGCGCCGATGGCCCCAGCCACGAGCTGGGTCCGTTCGTCCTGGCACCTTGCCCGCCGCCGTCCATCGAAGATCCACCGTTGCCCGCACCCGGTACGGATCCCACGCCGGGGTCCCGGGACCTGCGCCTGGCCATCGGCCAGACGCACGCGCATTCGAACCTCTCGGTCTGTGCGCGCGCGCACGATCGCGATATCGACTTCAACTACCGCTTCATGCAGGACGTGCAGCATAGCGATTTCGGGGCGACCACGGACCACGCCTACAACATGTGGCACACGGAAATGCTCGTGACGCGTAAGATGGCGGAGTACTACTATTTTCCGGGCGAGTTCGTTGCGATTCCCGCCTACGAATGGACGGGCAGCGGACAGGCACTCAGCCACGAAGGCGGCCCGTGGGGCCACGTGAACCCGCTTTACCTGGCGGAAGAGGGCGATCTCCAGTTCTGTACGCCGTGCGATCCCGAAAGCGAGGGCGGCAGCCTCCAGCGGACCTGGACGGTCTATCGCGGCCAACAGATCGTGACGCCGCCCCACCATGTCGCCGACCACTCGCACCGTTACAACTGGCAGTTTTTCGATCCGGACTTCATACCGGTCATCGAGCTGTTCCAGGACCAGCGCGGCTCGGGCGAGTCGACCTGGGCGCCGGGCGTCACGAACTGGGCCCACGCCGACAAACACTGGGCGCTGCCGCAGCTCCTGGCCGGCAAACGTTTCGGTTTCATCGCGAGCGCCGACCACACGGGTATCTCGCGCGCCGGGCTCTGGGTCAGGGACTTGACGCGCAACGGTCTGTACGAGGCGTTCATGGCCCGCCGCACCTTCGGGACCACCGCCCTGGCGGTCCGGGTCGAGTTCAGCTGCAACGATCAGCCCATGGGCTCGGAAGTCGCCGCCGAGTCCGGCGAGTTCGAGATCCGCGTCACAGCGCCCGAGCCCATCGCAGAGCTGCAGGTCGTGCGCAACGGCGAGCAGATCGAGACCTTGCCCGCCGCCGGCGCGTGCGACCTGTCGCATCGCTGGACGGCGGCCCGCAAGGAAGCCGGCGAGTTCTGGTACGCCCGGATCGTTCTCGAAAACGGCGAAATGGCCTGGGCCTCCCCGATCTGGCTGGTCTGACGGAAGGCGCTGGAGAAAGGACAGGCAATGACGACGCAGAGACCAAATATCGTATGGTTCATCACCGACGATACCAGCGACGAGATGCTGGGGTATGCCGGCGGCAAGGTGCTTACGCCCCATATCGACAGCATCGCGCGGGAGGGCGTGGTCTGCACGAACTACCATACCGTCTCTCCGGCCTGTTGTCCGAGCAGGTACTCCTATCTCACCGGTCTCTACCCCAGCCATTGCCCCGATCCGCGGTTCCAGAAGTCGTTTGCGGAGGACGAGCCCTACAACATCAAGTTCAACGTCGCCTGCACGCCGGCACACCCGACCATCGCCAGCCTGCTGCGCGATGCCGGGTACCGCACGGGGTTCGTCGGCAAATGGCATGCGGGCTCGTCACGTCGAAGCCTCAACAACCATGAGTTCGGCCTGGACGACGACCCGCGCGACCCCGAAGTCGCAAGGAAACTGCGCGAAGACCACGAGGCGATGCAGCGCGAGCTGCGGAGTGTAGGGTTCGATTATGCAGACCGCATCGCCTGGGGTAACACCGACTCCCGGCCTGTGAAGGCGCTCCGGTACCACAACCTCGAGTGGCACACGCAGGGGGCCCTCGAGTTTCTGGACGACTGTGCCGGTGCCGACCGGCCGTTCTTTCTGAACATGGCAACCACGACGATTCACGGCCCGCACCACGTGGCGTCTCTCGAAACGGATGGGTGCGAAACGGAATTGGGGATGCTCGATGCCATGCCCGATGTGCAACCGTCACGCCGGTCGGTGTTGGAACGCCTCGAGCAAGCCGGCATCGAGAGGACCCACCGGGCAGCGGGGGCCCTGTGGACCGACGACGCGTTCGGGGCGGTCATGAAACGGGTGGAGCAGATGGGTGTCGCCGACAACACGCTCTTCATCTTCTCCACCGACCACGGTGTGGGCGTTACCGGCGGGAAGTTCTCCTGTTTCCAGGGCGGCGTACGGATACCCCACGCAATGAAATGGAACGGGCACATCGAGCCGGGCACCACCACCGATGCGCTGCTGCAGAATGTTGATTTTCTACCGACCCTGCTCGACGCCGTCGGGGTAGCGACGCCCGAGGGAGTGCAGATCGACGGTGTGAGCCACTGGAATACGCTGGCGGGGTCTCCCGGTGACCGCGACGATCTTTATTTCGAATGGGGGTATTCACGAGCGGTGCGAACAAGGAAGTGGAAGTACATCGCGTACCGCCCCAACGCAGAACGCGTGGCCGCCATGAAGAGCGGGAAGGTGGACCGCGCATACGACTTTGCCGGCAAACCTAACGCCGACTACCCCATGCACCACTACCCGCACTACTTCGAGCCCGATCAACTCTACGACCTCGAAAACGATCCCGGCGAGCAGAACAACCTGGCACCGGATCCTGGGCACCAGAGCGTCCTGGCCGAGATGCAGGCACTGCTCAGGACCTACCTGTCGCAATCGGCTCGACCGTTCGATCTGAAGCGGGACGAATTCCTGACCAGCCCGGAGTACGAAGCCCTGAAGAAGGTCAGCTTGAGCGACGACAGCATATACAACAACTACTACTATCTGCAGGACGCGTACTGATCCACGCGAGAAGCCGACGACCCATGGCCTGGCTGACTCGGAACTTGCCGGATAGCAGATCGTCGGCCGACGAGCAGGGCCCCGCAACAGACCAAGTTTCCACACTGAATGATCCAGGGCGGATCGCCCCGGGGGCGGCACTCGTCCGGAATGGCGCTACGTTAAGGAGCGGCTCGGCAGGAGCCTCGCCCTCCAGTTGCGCGGAACAAGGCCAATGGAGGGCGAGGCTCCTGCCGAGCCGAGACGCACGGGCCCGGCTCACCGGGAGGTTCGCCCTCCAGCACCGTCACCGCCATCCTCACCGTATGGTTGTTGGGATCCCGTCGGCGGCGAAGGCCCACCAGTCCGCGTGTTTAGCTACGGGGCTGCCCAGATCGTACATGCCGATATCGTGGCCGGCGACGATCGCCGGGCTGCCTGTTTGCACCCGGAAGTCGAGCTTCGCGGGATCCCGGAACAAGGGGTCTTTGCCCACGATCGCATTTCTGCCGGCCGGCGCGCAATCGAAGAACAGGTTCCGGTCAATCACAACCTTGTCCGTCGGCTTCGGCTTCACGAGCGCCTTGTCAATCGCCGTGCCGCAGCCCACGAAGATGTTGTCCTTGATCAAGACCGTGCTGGGCACGTCACCGAACCGGTTCCCCTTCTTAGCGCGTTTGTAGTGGTCGCCCGTGTGGTCGATAGCGATTCGTTCGTTGTAGAAAATGTTGTTGTGGATGCGCAGGTTCTCGTGCGGCGTGCTGATGCCGATCGTGTCGTGGTTCTTGTTGTGCGCAAAGATGTTGTGGCGGATCACCATGTTCTTGAACACGCCGGTGCCTTTGCCGATCTCGAACGTGGTCGCCTGCTGCCTCTTGCTAGAGTTGTTCAGGAACACGTTGTATTCGAAGACGAACTCGCCGTCCCGCGGCGGCGGGCCCTTACGCAGTTTCACCGGCGGCGTGCTCTCGAATACGAAGGTGTAGCCGCCCGCTTTCGAACCCGGATTGCCGCCGTAGACGTAGTTGCCGCGCACGATCAGGGCCGTGCAACTGCGCCAGTTGCAGGTCGAGACCCAGATTTTGGGCCCGAAGCTGGGGTGCCCTTTCTCGATGAACTCGTTGTACTCGACGATGTTGCCTTCGCCCATCGGCTGCAGGGCTTCGCCACTGATCCGATAGAACCGGTTGTAGCGGATGTGCCAGTGATGGCTCTCCTGATAGCTCACATTCCGCTTCGGCTTGGGATCCCAGGGCACATCGAATAAGGCATGGTCGTACATGATGCCGCGGTGCCCGTAGAAGAAGTCGGTATCCTCCCACAGGATGTACTGCAGTGTGGACGGCTTCGGCTCCCACGCCGCTTCGCCTTTGTACACGTTTTCGAACAGCCGAAACTCCATGCCCCGAATCGTCGCGTATTTGAGGGCGCCCTTGAAGATGCTGCGGTAGCGGTCGCCGGTCCACGCCTCGATCAGGCAATCGTTCGGGTTCTTGTTCTCGCGCAGCCAGACGTAGAGCGTGGCCTCGTCCACGTCGTAGGCGCGATAGCCGGGCGCCAGCGCCTGGCGCGAGGTGAGGTCCTTGTCGTACATGTTCGCGAGCTTCCGCGAGTCGGGCGTCACACAGTTCGCCCATAGCAACGGCTCGCCGTCCTGCAGCACGCAGAACTGGGCGCCCGGCCGAGTGCGCGTGCTGTAACCGTACCGGCGCTTGATCTCGCGGTCGCCCTTGATCCAGTTCCCGTTCCGAAACCCGGGCTTGCACTGCCAGATGTGTTGCGTGCCCGGCATTTTCTCCCACGGGCCTTTCACGACCTGCCCGTCGTCGAACACGACGCGCTCGTACCACTTCCCGCTCTTGCGCCGGACCGCGCCGGGCGCGTTCGCTTTCGCCGGCATCGCCGAGAGCACCGCGTGGTCGCGCGGCGTGCCGCGCAGGTTCAACATCCAGAGCCCCCGCGACCCGCCCCTCGGGCCCATCGGCTTTGCCCGCTTGTACACGCCGGCGCGCAGAAGGATCTTGTCCGACAGAATACCCTTCTTCGCACGCCCGTCCACCAGCTCCAGCGCGTGCTGCAGCGTCTTGAACGGTGCGTCAACGGAGCCCCGATTCGTGTCGTCGCCCTTGGCGGGGTCGACACAGAAAGTCTGGCCGGCCTGCAGGGCCGTTGCCGACATGAGAACTGCGATCAGGGCGGCTGCGCGTTGTTTCATCTCTTCTTGCTCCTGTGTGGACCGTTTTGGAACACGGTGCGTCTTGGTCGTAACATGATCTGACGGATCTGACGGATCAGACGGATCGGGGAGGGGAGTGTGTCCCGTGCCGATCCTGCCTTCCACCGTCTTATTGCCGATTTGGCCCGATCTGCCACGTTTGAAACGAAGAAGACAGCAGAGAAAGACACCGGCTTTCGCACCGTGAATAGAGGGAACAAGGCAATCGTCTGTTGCCTCAGCTGGCCTCCCTCGGATCGCGCCATTGCCGTCTTTTTAGAGAATATAGCTTGACCGCAACGCACAAAAGTGGCAAGATGCGTGTATTACGAACATAAGAACTCGAAGAGGTCGGTGTGCTGAAGGACATTATCATATCACAACGGCGCGAGTTGGAGGAGAAGATGCGGCAACGCTACGTCGAGAGGCGTCTTGCTGTGCGGCTGGGTGAAAACGACCTCATACGGGTGATTCTGGGACCTCGGCGAGCGGGCAAGTCTTTCATGGCGATGCACCTGATCGGGGACGTGCCCGCGCACGGCTACGTCAACTTTGACGACGAGCGTCTGGCAGATCTTCAGGACTACGATAGCCTGCTCGCGGCCATCGACTCTGTCTACGGCAGGCCAAAGCACCTGTTGCTGGACGAGATTCAGAACCTTGAGCAGTGGGAGCTTCTGGCAAATCGTCTCCAGCGGCGAGGCTACCGCCTCTACCTCACGGGGAGCAACGCGCACCTGTTGAGCAGCGAACTGGCCACCCATCTGACCGGACGACATATCCCGATCGTACTGTTTCCGTTCTCGTTCGCCGAGTACCTGTCGTCGATTGAGACGCCGCAGACTCAGCGGGAGAGAGAGGAGATGCTGCGGACGTATGTCGAGCAAGGCGGGATGCCGGAGCCGCTGTTCTACGACATCGACCGGGTGAGTTACCTGCGCACGCTTTGGGACTCGATTCTCTACAAAGATATTGTGAAACGACACCGCATTCGCTCAGTCGCCGGCATTGAGGACTTGGCCGGATATCTGCTGGCCAATGTGACTTGCGAGTGCTCCCTGAACCGGCTCACAGAGGTGACACAGGTTCGGAGCGTTCACACGGTCCAGAAGTATCTTGGTCATCTGCGAGAAGCGTTCCTCTTCTTCTCGCTGCGGCGATACTCCGTCAAGTTTCGAGAACAGGCCCGGGCCAATCGCAAGATCTACTGCATCGACAACGGCTTTGTGACTACACGCGGTTTTCATTTCATGAACAAAACCGGGGCGTTGTTCGAGAACGTCGCGGCCATCGCACTTCATCAGCGCCAACTGGCAGGTCAGTGCGAGGTGTTCTTCTGGCGGGGTCAGCGGGGCGAGGAAGTCGATTTTGTTGTCAAGGAAGGCCACGATGTCGTTCAACTTCTCCAGGTCTGCTGGGACATGCGCAGCCCGCGAACCCGCGACCGGGAGATCAGGTCGCTGCTGCGCGCATCGAAAGCGCTGTCGTGCGACGAGCTGCTCGTCCTGACGGCGGCGACGGAGGGCGAGGAGCAAGTCGAATGGTACGGTACGCGCAGGACCATTCGCATGGTGCCGATGTGGAAGTGGACGGCATCGTGAGCGTTTACCGCACTGGCTCGATCGCGCGAGGCAGACGCCGGAGACGCGTGATCCCGCGTCTTCCTGCTATTCACTTCACTTTCACTCTGAGCCGACCTACGACTGCGGTACAGGGGGGGACGGGAAGGCAGCCTGCTGTTAGCCAATGTCTAGAAAACCAAATCTTGTTATCTTCATGGGTGACCAGTGGCGCAGGCAAAGCCTGGGATTTATGCACTGTGATCCGGTCATTACTCCCCGTTTTGACTCTTTCGCCAGGGAAGGCAATGAACGCCCTGCAGACAAGCCGTTTATGCTGTGGCTTTCAATGGCACCGCCGCACAATACGATCGGTGGTCCGGATTTGGCGAAAGGAAATGACCGCTATCAATACAATGCTCCCCCGGAATACGAGAACATGTATTCCGGCGACGATCTCCCTGCCTGGCATCCGGATACTGACCTTGCCCCTTACCGGCGACAGGCGCCCGGGCATTTCGGTTGTATTACCTCTATGGATCACGAGTTCGGCCGTCTTTTGCAGTGCCTTAAGGAAGAAGACCTGGAAAATGACACGATTGTACTGGTCACTGCCGACCACGGGGAAATGCTCGGTATCCACGGCCGCTGGATGAAGGATATCTGGTTTGAAGAGTCGATCGGTATTCCATTTATTATCCGCTGGCCGGGGCATATTACCGCGTCCGTTAACAGCGAACTGATGCGGGATACGCTCGGTGCGCTATACCTATGCTGTGGTTGACCAGCGCAAGCAATCCGAGAAGTGGTTTTACAGCGAAGCGGCCGCTACCCGGTTGCCTGATCATGCAACCTGCGTCTTGTATGATAATGAAAAGGATCCCTGGCAGAACAATCCAATCTTTCCCGGACAAGGTTACGCTGATGTCATAGAACAGCATCACCATGATTTGAAGGCATGGCTGGAAAGCGTACAGGATGACTTCCTGGAGACGATCTGGAAAGAGACCCGGCCTTAGGTGTACATGAAGAGGCAGCTCGGTTTCGAGATCTGTGGCAATTCGTTCTCTTTGATGCATAACATTGAACGCCATATCCAGGCACGTGAGCCGGCGACGAATCGTCGTTGCTCCTACTCCTCACCCGGGAAGGACATCCCGGCGAGCGTCACCTGCAGTTCCTTCACGAACTGCTGCAGATCGGTGAGTTTGAGTGGCTCCAGAACGTATTCAGGGACTTCATTGATCTGCACCTGTGCCAGCAGGAATGAGATCATGGCCGGGTCCAGTCCGCCTTCCTTCTTGCGTGCGTCATCGAAGTGGTCGACCACCTTCATTCCTCTCTTGTCCAAGAAGTACAGGTCGACGAGGTCTTTGACTTCGCACCGACTGATCAGGGTGCAGATTTTGCACGCCATGATTTCGCGCAGAGTGTCAACGCGTATGGCGCCATACGTTTCCTTCTCGGCGTCGACCTGCGGCGCCATTTCCAGGACGAAATCCAGGATTTCACGGGCGTCATCACGCGTCAGTTCGAAGCGATGGAAGTATGGGGACGCCGTAATCGATCGGTACTGTGCGCCGATTTCCTTCGCGACGCTGCGAACCGCGGTCTCGACCAGTTGCCAGTTGACCTCTTCTGTCGTGAAGAAGTCCAGATCGAACGAGAGGCGATGGTCAAGATAGAAGATCCCAAGCGCGGAGCCCCCGGTCAGGTAGAATAGGTCGTTCTTCTCGAAGAACGTTTCGAGAAACTCCCGTTTGAGCGGAGTCAGGGCCCTAGACTCTTCCCATTTCATGCCAGGCCCCCAAGATGTACTTCCAGAACTCGCGTCGTCTTCCCAGGAACGGTTCGACTTCTGCCAGGCGCTCGTGAACCTGCCTCGGTGCCAGGAATTGCCAGACATCGGCAAACGCGGCCTCCCGCATGATCCAGGCCGCCAACCGGCTCCACTCAAAGCCCGAGAGAGAAGCGAGACGTTCCTTGATCGTACCCGCCGTCAGTTTGCGGTCCCAGGAGAAGTACGGGATCTCATTGTCCTGAAAAGGCCTGCCCTTCATGGGGGCAAGGATACCAGACCGTGGTCTTTCCCACAACCGGTATCCACAGCCCCAAATCCGCGAGTAAGCCTCGCGGCTTTGGGCTGGTGGCTGGTAGATGGTGAATGGTAGATGGTCTGTGATGCGTCG
>Ga0272441_10005170_pt1 | contig 22943 bp, 23 predicted proteins | sample SSMProp6N_FD_193582 | JGI IMG/M metagenome (GOLD analysis project Ga0272441, IMG submission 193582) | Marine sediment archaeal communities from Little Sippewissett salt marsh, Falmouth, MA, United States - SSM-Prop-6N | ecosystem: Environmental > Aquatic > Marine > Wetlands > Sediment ...
TGAATGTGCCGCTCAGGCGCGGCAGCTCCCGTGAAAACAGCTCCGCTATGTCCGTCGAGGGCGTGATCGGATATCCCGCAAAAAATCGCACCCCCGCCGCCAGCGCTCCCCGCACGCATGCCTCGTTGCCCTGAAGCAGTCTGGCAGTTCCCATTAATGATACCTCCTCGGAATTCCTCTCTGGTCGGCTTCGATATATGCGCGTTCCATTAGCATGTTTTGCCGGGAGTTACAATAGGTCATTCATGATAGGCCGTGCGCTCCACACGGCAGGACCACCCTTTTCTTGCTATCACGACGGTGATGACGTATGATATTTCATTACAGTAGCCGTTATCCATCACCGTTCTGAGCGTGGACGGAAGTGGTTGTTTTGTGAGGTCGATAAATGAAATACAATGATGAAGCATGGTATCAGTTTCACGAGAACGACGTGACGGAAAGATGTTTCCTGTGCAACGAGAACTCACGGGATCTCCTCATCGTTCGTCACATCAAGAGTATGAAGATGGTGCACCTCTGCTGCCACTGCATGGCGGCACATCCCGCCGATTATCTCCTCGACAACACGCGCCCCTGGCCCGGCAGGAAAAACGACTAGGATCGCCGGTGGTCACAAATCTGTGAAGGTTTCATTGAAGGAGTGGTTCCTGAAGTGAGATTCCTTCTGAAGTGCTCACTTCAGGAACGCGATGACGGCAGCGCTTTCAATTTACGATACGGACGTTGGCGCTCTTTATCATGGCGTAGACCGTATCGCCCGGAGTGAGGCGAAGCCGCTCAAGGGAGTGGTTCGTGACCAGCACATTAAAAGGCGTTTCGCCGGCGTACAGGGACAGCAAAGACGTTTTCCCCTCGTAGATAATTTTCGAGACCGTCGCGCATATGTGATTCTGGGCGGATGTATTCGGAGACGGTTCCGTGCCGACGATGATATCTTCCGGACGCACGGCAAGCTTCACCGTGGCGCCCACCTCCGCCGTATCGATTGTCCTCATGGTGAACCCGTTGACGTTGACGAGGGATACTCCGTCATTCTCAGAGACGACGGTACCCTCCATGAGGGTTGCCCCCACGAACCCGGCGATAAAAGGTGTCCGGGGACGGGTGAATACCTCCTCGAGGGAATCGAACTGCAGGAGCAATCCCTCTCTGATAACGGCGACTTTGCTGGCCAGTGTCCACGCGTCGGTCAGGTCGTGTGTCACATGCATGACCGTTGTATTACGTTCCGCGATGGCCTTTTTCAGCAGGGTTCTCGTGTCGTGCCGCGTCTGGGGATCGAGGGCGGAAAAGGGCTCGTCCATGAGGAGCATTTTCGGCTCCACCACGAGGGAACGGGCCAGCGCCACGCGCTGCTGTTCTCCGCCCGAAAGGGTGTTCGGTTTCCGGTGGAGCAGGTGATCGATATAGAGGGCCGCTGCGATATCGTGAATCTTCTCCTTCATGCCGTGCGGGTTCTTCTTCTTCAGACCGTATTCGATATTTTTGTACACGGTGAAGTGGGGAAGGAGGGCGTAGTCCTGGTAGACAATACCGATTTCACGTTTTTCCGGAAGCTCCGTCGTGATGTCGCGTCCTTCCAGGTGGATGGTCCCCTTGTCGGGGATCCAGAATCCGACGATACTTTCCAGCAGAATCGTTTTACCGGAACCGGTGGGGCCGATGATCGTCAGGTAATCCCCCTTATCGAGATCGAAGGATACACCGTTCAGGTAAAATTCACCCAGGTTGATGTGAAGATCGCTCACGGAGAGGAAACTCATAAGCTCACCTCCGTCCGTTCAAAGACGTAAATGGCCATGAAGGAGACGATCATCAGGACGATGCCGCTCGTCAGGGCCATGCCCATGTTGCCGTAGGATATATTGAGATAGAGCGTCATGGGTAACACTTCCGTTTTCATGTACGTTCCGCCCGCGAGGATGAGGACGGTGCCGAAGGTGCCGATACAGCGGGCGAAGGCGATGACCGTCGACGCGAGGATGCCGTTTCGCGCCAGGGGCAGCGAGACATGTATGAATGTCTCGAACATGGAATAGCCCAGCGACCGGGACACGAATTCCATCCGCGGATCGATGTAATCGAAGGTGGACTTCATGATACGACTCGCATAGGGCAGGGCCGTGAAAAACTGGGCGGCCACGATGCCCTGCTTGGTAAAGACGAAATTCAGTCCCACGGCACTGAATATCTTTCCCACGAAGGTATTGCCGAAGAGAAGCAGGAGACACAGACCGAGCACCAGTTCGGGAAAGGCGACGGGAAGGTCGATGATCGTTTTGACAAAACCCTTTCCGAAAAACTCGAACCGGGAGAGGGTGTATCCGATAGGCAGGGAGAAGAACGCCACGAGTGCCGTCGACAGAAGGCCTGTCCAGAGGGAGAGCTTGAGCGAGTAGATCATTTCATCACTTTTCAAGCTCTCCCAGACATCGGCCATGTCAGGTACCATAAAGAGCGCGCCGATTGCCAGAACGAGGAGAAGGGTGATGAGAAAGGAGATGACGATCAGCACGGCCTTGAATGAGTTGACGCGGCCCGTGCGGCGTGTGGCCGTTACCGCGTGCACCGTTCAAACCCCCATTTCTCCCAGATGGCGAGACCCTCCGGTGATGACACATAAGCGTTGAACTTCATGGCCAGGTCCGTGTGGGGAGCCTGCGTGCAGACCGCCGTGGGGATCGTCATGATGATGTTCTTTTTGTCGGCGATACGTACGGTTTCGAGTTTGCCTTTCCCCTCCGCCCAGGTGACCAGATCACCCCAGATGATGGCGGCGTCGACCTGCTTCAGGGCCACGTAAATGAGGAGCTGATTGACTGTCGGGGCGTAGACGGAAATGTTCGGAGTGACGCTGTCCCACAGCTTGTTTTTCTGGAGTATTTTTTTGGCCACGCGTCCGATGGCGGGCGCCTTGGGATCGCCGATGGATACGCGGACGTCTTTCCGCGCCAGGTCTTCCAGACAGGTGACCTTCGCGGGATTACCCGCGGGTACGGCGATAAGAGGCACGTGCAGAACGAGAGGCTGAATCGTTTCTTCACGGACCCAGCCGTTTTTCAGGGCGTCTTCCGTGTATTTTTCCGCGCCGGGGATGAGGACATCACAGGGCTGCCCGGCGGCGACCATGGCGAATATTTCGCCCGAGCTGCCGTAGTGGATATCGGCGGAAATATTGTGGGCTGATTCAAAATTCTTTCTCATTTCCTCCATGGGTTTCATGAGACCGGCGCCGCTGAAGACGATGAGGTCCGCGGCGATACACTGCCCGGCAAAGATAAGAAGAATTGCGAAGGCGATTGCAACTTTTTTCATGACAGACTCCTTGGTATGCGTAATTGTGAAAATGAATATCTCACGATAAACATACCCCTTCTACCTTATTAGATGCTATTTGTCAAATTGAGATACTAATTAATATAATTATCTATAATTAGTTAGAAATCATTCATTTTAGTAATAATAAGTCATTATATATGATTGAGATCGTAATGTGCGTACTCCCTATCATCGTCATGCCTGCGCATAGTGACGCGGCATGTCGTGACGAACGCACGGCGGCGAACTGCAAGCGATGGGGAGGAGTGCCCCGCAGAGGGGGCGCTGAGCCCCATGTCGTGGGCGACAAATCCGAAACTATTGAAATATTATAATTAATATCAATAGAATACATGTTGGTATCGATATTGCTAATTATTGCGCAAAGGGACGAATACCCTTCGGGAGAAAGGAGCATACATGGGCATGAGTGAAAGTAATATCTATGACGTTCACCCCGTTTCGATAGTGAGAACGATGCCCCAGATACAGGACCACCGGTTGTTTCAGTTGAGGCTCGAAGACGGTACCACATGGGAGGAATTCGGGCATCAGCCGGGTCAGTTCGTGGAGGTGTCACTCTTCGGGAAAGGCGAGGCGCCCATCAGCATATCGTCGCCGTCGACGCGGCTCGATGCCCTGGAACTCTGCGTCAGGCGGGCGGGGAGCCTGACCGATGCTCTCTTCGAACTCGAGAAGGGAGCCCGTCTGCACGTGAGAGGTCCCTACGGGCGGGGATTCCCCCTTGATGTGCTCAGGGGGAAGAAACTCCTGCTCGTGGCGGGGGGGCTCGGGCTCGCACCGCTCAGGTCGCTTCTTCTCTATGCGCTGGACAGGCGTGACGAATTTGACGATGTCATCCTGATGTACGGAACGAATTGCCCGGACAATGTTCTCTTCAAGTATGAACTTCTTTCTTTTTTTGACAGGGACGATATCACCTATCTGTACAGTGTCGATCGTGATGAGGAAGGTATCTGGAAACAGTACGTGGGGGTCGTAACGGGTCTTTTCGACCGTGCCCGACTTGACCCCGGCAATACCTACGCCGTCCTCTGCGGTCCGCCGATCATGTACCGCTTCGTTCTGGAAAGACTGCTCAACCTCGGTTTCCCGAAGGAGCATGTATACATGTCGCTGGAGCGCATGATGAAATGCGGTGTGGGGAAGTGCGGTCACTGCGCCATCGGTCCCTATTACTGCTGCACCGACGGCCCGGTCTTTCACTATCCGGAGATCGAATCAATAAAGGAGGCGATATAACATGGCCCGAACACTGACCATATGCCCCTTCTGCGGCTGCGGCTGCAATTTTTACCTGGTAACGGAAAACAACCGCGTCATCGGTGTTGAACCGAGTCCCACAAATCCCGTCAATAAAGGGATGCTCTGTGCGAAGGGATGGACCGCCTTCGACTTTGTGCATTCTCCCGACCGGCTCACAACGCCTCTCATCAGGAAGGAGGGGACGCTTGTCGAATCGTCGTGGGAGGAAGCGCTGGACACCGTTGCCGCCCGGCTCACGGGCATCAAGGAAACGTACGGTCCGCAAAGCCTCGCCTTCCTCAGCTCCGCCAAGGTGACCAATGAGGAAAACTACCTTTTTATGAAGATGGCACGCGCCGCCTTTCAAACGAACAATGTGGATCACTGCGCGCGGCTCTGACACAGCGCGACGGTGGCCGGTCTGGCCGCAACATTCGGCTCGGGAGCCATGACGAATACCATTAACGAGTTTGACGAAGCGGATCTTTTCTTTGTCATCGGGACCAATACCACGGCGCAGCATCCTCTGATCGGGTCCCGGATTATCAACGCGAAGGAACGGGGTGCCACGCTCATCGTCGTCGACCCGCGCGAGATTCAGCTGGCGCGGTTCGCCGATCTTCACTTGAGACAGAACATCGGCACCGACGTGGCCGTCCTGAACGGCATCATGAAAATCATCATCGAAGAGGAGCTCTACGACGTATCATTTGTGGAAACCCGGACGGAGGGTTTCGATGATTTGAAGAAAACCGTCGCCCGGTACACGCCTGCCATCGTGGAGATGATATCGGGTATCCCCGCGTCGAAACTGGAGACAGCCGCGCGTCTCTATGCCGAGGCGGACGGGGCGATGATCGTCTATGCCATGGGCATCACGCAGCATACGACGGGAACGGACAACGTCAAATCCTGCGCAAATCTTGCCATGCTCACCGGTCACGTGGGACGGCCCGCGACGGGTGTCAATCCCCTGCGCGGCCAGAACAACGTCCAGGGAGCCTGTGACATGGGTGCGCTGCCCAATGTGTACAGCGGGTACCAGAAGGTGATCGACGATGCAGTGCGGGAGAAATTCGAGTCCGCCTGGGGCGTGAAGGAACTGGACGATAAAGTCGGGCTCACCATTACTGACATGATGGCGGCAGCGGTCACGGGTGACGTGAAGGCACTGTACGTCATGGGGGAAAATCCCATGATGAGCGATCCCGATTCGTCGCATATCGAGCAGGCGCTGTCGAATCTCGATTTCTTCGTCGTTCAGGACATCTTTCTGTCGGAAACGGCGCATCTCGCCGATGTGGTGCTGCCCGCGGCGAGCTTCGCGGAAAAGTCGGGCACCTATACCAACTCGGAAAGACGGGTGCAGCTTGCCCGTGCGGCGGTTACTCCTCCCGGCACCGCCCGGCAGGACTGGGAAATCATCTGCGACATCGCCACGCGGGCGGGATACGCCATGGCTTACGCCTCTCCGGCGGAGATACTCGCGGAGATCAATGCCGTCACGCCGTCCTACGGAGGGATTACCTTCGACAGGTTGTCAGGAGGTTACGGACTTCAGTGGCCCTGTCCCAACGAGGAACACCCGGGCACGCCCTACCTTCACAAGGACAAATTCGCCAAGGGCCTGGGCACCTTTCTTCCCTGCGACTTCAGACCTCTCGCGGAAGTGCCCGATGAGGAATATGATTTTCTCCTGACAACAGGTCGGATCTACTACCACTTCCATACGGGTACCATGACGAGAAGGACAAATCTCCTCGCTCGCGAAGCGCCGGGACCGACCTTTGAAATCCATCCCGACGATGCCGCCAAGCTGGGTATCAGGGACGGGGATATGGCGGAACTGGAAACGAGGCGGGGGAAAATCACCCTCAACGCCGAGGTGACCGACCGGGTACCGCGGAAGGTCGTTTTTTCCACTTTTCATTTTAACGAGGCGCCGGTGAATCTCCTGACGAATCCCGTCTTCGATCCCGTCGCCAAGATTCCCGAATACAAGGGCTGTGCCGTGAAGATCAGGAGGTGCTCATGAAAAGCTGCGCGAAGAAAGATATGGGTCGTGTGCTGAAGGTGTGGTCCGAAGACTATCGTGTCATCGGCCCCGCGCGGCAGACGCAGGGCGACTGCATCTTTGATGACTTTGACGAAGCAACATTCACGATGGATTACGGGAAACCGTCGCTCCCGCCGAAAGGGTCGCTCTTCCCTAACAGCGAGATCACCTTCACCGTTAGCGAGGGGGAATACCATGAAAATACGGAGCGGGAAAAGGTTCTCCTCTTCGGTATCCGGGCCTGTGATATGATGGGAATCCGCCAGGCGGCGAATTTCATGGCACGCGGTTTCGACGATCCCTTTTACAGGGCACGGTGTGAGAATGTGCTTACCGTTGTCATGGCCTGTAAGGGACCGCAGAACGAGACCTGTTTCTGTACGACCATGCGGTCCGGACCCTGGGCGGAAAAGGGATTCGATCTTCAGATCTTCGATATGGGCGATGTCTATCTCGTGGAAGCGGGCAGCGAACGGGGAGAGATGCTCATGATAGAGCGGTTTTTCACCGAGGCCACATCGGACGACGGGGAACGTCTCGCGTCTCTGAAGCGGGAATCGGCGGCTAAGGTCGCGGATGTGCCCGCCGTCAGGACGGCAATGGAGAGACTCGCCGCGGGCGACGTGGATGATGCGGTCTGGGACTATTTCGGCGGCAAGTGCATCGTGTGCGGGGGCTGTGCCTTCGTATGCCCCACCTGCACGTGTTTCACCGTCTACGATGTGGTGAGGGGACCGCGGGAAGGGGAACGGGTCCGGGCCTGGGACGCCTGTCTCTTCGCCGGATTTACCCGCGAGGCCTCGGGCCATAATCCGCGGAGCAGTCAGGGGCTCCGGCTGAAGCGGCGGCACGGGCACAAGCTCCTCGATTATAACGCAGCCGATATCCAGGAGGCGGTGTCGGGTTGTGTGGGATGCGGGCGCTGTTCGGACTACTGCCCCGTTCATATTGGCACCCTTGAGGTGGTCAAGGCCATTGCCGCCTGGTGACAGGGAAAACGATATACCCCGATGTGGAGGAGATCATGACAGAGGAAAGGACGATACTCATCATTGACGATGACGTGGATTATGCGGAGGCCCTTACCGTTGTACTGGAGAACAACGGGTATCACGTCGCCCATGCCGGGACTGTTCGGGAGGGGCGTGAACGAATAGACCGTGAGGCGCCGGACCTCATTATTCTCGATGTGATGATGGAGAAACATACCGATGGATTTGACTTGTGTGCCGACCTGAAAAACGACGAGAGCTGCCGTCGGATTCCCATCCTCATGGTAACGGCGGTAACGGAGAAGACGGGGTTTAAGTTCTCGCCCGAGACGGACGGTGATTATCTCCCCGCCGACGATTATGTCACAAAGCCCGTTCCCGTGGCGGAGCTGCTTTCCCGTGTCAATAAACTGCTTGAGCAAAACAGATGAGGCAGAGGCGTGACACATTGCCGGATCGTGTCACGCCCTTTCCGTCATTCCATTCACAGTAAACGCAGAGTATTTCCTTTCCGTTCCGTACAACAGTCTTTTCGTGCTCGGTCTGAACGGAGGCCGCGTGGGTAGCACCGTCTTTCCGCTGAATGGTGCCGCGTCGCCGCCTGTATCGATGCAGGATACAATGGGAGCGTGTCCGGGTTTAAACCGGTTGATTCGTCGGATATGCGGTGCTATAGTGCAGGCGGAATCTGAGATCTCCCGGACAAGGGTGGAGAAAAAGGTCTTCTATGCTGTCACGAATATTCGGTCGTCACTATTCCGTCAATTTGCAGACCCGGTTGATCTTGGGATTTTTCATTGCCACGGCCATGACCGGTCTCATCGCCACAATCGTCGGCATCAGGACAATCAATAAAAATACCATCAGCGAGGTCCAGGGACGGGTTCAGCAGGATCTGAACGCGGCGGGTCTGATCTACGATTACACCCTCGAGCGTCTGGCAAACCGCGTTCAGTTCAGTGCGGAATGCGCCCACCTTCAGGACGCCATTAAGCGAAGAGACACTCATTCGATGGAAGCGATGAATACATTGATTCGCTCCATCTGCCAGCCCCGTGAAGCCTATGGGCTTGACTCGATTGATATGCTCACGGTGCTCGATGCCGACGGTATCGTTATATACCGGGCCTTCAATCAGGGGTACAGCGGTGACGATATGAGCGACCGGCCCATTATCCGAAAGTGTCTCGCGGGGAAAAGCCTCCAGCTTTCCACGGAACTCATGCCGGTGGATATCATTAGGAAGGAGAATCCCCGCCTTGCCGATCATGTTCCCATAACGGTTGTGAAGACACCTCAATCGGCGGTAATCGAAGAAAGGGAACTGTCAGAGGGCATGGTTCTGCGGGCGGCCTATCCCGTCATCGCCGATGACGGAGAATTGCTTGGTGCCATTATCGGCGGCGTGGTGCTCAACAACAATTACGGTATAGTCGACATAATTCAGAAAACGGTGTACCGGAATGAGAAATATCAGGGACGGGACATGGGATACGCCACGATCTTTCAGGGCGGCGTCCGCATATCCACGAACGTAATGACGGGAGAGGGCTCCCGGGCCGTTGGGACGATCGTTTCGAAGGAAGTGTATGAACATGTCGTTAAGGAGGGAAAAGACTGGGTCGATCGTGCCTTTGTTGTCAATGACTGGTACATCAGCGCCTATACGCCCATATACAACAGCGAACGTGCCATCATCGGGATGCTCTATACGGGTGTATTGGAGGCAAAGTATCGCGATATCAAAAGCGAGACCATGTGGATATTTCTCAGCATCACTTTTTTCGGAACGGTGTTCGCTTTTCTTATATCCGTCAGCCTGGGCCATGGCATCATTAAGCGGATACGCATGCTGAAGAGGGCCACCGAAGCCATCGCCGCGGGCGATCTCGATTACCGGCTCGCCCATGATGAATTCTCCGGTTTCGGCATGCTCGATGAGGCCTTCGACAATATGACGCGGTCCCTGAAAGATCGAGACGACCGGCTTCAGGAGGCTTTTAAAAGATTGACGAGGACGGAACGGCTTGCCGCGCTGGGGCAGATGGCGGCCGGTGTCGCTCATGAGATCAACAATCCTCTGGGAGGGATCTTGCTGTACAGTAATCTCGTCATGGAAGAACTGCCGGAAGACCACCCCGCCCGGAGCAACATAGAAAAGATCATCTACCAAACGGAGCGCAGCAAAAAAATCGTTGAGAACCTTCTCGATTTCGCCCGCACGCCGCCGGGTGAGCAGGTGACGTGCGATATGAACAGTATTATTCAGAGGGCTCTTGATCTCGTGAAGGATCAGTCCGTTTTCCTCGGTGTGACGATTGAGACGCACTTTGCCGAAGATATTCCCTGTGTGAAGGCGGAGTGCTCCCGTCTCGAAGAGGTTTTCCTCAATCTCTTTTTCAACGCTGCCGATGCCATGGAGGGGAAAGGAACACTGACCGTGACCACCCGGGTCTCCAGTACGAACCAGCTCGTGATCACCGTTGCCGATACGGGGAAGGGTATCGCCCGACCCTACCTGGCCCACATCTTCGAACCATTTTTCACCACCAAAGAACCGGGTCACGGCACCGGTCTGGGGCTTTCCATCGCTTACGGCATTCTTAAGAAACATAACGGCATCATCGACGTGGACAGCGAAAAAGACCGCGGCACCACGTTTACCATTACACTTCCCGTTATTATGGGACCGGAGGACGGTCAGGCGCGCGAAAATGGTGAGGCAGAAACGATCTGAGACGGACCAGGCACGGATACTTGTCGTCGATGACGAACAGGTAATTCGCGACGGATGCGAGCAGGTACTGTCACGAATGGGGGTGAACGTTTTCTGTACCGGCGATGCCGCCGAGGGATTGCAGAAGGCCCTCACCGGCGGATACGATGTCGTCCTTCTCGATATCCGCATGCCGAAGATGAGCGGTATGGACATTCTTCGCAAGATTACGGCTGATAATACCGGCGACCCGCGCGTCATCATGATTACCGGATACGGTTCGATACCCCTTTCCGTCGAGGCGATGAAAGCGGGCGCCTTCGATTTTTTGTCGAAGCCTTTCAGCGCACAGGAACTCAGGCGGGCGGTAACGAACGCCCTCGAACAGACGGACGAAAAGCCGTCGACAGAGGAGTTCGACGGGATCATCGGAGGCAGTGATTACATCGCCGAGCTGAAACAGACGGTTTACCGTATTGCACAAACGGACAGCACCGTTTTGCTGACCGGCGAGAGCGGGACGGGGAAAGAACTCGTGGCGCAGACAATTCACGATCTCAGCAAACGGAAGGACAAGCCCTTTGTGGCGTGTGATTGTTCCGCCCTTGTGGAGAGTCTCATGGAAAGTGAACTCTTCGGTCACGTGAAAGGGGCCTTCAGCGGTGCGACGGAATCACGCGTAGGGCGTTTTCAGACGGCCGACAGGGGGACGCTCTTTCTCGACGAGATATCCAATATCAGTCTTGCCATTCAGGCGAAACTCCTCCGGGTCATCCAGGAGCAGGAAGTGCCCCGCGTGGGCACGTCGCAGCCCGTGAAGGTCGATGTCCGGATTGTCGCGGCGACGAATCGTGATATCAGGAAAGAAGTAGACGCCGGGCGCTTTCGTGAAGACCTCTTCTACCGTCTCTCCGTCGTTCCCATCGAGATCAAACCCCTGCGGGAACACAAGAAGGACATCATGCCTATTGCCGATTACTATCTGGAGATTTACCGCAAAAAGCATCGGAGCAGGGTGAAACGATTGTCCGAAGAGGCGCAGAGATCCCTCGTTTCCTATTCATGGCCGGGAAATATCAGGGAGTTGAAAAATACCATCGAGCGTCTCTGTGTTCTTTGTGACAACGAGATAGTCGATCAGTCCGACATCCTCTATTACGGTCAGGACGGCGACGCGAAGGCGCCCGTTGTGGACATGACATCGGGACGGATGACGCTCGTCGATGTGGAACGGAAACATATCGAAAAGGCCTTGGTGCATTTCAATTATCAGATGAGCAAGACCGCGGAATTCCTCGGCATCGACAGAAAAACCCTTCGGACGAAGATAAAGAATTACGGCATCGAAATGAAGAAGTAGGGAGTTTCTCTGCCGGCCCTGTCCATACCGGCCGACAGTACCTCTTCCGGGGTTTTCTTCCTCATGGGGCGGGGCGGATTACCCCGCCGATATCTTTATAGTGGCTTCTGCGGTATTATATATCATCAATATCGGTATGTTAGCTTCTGGCATTGTGCTTGCATCGAAAGAAAGCAAAAGCAAAGGAGGTGGACGGCATGACGGCGAAAAAGAAGATTCTTCTGATCGATGACGACAAGGATTTTCTCATGGCAACGAAATTTATTCTTGAAAAGGCCGGATATGAGATATTTCTCGCGGAAGACGGAAAAGCCGGTGTGGAGATGGTGAAGACGGTGAAACCGGATTGCGCCATCGTGGACATGATGATGGAGACCTGGGGCGAAGGGTTCAATGTGGTGTCGAAGGTGCGTTCGTCGGAGGGCGGAAAGGAACTGCCGCTGATCATCCTGAGCGCTGTTGATCTCCAGGGTCCCTACCAGTCATACGAGCCCTCGGATGAATTCCCGAAGGTTAATATGGTTTTGCACAAACCCATCAAAGGAGACGACCTGATTCGATACATCGAGCAACTGACGTCGTCGGAATGATGGCTATGGACACAAAAAACGAAACGCCGTTGATACTGGTTATTGATGACGAGGAATCCATCCGTGACGGGTGTACGCAGGCGCTTGAGAAGTCGGGGTATGCCGTCATTACCACACCCGACGGGAGGGACGGTATTCAGATCGCCCGGGAGAAAAAACCGGCCATCGTCTTTGTTGATCTGAAAATGCCCTCGATCTCCGGCATGGAAGTGATTGATGTTCTGTCGAAGGAACATCCGGATATGGTCCTCGTCGTGATTACGGGCTACGCCTCGATCGTTTCGGCGGTCGAGGCGATGAAAAAGGGAGCCTATGACTATCTTCCAAAGCCCTTTTCTCCCGACCAGTTACGGGCGGTAACGAAAAGGGGGATCGACCACCACCGTCTAACTCTCGAAGCGCATCGTCTGCGGGAGGAAAAGGAACAAATGCAGCGCAGTTTCATCACCTTTGTGAGCCATGAAATGCGCTCGCCGCTGGTAACCATACAGCAGTACATGGAGGCGCTCAAGGCCGTTGCAGGACAGTGTCTCACACCGGAGGGACTGAATATGCTCGAACGGTGCGATCAACGCATCACCGGCCTTCACAACCTTATCGAGCACTGGATGGACATCAGCCGTATTGAGAACGGTTCCTTCGCCCAGAACCGCGAACCCCTCGATCCCGGGACCGTCATTCGACAGAGCGTGGATGAAATGAAACCGGCCTGCGGGAGGGCACAGCTGACACTCCGGACGGACCTCGCAGAAAACTTCCCCACCTTTGAAGGCGACAAGGAAAGTGTCGTGCGTGTCCTCAGCAATATTATCGGGAACGCCATAAAATACACACCGCCCGGTGGGCATATCGATGTGGCGGCCGACTTCGACGATCATTACGTCATCATGACCATCACCGACTCCGGCTGCGGCATCCCTGCGGAGAAACTGCCCTTCATTTTTGAACCCTTTTACCGGGTGAAGGGGAAGGCGGAACGTGAGCACGGTTCCGGACTCGGTTTGACCTTTTGCAAGAAAATTGTCGAGGCGCATAACGGCATGATCGATGTCGAGTCCGAGGAGGGGAAAGGAACAACCTTTTCACTTCGTTTTCCCCGGTAAATCATGTATAGTTTCTGATATGTCGCCGTTGTCGCCACCGGTAACGGGCGGGAATTTGAGAGGTGTCTTTTCGCGCGGCGTGTGGGAGGTGTCTATGACGTGCCGAAGAAGGATACTGCAGGCCTCAATTACCATGGTAATCGCGATCTGTGTACTGATGTCAGGGTGTGCCGGGATTAAACAGCGCAGCGAAGCACCGCGGATCATGCTTGCCCATGTCACCGTCGGCGAGGTCCGGGCGTTCGAATCGGAGTTCGATGTCCAGCTCCGCGTTTTCAATACCCGAAACGATCCTCTTACCGTGAAAGGGATGGAGTGCGAGCTGGCACTGAACGGGCGAAAACTTGCCATAGGCGTAACCCGGCCGGACACAACGATCCCCGCCTTCGAAACGGATGTCGTGGAGATGAAACTGTATTCGTCGATGATTGATGTCGTCAGGGGACTCATGCAGTTGCCCCGGGAGAAGGAATTGACGTACGTCGTTTCGGGCACAATACATTTCCTGTCGCACGGCGTCCTCACCTCGTCCGTCCCTTTCTTTTCCGAGGGAAAGATAAAACTGGACCCGGCCGGACGGTTCACGCACACGGATTAAGAAATGAACCAGTTGCTGAGCGCCGTCCACGGCGGAATACGGCCGTCCTCTAGGTATCCGGTGTATGAGTTGACGATGATGCAAAAAACCGGCGATAGTACGTGAGAAGCAGAAAGGTCATCGGCAGTGCGATGATCAATCCGAAGATGCCCAGGAGTTTTCCCCAGACGGACATTGCCAGGAGGATCATGGCGGGGTTGAACCCGGTGACCCGGCCCATCACCTTGGGTACGATGACCGTATCCTGTATCGTCTGAACAACGAGAAAAACCACCGCCACCTGGCTGAGGGTGATCCAGAGGGCCGTTCCCGTATCAAGGGTCTGGAAAACGGCGAGGAGTGCCGCAGGGATCAGGGCCACGAGCTGCAGGTAGGGGACGAGGTTGAGCAGGCCGACGAAGAGCCCGAACAGGAGACCCAGGGGAAGGCCGATAATCCAGAAACCCAGGGCAAAGAGTATTCCCACCAGCGTCGCCACGAGCGTCTGGCCGCGGAAATAGCGGTTCATAATGGATTCGAAATCGTCGATGAACGACATGACCGTCTCCCGGTATTTCTGAGGGATGAGTGACGTCCATCCCGTCATGATGTGCTCGTAATCGAGGAGGAGAAAGACGAGATACAGGGCGATGACAGAGAGTCCGACGAGCCACATGACGAAGCTCGCCGTTCCCGTGATCACTCCCCAGACGCCGGGCAGCATCTTTCTCGTGATTTCTTCAAGGATTGTCCAGAAGTTGTCCGCCGTAAAAAGATCCTGGATACCGGGACGGGCGATGTACTCTTTGACGGCTTTCCAGATATTCGACGGGATACCGTAGTCCGCGGCATGGGCCTCTCTTGCGGTGGCCACGATGGTACCCAGTATCTGCCCCATGTGGCGAAATTCTGTGACGAGCAGGGGTATGAGAAAGGACAGGATCACGGCGACGAGGGTGAACACGGCGACAAGGCTGATTAAGACGGCGATAAGCCGGTTTTTCACCTTCCGCTCAATGACCGTCACGAGTGGGTTCATGATGTAGGCGAGGAGCAGGGCCACGGCAAAGGGAATCAACACATCGCTCAGGTAGCCGAGGAGCCACACGAGACCCCAGATGAGGGCCACACCGACGGCGATGCGGGCGACGCGGTCAAAGGTGTACGGTTTTTCGTCGAGCAGCATAATGTCTTCCCTTGTCATGGCGATTCCGGGACGATGCGGCCGGCAAAGGGATCGCCCCGGCATGTATTACAGCGTGATACTTTTTCCAACGCGGATGACCTGAAAGCGGTCCCCGAAGGCGGAGCGGAATTGTTCGATGCTCCAGTCTGAACTGTCGTGGGCGGACAGGGCCATGCAATGGGGATGTTCCTTTTCCATGACGGTGACGGCCTTGTCCACGTCTTCTTCCGTAATGGATATCCACGGCGGCCGGTCGGAGCCGACGATACGCTGAATATTCAGGGGGCCCTTCCACATGCGGCCCCCGTTGACGGGATAGTGCAGTCCGCCGATTATCGCATAAATCGGCTCGTCAAAGAGCATCTTCGTCCGCTCGATGATCCGTTCGATCGTTTGATGCCCGCACCCGATGATCAGGGCAATTCCCTTTCCGGCGAGATTCACGGCGAGGCTGTGCTCGATCGTGTATCCCAGGTGAAAAAGGTAGCGGGGGATCGCCCCGATGGATGCGATACCGGGTTGAATAAGTATCGGGTCGGGTATCACCTGCGGTATGGGACCGGGATTCCACGCAGACGGAGAGATGGTGTCCGGTGTATAAACCGGTATCGCGGGCAGTGAAACGGGTCCCTGGGAAATGCTGAAGGTATGCTCTTTCTGATCCGTTACCCCTCCCACATGGTCGAGATGGACATGGGAGATAAACAAGGCATCGAGAGCATCCAGGGAGACGCCGAGGGTTGTTAGATTATGGAGAAGAGGTGACGGGTGTGTGCCGGCACTGTTGAACCCCACATCCATCAGGATAGCGGTGTCGTCAGCAGTAATGTGGTAGGAGACCCCCGATTCCGTCATCAGCCGTTCGTCGTCCGTAAAAAAATCGATGAGGGGGAGGATGGTCAGGTGTTTCACCGTTCCCTCAAAAGACATTTTCCCGTAGGTTTGTGCCCGGTATTCGCGATCCGCGTCCTGCTTTCCCCGACGGAGTGCCGCCAGCTTGACACAAAGTATGATAAGGAAAAGAAGAAAAACGAAAACGAAGAGGGCGAGAATGACAATAAAAACCGTCATGGCAAAACTCCTCACTGGTAACAAGTAAACAGTCCCTTCATTACTGGCGATACGGTACCATCAATGATGCCGAATATCAAGAGATTGGAACTTCCGCACCACGACACGGGCAATCCCGTTGGCGGGATGGTTCCGCGCGTGAAATCCGTGTCCTCTGTCCTCGTTTCGTGATATCATGCGGAGGTTCCGGCAGCGGGGGAGGGACACGATGAGTGCGGGACACGGGAGAAACAGGATCATTTCCTCAATACGGTACGCGTCCGTTGTTATCATGTTCTGCGCAGTTGCCGGTCTCTTTCCCTCATCCTGTGTTTCCGCCGGTCCCGTGACGTTCACCGCCCTTTTCAACAATGTTCCCTCCGTGCCGGGTCTTGCCACGGGGTGGGGATATGCCTGTCTTATTGAGGATCTGGAGAAGACGGTGCTCTTCGACACGGGTGCCGACGGGGAACGACTTCTTGCCAATATGCGCTCCCTGGGCAAAGATCCCCGGAATGTGGACATCGTCGTCATATCTCACATTCATCACGATCACAGAGGCGGCCTCGAGACGTTTCTCGGTGAGAACCCTCACGTTACCGTCGCTGTTCCCGCCTCGTTTCCCCCGTCGCTCACGGAATCCATCCGGCGACAGGCGGCCGGGCTTGTGGCGGTCACGGGTCCCCGGACCCTCGCGCCGTCGATCATGACAACGGGTGAAATGGGACGGTCCACCGTCGAACAGGCCCTCGTCGTGAAGACGGGACGGGGTCTCGTCGTTGTCACCGGCTGCGCCCATCCGGGCGTGGTGACGATGGTGCGGCGCGCGAAAGTACTGTATAAGGATTCCATCACCTGCGTGATGGGCGGTTTTCATCTTATCGGCAGGGATGACGGAAGCATCCGGCGGGTCATCAATGGGCTGAAGTCACTCAAGGTAATTTCCGTTGCTCCCAGTCACTGTACGGGCGACCGGGCCCGGGCGCTCTTCCGGGAGGCGTGGGGTCCCCGTTTCATCGACGGCGGTCTCGGGGCGGCGGTCGTTATCGACGGGCAATGATGGGGTCATAATACCGCTCAATTTCTTCCCGGCTATTGATAAACCCCCGCCAAAAAGGTATAACGGTCTTCACGAACCGGAAGTACTGGAAAGGTCATTATGGCTCAGCCGCGTATACTCTTCATGGGAACACCTGAATTCGCCGTCCCGTCGCTGGAGGCGCTCATCGCGCATCACTGTCATATCGTCGGCGTCGTGACGCAACCGGACAGGCCGAAAGGGCGGGGACGGAAAATGGCGTCGTCACCGGTCAAGCTGTGCGCCGAACGGCATGCACTGCCCGTCTACCAGCCGCGGCGTGTCCGGGACGCTGATTTCCTGTCCACCTTTGATGCCCTTGCGCCGGATATGGTGGTGCTCGTCGCCTTCGGACAGATTCTGCCCGGGGAGATCATCGACGGTCCGCCGCTGGGCTGTGTCAACGTGCACCCGTCGCTTCTGCCGTCCTATCGTGGTGCCGCACCCATCAACTGGGCGATCATCAACGGCGATACGAAAACGGGTGTGACCATCATGTATATGGCCGAGGAGGTGGATGCAGGTGATATGATTCTCCAGCGCGCCGTGCCCATTGAGCCCGATGACACTTACGATGACCTGAGCCGCAGGCTCTCCGTGCTGGGTGCCGCGTGCCTCATTGAGGCGATCGACGATGTTCAGGCGGGTACGGCGAACCGGACGCCGCAGGACCACTCACACGCCACCTTCGCACCGCGCATCACGCGCGAAACGGGACACATTAATTGGAACGACAGTGTGGTGACTATCGTCAACCTCATTCGCGGCCTGTCCTCGACACCGGGAGCCTATTCCTTTCTCAGGGCCAGGAAATTCAAGATATTCTCGGCGGCCGCCGTTCAGAAGAAGACCTCGGGTGAAAAGGCGCCGGGAACGATCGGTCAGCTTATGGAATCGGGGCTCCAGATCACCGCGGGTGACGGACATGTCTATCTTCAGGATGTCCAGCTGGAGGGAAAGCGGCGCATGGCCATCGACGATTTCCTGAGGGGATACCCGCTGACCGACGATGATATTCTCGAGTAACATAAAGAAACCGTGCCCTCATGGAGGTGTGCGCCGTGTGATATGCGCGGTGTTGGCCGGTATCATCTTTGCGGGCATCCTCTTCCCGTTTTCCCTTTATGCCATCGAAAAATATAACGTGCTCGGTTTTGCGCGGGGTGTATCGGATACCGTTCCGGCAGGGTGGGAGCATATTTCCTATCCCGGCACACTGAAAAACGAGTTCACTCTCCAGGAAGAAGGAAAGAGCACCGTCCTCCAGGTGAAGAGCCTGGGCAGTGCCTCGGCGATGCTCACCCGCGTGGATATCGATCTGGCCGTGTATCCCGTCCTCGCGTGGCGGTGGCGTGTGAATCGTGTCGTGGGCATGGCCATGGAGACAAAGAGGGACAGGAATGACAGTGCCGCCCGGGTGCGCGTTGTCTTCGGATCCACGGCGGACCGGCTCGTGGACGAGGAAATGCCGGCCGTCCTCAAATTTCTGAAGGAACAGGGCATCGAATTTCCCGCGCTTGAGCCTCGGGGATACAAGATCGACTACATCTGGGCGAACAGCCTCGAAAAGGGCCGGCACCTCGATTATCCCGGGGAAGGGAATCATCGGGTTATTGTTGTGGAGACGGGAAACGACAGGGCCGGCCGATGGATTTGGGAGGAGAGATCCCTGACAGAGGATTTCCGGCATTGCTTCGGGTTCGATCCGCCGCGGCTGTCGGCGGTGCTTGTACTGTCCGATACGGACCAGACCAATGAAGGGGTAAAGGCCGCCTTCGGCAACATGGTCCTGGTTGTGAAAGAATAGAAACGGCGTCGTATGATGAAAGCAACTGTCACGAGAAAGACGGACAGCACCGTGTCGCCCCGTCTCATGGCCGCCGATGTCCTGACGGACGTTGAAACCGGCGCGGGATTCGCCGAATCTCTCCTCGACCGCGCCCTGTCACGGCATTCTTTTTCCTCCGTCCGGGACCGCGGGCTCCTCACCGCTCTTGTCTACGGGACGCTCCGCATGCGGGGCCGGCTGGATTGGATCATCAGGCATTTTTACCGGGGAGATTACGACCGCATGGAGTGCGGCATCAGGAACATTCTCCGCTCGGCGCTCTACCAGGCGCTCTTTACGGAGAGAATACCCGATTTCGCCGTCGTAAACGAGGCGGTAAAGATCACGCGGCGGCGGTATCTTGGACGGGAAAGGTTAGTCAACGGCATTCTCCGGAACGCACTACGCGGTATGAACAGGGTGGAGTTCCCCGAACGGACGGACAGTCTCCCCGACTATATCGCGGTGTTCCATTCTCACCCGCGCTGGCTCGTTGATATGTGGATGTCAGAACTGGGTGACGACGAAACGGAGCGGTTGTGTGCGGCGAATACGGCCATCCCGCCGTTCACGGTGCGCGTCAATCGCATAAAAACGTCGCCGGAAGAAGTGATGACGCTTACGGCCCGCGAGGCTGGCACGACACGGCGCGGCGACTATTCACCGGATGCGCTCCATCTCTCGGACCGGAGCGGTGCACCGGGTGACTGGTCCCTGGTCGCAAACGGCATGATTCAGATACAGGATGAGGCGTCGCAGCTTGTGTCCTATCTCGTCGCACCCGAGCCGGGTGAGCGGGTGCTCGATCTGTGCGCCGGCGCCGGTATCAAGACAATACACATGGCGGCACTCATGGAAAACAGGGGCACTATTACAGCGGTGGATATCAGCGCCGGGAAGGGCGATATGCTGCGTGAACTGGCGGCGCGTCAGGGGGCGATAATCATCGATACGGTGACCGCTGATGCGACATCCGATCTCGGTGCGCCATTCCACGGTGCCTTCGACCGCGTCCTCGTCGATGCGCCCTGCTCGGGAACGGGGACGCTCCGGCGAAATCCGGAGATCAAGTGGCGTCTCGCTGAAGATGATATCCGCCGGCTCGCCATACTGCAGGGACATCTTATGGACGCCGCCGCGGCCTATACGGCGCGCGGGGGATACCTGGTGTACAGCACCTGTGCGATCTCAAGGCGGGAAAACGACGAGTGCATTCACGATTTCATGACCCGGAACGGCAACTTCGAACTGGTGCAAGAACATAAAAACATGTCGGCGGCGACGGTGGGCGGCGACGGTCTGTTCAGGACCTGCCCCCACCGACACGGTACGGACGGTTTTTTCGGCGCGGTGATGAAAAAAATATCATAAGGAGGGACAGATGAGTACTGCGGTACCGAAGCGGAACGATGCACTGGCATTACTCCATGAATATAACGAGAGCGATGCCCTGAGAAAACACGCCTACGCCGTCGAGGGTGTCATGCGCTACTGTGCCAGAAAGCATGGCGAGGACGAGGAAAAATGGGGCGTGATCGGCCTGATCCACGATCTCGATTATGAACAGTATCCCGGACAGCACTGTTCAAAGACGAGAGAAATTCTGGAAGAGAAGGGATGGCCGGAGGAATACATCCGAGCCGTCGTCTCCCACGGGTGGGGGATCTGTTCCGACGTGAAACCGGAGACGCTGCTTGAGAAAACCCTGTATACAATTGACGAACTGACGGGACTTGTGGCGGCAAACGCCCTGGTGAGACCTTCACGAAGCGTTATGGACATGTCGGTGAAGTCCGTGAAAAAGAAGTGGAAATCGCCGGCCTTTGCCGCGGGGGTGGACCGTTCCATCATACAGAAAGGAGCGGACATGCTCGGTGTCGAGCTGTCCGTGGTGATTGACGATACCATCATGGGGATGCGTGAGGTGGCCGATGACATCGGCTTGAGGGGGTCCGTCGAATAGCGGTGCGTGACAATGTGCCGGATTTTTCTTTTGACCACGGGGAACAAAAAAGGTATGGAGCGTACTTTTAAACGGTGAAGAAGAAATACGAGGTGTCTTTTCAATGGTGGTAAAACAGATGCAGGTCGGACCGATGGCGGTTTTCGCCTACCTCATCGGTGATGAGAAAACGGGCGAGGGGCTGGTGGTGGATCCGGCGTCCTCCGCCGACGATATCCTGGAGGAGGCGGCACGGCACAACCTGACCGTACGGTATATCGTCAATACCCACGGTCATACGGACCATACCGGGGGTAATGCGGACATGAAGGAGCGAACGGATGCCGCCATCGTCATCCATGAGGACGATGCGGGCATGCTGGGTAACGCCGCGCCGGCGATGCTCCACATGTTCCAGGCGCGGCAGTCGCCGCCGGCGGATATGACGGTCCGTCACGGCGATACGATTACGGTGGGTGATGTGAACCTGACGGTTCTTCACGTGCCGGGGCATACACCCGGCGGGGTGGCCCTGTACATGCCGGGATATGTGCTGACGGGTGACACCCTCTTCGTCGGTGCCGTCGGACGAACGGATCTGCCCGGCGGGTCGTGGGATGTCATGATCCACGCCATCACGACACATCTGATGACGCTTCCCGGTGACACGGTCGTGCTGCCCGGCCACAATTACGGCGTGGCGCCGACATCGACCATTGCCCGGGAAAAAGCGACGAATCCCTTCCTGCAGGGATAGAGAGGAGCCAATCCATGGGAGCGGGATTAATGAAAACCGAACTCGCCGGCCTGACCTGCCCGGCCAGGGGGAAGGTCCGTGATATCTATGAGGCGGAACAGGGTCTCATTATTGTGGCGACGGACCGTATTTCCGCCTTCGACGTGGTCATGGATGATCCCATTCCGGGCAAGGGGATACTCCTCACCCGCATGTCGCGGTTCTGGTTTGAAAAGACGGCCGACATCGTGAAGAATCACGTCATATCCTGTTCCGTGGACGATTTTCCCGCTCCTTTTCACCGGTATCGGACGGTGCTGGAGGGGCGGAGCATGCTGGTGGCCAGGGCAGAACCCCTGCCCGTGGAGTGTGTCGTCCGGGGCTACCTGGGCGGATCGGGATGGAAGGACTACCGGCAAACGGGCGTTGTGTCCGGTGTCGCCCTGCCCGCAGGGCTCGTGGAATCGGCCAGGCTGTCGGAACCCATATTCACGCCTTCGACCAAGGCGGAGCGCGGCCAGCACGATCTTCCCATTTCCCGGCGGGAGATGGAGGATATCGTGGGCATGGCGATGACGGAGAGAGTGGTGGACATGTCCATGAATATCTATCTGCGGGCACAGAAAATCGCTGGTCAGGCGGGGATCATCATCGCCGACACGAAAATGGAGTTCGGTCTGGTTGATGGGGAACTGATACTCATCGATGAACTGCTCACCCCGGATTCGTCGCGGTTCTGGCCGAAGGATGAGTACGCAGAAGGCCGTCCGCAGCGGAGCTTTGACAAACAGTTTCTCAGGGACTATCTCCTGTCCCTCGAGTGGGACATGACTCCCCCCCCGCCGAGACTGCCCGAAGAAATCGTCATCAGGACCAAGGAACGCTACGAAGAGGCGCTAAAAAGACTGACCGGTGCCACCCGGGGAATGTCGTCGCCTTGACATGGTCCCATGCCGATATTATGTTAGGTGCGTACGGGTGTGCCTGCAGTATCGCGGTATGGATGATATACTGTAGTTTCGACGTTTACCTGTAACCCTCTTTCCCCGTCTGGTACGGGACGGCTTTCACCGGCTGATACATATTACCCCCCGGGAGTGCATTCCGCAACATGCGATGGGGAGTACATATTCTATATTATT
>Ga0272441_10005172_pt1 | contig 22941 bp, 17 predicted proteins | sample SSMProp6N_FD_193582 | JGI IMG/M metagenome (GOLD analysis project Ga0272441, IMG submission 193582) | Marine sediment archaeal communities from Little Sippewissett salt marsh, Falmouth, MA, United States - SSM-Prop-6N | ecosystem: Environmental > Aquatic > Marine > Wetlands > Sediment ...
ACTCTTAATTCCTCTGATTTTGAGTAGTTGTGACTTTCCATATTCTCTCATCGATGGTCGAAACGACCTACTGCACCGCCAGAACGATCTTTCCGAAGTGCCGGCTGCTCTCCATCTCCCCGTGGGCGTCCCGGACGGATTCGATCGGATAAATCCTGTGGATGAGCGGCTCGATCCGGCGGCCGGACAGAAGCGGCAGCACGTTTTCCTTGAAGGCCGTCGTTATGGCGGCTTTCTCCTCGACGCTGCGGGACCGGATGACCGAACCGATGATATGCTGACGTTTGACCAGCAGGTGGGCCAGGTTAACCGGCGCTGCGGCCCCGCCCATGACCCCGATGACCACCAGCCGGCCGCCTATCGCCAGAGATTTCATGTTTGCTTTCAGGTAGTCGGCACCGATGTGATCGAGGATGAGGTCTACCCCGCGGTTCCTTGTAAACGCCCTCACCTCGACTGCAAAATCCTGAGCTTTGTAGTCGATGACCAGATCGGCCCCCAGGTCCATAACGCGCTCGAGCTTGCCGGAGGAGGCGGTGACGATAATCGTGCCGTCTGGCACCAGCGCGCGGCAAATCTGGAGGGCGGCGGTGTTGACGCCACCGCCGCCGCCGTGGAGAAGGACGGATTGGCCGGAATGAAAGCCGCCGAGCATGAAAACATTCAGGTATGCGGTGATGTATGTTTCATTAACACAAGCAGCGGTCGTGACGTTCATTGTTTCCGGGATGGGGATCAGGTGTTCGGCGTACACGAGCGCATATTCGGCATATCCGCCGCCGGCCACGAGTCCCATGACCCGGTCTCCCGGGTTCCAGCCGCTCACACCGGCGCCGAGCGCATCGATGCGACCGGCCACTTCCAGGCCGAGAATGTCTGACTCGCCGGGCGGCGGCGGGTAATGGCCCTGGCGTTGAATGATGTCGGCCCGGTTGACTGAAGTCGCCAGCACACGGACCCTCACCTGGTTCGGCCCCGGTTCCGGTGTCGTCACTTCTGCGATTTCCATGACCTCCGGGCCGCCGAAACCGCGCATTACAACAGCTTTCATCTTATCGAACCTCCTTGTCGATTTCAAAATGGTCGGCTGCAGCCTGCCGATATGAAGCGAGACGGAAACTATTTAATAGGAGATCAAAAAGCGCGTGTCAAACACGATTCGCAACGACATCGAACAGGTAATAGAGGATGAGAAGTGGGATGATTCGGGTCACCAGACCGGTGGCGATCGAGGCCGGTCAAAGTCCGCGCAGAAAGAACAGGTTGAAGGGAATCGCGCCGATGCACACGAGCGACATGACTTTGGCCGCGATCCGTATTACTTTGCTAACCGGCATGACGAATGACCCGACGTGATTCCGACACCGCCGAAGACGGATTTGGTGTGTACTAAGTAACACCACCCCAACGTTGCAAAAGCGTTATGAATTGCTTTTGTTTGAGATCGACATGTGCACGGTCAATCGATGGGTGGGAATACTCGAAGAAATTAAATGAGCCAGGTTGGTCGTTACAAATTTGATTTCACCGTTTTTCCATTTCACAATGGCAAATACGATATCGAAGGTAAACGTGTCGAAGTTGAAGTTCGGCGGATTGAGATAGGATTTGTTGAGAGAATTGATGGCATTTTTAATGACTTCCACCAAACCGGAAGAAAGCTCTGCCGGGAAGGTGACGAAGTCGTTTGGATAGAAACTGAGATAAATTCTATGATAGGATTGCGTGATCTTCGATTGGACCGGATCATTGTAATCGGAACCGATCACTTCGAGTTTTACTTCGCCGTTGGATGCTTTATCGGAACTGACTGAAAGCTGCAATTCGACCTTTTCAATTTCAAACCGCCGCGTTTCCTTGGCAGCGGCTTGAGCCGTCTGGATCTCCTTTTTTAGAGCATCCAAAATGTCATCGATTTCAAAATATGCGCCATATGATCGGCCGCTCCATGAAAAGATCGATATCAGGCAAATAAAAATCCAGAAAGTATTCTTATACTTTATTGACATACTTGGTTGTGACCCAGTTGGAAATTTGGATCGAAGGAAAGCCGGCGGGTTGCTCTTATCAATCCGTTCAATTTTGAGTATTATTTTATCATGGTTTTTGGCGAACAGTCTATTAAAAAAAATCGCCTCTCCTTCCATTGCACCCCTTGTGCGCATCCGAAATTTGGCGTAAAAATGAAACCAGTGACATCTTTTTTTGTACTCAGCTTTGAAAAGGTCAGGGCACACTAAAGGGGGGATTTCATGGGCAAAAAGCCTGAAACCGAGAACATGGCCGTTTTTTGTGATTTCGAGAACGTTGCGCTGGGTGTGAGAGACGCCCGTCACGCTCAGTTCGACATCCGCAAAGTCCTCGAGAAACTGCTGCTCAAGGGCAGCATCGTCGTGAAAAAGGCCTATTGTGATTGGGAGCGCTACAAGGATTTCAAGGCCGCCATGCACGAGGCAGCCTTCGAACTTATCGAAATACCGCACGTGCGCCAGTCGGGGAAGAATTCCGCCGACATCCGCATGGTCGTCGATGCGCTGGACCTGTGTTATACCAAACTACATGTCGATACATTCGTGATCGTGAGTGGTGATTCCGACTTTTCACCCTTGGTCAGCAAGCTGCGCGAAAACAACAAGCTTGTGATCGGCGTCGGCGTGAAAAACTCCAGTTCGGATCTTCTCATTGCCAACTGTGACGAGTTTATCTACTACGATGACCTTGTGCGTAACAAGCAGCCTCGGAAGAAGACACCGCGCAAAACGCCGCGACCGGGCGGCAAAGCAACTGCGACTGCAGCCAAGGAAGATAAGGAAAAAGAAGATCGAACCCAGAAAGCGCTCGACCTCGTCATGGAGACGCTCGAAGCGCTGGCCGAAGAGCGCGGTTCAGAGGAAAAGATTTGGGGCTCGATGGTCAAGCAGACCCTCAAGCGCCGCAGCCCTGGCTTTAACGAATCTTACTATGGCTTTCGTTCCTTCAACCGCCTCCTCGAGGAAGCGGCCACCCGCGGACTCATGGACCTGGAGTCCGACGAAAAGTCCGGCGGCTATATCATCCGGCGCTTCCATCAGGAAGAATAACCAGGAAACCTCCCGGTCAACATGGAAAAGAGCTGCAGATGTGGACGATCACATTAAAAATCACCGGTTGTCACGACACTGCCGTTTCGGATGCAATACCGGCCATGAGAAGACCGATGCGCTCGACTTTTTCGACATCATCGATGTCGAAGGTATCCATGATACGGCCGCCGAACAGCACCGTAATGCGGTCAGACAACGAGAGCGCTTCGTTCAGGTCGCTGGTGACAAGCAGGATTCCGGCTTCGGTGCGCGCCTTCAACAGGACGCGCCAGATCTCCTCGGTAGCGCCGACATCGAGACCCTGGGTCGGCTGCTCGGCGACGATCAACCGGGGCCGGCGGTAAAATTCACGGGCCAGGACAATTTTCTGCAGATTACCGCCCGACAGTTGCCGCGCCAAGCTCAAGGGTTCCGGCGGCTGCACATCGAACTCCATCATCAACTCCCGGGTTTTTGCTTCGGCTTTGCGACGCAGCAGCCAGGGCCCCATTGAAAACCCCTGCCGCGTGGTCAACAAAAAATTATCCACCAGGTCCAGGTCCAGACAAGTGGCCAGGCCGCGGCGATCCTCCGGGATGTAAATGAGATTTCCGTCCCAACTGTGCCGGTCATAAAAATGATCCCAATTTTTACCCAGGATTTTAATCGTCCCGGATGCGGGTCGCCTCAATCCGCAGATGGTTTCCACCAGGGGCTTTTGACCGTTTCCAGCCACGCCGACAACGCCCAGGACCTCGCCCTGACGCAACTGCAGTTGAATATCCGTCAGGCCGCTGCCGCTCAGGTGGTCGACATACAGGACCATCTGGCGCGGCTCGAGCGGTTCCTTTTTAACCTGCAGCACGACTTCACGGCCGACCATTTTCAGCGCCAGATCCGATTTTGAGCTGACCTCTTCGATCGGCATTTCGCTCACCACGGCACCTTTGCGAATGATGGTGATTTCGTCGGCCAATGCCATGACTTCGTCGAGCTTGTGGCTGATAAAGACAATGGCTTTGCCCTGGCCCGCCATCTGGCGCAGTGCATCAAAAAGCTGGTCGATTTCGGGAGGCGTCAGCACGGCGGTGGGTTCGTCAAAAATCAGGATGCGACTGCGGCGGTGGAGCAGTTTTAAAATCTCCACCCGCTGGCGTTCACCCATCGACAGCGCGGAGACCCGTTCCGCAGGATCGATCGCGAGGCCATAGCGTCGAGCCAGATCCGCCACCTGCTGAACCGCCTTTTGGGGTGAATGCCAGATCCTTTTAGATTGGCCCAAAATCACGTTCTCAGTCACGGACAGGGCATCGACCAACATGAAGTGCTGGTACACCATTCCAATGCCGGCCATGTGGGCAATATGGGGGGAGGATATGGGTGTCGCCACCCCTTCGACCAGAATGCGGCCGGCATCCGGCTGAAGGCGACCGGCCAGAATGCTCATCAAGGTACTTTTACCGGCCCCGTTTTCGCCCAGCAGCGCCTTGATCCGTCCGGCGTGGATATCCAGGCTGATATCCCTGTTGGCCCGGATCGGCCCGAAGGATTTGCTGATGTGTTCCAGTCGAATGACCGGTGGGTTATTTTTTTCGGCTTCCATCATCACAAACTTTTTTGGCCCTGAAAGATGCTCTCGAACAGCGGGATTGGCTGGTGGGGATGACATCGCGATTTGTGAAGCGCAACGACCGGCTAAAAGAGATATCCCTCGCCTACCGCAATACCGGCGAGTGGCTGAAGCCGACCAATGACGAGACCGGTACTAAACGCTCATGGTCTTTTGGGCGGCCATGGTGCATGAAAGCGGTTGCGCCAGTTGAGTCGGTTAAGTCAGTTTTGTCAGTTAAAGGATATCATCGATTTTAAAAACGTCCTGTCATTCTGTCGATGGGAGCCGGCTGTTGCTTCGGTTGAAGCAGGCGCAGCTGTTTGAGGCGGTTAGCGGGCCTTGCCCCATCGCCAACGCACACATAAGATAACGCTCCCAAGGTTGTCAACCGGCACAGGCCATTTTATCAAAACCGGGCCTGTGATGGGGTTAGATCCGCTTGACGCCGAGTTCTGCGCCGTATTAAACCGAAGCAATAGCCGTCGGTGCTATGGATCGTGTGCTGTTGGAAACGAGAGTACGCAACATCTGGACGAGCCAACTTCTATTTTCGCGTTAAATCACAAATCGACAAATAGGATTGAAAATACATCGATTTAGCGTTTTTAGCGATCGACCCGCTCCTTTAATTCCTTTCCGCATTTAAAAAACGGCAGTTTTTTGGGCGCTACGGTGACGATCTCGCCTGTTTTTGGATTTCTGCCCTTGTAAGGTCGGTACTTTTTGACAAAAAATGAACACAGCCCTCGAATTTCAACCCTTTCGCCGGACGCGAGGGTATCTGAAATTTTCCCGAAAAATAAATCAACGATAGTGGCCGCTTCATTCTTCGAGATTCGACCCTCATCTTTCAGCTGATCAATAAGATCGATTTTATTCACGGCACCTCCATGTTATTGCGGTTTTTTTATTTATTGCCTCAAATGGTACTGATTTTATTAATAATACGTTATTTCGGCAAAAAGATCAAGAACTTCTTGTCGTTCTAATTGACATCAAAGAATGGATTTTACTTTTCATCCGGCTTGCAGCAGCTCCGTCAGTTTCTCTGAGAGAACTTCGATAGAAACCGGCTTTTGAAGAAAACCGTGAGCGCCGGCATCCAGAATTTCCTGTGCCGGACCGTCGAGTGAATAACCACTGAAGACCAGGACCTTCAAGTCCGGACGGAATTCTTTGAGCAAGGGATAGATTTTATTTCCGTTCATATCCGGCAGGAAAACATCCAGGATGGCCAAGTCAATATCCCCGTCAAATGCTCTGGCTAAACGAATGGCTTCTTTGCCTGTTTGGGCCTCTATCACATGGTATCCCAAGCGTTCCAACAATTTCCGGAGCATCTCGATAACAGCCGACTCATCTTCAATCAACAGAATGGTGCCGATTCCTTTGAGCGGTTCACTGTGAGGCTTTAGCGCTTTTTTCACCTCAACCCCGCTGACGCTAGGTAGGTAAATACACACTCTGGTTCCGTGGTCCAGTTGTGATTCAATGGATATCCAGCCGTCATGGTTCTTCACAATGCCGTACGCCGCCGCCAAACCAAGTCCTCGGCCGAGAAACTTAGTCGTGAAAAACGGCTCGAACACCCGTTTTTTGGTTTCTCCATCCATTCCCGTCCCGTTATCTTCAACTGCCAGGCTGACATAAGCTCCGGGCAACAATCCCGGGAAAGCCTTTGCGCCTTTCTTTGTTATCTGTTCACTTCTACAGGTGATTTTAATATGCCCCTCCCCGTCGATGGCCTCTGCCGCGTTGGACAAAATGACCGAAAAGAGCATCAACAACTGGGGCAAATCTCCCCTGGTTTTCAAGATATCATCGGGCAGGTGGGTCTCTACCTGGATGGACGGGTCAAGGGTGTGTTGGAGTAAGGGCAATGTGTTGCGCACGAACTTGCTCAATGAAATATCCTTGACCTCATATTTCCCCCCCCGGGCGTACGCCAGCAGCTGTCGTGTCAGGTGGGTCATCCGAGCGGTCGACTTTTTAATTGAGGCAATATATTCGGACGTGATTTCTTCCTTTGGCACTTGCAGCTCGAGCAGGTCGGTGGTTGCCGTGATCACGAACAGGGCGTTATTGAACTGGTGGGCAATACCACCTGCCAGTTTGGCTATTGCTTCCATCTTTTGAGCTTGCCGCAGTCGCCATTCAAGTTCGTTCTGCTCTGTGATGTCACTGACCACAACTCTGATTTGCTTGGGATCGCTATCGCTCTCCTTGACAATCATGCACTCCAGGTTCGAAAAAAAGTCGCTGCCGTCATTTTTCACCAACCTTAATCTGAAGGACTTAAAATCTCCGGATTCTAAAATCCGCTGGCGATGAAGGTAGTAAACATCCTGGTCCTCACGTTGGATAAAACGGCTGAACGGCTTCCCGACAACTTCTGAGCGCTTCACCCCCAACATGGTGGCGAAAGTGAGATTTGCCCCCTCTACTATTCCCGCTTCATTGATTGTCAGATAGCCCACCGGCGCAAAGTCATATAAATGGGAATATCGATCCCGGGCCTCTTCGAGTTCTTCCTGGATGCGGCGCAGCTCTTCGTTCTGCATTTTCAACTCGATCTGGTGCACTCGAAGTTCGTGGATCATCTTCGCCATGTCTTTGGTTGACATCCCGGCAATTTCTTCAGAGTCCTCAGGCGTTGTTTGCATCTGCCTCTCGGCACGCCGCCTGAGTTCCGGGCCGTCTATTATTTTTTTGTCTTTTCCCATTCGCTCTCCAATGCAGGCAACCACGCCAGATCCCGTTCCGTTGTCGCAATTTCAATCGGCCGGCCGTTGTCGTCGGTCAGCACGGTACCCGTCAGCCAGACATCTAAAAACTTGCCGCCTTTGGTCATCCGCCGGGTTTTGAATGCTTTTACGGCCTCCCCCCTTTTGAGCTTGTCCATCAAGGCTTTTACCTCTTTTAGGCTCTGCTTGGGAAAAAGCTCTTCGATGTTCATTTTGAGGGCTTCAAATTCGGTCCAACCGTACATGTTCTCGGCCCCTTTGTTCCAGGCAAGAATACGCCCCTTAAAATCCTGCACCGTAATGGCGTCACTGCTGTCCTCCAAAACTGTGGCCAGACGCCGGATTTTGTCGGCCTGCTTGACCCTGTGGATATCCATCACGGTTATCACCACACCGGCAATGACATTCTGGCCGGTTCGATACGGCATAACCTTCAGGACATGCCATATGTGATCTTTTGACAAAATTTCCGTTTCCAGGGAATTCAGATCTTGGAGGACTTTTTTTGCAAGCCCGGCAAGGTCGACCTCCGGAAAGCTGGTTTTGAGGTCGCTCAAGGGTCTGCCGATATCACTTGGGATCAGCTTGATAATCCGGGCCGCCGCCGGGGTGTAGCGCTCGATATTAAGGCGGGCGTCCATAAAGACGGACGCGATTTCAGAGGCGGCCAGAAGGTTGTTCATGTCGTCACCGGCCTTGGAAAGCTCATTGACTTTATTTTGAAGCTCTGAATTAACTGTGGCCAGCTCTTCATTGGTCGATTGAAGTTCCTCCTTGGAAGTCTCCAGTTCTTCGTTCGTGCTTTGCAGTTCCTCATTGATCGACTGCATCTCTTCGTTGTTCGACTTTAATTCCTCGTTTGAGGTTTCCAACTCCTCGATGGTGGCCTGAAGATATTCACGGGTCGACTGCAACTCCTGTTCCAGCTGTTGTGTTGTGGGGTCCTGAATTTTTTCTCCAGATTCTTGCCTTTGGTTTTCATCCGGTAGGCCTCTAGATGCCTTCTCCTCAAAGAGGACCAGCAAGAGTCCCGGAAGCAGTCCTTTGTCGGTCACAGGAGTGATCGAAATGTCGATCGTACAGGAAGTGTTGTTATAGTTGACCCGCACGCTCTTGCAACCGGTGGGTTTTTTTTCCCGGACCGCCTTGTGAAGCACTGCCGTCAGTTTAAATCTGAGATCCTCGCGGGCCATTTTCAAAATGTTGAAACTGGGCTTGCCCGTCGGCGGCACGAGGAATTTTTCCGTCTGACCGACAAAATGCAAGATCTCATATTTGTCATCGATCAAGACCCCCGTGGGCGCGTACTGCCTGAGAATCGCTTTTTCAGTCACGGCCTGGATATCGGTTGTCACCGGCATCCTTATGGGGTCATCGGGTTCGAGCTCGTCTTGACCCCCATAGGCGATCTTTTTCGGATAATCGATGATTTCTTTACTAAAAATTTCCTTGCGTTGAAAGATCTTCCATTTGAAGTTCAGCGGTTGAAATAAATCGGTAAATTCACCGATGCTCTCAGAGGGACCCAGGAATAAAATCCCTTGCGGGTTCAATGTATAATGAAACAAGGGGATGATCTTTTTCTGAATCGGCTGATCCAGATAGATCATCAGATTACGGCAGCTCACCAGATCGAGCCGTGAGAAGGGCGGGTCCCTGACGATGCTTTGCGAAGAAAAAACGACCATATCCCGGATCTGTTTTTTGACGCAGAAAACACCGTCGCCTTTTGTGAAAAACTGACCTAAACGCTCTTTGGAAAGATCTGTGGCGATGCTATCCGGAAAGATGCCCTTGCGGGCTTTCTCGATGGCCGCCTCATCGATATCCGTGGCAAAAATCTGGACAGTGAAATATTTTTTCAGCTTTTCCATCGCCTCTGAGACAATCACGGCCAGCGAATAGGCTTCTTCCCCGGTCGAACACCCCACAACCCAGCAGCGAAGCGGATCGTCCGATTTTCTGCCGTGCAGTAATTTGGGAAGCACCTTTTGTTCGAGAAGCTGATAGGCTTCCAGGTCCCTGAAAAAACTGGTGACGCCGATCACCAGGTCTTGGAAGAGGGCATCGATTTCGAGCGGATTTTCCTGCATGTATCGGGTGTAGTCCGTCAGCTTGTCGATCTGATGAACAGCCAGGCGGCGTTCGATCCGGCGCCGGATGGTGGTCTGCTTGTATTGCGAGAAATCGTGACCGGTAGCGCTGCGGATCAGGGCAAAAACTTTTCGGAGCTGGTGCTGTATAGTGGTATCAGCGACGTTGATCTTTCCGGCTGACTTTAAAAATGGATGCTTGGCATAGCCGATCAAGGTTTTCGGCATCCTTTCCACCGGAAGGATGAAATCGACCAACCCGGTCCCGATGGCGCTTCTGGGCATCCCGTCATACTTGGCCGTGTCCGGGTCCTGGGCTATGACCATGCCGCCTTCACCCTTGATGGCCTTGATGCCCAGGGTCCCATCCGAGGCCGTCCCCGAAACAATGATGCCGATCGCCTTTTCCTTCTGGTCCTCCGACAGAGATCGGAAAAAGAAATCAATCGGCATGTTGATCGCGCCGCTCTTAACAGGCTCCATCAGATGAAGGGTGCGATTGAAAACAGCCACGTTTTTATTGGGTGGGTTGAGATAAACGCAATTCGGCGCAAGGGTCGTGCCGTCTTCGATCTCCCTGACGGTCATCCGGGTATGTTTTGCCAGAAGCGACGCCATGATGCTTTTGAAATTCGGGCTGAGGTGCTGGATGATCACAAAGGCCATGTTGGCTTCAGACGGCATCTTGGAAAAAAAGGTTTCGAGGGTTTCCAAACCGCCGGCAGAGGCCCCCATGCCGACAATCGGAAAGCCGGCTCGTTTGGTTGATTTCCTCCCATTCTTTTCTTGAGCTGAAGAAGTGCGCTTGGCGGGTGAGGTTTTCCTCACTTTGGTTGGCATGACCGGTGCCTTTCTATCGGAAAGAAACGAGAAAAAACCAGAAATAGCATGTTAACCACTCATGGCCCTGGGCCTCCACGGTGCATGAAAATGACGCGCGGAGCCCGGGTGAGCGGTTGCGAAAAGCGGCTGACTGTCTGAGTCGCTTACGGGGTTTTAGACCGGACCCTATGCCGATGCCGCTTGGAAGACGATGTTCAGACTGCATCCGAACTCATTCTTTGAAGACGGGACTGGTGCGGGCTTAGAGCCCGTTGGCGGCGAGTTTCAGCCGTCATTCGAAACTGTTCATCCGGGCGGAGGTGCCCACCATTTTTCCGTATTACATTTTATTTTCGTACTGAATTACCAATATGACGTTTCACCCCAAAAAGCAAGAAATTTGGTCTGTTATAGCTGCGGTGCTGCCGGCATCACCTGATTCGGCGACGTAGAACACCCCGCAGGTGTCTGCCGGCTGACCTTTGCCTTCGGCGGGTACTGCTTCAGGATTTCTGAAACCCATCTGTTTATCGTATCGGCGGATTTCTGCGGGCTCGATGAATGATTGATTCGACGCGTACCGGTTCCCCGCCAGAAAAGTCTTTGCGTGCCAGCATCGAGAAAATCGATGATTAAAGTGCCCTCATCGTACTCAGTGATGACGGTTTCGAAGACCGAGTCTCCAAAGTATCGGTACCCCGGCCCCCCTTCCCATGAGTAATCCACCTCCACCATTTTTATGACAGTCAAGTGTACATTGACAAGGAAGTCATGTTTTCCATCAGACGATTTCAGGTATCCGTTCTGAATCAGGAAACGCTCGACGGCAGCATGGACCCGCTTTACGACAAACGGGCTGCCCCAAGATGACTCCCCGGCCTTCTCTTGAGAAACCGCTATCCAATCGAAACTTTTATAACGTGAAAAGTCGGTTTGAGGTTCGTAATCCTGGCCGAGCCTTACGCCGAGGAAAGTCCAAAAAGTCACCAACGCGGTCCAGGCGCACAGGCATTTGAAATGTCGCATGCTCAGCTTCTATTGCGCAAAAACGCATCTATGTACTCCGAAAATCGCTCGATGATTTCCGGAAAATTTTCCCGGCCAAATCCGATGCGAACGTGGTGGTTGCCGTAGTGGAAAATCTTGGACGGAACCAGCATAATTCCGGTTTCTCTGATCAGCGATTCGCAGAATTCAGACGTATCTTCGGTTAACGCCATTCTCGGAAAACAAATTGACCCGCCCGAGGGTCGCTTCCAGCTCGCGCAGTCGCTGTGATTACTGAAAAAATCATCCAGTATTTTGATATTTTTCCGGATACGCGCCATCTGCCTTGCGATAATATTTTCGCGGTCGCGCACGGCCATAAGCCCCAAAATTTCGCTCGGTGCGCTGTTGCAGATCGTTGTGTAATCTTTTAACAAGCTCATCTGTTCCAAAATGTTATGGTCCCGGGTCGCAACCCAGCCGATCCTGAGACCCGGCAGGCCGAAGGTCTTCGATAATCCGGATAGCGAGATGGCTTTACGATACGCTTCACAACCCGCCGGCAGAATCGCTTCACGATCAAGTTCGAGGAACCTGTACATCTCGTCTGAAAACAGGTAGGCGCCGCTTTTACGAACAATATCGACGAGGGACGTGTATCCAGCATGAGTCGGCATATAACCGGTCGGGTTGTGAGGGAAATTGACGACCACCATTTTGGTGTCATCCCGGATTAGATTTTCAAGTTGGCGAAGACTGAAATGCCACCCCCGATCCTCGTCGGGTTTCCAAAACGATACGTCGCATCCCATTGAACGGGCCAGTTCGTAAAGCGACTGATAGCCCGGAAAGGTGCAAATAACATGATCCCCGGGCCTCAGCAGTGCCTGCATCGCCAAGAATATGCCCTCTTCAGGAGTCACCACCAATATGTCGTCAACTGCGACGCCTTTATAGATATCCGCAATCGCCTCTCGCAGCACGGGGTGACCGGATGAATCCGTATACGCGAGTTTCAGGTTTTCCCACAACCTCACGCTCTGGGCATCGGCCGATTCCAGCAACTCTTGCATGTAAAATGCTTCGCAGTCAGAACTCGACAGAAGATATTTGGCTGAAAACTCATGTTTGGCAAAGTATCTTTCCAAAACAAAAGGCTCAAGCTTCATTTCAATGTTCTCCTCCCCAATTTCTACCCAACTGTGAAAAACGCGTCAACCGGGGTGACCCTGGTGTGGTCGCTACCGTCTCGATATGAATGGTTTCCGTCCATTTTGCATCGCGCTGATTCGATCCATTTTTCAAACCCTCATCGACCCAATTGCGATAATATTCAGATGATAATAAATTTCGCCTGATTGAATAAATACCGGTTCCAATCTGATTTTCTTTAAAACCACTTTTTTGCAATCAAAAAGTTGATCTTAAGACCCTATACAACCCTTCGTCTAGCATCTAAAGCTATATTTTTCAAAAACTAACCGAGTGAACCAAGGGTTCCTGATTCCAGAGCGACGGAACTTAGAGATCCCCGCTCGAGACGGCTGCCTGATAGTAAACTTTAGCAAAGCCCGCATGATTCTCGACACCTGTAAAGCATCTGCAATAGATGTCGATCCCGACGTTGGATACGTCCCTAAAATATCAATAGTTCCGCAATCAACCGATAGCCTTTTTTAGTACTATTTGATATCAGAGCAAAACATGTCGGCACTTTAGGTAACGCTATTATTAATCAGTTTCCGTCCATAAATGGCCCTTTTCCGCAATTTCGGCGTCAATCGGCGAAATCGCTTGTGCGGCGTACACAAGTACGCCTCCGCGCAATTCCTTGATTTCCTTGAACTTGCAGAAAATTGCTCATTTCTGGATCGGAAACTAATCAGTGCCCTTAATGGAACCGTGGATGGGCACTAATCAGCTGGATATCAGTCCACAGAAAAGATTTCGGCCCGATCGGCGCATGAAAACCTTCAGCGGCCGATGGGTCCGCACGGCCGAACGAAAAGGCGTATCCGGGAAGGAATCCCATGAAAGACGAACAATCCCACGATAGGCAGGAAGTTCCGATAAGCGAGCGCTCTCGCTATATCCTGGACGGCGCAACGGGCGAGGCGTTCGATGTTGCCCGGGCGGTCGAAGAGCTGCGAAAAATCGCAGAAGATCCCGGCAAACCCATTGAAGAGAGGCTCGAGGCTTACGAAGACATAATCGATTCGGAAGTCGGAGACACTGCCATGGTGCGCGCCCGTAATATTGAACGAGAAATGGGCCTGCGCCAGATCTATCTCAAGTTCGAAGGCGGCAACCCCACCGGCACACAGAAAGACCGGATCGCTTTCGCCCAGGCCATGGACGCGCTGCGACGTGGATACGATGCCATCACGGTCGCGACTTGCGGAAACTACGGCGCTGCCGTGGCGCTGGCCTGTTCACTGGCCGGTTTGCGTTGTCTGATTTACATACCCGATTCGTTCCACACCAACCGTATAGAGGAGATGACCGGCATGGGTGCCGAGATCCTTCGTGTTTCCGGTTCCTATGAAAACGCGGTGGAATGTTCCAGACAGCGGGCCCGGGAAGAAGAAATATATGACGCCAATCCCGGCGGTGACAACGTCGTCCTGCAGCTGCGGGCTTATGGCCAGATTGCTCAAGAAATCTATGACGACCTGAGGGACGCACCGCTTGTGGTGGCCGTGCCGGTCTCCAACGGAACAACTCTGACCGGTATTTATAAGGGGTTTCTGAGCCTCTATCGCCGTGGGAAAACCTCCCGCATGCCAAGGATTGTCGCTGGGTCTTCCTACAAGAAAAACCCCATTATTCAAGCATTTTTGAAGAATGCCGCATCATGTGATGATCTCAATCCGCAGAAAATCAGGGAAACCGCCGTCAACGAACCGCTGATCAACTGGCATTCCGTTGACGGCGAATATGCCCTGGAGGCCATTCGATCCACCAACGGCTGGGCCAGCAATGCCACCGACAAAAACATGCTGACTTTCACGAAGCTCATTCGCGACAAAGAAGGATTGCAGGTTCTGCCGGCGTCAACCGCCGGTTTGATCGCCTTGATTGAACAGCACCGCCAAGAACCGCTTTCCAACGACCGCTATGTCGTTGTATTGACCGGGAGGAAATCATGACGACCACTATCGATGGTACTGCCATTATCTATTGCGAAGGGGCACTCAACACCCCGAACGGTAAAACCGCCCATGGTCTTGTCCGGTTCACCAACCGCTACCGGGTCATCGCAGTGATCGATTCCCGCTATACCGGCCAGGATGCCGGGAAAATTATAGACGACAAACCCAACGGCATACCCGTCGAGGCAACCATCGAAGATGCCGTGAATTCGGCGAATTCAGCTGGAACACCGGCAACCCACCTCGTGGTCGGTTTGGCACCGGACGGTGGTCGTTTAGCACCCACAGCCCGCTTGGACATAAAAAGGGCCCTGGAACTGGGACTCAATGTCGACAGCGGTCTGCACGACTTCTTGTCAGAAGATACGGAACTGGCCGATACGGCTGCGAAGACTGGTGCTGTTATTCGGGATGTTCGTCGACCGCCGGACCGCAGATCGCTCCATTTTTTCAGTGGCAAAATCGAAGCCGTAACGTCTCTGAAAATCGCCGTTCTGGGTACCGATTCCGCAGTCGGCAAGCGCACCACCGCCTGGCGCATCGTCCAGGGATTTACGGAAAAGGGCATAGATGCACTGATGATCGGAACCGGTCAGACAGCCTGGATGCAGGGGGCACGGTATGGTGTCATTATGGATTCGCTGGTCAACGACTTCGTTTCCGGTGAGATCGAGTATGCGATATGCGCGGCCTGGACGGATACGCACCCGGAGGTTATCATTATTGAGGGCCAGGGCAGTCTGATGAACCCGGCCTATCCGGGCGGATTTGAAATCCTGGCCGCCGGCCGACCGGATCTGGTTGTCCTTCAACATGCACCGGCGCGCATTGAATATGACGGATTTCCCGGATACCGGATCCACCCCCTGGCCCGCCAGATTCAGGTCATTGAAATGCTCAGCGGCAAACCGGTCGTTGCCGTGACGGTCAACCACGAAGACCTCAAACCGGAGGAAATCGGCCCGGTATGCTCAGCCCTTGAGAAAACGGTCGGGTTGCCGGCCTTCGACGTGCTGCGGGATGGACCCGAGGGTCTCATCCGGATTCTGAGCGCTCACCTCAAAACGAAGATGGATAAATAAATGCCCTCTATACAACCCTCAGGTAAAAATGAGAAATCTATGCCGCCGACCTCTTCCACTACCGACTCGCTCTCTGCACTTGAAGTGATCGACAAATTGGTCGTCGGGCCGATCAAACTTGAACCGCGGCGATTGACGGCGGCCTATACGGTGGTTCGTAACGGCACCGAAAACCGCACCGATTTGATCTACAGCTATGAAGAAAAGGTTTTCGATCCGGAGGAGCCCGAATCATGGAATCTGGCGAGCTTGGTGGCTGCCCAAGTGGCCTTGAATTACGGTCTCTTCTGCCGCTCCATCGTTTTTCGGGGTACCTATGACGATATTGACCGGCAGTTTCTGCGCAATATGGCTGAAAACACGGCCCGGGAGATCTATGTCAATAAGATACTGAGCCCCAACCCCTTTCTGAAGGGAGAAGCCGCCCGGATGCCTCCGGAAAAAAAAGGTAAATACTGCCGGGCATCGATGGCGTTCGTAGCGACACCTGAAAAGGCACCGAAAACAGCCTGGAATCTGTGGCCAAGCGAGAAGCACCGGCACTGCATTCTTTCCAGCGGCGGCAAAGACAGCCTTTTGACTTATGGCCTTCTGGACGAAATCGATCACGAAGTTCACCCTGTGTTCGTCAATGAATCCGGCCGCCACTGGTTTACGGCGCTCAACACCTACCGTTATTTCCGCGAGCATGTGCCCAACACGGCCCGGGTTTGGGTCAATTCGGACCGCGTTTTTAATTGGATGCTGCAACACTTGCCTTTTGTCCGGCAGAACCATGCCAGCATCCGCTCGGACATGTACCCCATCCGACTGTGGACCGTCGCTGTCTTCCTGTTCGGAATCCTTCCCTTGGTCAGGAAAAGGAAAATCGGCCGCATTCTCATCGGAGACGAGTTCGATACGTCGGTGCGGACCTCATTTAAAGGTATCCGTCACTATTCCGGTCTATACGATCAAAGCGTTTTTTTCGACAACTCCCTTTCCCGCTATTACATGCGTAAAGGATGGTCGCTGAGTCAATTCTCAGTTTTGCGCCCCCTCTCCGAACTGTTGATTCAGAAAGTTCTGACCGAACGATATCCTCATCTGCAGGAACACCAAACATCCTGCCATGCCGCCCACAAGGAAGAAGATCGGATCAGGCCCTGCGGTAAATGTGAAAAATGCCGCCGCATCATCAGTATGCTCATGGCTATCGATGCCGACCCCAGGCACTGTGGCTATACCGACCGGCAGATTCAGGCCTGTCTGGAGGCCTTCGATGCATCCCGGATACACCAGGAACCGGCAGCCACGGAACACCTTGGTCATCTGCTGCTGACCAAAGGGTTGATCGGTAAGGCCGGTGCGCCGCCGCCCGAATTCAAACCGCACCAGGAAATCATGAAAATGCGCTTCGATCCGAAGTATTCTCCCATGGATGCTATCCCTGTCGACCTGCGTCAGCCCCTCTTCGGTCTGCTTCGATCCCATGGCATCGGCGCGGTCGCCCGCAAGGGAACCGAATGGAAGGAATTCACCCCGACGGTATCGGCCGAGGCTCTGACCCCGTATCCTTTTGAAATCGATTTCAACTCGAACCAAAGGCACCAGATTGACACGTCGAGCTCTTCCCCGTCAGTCAATTTTCTTTGGGGGGAACTCACTTGGCAGGAAGCCGAAAAGCGGCTGAATGAAATCGACATTGCGCTGCTGCCGGTCGGGGCCATCGAACAGCACGGCCCCCACCTGCCACTGGACACCGATGCATTCGATGCCGATTACCTGGCGCGACGTGTAGCGATGGCTTGCAGCTCTCCGGTACCGGTTGTTCTACCCCTTATTCCTTACGGGGTGTCATACCATCATGAAGATTTCAAGGGGACCATCAGTATCAGCAACGATGTCCTCTCCCGACTGGTCTACGAGGTCGGTCTTAGTGCTGCCCATAACGGGATTAAAAAACTGGTGATCATCAACGGTCACGGCGGTAACAGCCCCGCATTGAACTATGCCGCCCAAATGATCAACCGCGACGCACATATCTTTGTCTGCGTTGATACCGGCGAAACCAGCGATGTGGACATCAGCCGGGTGACGGAAACCCCCAACGACGTCCATGCCGGCGAGATCGAGACCAGCACATCATTGGCCGTCCGTGCCAATCTGGTTAAAATGGACCGGGCCGTCCGCTCGGTTCCGGAGTTTTCCAGCCGCTATCTTGACTTTACTGGCAAAAGGGGCATTCTCTGGTACGCCCACACTCGAAAATTATCGACCAGCGGCGTTATGGGAGACCCAACCAAAGCCAGTGCAGCAAAGGGTGAACGCATTTGGGAAACCATGGTGGCCCATCTAGTGGCCCTTGTAGAGGATCTTAAAAACATGACCCTGGACGATATCTATCATCGGCGATATTAAAATGAAAATCAGACAGTTCGAGGCCTGGCCGGTGGAGATGCGCCTGGCCGAACCATACACAATCGCCTACGAAACCATCGACAGGGTGACCAATATTTTTCTGCGGATCGAAACCGACCAGGGCCTGATCGGTCATGGCTGTGCGGCTCCGGATTTTCAAGTCACCGGGGAAACGCCCGCGTCGGTCATGACCGCATTCGAAGCCACTATTGCGCCGGTGCTGTCCGGGGTTGATCCGCTGCGCTATGCCTTGATCCTCGAGCGACTGCGCACCGGTCTCGGCCAGCAGCCGGCCGCCCTGGCCATGGTGGATATGGCACTTTACGACCTGCTTGGCCAAATCGCCGGCATACCACTTTACCGTCTTCTCGGCGGTTACCGTACCCGGATAAAGACCAGCATCACCATCGGAATTCTGTCCATCGAACAGACCGTTGAAAAAGCCCGCAAACACGTGGCCGCGGGTTTCAGATGTCTGAAGGTCAAGGGTGGTATCGACGTTGCCGTCGATATCGAAAAAATAATGAAAATTCGCGAAGCCGTCGGCAGTGCCGTCGAGCTGCGCTTTGACGCCAATCAAGGGTTTAACGAAACAGACACCCTAAAGTTCGTGGCGAGAACCCGCAAGGCCAAGCTGGAGCTGCTGGAACAACCGACGCCGAAGGCGGGTCACACCATCCTGGGCCGAATCACCAGCAAGGTGCCGATACCCGTGATGGCCGACGAAAGCCTGATGAATCTTGGGGATGCTTTTCGCTTGGCCAAGAATGATGTGGTCGACATGGCCAATATCAAGCTTATGAAGGTCGGTGGTATCTATGAAGCCATGAAAATCAATGCCGTTGCCAACGCCGCGAATCTGGAGGTGATGGTGGGCTGCATGGACGAGTCCGCACTTGCCATTGCTGCCGGCCTGCACTTCGCTCTCGCACGGCCCAACGTGGTTTATGCCGACCTTGACGGCTACCTGGATTTGATGGGTGATCCGGCGGCCGGATCGGTGATTCTGCGCAACGGTATTCTGTACCCGAACAAAAATCCGGGCCTGGGCGCCAAGGTCTGCCGATCATGACCTTACGATGTTAAAACACAATGAAAAAATAGGGCTCTTTGATCCGGAAAATATGTCTCGCGGATTTTTGGGACGGTCTTGCATTAATGCATTAGGTTTCAATCAGTCTTAGCTTTCTGTCATTAACATGTTTCTCACCACGTCCTGCCGCCCGGCTGACTGAAGATTGATTCAGCCCGAGAATATGTGAAAGCTCACTTCCACTCATACCCAACTCCCGGATCGCCCAGTAACACAATACACTCCGAGCCATTACCCGTTGCCGTTGTCTGCTCGGATTTAGGATATCCTGTTTGCTCAATGAAAACAAATCCGATACTCGCTCGATTATCTTTTCAATGTCATATCCTTGCTTCCGCATTCGAAACCGCTTGTCCATACGTTCATTTTGTTCATGGAGAACCTTAAGAACAAAATCACTGTCTCCAAGGATGCGCTCGTCACCTTTTAGGTGGATCCTTTTTCTTCCAAGGGCTTTTACCGCCTGCCATCCTCCGGCACTTCGGATTAGACCACCGCCGATCAGATCGGGTCTTCGGCCCATTTCTATGCCCTTTACAATAAAATCATGATACTGTTCCCTTGCCAGAGACACCTTTCGATTGAACAAGCCTAACACCTTGTTTACATCTTGCCACTCGGCTTTCCTTTTTCCCATTAAGACGCTATGGCCATTGTAAGCATAGGTATTCAATTGCCGTATCGATCCGACCAACTTCGCCCGCAGCGGATTGAGATGGATATAACGAACCAATTCCAACAGATAATTATCTTCCTGACAGAGGATGGATTTGTATCTGTTTTGAAAAAGGTGACCATTTCGCCGATACCTTCGGTTGAAACTCACCACGTATCCAGTGAGAACCTTTCGCATGATGGTTGCTATGGGAGCATTTCCGGTCCGCAGCAGAAGGTGCAGATGGTTTGAAAGCAATGCCCAAGCGTAGCAGGGGGTATTCGTCTCTGATAGCACCTGAGACAGACGATTTACAAAATCGTCCTTATCGGTGTTGTTTCGGAAAATCTTCCGCCTTTCGATACCGCGACATATGATGTGATGCAAGGCACCCGGTGCATCTATTCTGGCTCTTCGTGGCATGTTTCAGACAGTATCATCATTTGTTAAGTTAATAAAGCATTTATGCAGGACCGTCCCTCATTGCCTAAAAGCCGACATGGTGTTGTGCTATCAGGAACAAGCCGGCAGCCATCAGATCAGGTTGTTCCAAGATTTTCGGCGGCAAAATTCCAGTCGATCAACTTATCGATGACGCCCTTTACGTATTCGGCGCGATTGTTCTGGTAGTCGAGGTAGTACGCGTGCTCCCACACGTCGATGGTGAGTAGGGGTTTCATGCCTCGTGTCATCGGGTTATCGGCATTGCCGGTATTCACCACCTTGAGCTTTTCACCGTCCTTCACCAGCCAGGCCCAGCCGCTGCCGAACTGGGTCGTGGCCGCGGAGGCAAGCTCTTTCTGGCACGCGTCCAGAGTTCCGAAAGAAGATTCAATTTCTTTCATCAAGGCCGGCGGCGGTTTGCCCCCGCCCTTGGGATTCATGCTCTTCCAGTAAAAAGTGTGGTTCCAAGCCTGGGCCGCATTGTTGAAGATGCTGGTCTTGTCGGCCTGGCCGGCGGTTTTCTGGATGATTTTCTCGAGCGGCATGTCCGCCAGGTCCGTTCCGGCCACGAGTTTGTTGATATTGTTGACGTACCCCTGATGATGCTTTCCGTAGTGAAACCCGATGGCCCTGGCGCTGATGACCGGCTCCAGGGCGTTTTCGGGATAGGGGAGCGGCGGCAAGACGATCACGTTTGCCGCGAATGCGCTGCGGGTCCATGCGCCGGTCATTGCGGTGAACGTCAGCGCCGATGCCGCCATGATGAAGCCGCGGCGGGTGATGCCGTTGCCGTTTGAAAACGTCGCCCTTTCGTCCATAAAACCTCCTCCTGTTGCGGTTGTTGCCATGGATCGTTAAAATCACATCGAGAATGGATAATCAACCGGATTTCAGAACCATACCGGGTCTGCATGGTTCCCGAGCCCCATGCGATTTGAGGGCCGCAACAGAGCCGCTACCGTCTCGATATAATCGGCTCCGCAAACTGGCTGTCCGCATCCCAGTGGAAAATGATCCGGGTGTCCTTACTGGCGTACACCTAAGTTGAGCGATTGTCGAGGTTGCCGTAGATACAAGGAAGATGTCGTTGCGCTATATTCGCCAATGCGGTATTGCATCTGACGCCGCAGATGCGGTGAGATCGGCAATCCCGAAAGGTTTCAATTTTAAAAAAGAGGATTTGAGGGACGGTCTTGCATTAATGCATTAGGCTTCAATCAGTCTTAGCTTTCTGTCATTAACATGTTTCTCACCACGTCCTACCGCCCGACTGACTGAAGATTGATTCAGCCCGAGAATATGTGAAAGCTCACTTCCACTCATAACCAACTCCCGAATCGCCCAGTAACACAATACACTCCGAGCCATGAGCCGTTTCCGTTGTCTGCTCGGATTTAGGATATCCTGTTTTCTCAATGAAAACAAATCCGATACGCGCTCGATTACCTTTTCAATGTCATACCCTTGCTCCCGCATTCGAAACCGCTGGTCCATGCGTTCATTTTGTTCATTGAGAACCTTAAGAACAAAATCACTGTCTCCGAGGATCCGCTCGTCACCTTTCAGGTGGATCCTTTTTCTTCCAAGGGCTTTTACCGCCTGCCATCCTCCGGCACTTCGGATTAGACCACCGCCGATCAGATCGGGTCTTCGGCCCATTTTTACGCCCTTTACAACAAAATCATGATACCGTTTCCTTGCCAGGTGCACCCTTCGGTTGAACAAGCCCAACACCTTGTTTACATCTTGCCACTCAGCTTCCCTATTTCCCATTAAGACACTATGGCCATTGTAAGCATAGGTATTCAATTGCCGTATCGATCCGACCAACTTCGCCCGTAGCGGATTGAGATGGATATAGCGAACCAATTCCAACAGATAATTATCTTCCTGACAGAGGATGGATTTGTATCTGTTTTGAAAAAGGTGACCATTTCGCCGGTACCTTCGGTTGAAACTCACCACATATCCAGTAAGAACCTTTCGCATGATGGTTGCTATGGGAGCATTTCCGGTCCGCAGCAGAAGGTGCAGATGGCTTGAAAGCAATGCCCAAGCGTAGCAGGGGGTATTCGTTTCTGATAGCACCCGAGACAGACGATTTACAAAATCGTCCTTATCGGTGTTGTTTCGGAAAATCTTCCGTCTTCCGATACCACGACATATACTGTGATGCAAGGCACCCGGTGCATCTATTCTGGCTCTTCGTCTTCGTGGCATGTTTCAGACGATATCATGATTTGTTAAGTAAATAATGCATTTATGCAAGACCGTCCCCCATAACTGCCATGTAAAGCTTTCTAATAAATAATTGACTATGTTTCAACGATGAAAAACAAAATTAACAAAAATGAATTAAAATTCAATAAATTAGTGTTCGAGGAGAGTGGAGAGTGGGACATTCAATGTTGAATCGTTTTGAGTTCAAGCAGACTCTGAATCGCCTTGGTGGTTGCAATCAAGTCCGGATCACGACTAACCCTCTGGGCTGCCTGGCTGATGGTGGAACGGTCTACATTCAGCCGGCGAGCCACAACGCTTCCGGTGATTGACAAATCGGGGAACTGGGGTCAGACCAAGGTAAAAACCGGCAACTAAACCGTGGGCCCAAAAAAGAAACCGTTTTTAAGGCGTTTTATTAGCTATGTCAGTTACTTAGATTAGTCTGATATTCATATAAAGGGCTTGTTCCCGTAAAATGTCTTTGTCCCCTAAGAGTACTCGTCAAGCGTGATATTTTCCTACGGAACGTTTCGCTAAATATCACTACAGCCTGACGAGTTGGAAGAAGGACA
>Ga0272441_10005173_pt1 | contig 22939 bp, 21 predicted proteins | sample SSMProp6N_FD_193582 | JGI IMG/M metagenome (GOLD analysis project Ga0272441, IMG submission 193582) | Marine sediment archaeal communities from Little Sippewissett salt marsh, Falmouth, MA, United States - SSM-Prop-6N | ecosystem: Environmental > Aquatic > Marine > Wetlands > Sediment ...
TGGTACGGCAGTACCTTGCCGGCAGTGCGCTTCCCTACCTGCTGGGGTGGTGGGAGTTCTACGGACGTCGCTTTATTATTAATCCTCATGTCCTCATTCCACGCCCGGAAACAGAACTGCTCGTCGAGCTGGCATTATCATTTTTGCAGCCCTGTAAGCCGGCCCGGTTTCTGGATGTGGGGACAGGCTCTGGCATTATAGCCATAACCCTGCTTCTGGAACATGCCGGCAGTACAGCTGTTGCGTCCGATCATTCACTGGACTCGTTAAAAGTTGCACAGAAAAACCGGGATCGCTATTCTCTCGGAAATCGGCTCGATCTGGTCCAGGCTTCTCTGGCGGAAGGGCTTGGTAGTATGTTCGACCTTGTCTGCGCCAATTTGCCTTATATTCCTTCAGCGAAGCTGGCAGATCTTCCGGTAGCCCGGCGCGAGCCGCGTGAAGCATTGGATGGCGGCGAAGATGGGCTGGACTTGATCCGGCAGCTGCTCGATGATCTGCCGCGGATTGTATCCAGAGACGGCTCAGCAATACTGGAAATTGAGGAGGGGCAGGGTGGAAAAGCATTGACTTATGCAAAAAGGTCCCTTCCCGGATGCGTCTGTCGAATTCAGCAAGACCTGGCAGGGAAGGACAGATTGCTGATTGTGACCGGTTTCTGAAAGATTACCAGCCTGGAACAGGCAGCTTCCTGGAAAATATGAGGCGGGAATGGGTGTTATTAGAACTGAAGTGATATCAATAAAAGAACATGGCGTTGTACAGAAGGCAAAGCGGGTGCTGGAATCCGGTGGTGTCGTGGCATTTCCTACGGATACGGTGTATGGGATCGGGGCAGTGTATTCGAATCCGGCAGCAGTTTTAAAGCTGTATCGCGCAAAAGAGCGGCCTGGCGATAAAGCAATACCCATTCTTGGAGCCGACCAGGAAGCGTTTACAGAGGTCGCCCTTGGTTTCAATCAGGCTGCACTGCTTCTGGCGGAAGCTTTCTGGCCGGGGCCGCTTACATTGCTCGTGAAGCGGAGTCTATCAGTCCCTGTTGAAGTTACCAGCTTCGCAACGGTAGCGATACGTGTTCCGGATCTGGAATTTACCCGCGAACTGCTTTCTGTTTGTGGTCCGCTGGCTGTAACATCCGCAAATTTGTCAGGAGGGGAAAGTCCCTGCACGGCTCAGGAAGTGACAGCCGATCTTGATGGGCGTGTGGACCTCATTCTGGATGGAGGGCAAACACCAGGTGGTGTATCTTCAACTGTTCTTGACTGCACACAGGAAAAGCCTGTGCTGCTGAGAGAAGGCCCTGTTTCGATTGCTGCTATCGAAAAAATCCTCGAATAAGCATATCCGCTTTACTTCAGCTGGCAAAAAGCTCCTCTTTCATTTGACCTCGAATTAATGGCGAGTATACTTGGGGGAATTTCTACACAGAAGCTGCACAGCAGGTTGATGCAGATCAAACTTTCTTAACACTGTTCGGTTACAATGCTGTTATCCTTGAAAAAAGGATTTTTTCAAGGAGAAGTACATTTGTTGTCATGCAGTTCGGGATCGGTTCGATTCGGACAACTGTGGTTTAATATAGTCAGGTTACGATTAAAAGCAGGAGTAAACAGATGGGACCTAAGCAGAATCTTCGTGCAACTTACGATAAGGAGTATGCGGCAATAGAAGATGACCTTCTGCGCATTCGGGAAAGGGTAGATCGTGCAATCGATCGCTCTATTGTATGTTTACGCAATCGCGATATGGCGCTGGCTCAGGAAATCGTGGACCATGATATTGAGATCAATCAGTTGAGGTTCAAGATAGAGGAAGCCTGTCTTCGTTTGATTGCTACTCAGCAGCCTGCAGCGACCGATCTGAGAGCGGTTGTAGCGGCAATGAATATCGTTGTAGATATCGAGCGTATGGGCGATCATGCAGCCGGTATCGCAAAAACTGTGCTGCGAATGGGCGATGCCCCGCTCCTGAAACCCCTGGTCGATATTCCCCGTATGGCAGACCTGGCACGTTCAATGCTCCACGAAGCCCTGGTTGCTTATGTCAATCGGAATTCGGAAAAGGCACGTGAAATCGCATCCAAGGACGATGCCATGGATGGCCTGTATAAGGCTGTTTTTGACGAGCTGGTAGAAATCATGGCAAATAAACCCGAGGCTGTAGAACGGGCTACCTACCTGTTGTGGTGTGCACATAACCTTGAACGGATTGCCGACCGGGTTACAAACATTGCCGAACGAGTCATTTTTGTTACCACAGGTGAAGTCAAAGAATTGAATGTGTAGTACTGCTTCTGTCTGGCTGCAGTGAATTACCATCCACTAGATTTTAATATCCCTCTGGAATTTCGCCTTAAAAACACAGATCCGATATAGTTTCAGAGGGATATTGCTGGACAGGAACAAGTACAGGGGGAATCACTGTAAAATATATTATCCAACAGCCTTGATATACGCTATAATAGGACAAAATGTAAGCCTTCAGGGCAGGGTGAGGGCAGGAATGCCCAATTCCCGATCGGCGGTACAGCCCGCAAGCCTTTGTGCATGATCCGGTGCAACTCCGGAGCCGACGGTATAGTCCGGATGGAAGAAGGTTCTGACTCGGAATCTGTGTGGATTTCCGTTGTGCGCCCTGAAGAGCTGTCTCAGGGCTTCTTTCTTTAACAGCCGCCCAGTAAATGAATCCGGGCATAGTTAGCAGGAGAGAATATGCGAAGTGCAACGAATCGTGCTGTATCCAGGAATCCAGTGGTTCCCGGGTGGATGAAACCGCTTCCTGTTGTATTGACTCTGGCTTTATGGGAAACGGTTACACGCTTAAACCTTCTGCCGCCATACTTGCTCCCCTCACCCGAAGCCGTCGCCCAGAGACTGTTCCAGACTGCGCAAAGCGGACTGCTTTTCCAGCATCTTGCTGCAACACTGCAGGAAGTGCTTCTCGGGCTGGCACTCGGGTTGGCAGCAGCTACAGGCCTGGGAACATTGCTTGCAAAGTCACCGGTTGCTGAAAAACTGCTGTCGCCGTACATTGTCGCGTCCCAGTCCATACCAACTGTGGCTATTGCTCCTCTGCTTGTCATCTGGTTCGGCCCGGGCAGGCTGTCTAAAATCCTGATCTCATCTCTGCTCGTTTTCTTCCCTGTACTGGTTAATACAGTTGTTGGTATTCGATCCGTTCCCGAGGATCTTCATGACCTGATGCGTATTCTGAAAGCTTCACCATGGCAGATTTTCACCCGGCTCGAGCTGCCTGCTGCCCTTCCTGTCTATCTCGGCGGTGTCCGGGTTGGGGCGACTCTGTCTGTCATTGGAGCTGTTGTGGGAGAGTTTGTCGGGGCGGATGAGGGGTTGGGTTTTCTGATCAATGTGGCCCGGGGCATGTATGATACGGCACTGGTTTTTGCTGCAGTGTTTGTGCTGATAGCGCTTGCATTGAGTCTGTATGGACTTGTCTCGTTGATTGAACGCCGGGTTCTTTCCTGGCAGTTGAATTGAAATGGCTTAAGGAGGATTATTATGAAGATTCAATGGACCTGGTTCCTTCTGATACTGGTGATGATCTTGAGTTCCGCCTGCAGTACTGCTGCCGGCCCAGCTGAAACCCAGCCGGCACCTGAAATCGAAGATGTAAGGCTGATACTGCCATACAGGCCGGACGTTCAGTTTGCCCCGTTCTATGTTGGAATGAAAGATGGCATATTCAAGCGTTCAGGAATTAATCTGTTGATAGAACATACCCAGGAAACAGATGCTGTTACCCTGGTCGGGGCGGGTGAAGTGCCGTTTGCGGTGGTTTCAGGCGAACAAGTCCTGCTGGCTCGAGCACAGGGACTTCCGGTCGTCTATGTTACTGCCTGGTACCAGGATTACCCGGTCGGTATAGCAGCCCCAGCTGAGAGCGGAATCGAAGGGCCGCAGGATCTTGAAGGAAAACAGGTCGGTATACCGGTGCTCTCTGGTGCATCTTACGTGGGTTATCGAGCTTTGCTGTATGAGGAAAGCCTGGATCCGGATTCCATCTACCTGGACACGATTGGATACCATCAGGTTGAACTGCTGCTGGAGGGTATCGAAGATGCAGTGGTGATTTACTCAGCGAACGAACCCCTTCAACTCGAAATGATGGGCATGCCGGTTAATGTGATCCGGGTTTCTGATTATGTGTCACTTGCATCGAATGGACTGATTACCAGTGAGGCAATGATCGAAGAACGACCTGATCTCGTTCGGGCAATGGCAGCAGCTTTTGTAACTTCCATAAAAAAGAGCATGGCTGATACAACATATGCATTTTCAGCTTGCATGGAATATGTGGATGGGCTTGATGAGAATACCAGTTCAATACAGGAGAAGATCCTGCAGGAAAGCACGGATTTTTGGGAGGGTGAAACGATTGGTATGTCAGATCCTGAAGCCTGGCAGAATATGCAGGATGTACTGCTGGAGATGGAACTGCTGAGTGAACCTTTGAGCCTGGAGGAAGCGTATACCAATGAGTTTTTGCCCTGATCGAATAGTAGAGAAGCAAGGTCGATCTGGATCCCGAACCCTGGAATACAGTTTTCAGCATATCTTAAGGAGGTTTTTCTGTTTGCGGTTTTCTCACCGGTAAATACAGAGATAGTAATGGATACAGCAATACAAGTTGAAAATCTCACAAAAGTATTTACGAACGATCAAGGAGAACTCGATGTACTCGAGGATCTCAGCTTTTCCATTTCCTCCCAGGAATTTGTCTGCCTGATTGGGCCATCAGGGTGCGGCAAAACCACGCTGCTGCGTGTTCTGGCGGGCCTTCTTTCTCCCTCAGAAGGTGAGGTTCTGTTTCCCGGGCGCGAATCCAGGCCTGATTCATGGAGAGCGGGTTTTGTATTTCAAAATGCCAATCTGATGCCCTGGAGAACCGTCCTGGATAATGTTTTGCTCCCGCTCGAGCTCAGCAGCCGGGGAGCAAAGGAAAATCGAAGCAGGGCTGAAGAAATGCTGGACCTCGTGGGATTGACCGGGTTTGAAAACACCTATCCTGATGATCTGTCCGGAGGGATGGCTCAACGGGTGGCGATTGCCCGGGCGTTAATCAACGAGCCGAATGTGCTTTTTCTGGATGAACCCTTCGGGGCACTGGATGCACTCACGAGAGAGCGGATGGGCAGTGAATTGATCCGCATCTGGCAGGCAAAACCGGTTACAGTTGTGATGGTAACCCACTCCATATCCGAGGCGGTTTTGCTTTCTGATCGAGTTCTGGTGTTGAGCCAGCGGCCGGCTCAAATCAAACTGGATATCCCGATCACATTTCCTCGGCCCAGGACGCTTGATCTTAAACATACAAAGGTTTTTGGATCGCTGGCCGGAGAAATCCGTAAAGCTATCCAAATCCAACCAGGATAAATCTCCTATATCCTGATTTCGTTAGAACCTGTTTATATCTATAATCCAGAAAACGTTTATGCTTCAGAAGTCTATCGCAGGATTACGTTTGCAAAGGAGAGAGATATGAAGACTTTTCGAGCAGTTTTCTCCGTGATTCTTCTTCTACTACTGGCGGCCTGTTCATCAGGAGCCGAAACGGCAACTGCTGACCTTCCCGAACCGACAAGTACATCGGCACCACCTGCGCCCTTGCCTGAAGAGACGGCTTCAGAAGCGCCAACGGAGGAGAGCCTGCCTGAACCGGTGGATGGAAATGCACTGATTGTTTTTACATCCAATCGAGGTGAGGATCCTGGTCTCCTGGATCTTTACTTGCTGGATCCCGAAACACTTGAGATAACTTCACTCAATACAGGCATGCCTTCCATACTTGCTGCATGGTCACCGGATCACAGCACCATCATCTTTTCAGAGCCGGATGCCTGGAACCTGTATTCCATTGCAGCGGACGGGACAGGCCTGGCAAGGATCACGGATTTCCGCAGTAATAATCCGGACTGGTCACCAGATGCGAGCAAAGTCGTTTTTCAATCAGACCATCAGAATGAACCGGAGAATATACCTGACCTTTATATCATCGGATCTACTGGAGAGGACCTAATTGAGATACTGGATGCTCCGGATACGATTGACTACAGTCCTCGCTGGGCGCCCGATGGAAGCAGCATTCTGTTCCTTTCCAATCGCACAGGCAATATGGAGCTTTTTACAATGGATCCGGATGGAACGGATATAACACAGATTACCGAAGGTGCCAGCCAGGTGAACGGTGCAGCGTGGTCACCGGACAGCCAACGAATCGTATTCGTTTATGGAAACAGCACTGACTCGGAACTCTATATCATTGACCGAGACGGGAATACAAACAGCGTAGTACGACTTACCAGCGATCAGTATAACGATACAGGTCCTTCCTGGTCGCCTGATGGAGAACGGATTGTCTATACATCCAATCGCGATGGACAGCTTGATCTCTGGGTTGTCAATGTGGATGGAACAGGTTCAGCACAGCTGACAGATGATGAATACGTGGACGCCTATCCTGATTGGTATTAAAACCTGAACTGACAATCAATCCATTCTTTGTCGAATGCTTGAACAGTGGGAATAATTTTCAGTCAATGGGTTGGAACAGTAAAAAAGGGCTGACAGATAAAACCGTCAGCCCTTATGGGTTCAGGTCAATGTTATTCTACAGGGGATGCGGCTTTCGTCGATTCCTTTTCAGCTTTCTTTGCCCTGCGTTTACGAATAATTGCCCGGAATGCGAAATAGAGGGGTACGCCGAGGATCAAGGCTATTGGGAATACACAGATCACGAACCATATCCCGGCATCAGCCATGAATTGAAGTGCTCCAACCAGTGCTTCCACTGCGTCACGGGCGGTTCCCTTTGGTTCCCATCCGCCGATTTGAAGCGGTTGAGACATTTCATCTGGTATCAGGTCGATCTGGACCTGGGAAAGGCGAGCTGAATCCTCCAGATATTCCATTCGCCCGGTAAGGACTTCGATTTCTTCCCGAACACTCTTCAATTCATTAAAAATCTGGAGTACGTCTTCTGTCTCAGTTGCTGAATCCATGATTTGGAGCAGCTGCTCCTCGGCAGCCTGAGAATTCCGAAGCTGGGATTGAAGGTCGGTATATTGATCGGTGACATCCTCTCCAGAGACAGATTCGCTGTCCACTTCCAGTGCCAGTGCCTTGATTTCATCCAGCGCTTCATCCAGCGAGTCGGAAAGGACGCGTATGGAAATTGAACCCTGGGTAACCGGGATATATTGCTGGCCATAGGTTGTCTGGTACAGGTTTGAGGAGACCACAAAACCGCCATATTCAGCGGCAATCTGGCTGATTTCATCGACGGCTGCGGCTGGATCGGTGACGATCAGACTTAAATTTGCATTACGGATCACCATCCGTTCCACGGAAGCAGCACTGCCATTGTGGCCGCCGGATGAATCATCGTAGCCGTAACCTTCGTCATAATCAGCTGCAGCTGGAGCTTCCTGGGGAAGGGCAAAGGATTCTTCAAACTCGACAGCGGTATCCATACCGGGCATCATCTCTGAAGCAGCACGTGAACCGCAGGCGGAAAGAAGCAAGCTCAGCGAAATCATAAGTACTATTGGTATATTGGATTTAATTCTCTTCATGGTACCTCCTGATAGCGAACTAACATGGAATGTATTCTTTCACCTTCTATAGAGTAAACGAAAATGAATTGGTTTTTGTTCCCATCATATCACCATCCAGCACTCAACCTGAGCGCCTGGCGTTCCGGCAGGCCTGCGTCCAGAATCCGCAGTTGGACACTTGCGAAATTATATTCAACGCGGTGCAGCTGCCAGGATTTTTTCTCAAGGTCAAGGATGACATAGGAAGCGCGTCGGTCCAGATCCCTGGGCTGCCCAACTGAACCAGGATTCAGGATCATTTTTGGCTCGAGTTCAACGGGTTGTTCAGGAACAACAGGGATATTGATTGCGACATCCTCATCCGGTTTGCGCGAAAATATCAGCGGAAGGTGGCTGTGGCCGACAAGAGCAAAGTCCTGTTCCATAAAATCAAAATTCCTGTCTGCGACAAAGGGGTCGAGAATGTATTCCCACATGGGATTCCGCGGGCTGCCGTGGGAAAGAATAAAATCCTCAACCTCGATCAGCTCCGGGAGGTCGTACAGGAATGTTCGGTTTTCTTCCGTGAGGTTATTCTGTGTCCATGCTGCAGCCTGGCTGGCGTCCATATTGAATCGCTCAAGATGGATAAGGCCGAGAGCGGCCTGGTCGTGATTGCCAATCAGGCATTTTAGATCAGGCAGGGTTTGAACTAGCTGGATGCATTCGTTGGGATCAGGGCCGTACCCGACGAGGTCGCCCAGACACCAGGCGGCATCATATTCCCCGGCATCTTCAAGAACTGCTTCGAGGGCGGTTAGATTGGCGTGGATATCGGATATGATTAAAACTTTCATTGGAAGGATAGTAGCACGGAGCGGGCAGAAGGAAAAGTGCTTGTAGAGGTAAATGTGCTGACGTATAATCGATCGATAGCGATGCCGATACTGACAGATCAGTCTCTTGAATTTATCAGCCACAGTGCAGAACAGACCAGGCGGCTGGGGGTTCGGATTGGAGAGCTTCTCCAGCCAACCGATCTGATTTGCCTGTCTGGTGACCTTGGATCTGGTAAAACGACGTTGGTTCAGGGAATTGCACGCGGTTGGGGGGCGCTGGATGAAGCTACGAGCCCAACATTTGTAATCATCAATCAGTATCGGAGGGCAGATTCGGCTCGTATGTATCACCTTGATGCATTCCGGCTCTCAGGTGCTGCTGAAGCAGAAGCCATGGGCTTTTATGAACTCCTGGAAAGTGATGGCCCTCTCGTAATTGAGTGGCCCGAGAGAATCCCGGGTATTCTGCCGGAAGAGCGTTGGTGGGTTCAACTCTCGTGGGTTGATGAATCAAGGCGAAGACTGCGTGTCGATGCGGCAGGAAGCCGCTATATCAAACTATTACGTGATTTTCAGAAATCAGCATTCGGAGGTTGATTTGCTGCTAGCGATTGATACCGCCACGAAAAGTATGGGTGTGGCGGTCCATGATGGTGGAGCAATCCTGGCTGAAGTTGTCTGGACAGGAAAAGGCTACCATACAGTGGACCTGGCCCCTGAGGTAGGCTTGATTCTTAATCGCATTGGCACAAATGTAGACCATCTAACGGCAGTGGCTGTTGTTACCGGACCGGGGTCGTTTACCGGCCTTCGCATTGGCCTTGCACTCGCTAAAGGTATGGCGCTCTCTCACAAGCTGGACCTTGTCGGGATACCAACGCATGAGGTGGTTGCTTACGGCCAACCGCGGCGGAAAGAAGAGATGGTTGCTGTTATTCGAGCTGGGCGCAGCAGATTATCAACTGTTCGATTCGTATACAAGCAGGAAGGCTGGCAGCAGCAAGGCAGTCCTTTGAACCAGACATGGGACGAATTGATTGAATCTCTGGAAAGCCCAGTATATCTCTGCGGCGAACTGGATTCCGGGGATCGCAAGAGGCTGGCAGAGAATGAGCGTGTAATTTTAGCGTCTCCGGCGCTTTGCGTCCGGCGCCCGGGTGTGCTGGCAGATCTTGGTTGGCAGAGACTTCGTGCCGGAAAAATAATTCATCCGGCCCAGTTGATCCCGATATACACACGGTCTGCTTCCGGGTTATAACGATGAGTACGGCAATACATATCAGGGCAATGCAAGAGACCGATTTGCCCGGGGTTGTCTCGATTGAGAATCAGGTATTCTCTATACCCTGGTCACCTGCTTCATTTCTTTTTGAATTGCTGAAAAATCCATATTCCGAGTTGTTGGTAGCTGAACTGGAAAAACGGTACCTGGCCGGGTATATCGTATGGTGGCTTGTAGCCGGTGAGGCCCAGATCGGTAATGTCGCGGTTGATCCGGCTTATCGCCGTCGCGGCATTGCCCGGCAGCTGATCCAGCATGTGCTGGACATGCTGGAAGGCCGGATAGTCGAGAGTATTACACTTGATGTGAGGGAATCCAATATACCTGCAATATGCCTGTACCGATCCTTCGGATTCGAAGAAGTTGGACGAAGGCCAGGATATTATTCGAAGCCAAAAGAAGATGCTGTTCTGATGACAAAAGTCCTGTTACCATCGGGCATGGGAGGAAACCAGTGAACCGAAGTGATTTATTAGAAGAAATCGATGCTTCAATCCGTTCGTGCACAGCCTGTCAGCTGCATCTTAGCCGGAAACAGGCAGTTCCGGGCAGCGGTCCGGTGGACGCTGAAATTATGCTGATCGGGGAAGCCCCCGGTTTTCATGAAAATGAACAGGGACAGCCTTTTGTGGGAGCAGCGGGGAAATTCCTTGATTCGATGCTGGAAAGCATCCAGATGAACCGGAGCAGTGTGTATATAACCAACATTATCAAGTGCCGGCCTCCGCAGAATCGGGATCCTGAACCAGAGGAAATGCAAGCCTGTAAGGGATTTCTTGAGAAGCAGATCGAACTGATCCAGCCGAAGGTCATCATTACACTTGGCAGGTTCTCTATGGCACGCTATTTCCCGAACGCCCGGATCAGTGCAATACATGGCCAGGCCAGGACGATGGACGGACGGCTGATTATTCCGATGTACCACCCGGCAGCAGCACTGCATCAACCCTCACTTCGTTCTGTTGTTGAACAGGATTTCCGACAGATCCCTGCACTGCTTGAAAAGAGCCAACAGGCAGGATATACTCCATCGACCCAGGAGACGGAAGTTCCTGATGAGCCCGAACAGCTGAGCCTGTTCTAGGGCTGACCTAGTTCTAATTGGAGATCAGAATCTATGTGTGCAGAAAATCGAACCACGGAGTTTTCCATGGTTGACCAGATGATAAGGCGCTTCGAGAGCAGGGAAGCGAAAATAGGGATTATCGGCATGGGCTATGTTGGCCTGCCTCTTGCTGTAGTCCTTGCAGAAGCGGGTTTTCAGGTGACAGGTGTGGATCTCAGTGAAGAAAAAATGGACAGCCTCAATGCCGGAAAGAGTTACATCGAGGATGTTGAAGATGAGATACTCTCACCGCTTGTGGAGAACGGCCTTCTTAGGGGAAGCACGTCTTTTGATGTGCTTTCAGAGATGGATGGTGTAAGCATCTGTGTGCCGACGCCGTTACGGAAAACAGGTGATCCGGATCTGTCCTTCATTATCTCTGCCCTCGATGCATTAAAAACCGTACTGCATCCCGGAATGGTTGTTATTCTCGAATCCACAACCTATCCGGGCACAACTCGGGAAATGCTGCTGCCCGAGATTGAAGCCAGGGGATGCGGGATAGGTGAGGATTTTTTCCTCGCCTTTTCTCCAGAGCGGGTTGATCCGGGAAGGGAAGACTGGACAACAAAAAATACACCGAAAGTAATCGGTGGTATTACGGCTGCCTGCACAAAGGTTGCGGCAGCCATGTACGGCCAGGCAATGGAAAATATCGTTCCGGTATCTTCTACTGAAGTGGCTGAAATGACAAAACTGCTTGAGAATACCTTCCGGGCCGTGAATATTGGCCTTGTCAATGAAATGGCACTCATGTGTGACAGGCTGAATATCGATGTCTGGGAAGTGATTGAAGCTGCTGGAACAAAGCCATTCGGATTTATGAAGTTTACCCCCGGCCCGGGACTTGGCGGCCACTGTATACCAATCGATCCGCTGTACCTGTCATGGAAACTGAAAAGTGTAAAATACACAGCCCGGTTTATTGAGCTGGCAAGCGAAATAAATACCGGTATGCCGCGCTATGTTGTGCAGAGAGTGCAGGATGCACTTAATGAGCACGCAAAAGCGCTTCGCGGGTCGAAAGTCCTGGTATTAGGCGCTGCATATAAGCCGGATATTTCGGATATGCGTGAATCGCCTGCACTTGATGTTATCGGGCTTCTTGAGCAGAAAGGTGCGGAAGTCTCGTATTATGATCCGTTTGTACCGGATTTACAGCATAACGGCACAAAAATGGAATCAGTGGAAGATCCGATCGAGGCTGCCAGGGAAAATGATATTGTGGTTATCATCACAAATCATACCGATCTTGATTACCGGGCCATTGTTGAGGCAGCGAAGGTGGTGTTTGATACTCGCAACGCTGTGAAAAATGCCGGTATTGAAGATGAGAAGGTGGTGGTGCTCTGATGGCTCATTATCTGCTCACAGGCGCAGCGGGTTTTATCGCTTCTTCAGTTGCTGATTTACTGCTGCGCGAGGGGCATACGGTATCAGGTTGGGACAACCTTAATGAAGCATATGATCCCCGTTTAAAAAATTGGCGGCTGGAAAGATTGCAGGAGCGAGAAGGATTTAACTTCACACGAATAGACATACGTGATCTTGATGCTGTCAGAGAGGCATGGGGAAATCAGCAGTTTGACGCCGTGATCAACCTGGCTGCCCGTGCCGGTGTGAGGCAAAGTGTAACGGACCCCTGGGTATATGCAGAGACCAATTTTCTGGGTGTGATCAATCTGCTGGATACTTGTGTACAGTTTGATGTCAAGAAGTTTGTCCAGGCCTCAACATCGAGTTTGTATGGGGCACTCAATCCCCGCCCTTATAGTGAGGATGCAGACAGCAGTAAACCGCTCTCCCCGTATGCCGCAACCAAGGGAGCAGCAGAGATGATGTGCCATTCTTATGCATATCTTCATGACCTGGATATCACAGTCTTGCGTTATTTTACTGTTTACGGGCCGGCTGGAAGGCCGGATATGAGCATCTTTCGATTTATTCAGTGGATAGCCGAGGAACACCCGCTTATCCTGTATGGTGATGGAGAACAGGAGCGTGATTTTACATACGTACGGGATATTGCCAGGGGTACTGTTGCAGCACTCCGGCCTCTGGGTTTTGAATTGATAAACCTGGGAAGCGACCAGCCGTTCACCATGCTGGATGTGATCAGCAGAATCGAGAATATTCTGGGGAAAAAGGCAATCCTTGAAAAGAGGCCGACAGCCCCGGCAGATGTGCGAGCTACGTGGGCCAACATTGAAAAAGCGGGCAAGCTGCTGGATTGGGAGCCGCACACGAATCTGGATGATGGTCTTGAAGCCTGTGTCCGATGGTATTTGGAAGAGCGTGACTGGGCTCAAGATGTCGTGACTACCGATTAATATATTATGGCTGGAATTCCCGGTCCCTTCCGACGAGCAGTTGACAAGGTTTTAAACAACCCTCTGATAATGCGTGTTTTACGCAATTCGGGGGTTATTCTCAGTGCCAACAGCCTTGCCTCAGGCCTGAGTATGGTCCAGGGTATCATTGCAGCCCGCCTGCTGGGCGTGGCTGCGTTTGGTATGCTCTCGCCGATTACCCAGTTTGTAACCAACATTAATCGTTTGACTTCCTTCAGGATGGGCGAGCTGGTAGTCAGTTATGTGGGGGAGTTTTCAGCAAACCAGGAACAGGAAAATGCAGCAGCAGTATTCAAGGCAGCGGCTCTTGTCGAATCGCTGAGTGCCTTGCTTGCTTTCTTGCTTGTAATGGTCCTTGCTCCGGTTGGGGCTCGGGTTTTTCTTCAGGATCCAGGTATGGAAAACCTGATTCGGCTTTATGCCGGGATTCTCCTCGCTCATTTGTTTTCAGAAAGCGCAACTGGTTTGCTGCAGTACTACAATCGGTTTAAATTCCTTGGTGTCATAACCGTAATACAGAGCATTGTTACACTGCTCATTATCGGAACTGCCTGGGTGCTTCAAGGTGGACTGGCGCATATTGTCCTGGCGTATATGCTGGGAAAGATTGTCGGGGCAGTATCGATAAGTGTCTACTCGCTCAGACTCGCCAGGGAGCAGTGGGGTAAAGGATGGGTTCACAGTTCGATCCTTGCTTTGAAACCACGCTTCGGTGAATTGATCCGTTTCGCCGTCAGTACCAATATCAGCGGTACGATTAACCTCCTGACCCGTGACAGCGATACACTCTGGCTCAGTGCACTCAGCAGCCCGCTTCAGGTGGGGTATTATAAGGTTGCCAAGGCATTCATGAACGTGCTCGTGGTCCCAGTAAATCCAATGATAAGCACAACGTATCGTGAACTGGCTCGCGAGATAACAGCCAAAGCCTGGAATAATGTCCGGTATTTACTTCGAACCGGAACTTTGATAGCCGGAGGCTATTCTGTTGCAGCTGGTGTGGGGATGGTGGCGTTTGGCCCCTGGCTGGTTCGTCTTTATGGTGAGGGTTTTGGACCGGCATATGGGGTGCTTCTGGTCTTGCTGGCAGGTTTTATGGTTGCCAACACTTTCTACTGGAGCAGGACAGTGTTCCTTCCGTTGGGAATGCCCGAGTTTCCCACTAAAGTTGGAGTGGTCATGGCAGCTCTTGAAATTCTCGCCATGTTGTGGCTTGTTCCTCGGATTGGAGCTATCGGGTTATCAGCTGCACTGAGCTTGTATTTTATTGGAATGGCGGCTGTTCTCATTGGCCGCTTATTATTTGAGTTGAAGAAGAGAGAACAGTCTGGCAAGAGTACGGATGGAGCGTGACATGCGCATCGGACTGATTTCAACTTCAAGGGTGCCTTCCAGAACTGCCAATTCGATCGAACTTATGAAGGTGTGCCAGGCTTTAAAGGATCTGGGGCATACTATAAACCTCTGGCTTCCTGATCGCGATCCGGAAACGGACTGGGAAGACCTGCTGCCTCGATACGGTATCCACTCACAAATTCCGATTACGAGAATCCCGATGAGCTCCTTATTGCACGGTTATGATTTCTCAGTTCGTGCCGTGTTTGCAGCACGACGCTGGAACTCAGACCTGCTGTATGTCTGGCCGTATCAAGCAGCAGCCGCAGCATCAATACTCGGGCTGCCGACTGTTCTTGAACTCCATGATGAACCCCCGGCACCTCATGGACATCGACTTCTTCGAGCTTTTCTGAAAGGGAAAGGTGCTGCCCGCGTCCTTCCCACAACCGAAGCGCTGAAGAAAAGAGCCGAGGAGTTGGCCGGGTTCACTTTTGAGGAGGGCTTCGCTATTCTTTCACCAAACGGCGTGGATCTGAATAAATACAGTCATTTTCCTGCACCGGAAATTGTTCGGGGCAGGATTGGCTGGAAGGAAGAATTCACCGTCGGCTATACCGGCCAGCTTTATGATGGGCGTGGATTGAGCCTGCTGCTCGAACTTGCGAATATGAATCCTGATGTCCAGTTCGTATGGGCTGGAGGCGAACCTGATACAAAGGCTGAGTGGCAGAACCGGATTGACGAAGCTGGTGTGGACAATACAATACTGCTCGGTTTTGTTCCCAATGCAGACTTGCCGGAGATCCAGGCAGCTTGTGATGTTCTGGTTATGCCGTATGAACGCAAAATTGCTGTCAGCTCCGGAGGGGATACATCAAGGTATGCGAGTCCAATGAAGGCGTTTGAATACCTCGCAGCAGGCCGAGTTATTTTATCCAGCGACCTGCCAGTCGTACGTGAAGTTCTAAACGAAAGGAATGCGGTGCTTCTCCCCCCGGAAGATATTGATGCCTGGGACAAGGCTCTCAACAGGATACGTGCTGATGTCGAACAACAGCAGGTATTGGCACATCAAGCGAAACAGGATTCTCAACAGTATTCATGGCTCGAACGGGAAAAACGGGCATTGGCAGGATTGGAGCTGACTAGACAGAATGATGGAAAAAGCATCTAATACAACTCGAAATGTGTGGCTTTGGGGTGGCGGTCTGGGGGCAGCCGGATTCCTCTGGCGAATTTTTCTGTGGTTTCAATATGGGCCTGTGAGTTATGGCGATACACCTTCCTACCTCCGGCTTGCAAAATCACTGACGGATTGGTCACTGAGCGGCTATGATGGAACCCGTGTGCCAGGTTATCCTGTATTTCTGATGCTCCATGGGATGGATCTTCAGAAAGCCTGGATAACACAGTTGATTCTTGGCTGGCTGCTGTCGATGCTTCTTTTCTGGCTGTTGTGGAAGGCAACCGGATGCGCATGGGCAGGCGCGCTGTTGGGTGGATTGTATAACCTTATCCCTGGGCAGTTCTTTTTTGAGTCGAACATGATTTCCGAAACGCTGAGTGCGTTTCTGGTAACAGCGACCTTTGCTGCAGTTATTGCCTGGCATCAATCCAGCAGGCGCGCACGGCAGCTCCTTTTTGCTTTCCTGGCAGGGCTTCTCGGAAGCCTGGCCGGTTTGGTCCGACCAGCATTTTTCCTGCTTTCAGTGTGGTTTTTGATCTTTGTCTTCTTCGGTGAAAAGGGTGGGTTTAAAGCACGGATTGTCACCTCACTTGTGTATGGTATTCCTCCTCTCCTGCTTCTGGGTGGGTGGTTGTGGTGGATGTATTCCACATATCATGTGATATCTCCCGATGCGATGGGCGGCTACCATATGATACAGCACACAGGTGTCTTCTTCGAGAAAGCTCCCGACCAGTACGAAGTTCTGCGGGATACGTACCTGAAGTACCGGGATGCACAGATCGCAGAGCGCGGCTCGCAGACGAATGCGATATGGGATGCAATTCCAGAGATGAGAGAGGTATCTGGATTGAGCTTTTATGATTTATCCCGCGAATTGAACATAATTTCCCGGGAGTTAATCCGTTCCTATCCTGGACTATATCTGCGGAACGCAGCCAGAGGATGGATCAATTTCTGGAAAGCACCGGTCTATTGGAATCCTGCACTTATGAAAAGCTCTCTATTGGAGCAGGTATTTGGATTGTTGGCACTTGCCGGAAGAGGCCTTTCTATTGGGGCAAATTTCCTTTTCCTGCTGTTGAGTACTGCCCTGGTGTTCAGTTCCGGATTGCGGAAAAAGGTGCGGCTGGATATGGGGCTGCTTGCTTCTGGCGGCCTGGTATGGCTGATTTCGGTTGTGCAGACTTTGGCTGATCACGGCGACAACCCGCGTTTCCTGATGCCGCTTCAAATGCTTGTGTTCTATGTGGTCTTCAGAACAGGGTATACTCTGTTTGTCAAAAAACCTGATCAGGAGGAAGCTTTTAAATGATGCAGCGTTTTCCCTGGCGTTTCTGGATTATGGTAACCCTTTTATTGGGGGCAGGTACAGCTTTGCTTGACCCCGGAGGTATCACTTTCCAGAGTGCACTTGCCTACGTAATCATGACAGGAATTGGATCTGGTTTGGTCCTGCTAGCCTGGAGCTGGTTAAAGCCTGAAGATGGGAAAGAAGCCCGAAATCTGGCTATAGCTGCTGCTGCAGCGGTACTGCTGCGGCTGGCTGTCAGTATAACGCTGGTTTATATTCTTCCCGCGTTTGGTTACGCTCATGAACCAGTTGAGCAAGCAGGGTATGTTTTTTATGATGCGTATGCACGTGACCAGGATGCCTGGCAGCTGGCTCGCTCAGAGCAGCCGCTGACACGGGCTTTGACCGGGTTTGGTGATAGCGACCAGTATGGTGGATTATTGTTCCTCAGTGCAGCGATCTACCGATTTCTTTCACCATCAGCACATCATCCCATTTTAATTGCATCCTTTTCAGCCTTTATTGGATCTCTGGCAGTTATCTTCACCTGGAAAGCGGTACGTTTGAGTCTGGGGAAAAGCCCCGCTGTTTTCGCAGCTTGGGTGGTTGTACTATACCCTGATGCTGTGCTTCTCAGTGCCTCACAGATGCGTGAGGCGTATCTGATAAGTGGATTTGCTGCTGCATTAATGGGTTATATGTGGATTCGGGAAGGGGGAATCCGTCAGAGCGCGGCCGGGTTTATCACTGCAGTCGTGCTTTTATCAAGTTCTCCCCCATTCCTTGTTTTGACTTTTGTAATGATCTTGCTGGCGTGGATTTGGGAAGGCAGGAAGCATCCCCGGCAAACAGGTTGGGTGCTAATAATACTCGCTGCTCTGGTGCTTCTGGCTTTAATCACTACAGTTCTTGCATGGTCTGAAGCGGGGAGTACTCAGGGAAATGGCTTGGCTACAGTCAGGCAGTGGTTGGAAAGATCAGCAGAGTATCAGATCTATAAAATGGAAAAGAACTCTGGATGGGTCCAGAAGATGTTTAAAAAGACACCTGAATGGACTCATATACCGATGGCTACAATATATGGCTTGATTCAACCCTTCTTCCCGGGTGGTCTGATGTCGGAAGGGGCATGGGCATGGCGTGTCATTGTAGCCTGGAGAGGTTTGGGATGGATGGTACTTATCACATTCCTTTCCTACGCACCTTTGGCGGTCGTGAAGAAAGAGGGAATACGGAGCATATATACGTATCTGGTTGTGATTTTCTGGTTGACAGCCTTGCTTGTTTCTTTTCGTGCTGCCGGTGATCTGTGGGACAATCCGCGTTACAGAACGGTCCTGCTGGCTGCGCAGGCGGCAGTTGCAGCCTGGGCATGGGCGCATGCAAAGAGTATTCAAAGTCCGTGGCTTTTAAGAACCGGGATCGTGGTTGGTTTTATCAACATAATGTTTATTGTGTGGTACGCGGGAAGAGGGCAGATGATCCCGCGCTTGTATTTTGACGAAATCCTGAAAATCATTGCGGTATTCACGGTTCTATTCCTTCCCGCTATGCATTTTTGGGATAAGATTCGAGCAAAGAGACAGCACCGCTTGACCGAGTGAAGTCCGGCGGTATAATTCAAGACCTGAATTTAAAAAAAGAGTTTGGGAGTTAGCGATGCGAAAAGCATTAATAACAGGAATTACTGGACAGGATGGATCCTATCTGACGGAATTTTTGCTCAGCAAAGGCTATGAAGTTCACGGCATGATTCGGAAAGCCAGCACTTTCAATACAGAACGTATTGATCATGTTTATCAGGATCCACACGATCCTTCGGCAAGGCTCTTTCTTCATTATGGGGATCTTTCCAATGCAGAGATGATCACGTATCTTGTCTACAACATCAAACCGGATGAAATTTATCATCTGGGGGCGCAGTCACACGTAAAAGTCAGTTTTGCCATGCCCGAGTATACCGGGAATGTCACCGGGCTGGCTGCTACTCGTGTGCTTGAAGCGATACGAAGCAGTGGTGTGAAGGCCAGGTTTTACCAGGCTTCGACGAGTGAGTTGTTTGGTTCATCGCCTCCTCCGCAAAGTGAATCAACACCCTTCCAGCCGCGCAGTCCCTATGCCATAGCGAAGCTGTACGCTTACTGGATTACAGTTAACTACCGTGAAGCCTATAATATCTTTGCATCGAACGGGATCCTGTTCAATCATGAAAGCCCTCGCAGAGGAGCGACATTCCTGACGCGCAAGGTAACCCGGGCAGTTGCACGAATAAAGGCAGGGCTTCAGGAAAAGGTGTATCTCGGCAACCTGGATTCGCGCAGAGACTACGGGTATGCACCGGAATATGTTGAGATCATGTGGAAGATGCTGCAGCAGGACGAACCGGATGATTTTGTGCTCAGCACCGGTGTTGCACCGACCATACGAGAGTTTGTTTCAGAGGCATTTGAGTATGCCGGGATGGATTGGCAGGAGTATGTTGAGATTGACCCGCGTTACTTCCGTCCGACCGAAGTCGATTACCTGCTTGGCGACCCTTCCAAGGCTCAGGAAAAACTGGGTTGGGAACCGAAGGTTACATATAAATCATTAGCCAGGATCATGGTCGATGCTGATATGGAAGCTGTTGGTCTGGAACCAATAGGTGAAGGTAAGGATATCCTGGAAGAGAAGTTCGACAACTGGCATCGGTGGGAATCAGGTGTTTCAGCTGTTTTAAAAGCAAATGCTGGCGGTTTTGATTAAGTGCAGATTGCGGGCAGAGAGTGAGACACATGGACGAGAGTACGAATATTGACTTGAAGCAGGCCATGCAGGACCAGAAGCTGTCTGTCATTGTACCTGTTTACAATGAACAGGAGAATATTCCCCCCTTGTTCGATGCTCTGTGCACTACACTGGATGGCTTTCACTATGAAGTAATTTTTATCAATGACGGCTCATCGGATGAGAGTCTGGGCGTTTTGGAAACGTTAGCTGCACGAGATCCGGAACATGTTGTGCTGGTGGATTTCCGCCGCAACTTTGGACAGACCGCAGCAATGGCAGCCGGAATTGATTATTCTTCCGGCGACATTATGATCATGATTGATGCGGATATGCAGAATGACCCGGCTGATATTCCGGCTTTATTGGCGAAAATTCATGAGGGGTACGATCTTGTCTCGGGATGGCGGGTACATCGAAAAGACACTTTTATCACCCGTACACTCCCTTCCAGGATGGCAAACTGGCTGATTTCGGTCGTTACCGGAGTTCGCCTCCATGATTATGGCTGTTCGCTGAAAGCTTATCGGCGAGAGGTATTGGAGGGTTTCCGCCTGTACGGTGAAATGCACCGTTTTATTCCCGCGTATGCAGGATCTGTCGGTGCCAGGGTAACTGAGATCCCTGTCAATCACAGGCCTCGATTACATGGCAAGGCCAACTATGGGCTTGAACGAACTCTGAAAGTGATTCTGGATCTTGTTACAGTAAAGTTCCTGATTTCATATGGCGGCAAACCCATTTACCTGTTTGGCGGCTTTGGATTTCTTGTAATCCTGCTCAGCTTCATCAGTCTGGGCTATATTGGATTTCGAAAAATTGCTTATGCTGAATCGCTGGTCAGGTCGCCGCTTCTGTTGATGTCGGTGATGTTGTTTATGCTTGGGATGCAGTCGATCATGTCGGGCTTGATCGCAGAACTGCTTGCGCGTACATATTATGAATCTCAGTCGAAGCCTGCTTATTCTGTGCGCAGGGTGGTGAACGCACAGAGCAGTAAAAACGAAAACCTGGAGAAGAATGGTTGATCGGCACAGCAGGGCCTTTGAAAACAAACTGAGCCGTAGATTATGTCCAGAATATCCAGTACTATTGGAGCCTTATGAAAATATTAGTTCTGAATTATGAATTTCCACCTGTAGGCGGCGGTGGGGGACAAGCGAGCGCGGATATCTGTGAAGGGTTGGTGTCGCTTGGGCATGATGTTCAGGTGTTGACATCACGTGTTCCGGATCTGCCGGCAGAAGAAGTTCGAAGTGGTGTCAGGATTTTCCGTATACACACCGGAAGAAAATCCCGCTTCCGCGCAACATTTCCAGCCATGCTGGCTTATCTTGTTTGTGCTTTTTTCCCGGGCCTCCGGGTGCTTCGTTCCTGGAAACCGGATGTGATCCATGTCCATTTTGCTGTGCCGACCGGTGTGCTGGCGATGCTGCTGTCAGCGTTTACCGGCGTGCCCTATGTTCTTACCGTACACCTTGGTGATGTCCCGGGTGGAGTTCCGGAAAAAACAAGCCGCTGGTTTAAAATGGTCTATCCGTTTACACCCCCGATATGGAAAAGGGCGGCTGCCGTTGCAGCGGTGAGTGAATATACCCGTGGTCTTGCATTAGCTCACTACCCGGTAGATATCGACGTCATTCCTAACGGTGTTCGGATTCCCGATCAGGATCCTGAGCGGATTAAAGTTTCAACCCCGCCAGCTCTGGTATTCGCCGGCCGGTTACAACCACAGAAGAATATTCCATTTCTAATCAGGGCGGCTGCGGCTAACGCGGATTTGCCATGGACGATGACCCTGCTTGGCGATGGCCCTCAGCGAGCGGAAGTCGAGAGTTTGATCCAGCTTCATGATCTGCAAGACAGAATTCAACTACGAGGTTGGGTTTCCACGGAAGAGGTCTGGCAGGTTTTTAAGGATAGTGATTTGCTTGTGATGCCATCATTATCGGAGGGACTGCCGGTTGTCGGTGTTCAAGCCCTTGCCAGTGGTTTGGCAATTGCTGGTACACGGGCAGGTGGATTGGCTGAATTGATAGAGGATGAAGTCAACGGTCGCCTGGTGAATGTTGGTGACGAAAAAGCCTACATATCCGCACTTCGCTGGTGCCTGGAAGACCCTGACAGGCTGCGTTTAATGAAATGTGAAAGTCTTAAGATTGCCAGGCGCTATGATATAAAATCAGTTGCACAGGCATATGAAGATATCATAAGGAGAACTGCAAACAAGTGACAGGCGCAATGTATTTCAATTTCCATGATGCTGTCAGTTTCGAACTGGTGACATCGGACCCTGAAGCGCAGCTTTTTTTTGCTGCCGAGTATAAAAACCATTTGCAGGATCATCCTTTGCCGGATGCACCGCTGGTAACTCTCGAGTGGAAGCGAGGATTACCTTTATTTACAGGTAAATCATTCGGGTTCCATGTTCATAAACTACTGGCGCGTTGGAGTTACCAGGCCGCTATTGAAAAGAACCATATCCGGATAAAGGCTGTAGGGAATCGTTATGCGATCCCGATGGTTCATCATATGATGGTACATCCTTCACTTCGATATCTGGTAAGTAAAATCGATATGATGCTGCTGCACGGAGCTGCAGTAGTTAAGAATGGGCAGAGCATTATCCTTACAGGCAGGGGCGGTGCTGGAAAGACTACAACCAGCTCTATGCTTCTCGCACAGGGTGGGCCCGATTGGAGCATGCATGCAGACGATTATGTGTTTATCGGCAGTGGGCCGCAGACCTGTGCATATATGACTCGTTCACATCTTTATAAAGATTTATTACGCTGGCTTCCGGAGCTTCGTGAAAAGCTTTCACTTATCGAGCGAATACGACTTTATGTATATGGAACAATCCGCGAGTGGACGAGAGAGGGTATTAAATGGCCTGTACGGCTTTCATCGGAGCGTCTCTGGCCGGATCATACCCTGGCATCTCGAGCCCGCTTGAGCAAAGTACTTCTCCTGCGCCGTGCTCCAGTTCCAACACTGCAGCTGGTAGATATTGAGGCTCTCGATGAAGTTGTTGAAATTCTGGTTGAGATGAATTTCTTTGAAGCGCGCCATTTTATCTCTCTGATGAATAATAAGCCGGGCACTCCGCTGCCGGAAGATTGGCTGGAAGCCTGGCGTATACGGGAGAAACAGCTGCTTCATCGTTACCTTTCCCAGACATCTGTACAGTGGCTTGAACTGCCGGACTCGAAAAAACTTGACCCAC
>Ga0272441_10005174_pt1 | contig 22936 bp, 21 predicted proteins | sample SSMProp6N_FD_193582 | JGI IMG/M metagenome (GOLD analysis project Ga0272441, IMG submission 193582) | Marine sediment archaeal communities from Little Sippewissett salt marsh, Falmouth, MA, United States - SSM-Prop-6N | ecosystem: Environmental > Aquatic > Marine > Wetlands > Sediment ...
ACCGCATTCCCAACCGCATTCCCAACCGCATTCCCAACCGCATTCCCAACCGCATTCCCAACCGCATTCCCAACCGCATTCCCAACCGCATTCCCAACCGCATTCCCAACCGCATTCCCAACCGCATGCCCAACCACATGCCCAACCGCATGCCCAACCGCATGCCCAACCACATTCCCAACCACATTCCCAACCGCATTCCCAACCGCATTCCCAACCACATTCCCAACCACATTCCCAACCACATTCCCAACCACATTCCCAACCACATTCCCAATCACATTCCCAACCACAAAGCGGCCAACAGTACATCGTTCCGTCCACCGGCGCAACCCTTTTAAGACAGTCCTCGCCTTGCACGATCAGCATGGCCGTCATGAAAACCCCCATTCGGGTCAGGTATGCCGAGACAGACGCCGCCGGGGTGGTGTATCACACAAACCATCTGATCTATTTCGAAACCGGACGGGACGACATCTTCCGCGAGATAGGGTTTCCCGTGTACAACCGGCTCCGCATCGCGGAGATACGATGCAGGTATCTTCAGTCACTGGTATACGACCAGGAAGTCGTGGTGGAGACCCACATTTCCAATATAGGCCGTTCATCGTTTTGGATAAACAACCGGATAGTTCCCAAGGAAGGCGGCGAGGCCTTCACCGAGGGAGTGGTTGTGTTCGTCTACGTGGGAGAGTCCCTGGCCAGCCAGGAGATACCCCATGATCTGAAAGAGGGACTGGAACGCTTTTTAGGACCCACCATCTCGGCCTTCTGTTGAACTGACGGTATCGGACCCCCTCACCAACCGGTCCGACATCGCCTGGCTTTGATCCTTACAATCTGCGGCCACCGGGCCTGGGAGGTTTCTTATCCGTTCCATTCCCGGCGCTTTTCCCTTTGCCTTTCCCTGAGCCCTTCCCGGCGCTTTTCCCTTTGCCTTTCTCTGAGCCCTTCCCGGCGCTTTTCCCTTTGCCTTTCCCGATCCGTTCACCGGGACCGGAACCCGGGTCCTTTTCCGTTTCGTCACCCTCCGCGGATCGTTTCCGGTTTAGGAACTGCATGATCAGAACGAACACCAGCACCGCGATCACGGCCGACAGTATAACAGCAGTGGAAAGCGCACTATCATCCGTATCATCTCGGGAGACGACACCCTGGGCATCGACCCAAACCGCCATCTCTTGAGAAGTATCGTTCTTCCCGTCGCTGGCGGTGACGGTTATGATCCGCATTCCCACCTGATCGTCCACAGGCGTGAACACCAGCTCCCCTGTGGCCGAATCCACCGATGCCCAGGCCACGTCCAGGCTGTAGTGGACCACGTCACCGTCCGGGTCATGGGCGTTCAGCAGGAATCGGAACTCCTTACCCACCACGGCGGTCTGGTCTTCCCAGTCGGGCAGCACCGGCGGGTGGTTGGGCTTTCCCTCCCCCACCAGGGTGGAATGAGTGATGTTCACCCAAAACCCAACCGTGTTGTAACCGTCGGAGACCGACAGCCTGATGTTGGCATGTCCCGTCCAATCGGAAGATATCCCCTGAATATGCAGGTCATCCCCTTTCAGGATCACCAGGACATCACCGTAATCCGACGGTTCCAGACGGAACGTGAAACCCTCCGAGTCCGGATCGTCCACAAGCGAGCCCAGGTCCAGAATGTATGACGCTGGATCGTCCGGGTCCTGGGCAAAGCCCAGAGAGGAAGTGTCCACCCGGGGAGGAAGGTTGTAGGCGTAATGGAACGTCGCCTGGTTGTTGGAGGTGTTGATATCGAAACGGGGCAATCCGCTGCTGACGCTGACTTCCAGATCGGAGCCCGGGGGCAGCCGGGAGATGTTGAGGGTAAATGGATAATCGGCCCCGCTCTTGACCTCACCCAGGAACGCACCGGGCAGCTCACCGGAACCGGTGTCGTTGGTCCAGGATGCGGACACCTCCACGTTGCCGGCATCGCCTTTTCCAACATTATGAACCATGCCCGTCAACAGATGGCCGTCAATCTGGAAAGCGTCGGGATCCACTGTCAGGTCCGGCGCATTCTGGATCGGGACGCTGTAGTGAACGGGCAGGACATTGGTCCCTTCCACCACCACCTCCACCTGGGATAGGTTAGAAAGCGAGCCCGACGGTACCGGGACGCTTATGATTCCCCCCTCTCCGAACTGGGTGTGGCACCCGTTGTCTGTATGGACTGTTACCTTGACCAACCCCTGGAACCCTTCCGGGACGGTCACGTTAACGGGCACGGCGGTAAAATGGGAGAAGATTTGGGGAATCTCCACTGCAACCGGGACGGGTTCGGCGGTCCACAGCGGTGTCTCCGGGTCTCCCATCAGGTTGTAGGATACAATATTTCCCCTCAGGAAGTTGAAATAATCAATGGCGCCGAGCCCGTGGGGGGTGGATTCCATGTAGCTGTGGTAATCCCGCTTGGTCTCGTAAAGAGCCTGGCCCATGGACCGCATCTGTCCGTTGAACACGTTGTTCCAGAAACGCTGGTTGATCCACCAGTTGCCCAGGGAATACTCCTGGTCGTTTTGGGTATCGTACAGCTCGCCACGGTAGGTCCATCCCGATGCCCCCACCAGGCCCACCGCCCCGGCGTTGCCTTCGTAGAGCATGGTCTCGAAATCGTTATCCTCCTCCCTGGAAAAGTCCAAAATGGAGCAGGATGACACGTACATGAAGAATGGTTTGTCGTTATTCAAAACCGGAATGTCCTGGGTGCAGTTGAGGACCCTTGACCATCCCTGGTTTACACCATCGGTGGCATATGCCATGAGCTGTTCACCGTAGCGTATCCCCGCGTGGGTGACTGCGTTGACCAGTCCAGGGTTCTGACCCAGTGCGTTTCTGAAACCCGACTGATCCAGGGTGTCCTCGCCGATTACATAGGAGTCAGGAGCGCCTCCTTCAATATGAGGAAAATCGTTCAGGCGACGGATATCCATGTCCTGGGGAATTATTTTTTCCAGGGCCAGGGACACCTCGTAACCGTTGTCTTCCCACCAACCGTACCCCTCGTCCAGCGGGGTGTGGGGATTGTCAGGGCCCTCGTTGGGGTAACCGAACAGCCCGTCCACCAGGAGCATTGAACCGGTCCAGCCATTCCCGGGCGACACCTCGTAGGTCAGGGTGCGCTGTACCATGAGGTCCAGCTGGTTGCCGTCGGACGCTGGGAACCTGCCCACGTACAGTTCAGGCGTGAAATCCACTTCCCCGTCCCATTCCCCGTACTTGCCGTCACCGTTTTCGTCCCAGGTGGTCTCCAGGCCGCTGTAGTAGACATCCGAGGCGGCCGTGTTCTTGGCGTTGCTGTCGTACTGGGAAAGGTAGGTGTAAATGTGCCTGGTGGGAACCAGCTCGGTGTCACCGGCCAGTAGCAGGTACTTGAACATGGGTTCCCGGGCCGATGCGTTGCGCAGGAAGGCGTGGATGGACGACGCGTTGTCCGGGGCTGAAAAGGCGGCGTATATGTCTTCCACGGCCACGGCGCTGGAACTGACGCCTTTGAGGTCTTTCCACTCCAGCAGAGACTCGAGATGGGGTATCATGTCCCTGGTGGTTATGGCCAGGTAATTGATCCCGTCCATGCGGGAAAGCATATCTTCCTTGGTAACCTCCCGTTGGATGGGCGCACCGTCAGGACCTTCCATATCAAATGTAGTTCCCCCAACGATCAGAGGCTGGGTGAGAGTGATTAAAACCACGACTGCCGCCGCTGCAAGCTGATTTTTCTTCATAGTATCACTTCCCATGGATGCCCTTGGACAGAATTCAATCCGGCTGTGGCGATTTAAACGTTTGCCGTCCGTGATACACGGGTGTCACGCATCAACGCCGCGCGTTGATGAAGGGATCGGAAGTGGTCCGGGCCGGTGGGTCATTCGTACCTTCGGTGCTTGAGCCGGGGCAGGGCGACTATCTCCCTGATCTCCATGGTGAAGAAGGTCTTGGCATGGGATGGTCGCAGGATGACTGCGGTATCAAGACCCGAGCCCCTGCCGCCCAGGGCCATGACCTCCACATCGGGACCCACGGGTACGGCCCCGGCGTCCGCCGCCATCAGGGCGCATTCAACGCATACCTTCATCCCGTGGCCGAACAGACCCCGAATCACCTCGGCGGTGACCTCCGAGCGGGAGGTGCCCTTGAAACGGTTGGAGAATGCTCGTTCCAGACCCGAGAGGGCATGTATCCCGGTGACCACGGCTGCACCGGAATCGGTAAGTTTGTGGCGGTTCTCCTCCGAAACCCTGTCCTCCCCTTCCCCGGAAAACCCCACGTGAAGGGTGACTGCAACCACCTTTATGTTGTCGTCCTTGGTAAGCTCCAGGGCCCTGAGCGCGGACTCGCCGGACGACGTGGCCACCACCATGTGTGTGAGATTGGCCTCCCGGGCCCTGGCGACGGATAGGGAAAGGACATCGTCCGTGTTCTGTTTTCCGGGCATTTCGAAGTAGGTGATGTTTCGGGTAATGGGAAAGTCGCTCATGGGCATTCGAACCCGACGGTAAATAATAAAGATTTCGTGAATGATGGTGGCATCTTAACTTTAAGATCAGCAATAGTTATATGGTTGGATAGCTTAAATACTGCATTGATGAGGGAATTGGGTAGATATTGGGTGTTGGTCGTAGCTGTATCGATCTTGACCGTTTACCTGGGGCCGCTCAGTGTTGCTTGCGGCGATGACGATGTTTCGCTGCATGTGATCAGGGAGTCCCGGACGTTCTACGTGTCCCATGATGAACTGGGTGATTTCCACACCATTGATGATGCCATCGAGGCGTGCGAGGACGGCGACACGATTCAGGTCTCTGCGGGGAGATACACAGGAAACCTGGTTATAGACAGATCTATCAGTTTGATCGGGAACAGTTCCGGGAAAACAACACTCCGGGCCGGCGGATACGGGCCAATGGTACACATCACCGCTCACGGGGTCGTGATGGACTCTTTTGAAATGGAGGGAAAGAAGGCCAGTTATGAAGGGCAGAACTCAGTGATCTACCTTGACAGTTCCTGGAACTGCAGGATATTCAACTGTTCCATCCATGAAGGTGATATGGGGATCCATCTCGATCATTCATCAGGGAACAGTATCCTCAACAATGTCATCCATGATAACGACGAGGGCATCCGGTTGGTGGCCTCCAACGATAACGATATCGGGGAAAATGAAATACGCGGTAATACAAACGGGATCATCTTCGATGACTGTAACTCGAAGGATTCGGGCCTGGAGGGGAACAGGGTGGTTGGGAACGATATCCTGCGAAACGAATACTACAACTACTACGGTATCTTTGCCAAGAACGTTCAACTGCTGGATATCCGGGACAATTTGATATCCGATTTTTACAATGGCGGTATACTGATCCAGAATGCCCAGTACTGCTGGATTTGCGAAAACAACCTGAGCGGGAACAACAATGGACTGAGCATCTACGGCACGGAATCCTCCATCATCGAGAAGAACGAGATAAAACATTCAGACAACGGGGGGATCATCCTGGAAACCTCCAGTTTCAATTCGGTCCTATCTAACAATGTCGACCACAGCGGCAGGTACGGGATCGATGTCCGATCATCGAATAATGTGATACGTTCAAACAGCGCTTCCCACTGCGGGGAACATGGGGTTTACTTGAACTATGCAAATACAAATATGATCTCAGAGAATGTTGTGAACCAGAACGGCGATTCCGGCATATGGCTGGATTATTCAGATAGTAACACCATGGAAGGAAATGTGGGGCTCAACAACACCAATGACGGCATCCACGTTCGATTCTCCAATGACAACACCCTATCAGGTAACGTCATGAACGGTAACTTCGATGACGGGATATACATGTACGACTCGGGGTGGAACACCTTGGAGGTCAACGAGGCCCACGAGAACGCTGACAACGGCATCTACCTTCGCTGCTGCGACGACAATACCCTTCGGGGGAACCAAAACCACCACAACTGGCATGGTATCTGGCTCAACAACTCCCACAGGAACACCCTGGAGGAGAACACGGTGAGCTGGAACTACGATGACGGGATCTACATCTATCAGAGCGGGCCGAACATGGTCCATGACAACGTGGCAAAGTGGAACCATGACGATGGCATTCACGTGGATTACTCAATGGAGAACGATATCTATGACAACACCGCCAGCTGGAATTTCGACAACGGTATCTACCTTCGGCAGTCCAAGCAAAACACCTTCACCAACAACTCCGTGAGCGGGAATGCGAATTCCGGTCTGTCCCTGAACAGATCAAACTCAAATACCTTCGAGCAAAACGTTGGAAACACCAACGACAACGACGGCATCCACCTGAGCCGTTCAGACTCCAACGTAATGTCCGACAACCGGTTCAATTCCAACGGGGACGATGGCATCTATCTCAATTTCTCGAGCAGCAATACCATCGAGAGAAACGATGCGAACGTCAACAAGGACAACGGGATCAATCTCCGGGATTCCGCAGGCAACATTGTCGTTTCCAATATTGTGTCTACCAATAACCACTACGGTATCCGAATGTACAGGGGAAGCTACAACCGGGTCCATTCGAACAACCTGGTAAACAACAACAGGGGGAATAACCAGGGGTACGATAACGGGCTCTCAAACTGGTGGGAGAGCAACGGGGGAGAGGGTAATTACTGGTGGGACTATGAGTTCCGGTATCCCGACGCAGCGGCGAACGACGGCATCTGGGAGACACCTTACAACGTGAAGGGAAGCTCGCCCGGTGATACGGATCCACTGGTCGAACCCACTGTACCACCGGATTCGATTCTCAATATCGATGTCGACCCAACCAGCATCAGTAAACGGGTGCCCTCCATACATGCAGATCAAAACCGGACCGGCGTCGATCCCTCCCCTGAAGATGACAAGGAGGATAAGAAGGATGTACGGGTAGAGACGGGGGAGAAGGGAGGGAAGTGGGACAACCTTTGGTTCATTTGTGTTCTGGCAGGGATCGCTGTGATGGTTGCGCTGACGGGATATGCTCTGAGAAGGAAGTACAGGAAGCCCGACGAGACCGAAGATGACGATAATCCCTACGGGAGATCGGACCCCATGAACCGTTCACCCTGGGGATGATCTCACCCTGGGGATGATCTCACCCTGGGGATGATCTCACCCTGGGGATGATCTCAAACCAGCCCGTCCAGCTCCATGTGGTTTTGTCCCCTGGGGTAGACCACAGCAACCCCCCGGTCCCGAAGCTGTCGCTTGAGTTCCATGTCACCGGTCACCACCACCGCGTCCAGGTCCAGCCCCAGCTCCAGGAGTGAAGCGTCCTTTCCAACGCCGGTCTCCTCCACCGGATACCTCTGGGCCAGCAGCAGCGCCGGTCGGGAATTGGGTTTCTTGCCCGCCACCAGTCCCCTGAGTTCGGCAATGACGGATGAGGGTATCCGGAGTTCGTAGGCCCTGCCTAGAAGCCGGTCCAGCTCGCGCTCCAACACGATGTTGGTGGTGAAGGGAAGGAAAAGGGCATTTGTGTCCAGGAGGACTATCCTCTGCTTTTCCAGGCGCATCCCTCACTGGATGATGCCGTAGCCTATCAGATGCCACCGGGTTCCCACCCGGCGTGAAATGGCAACCCTCTGACCTTCATCAACGCACACAGGGAGTTTCAAACTGAGATCTGCCACCCCTTCCCGTGCGGATGATACCACGCCCACTGTGGTTGCAGCGCCCACTGACAGCATCAGGGGTTCGTTGGTGCGAAGGGCTTCAACCTTGATATTGCCGGCGGTTCCTATGGCATGATCCAGAAGCTTGGTGTCAATGGTTATCTTGTCCCGGATTTCCGGGAGGGTGCCGGGTTTGCCCGCCAGGTTACCGGTGAGAGAATCGGATTTGGTGATGAAGGGGTCCAGGCTGGTGCCGATGGCGATCAGACCTCCGGAGTTGGCCTCCTTGATGGTCTTTCCTCCGGACATAAGGGATATCACGTTGGTTGTTATGGACCTGTATTGGGTCTTGCCACCCTCTTCTATCTTCATGCCGGGCCGGATCTCGATGGGGTCCCCGATCTTAAGCGTCCCCTGGCTCAGTGACCCGCCCAGTACGCCACCTGTGAGCTTGCTTATCCCGGTGCCGGGTTTGTTGATGTCAAAGGACCGGGCTGTGAACATCCGGAAGGGTTTCTTGACATCCCGCTTGGGGGTGGGCATCACATCCTCGATCATGGATATTAGGAAGTCTATGTTCATCTCGTGGTGGGCGGACACGGGGATGATGGGAGCGTTCTCGGCGATTGAACCCTTGACGAACGCCTTGATATCCTCGTGGTTCTGCCTTGCCTCCTCGGCTGTCACCAGATCGATCTTGTTTTGAACGATCACGATGTTCTCAACACCGGTGATCTCCAGGGCCATGAGATGCTCCCTGCTCTGTGGCTGGGGACATTTCTCGTTGGCCGCGATTATCAAAAGGGCGCCGTCCATCAGGGCAGCTCCGGAAAGCATGGTGGCCATCAGGGTCTCGTGACCAGGGGAGTCAACGAACGAGACCGCCCGGAGGAACTTGGTCTTCCCGCCGCAGGTCGGACACTTCTCCTTTACGGTAAAACCCTCCGGCCCCTTGCACTTGGTGCAACGGTAGAACGCCGTGTCAGCATAGCCCAGCCGGATGGATATTCCGCGTTTGATCTCCTCGGAATGTCTGTCGGTCCACTCGCCGGAAAGTGTCTTGGTCAGGGTGGTCTTTCCATGATCCACATGGCCCACCAGACCGATGTTGATCTCCGGCTGTTTTTCAACTTTCATGTTCTGCCTTCCGAGTTATAAAAATGATATCTGTCTGTCACTCTTTTTTGTCTTCCTTCTTCTCAGCCCCTTCCTCGCCCTCCTTCTTCTTCACTCCCAGGAGCTGTTCGATGGGACGGGGTCCGTGATGGGTGATCTTCATGTTCACCTGGGACACCTCCGGGGTTATCTTCTTTCCACGGACCGTTTTCTTTCTGCGCTCTCCGGGGTACTTGGGGTGAAAACCCACTCCCTTGGTCAGGAGAAGCTTTCCACGACCGGATTTGTGAAGATCGGCCCGCATGGGGAATCCCTGTCCGTCGGAGCCCCCCGTGAGCTTGACCTTGTAACCGGGCAGTGAAACGAAAACGCCGTCGAACTCGTCTCCGATGCTCTTCCCCACCAGCGAGTTGGCATGCTGACCGCTTATGGTGGCCTGATAGCTTTTCCCCGTCTTGGGGTCCGCGATGACCGCTTTGAACTCTACCATATTGAATCTCCCCCTGTTTATATGTTTAAAAAACACCTCTGGGGCATGATAAGTGGCGCCGGACAAAGAGCTGGTCCTTTATAAAACTATTTAATTACTATGACGTGGGGAACCAGCCCGGACGGACATCTTTCAGGCCTCTGCCGCTCTTCCCTTCCTGCGCAGGTATATGTAGAGCACCCCTGCCAGAAGAAGCAACAGTACAACCCCCGCGATCAGGGCGCCCCTGCCCCCTTCCGGGGGTCCGGACTCCTCATCCTCTTCCAAGAGAGCCTTGTCCAGGTCGAAGGCCCATGTGTTTATCGTCAATTCACCATCGGAATATTCCGGTGATGGATCGCCGAAATCCAGTGCCACCTGAATGGACGGCGGGACCGACAGGTTGACAGCGGTGTCCCCCTGGGTCATGTCCATTACTATCACCACGGACATGTCGTATTCCATCCTGGCCTCGATGTAGTTGCGGTCCATGAGCGTGGTGGCCGGGTCCGGCAGGTTGCGGACGTTACCCACTATTCCTATGTCCCAGAGTCCCGGGGCGGGAGCGTCGAAGGTCATCTCTCGCTGCCCCGACCCGCCGATGCCCAGGCCGGGGTTGCCGGCGTACTCGGGGTTCCCGTCCCCGTCCATGTCCACGGAGAAATCCATGCCCGCCTTGACCTTCTCGTCCAGGTCCAATGGAGCATATGTGAGGGAGATGGTCACGCTCTTTGCCCCTTCCGGCACCGGGAGCCTGCGGGTCTGGTTGACCTCCTGGAAATAAACGCCCAGCTGGTTGTTGAACCGGGAGAACTCACCGTGCCACCCGCCGGAGAGGGTGTCCGTGTTGCTTGTTCTGTCGGTGTATATCAAGACGTCCTGGTAAACCTTCAGGGCATCCACCACGCTCACCTGCTCCAGGGGATAGCGTTCCCTGAGACGTTGAAGTGTCAGTGCCACCCCCACGGCCCGATCCGCATTTACGATCCCATAACCCTGAACGTAGTCCTGGGGGCGTCCGTCCATACCCGTGACGGTGGTCTCCACGGGCACCCCGGTGGCTTCCGATGGTGCGAGGTATGTGCAGGTGGCCTCCATGATCCACTCGACCTCGTGAATACGGGTCCGGGGGTCCTTCCACCAACCGCTGTCGTTGCCGGAATAATCATCGTGACGATCCGATACCATCATGGATGGGCAGGCCTGCCACAGCAATGCAACCAGCCCGGCTATGTGGGGTGTTGACATGGAGGTCCCCGATATGGCCAGGTAGTAGGGGTTGCGGTTCTGGTTCTGGGTGAATGACGTGGAGGATATCATGGTCCTGCGGGCGGCTGCGGACCAGATTGCAACACCCGGCGCGCCCAGGTCGGGGAATGTCTCGTTACGGGCGGGCTCGCCCCGGGAGGTGAACTCCGCTGCTGCGGACCCGTCGTGCTCGTAGGCGGCGCAGCAGATGGCCACCGGGGTGGTACCCTGCTGGCTGGTGGTGACGTACTCGCCGTTGGGGTTGTCCCGGCCGTCATTGCCCGCAGACCAGGTGGACACGACGTTGTTCTCGAAAGCCAAAGCCTCGATGGCCATGGTGAGGGGCGCGTCCGGATCATAATCCCCCACGGAGGTGTGCCAGGAGTTCGTCACGCAGCGGATGTTGTAGCTGTTCTGCCCCGGCCGGGTGTGGTCGTACACCCATTCCAGACCCGCTATGTACCCGGTCTCGTCCGGGCTCTGGGCATTGGCCACGGTGAGACCTATGATATTGCAACCGGGGGCTATGCCCCTCCTGGAGGTGGCAGAAGCTTCCCCGTTGCCTCCCACGGTGCCAGCCACGTGGGTCCCGTGACCCACCCACAGGTCCGTGTTCTCCATCTCCACCCACACACCGCCGGTGTCTATGAGGTTCATCAGGGTCTTGTCGCCGTAGTCCAAATCAGGATGGGATGCGTCCATTCCCGTATCAAGTACGCAGACCGTTACCCCCTCTCCGGTGATCCGGGCCATCTCCTTTCCCATGTTGAGGACCGAGGCGAACCACGCCTTGGTGGCGTTTATGACCGATGTGGATGTGTCCTGGTCCGAGGTCACCTTGTCATTGTTGCTGACGTGAGACACCCGGGGATTGGACACGAGTGTGTCAAGGGAGCCACGGGGGCCCTTCGCATGGATCGTGGATATGAACTCAAAGGTACGCCTGGGTTCGAACCCGCAACTTCGCAAGAATTCCTCATCCACGGCAATGTCCCCGGGAACGAAGCGGACCAGGATGTCCAGCTCAGACACCATCGGGTCATCGAGGACCTTGCCCATGTCCCGGGAGAGGGTGCCGCCGGTGAGCTGGGTGAGGGAGGGTTCGGGCAGGGGAATGGCTGCCAGGAGTCCCGGCATGCACAAAAGCACGAGTCCTATCAGAGGTAACCGACTGGCCCTTCGGCGTCTCATCGATTAGTGTAGTGGACAGGCTGACATAATAGCTTATCGGATTTGCAGGGGTGTGCGTTTTGAAAATCACCACTGCTTGATCAGGGACTGATTCAATGCACCCTGATTATCCCATCGACGCGGTCGAGAACGCTGTCGAAGAAAAGGATATTTTCAATTCCCCTCTCCCTCAAAGGGCATACTAGAAGAACGGACATTGGATCAGGGGGTGAACGTGGAATACCACTTCAATCGAACGTCTCGAACGCCGCCTCGTCGGAGTAGACCATGATGCCCTCATCGGTGATGGCCATGGGCCGGATCTGCTCATCGAAGGCGGTTCCCCGCATCTTCTCAATGGAAATGGCCCTGATCTTCTCCCCGCGTTTTTCCAGTTTGTGCATCCGGAGCACCCCGCGGGCCAGGAATGATTCGATGTTCATCCTGGCATCGTCCCACTCGCATATGAAAAGGGCCGTTATATCGTAGGATGAAAGGAACTTCATTAGTGTAAGTATCCGCCTGCGGACCTTGATCGCGCTCTCTTCAACCATGCGGATGGTGGTTGTGGAATCCAGGACCAGACGCAGGTGGCCGTAGGTCTCGATCTCGTTTTTGAGCTCGGTCCTCAATTGCCGGACACCGAACAGGTCCTCGCCGGTGGTCTCCGAATCCGGGGTGATGTCCAGGATGCGTATGGCCGAGGTGTCCCATCCGAAGGTCTCCATGTTCTCCCGCAGCTCGTCCGAAGGTTCGTCCAGGGTGATGTAAAGACCGCTTTCTCCCTGCTCGATCCCCTTGAGCAAGAATTGCATTCCCAGGATCGTCTTTCCGGAACCTGCCCCTCCTATGATCAGGTAGGGTCTACCGGAGATCAGACCCCCAAAAAGCATCTCATCAAGTCCAGCTATTCCGGTGGGTATCTTTTTCATGGTTCTCACTGCGGTCTGTTCGACGGATGGCTTGAAGGGTATCAATGTATAAATGGGTTTTGATTTTACCCCGCGCTGGAGTCTGCATCCAGTTCATGGCTGGATCGTGCCCAAAATATATATCTATCAGCAGGAGTATCCTCACCAAAACGGTGGATTTCGTGGGATTTTGGACCATTAACCGATTTCGCCATGCAGGGGTCTTTCTGGTTGTTTTCTTGCTTTTAAGCCACATTTTGCCCCTGAGCATGGCCCAGCAGAACGAAGGAGACTCCGGTGACCTTCTGCTGGAATCATCCAATTCCGTGACCCTCTACATGAATGACGGATATGAATTGAACCCGGCCGCGCCCCAGGAATCCGACAGTCACGCGGTGACACTGGCCCTTCCAACCCTCTACACACCTTACCGCTTTTTACCCTGGTTGAGCTACTACCAGGCAACGGAACTGGGAGAGTGGAAGATGAGGGCTGTTCAAAACCCTTTAATGATCAGCGGAAGGTTGGAGTTCCATATTTGGGTGGCATCGCCCACCAACGAGAACGATTTCTATTTCAACTTCACACTGCACCGAAATGGCATTCCCCTGGCGGTCCCCAGTCAGGTCAGGATATCAAGTCTCACCGCCAACCAGCCGGTCCACGCGGTCGCCTATCGGGGTCTGCCGGCACCTGTGAACCTGATGACCGGTGACGTTCTGAGCCTGATCATCAACTGTACCATCACGTCATCTTCCAACGCCTACGTTTACATGGGATCACGGCAGTACAACAGCGGTGTAAAGATAGAGAGTTCCGATTCCATCGCGGTCAACCAGGTCGCTACAGAAGAGAGTGCGATCACCGTGAACTTCCTGGAAAAGTTCGGGATCCAGGCAGGGACCATGTTCTACAAGGCCATATTAGACGGTTTCGAGCTGGAGGTCCATCCCACCATTACCCAAAGGACCGACATGTCATCTGACGCAATGTGGTTTTTGGACGAGCCGCCTGACCCGGACGCTCATCACCAGTTCGAGGTCCAGCTGGGTTACAATATGGTAGACAACATTACATTCAAGGTCCAGATTTTCTTTCCCGATGAAGAAAGTGCCTTTGACCTTGGCAAGCTGACAGGTCCTTTGGGCATCATTATTTTCTTTGCCATAGTAGTGGGCGTTCCGCTATACCTCTGGAAACTCAACAGGAAAAAGAAAATAGAGGCCTATCGCGACAAGTTGATAGATAGAAGAGTCCGCAGATAGTTACTCACCCCAACCACTTTCGGCCCACCCCCGGTGGCAGTTATATCCAGGTAATGACCTTTTGATGATCATGACCTACTGCGTGATCCTGTGCAGGAAATGCCGCTGGGCCTGGGGTGCAGAGGAGGGAACCAAGACCAGCAGGTGTCCCAGATGCCTGGGAACGGTCAGGGTGAAGGGTAACGTGATGGTCAATGGGTTGAGCTCTCCGCCCGAGGTTCGGGAGGCCGTGGCCAGGGTCAACGGCAGGCTCATGAAAGCGCCGATGGAGGTCCCCACTTTCGACACCGATCCAAAAAGACCGACCACGCCTCCCATGCCATCGAAAAAACTGAAGGCCTTCATGGAGGCGTTGGCACGGGAAGCCCCCGTTACCCGAAAAAGGGCGATAGCGATCGGTGAAGAGATCAACTGCGGCCCGGAGGTCACGTCCAACATGGTCAAGGCGCTCATGGACCGGTGCCTGCTATATGAGCCCCGGCCGGGCCTGTTGGCCCTGGTGGAATGATCAAATCTGCACGTGAGGTCTGGTGTGCACTGGGTGTTACGTCAACGCCGTCAAACCTTGATGGCGATGTCGCTTTCCTGGGGGGTGAAGCGGATCACCTCGTATTCATCGTGGAACTTGGCCGACTCTCCCCAGTAATGGAGGTTGTTGTAGGAATCCTCCATGTCACCCTCGATCCCGGTGTCGAACCAGTCGGTGAACCTGTTGGAATCCCTCATCAGGAACTGTGAGTTGACGATGTCCACGTTGGCGGTGGCGTTGCCGCCCCCCTTCAGAGGAACGTATATCTGGGCCCACCCGTGGTTCTCCCATTTCATGGCAAAGGGGTCGTAGAGAGCCCCGGATTCGATCCAGGCGGGTATGCCTATGGCCCTGCAGAGGGAAACGTAGACGATGGCCTGGTCATCACAGTCGCCGTACCCGTCCTGGAGAGTGACATGGGCGGGCTTGGGTTTGCCCTCGTGGAGCTGGCTGTCATAGGCCTGCTGTTCCTCGGTGGGATACTGAAGACCTGCCTGGCCGTTATCCCCATCCATGCTGTGCTCCTCCCTCATGTATTTGTAAAACGCCTCCAGTATGTTGTAGACGTTCTCCCCGGTACCGTATTCGTTGGCGATGTCGTAGGCCAGATCCTCGATCGTGGGATTACTGGGTTCTATCCTGTGGCCCTCCACCCCGCCGAAGCTGTTGGTGATGGTGTACTCGTCGTTCATGTAGAACCGGTCGAACCACTTCTTGTACTCCGGGTTGGTCTCCAGGTCACTCAGACTTCCGGTGTTGCCCATGCTCAGGTCCCACTGGATGGCGATTGAATTGAAATGGTAATATATCTCGAAACTGTGTTTTTCGTCCGGGTCCAGGGTCATATTCTCCCACCTGGCGATGTTGGTCCTGACATCGTTTTGCAAATCATCCTCCAGAACCGACGGTTGGGCCCCCTGGGGCCCCAGGGGTTCTAGCGTGATGAACTGCTGCACCTGGACCTGTCTGCCGTTGGAATCCGTGAAATATATGTTGGAGGGAAGGTTGACCTTCAGGCTGTACTTGACCTCCGAGGCCCCGGCCTCGACCCAGATGACACGTTTCACCTCAACCTCTGAAGAGGGGGGAGACTCCTGGTAATGCTCGAGACCCGCGTTCAGGTACTCGAAGAAATCCTCCCGATATGGCTTTGCTCCGGGATGGATGAAAAACAGCATGACCATGATCAGGACCACGATACGCGCCGTGATGTCCAGGGCCCGTTTGAGTGCCTGGTTACCTCTTCCTCCTCCGCCCCGGGGTCTTGACGGGGCGGGTTGAACCGGTGAGTACGGGTTGCTGCACACCGGGCATTGGGTATCGTTCCGGTTGGGGTTTGAAAAACCGCATCGCTGACAGTAAGGCACATTCAGTTATTGACCGCCCCGGGTTTAATGTTTTTGTTGTTTGATCCGTCACCCGTAAATGGCCAGGCAGAATGTCGAACACGGACAGAGGACCGCCCCACTTTTTTTGAGCTTCCACTAAACCATTCCGATGAACAATGCCCTCAGGCCTGCCCCAACACCCTTCCAGTCCCAACGCCCTTCCAGTCCCAACACCCTTCCAGTCCCAACGCCCTTCCAGTCCCAACGCCCTTCCAGTCCCAACGCCCTTCCAGTCCCAACACCCTTCCAGTCCCAACACCCTTCCAGTCCCAACACCCTTCCAGTCCCAACACCCTTCCAGTCCCAACACCCTTCCAGTCCCAACGCCCTTCCAGTCCCAACACCCTTCCAGTCCCAACACCCTTCCAGTCCCAACACCCTTCCAGTCCCAACACCCTTCCAGTCCCAACACCCTTCCAGACCCAAAACCTTCAATAAACCCTCGGACTTTACCCGTGCCACCAACCAATCACGGTGAGATACATGACAAGGATCGGAGTCCTAACGGGAGGGGGTGACTGTCCGGGACTGAACGCTGCTATCCGGGCCATCACCGTACGTGCCAATGAACTCGGAATGGAGGTTTACGGAATCCAGAGGGGTTGGGCAGGTCTATTGGAGGCCGATGCCAGACCACTCGGGCTTGATGACGTGGCCGAGATACACAAGGAAGGAGGGACAATGCTCTACTCCTCCCGGACAAATCCCTATAAAACAGAGGAAGGGCCGGCCCAGGCAATGGAGGGTTTTAAAAAACTCGGCCTGGATGCCCTGATACCCATCGGTGGCGAGGATACACTGGGGGTTGCCAACAAGCTCACTGACATAGGTCTCCCCTGTGTTGCGGTGCCAAAGACCATTGACAACGATCTATCTGCAACGGACGTCACCATCGGTTTCAACACCGCGGTCACCGTGGCAACCGATTCCCTGGACAGGGTCTACACCACCATGCGGTCACACCAACGGGTGGGGGTTGTGGAGATCATGGGAAGGCACGCCGGGTGGATGGCCTATATAGCCGGTATGGCCGCGGGTGCCCAGGTGGTGCTGGTCCCGGAAAAGCCCTTCGACATCGAACAGGTCTGCAAGGTATTCACGGATAGAAAGTCCAGAGGGAAACCCTACGGTCTGGTGGCATGCGCCGAAGGTGCGATGATCAAGGGGGGAAATGAAGCCCTGCAGACCGCTGAACGGGACGATTTCGGTCACGTGATGCTTGGTGGGATCGGCAAGACCCTGGCCAAAGAGATAGAGGCAAGGACCGGTATTGAATCAAGGCACACGGTGCTGGGCCACATACAAAGAGGCGGAACCCCAACAGCTTTCGACAGGGTCCTGGGAACACGGCTTGGTTACAAGGCGGTCGAACTTGTAAACAGCAAGGATTACGGTAAGATGGTCTCCCTGGACGGGGACGAGATCGTGGGTAAACCCCTCTCTGAAGGGGTGGGAACCCTCAAAACCGTCCCGGATGACCGGGTACAGATGATAGAGAGCTTTTTCGGACTTTGAACAGGAGGGACATACGATGGTGAAAACCCCTGTGGTCATGGTCAATTTCAAAGCGTATGATGAGGTAGTTGGGGAAAGGGACCTGGCACTGGCCAGGGCGTGCGGTGAGGTGGCTGAAGAGACAGGCGCGTCCATTGTTGTCTGTCCTCAGGCGGTGGACCTGGGCCTGGTGGTCAGGGAGGTGGACACGCCGGTTTATGCCCAGCATGTGGACGCGGTGGCACCCGGCGGGAAGACAGGTCACGTCACACCCGATTCCGTCAAGGGGGTTGGAGCTGTGGGCACCCTGATAAACCACTCGGAGATGCGCCAGAAGATCGCCGATATCCAGTGGTCGGTTAACCGTTGCAGGGAGATCGGTCTGGAGACCGTGGTCTGCACCAACAACGTCCCCGTGTCACTGGCCTGTGCAATGCTGGAGCCAGACTTCGTTGCTGTGGAACCGCCGGAGTTGATAGGCGGTGACATATCGGTTACCAGCGCCGACCCGAAGATCGTCCGGGATACCGCGGAGGCCATCAAGGAAAGGGCACCCAAGGTCATGGTACTCACGGGTGCGGGGGTGAAGAACGGTCAGGATGTGAAGGCCGCATTGGACCTGGGCACCGATGGAGTGCTCCTGGCCTCAGGGGTGGTCAAGGCCAAGGACCCGAAAACCGTTCTCCTGGACCTGGTTTCCAAAATCTAGGTATCAAACCGAATCGACCAAAAAATCGTTACCCAGCGTCTGAAGGGACATATCCATTACCTCGTCGGCCTCCTGGATGTCTATCCCGAAGATGTGGAAATAGAACGTATCGCCGATCTCGAATGCTTCACCCATGGCACTGACGTTGGCAGGAATGAGTACCCTTGCACCGGTGCCTATCTCCAGATCGTCGGCCAGGGCGGTGTAGTTCTCCCGGAAATCTACCGGATCGAACCCGTCGGGCAATGTGACCGACAGCGTTCTCCATCGTACATCCTTTCCGGACAGGAAGTTCCAGCAGCCCTCCTCCTCGAAAACCGTTTTTACCCTGTGATAGGCCGATACCCCTTCCAGATCGCCCAGCCTGAGGTCCAGATCATTCTGGTAATCGTCATCCCAAGCAACCCATTCCGTCCAAACCAGGACCAGGCCGGTACCAGAACCGTCATCTCGCAGTGGCAGGTGATATCCGAATGTGGCATTGTCTTCCCACCCGATCACTTCCCTGACCCAGTCAAGATCGGCCAGTTCAGTCCGAATAGATATCCCCACCGATGGATCAGGATCGTCAACAAAAACGTAGATGCCGTTCACCCAGTCCTGTTCAGAATATTCCACCACATCCCTGTACATCTTGTAGGTGATACCCAGAACGGCCGCCAGGATAATTGCGTTGAACAGAACAACCGCCAGGAGTTTTTTCTTAAAGGATCCGGGTTCGGGAGGATACATTTCATGCCCCAGGCTGACGAATAAGAAAAAAAAATAAAGAAAAACTGGCCGGGTCAAATGCCCGGCCGATATTCACTGGTCTTGCGATCAGCTCTTCATTATGGCCACGAGGAACAGACCGATGGCCACCGCAGCGCCCACTATGGCGCCCAGAACAATCATGAAGGCCTTCTTGACCTCGAATGAATGCCAGTCGAGTATACCGATGGGAGCGTCCATCTTGTTCATGGCCAGCATCAGAAACAGTATGATGAGGACCAGACCGACAGCCAGGAGGACCCCGCCGATGGCCCGGCTCTTACCGGCGCCGAAGTAGGCGGTGAAGGCTCCGGCCAACAGGGAGAACAGGGCAAAGGACACCACGGCTATGCAACCGAAGTTGTTGAGCATGGAATCCTGCTTTTCCTTGATCTGACCTTCGTGCATGGTTGCCTTCTTGACCTCGCCGTCTTCGTAAGTCAAGATAATCGTTCCGTCTTCACCGTCGACAGCTTCCCCTTCTATCTCTTTAAGGGTTTCTTCGGTTATTGCAAAATCGTCATCGTCGTCATCATCATTCTCGTCCTGGGCCATCACAGTGGCCGACGTGAGGATCAACGCCAGAACGATCGACAGAATTCCGAGGAACATTAGCTTCTTTTTCAATACCTTCTCCAAGGCCATGATTATCTCTCCCATTCCTTCCTTTTTTTCCAATCTTTCTTGGATTATATTCGCCAAAAGGTCATTGGCTATTTAACCCTTTGCGACATCAGAACTTGATGCCTGTTAGGGTTTTGGTGTCTATTACACCGGGTATGGTCCGTACCTTGTCAACCACGATCTGACCAAGACGGTTGAAATCGTCCGTTTCGATCTTTGCGATCAGATCATACTCACCGAAAAGCGGATGAAGCTCCACTATCTCCGGGAGCTCGTTGAGGATGTTGTAAACCTCATGTTCCTTTGCCGGTGCCGTGCTCACGAGAACGAATCCTATTGCGATAAGATCACCGGCGGAGAGAATATTTTTGGTGACTTTAAAGCTTTCGAGGAAAGGAGGGTCGATGCTGCCCTGATCCAGTGACCGCCATGTGATGTACGGATTATTGAAGTCCATCCCCGGTATCAGACATGTTCATGCCCGGAAAAAGGTTAATACGCCGCCTCTGGATTTGGAAATGACATGGAACTGAGCATGAAGCAGAAGATACTCTCGATCGTTCTGGTGCTGGTGATGGTGGGCGCCGCCTACATGGCCATGAGCAACAGGGATACCGATGACGATGGGGAATCGGATGATCAGGCCGGGGAGGAGACCAACTATCTGGGCTGGACGGATCTGAACAGTTACAAGACCATGCTTTCCCAGAGGCCCGGTCGCACCTACAGTCTACTTCCCGATGTGGATTCGGTTTCCAACATAGACGTTGAGGATTCTGTCCTGGTGGTGGTGGGTTTCGACCGGGCCCCCCGTGAAGATGAGATATCCATAATCGAAGATCATATCCAATCGGGAGGGAACGTTCTGGTGGTGGATGACGGCAACCTCAGCAACATCCTGACAACACCTCACGGAGTGATCTTCGACGGAGACACCCTTTACGAAACGGAAAGGGACCAGCACTACCTTTTCAACCCCGTGTATCTGTTGGAGACCGCCATGGTGAACGGGATTGGCATGACCTTGATGTTCAACAGGGCAACGGGGATGGAAGTTAACGATTCCGTTGAAGTGATCTGCGCCAGTTCCGAGATGCGGGGAGATCTGGACGGTCCTCTGGACTATTCATATTACGACCGTAACGGCAACGGGGTGGTGGACATCGAGGACCCGGCACCGGAAACGCCACTCATAGCCCGCGTGACCACCTCGGCAGGCGGCCAGGTGGTGTTCATGAGCGACTCCGGCCCCTTCACCGACATGATGTGGGACCAACAGAACAACAGGGCCTTCGCAGAAAGACTGATAGATTCCCTCTCCGGGCCCAACGGGTCCATATTTTTCCTGGATTCCTTCCAGACCAAGGACCACTCCAACAATTTGGAACCAGCCGGGGGTACTTTCGAATGAAGGGGGAAGATCGCGGTGATGAAGACTGCGGTGATGAAGACTGCGGTGATGAAGATCGCGGTGATGATGTAATGATGGTCTACATGACCACCGGTTCGGAGGAGGATGCCAGGAAGGTATCCTCTCACCTGCTGGAAAGAAGGCTTATCGCCTGTGCCAACTGGTTTCCCATCCGGTCCATGTACTGGTGGCAGGGCAAGATCGAGAACGAGGGGGAGTTCGGCATAATCGCCAAGACGACCCGGTCCCTGGCCGATACCCTGATCGAGGAGGCCCGATCGGTGCACTCCTACGATGTCCCCTGCATAGAGATGATGAAGGTGGAGGGGGGAAACCCCGACTACCTGAACTGGGTGCGAAAGGAAACCGGCAGGTGATCTGTCGCCTAGGTCACACCCGCATCTGTTTCAAACAAGTGTCTGTGCTGGCTTGTGTTCCTTGCTCGCAATTTCCAATGCCATCTTGACCGCTTCTTTGGGGCTTTGGACACGGGCAAACATCTCCGGTTCCACCTCACCGGCCCTCGTGACATCCCAGCTTTTCAGGGACACCACGGGCGTACCCACGTTCAGGGCCAGCCCCACCTCAGATAGGGTGCCGTAACTGCCGTCTATGGCGATGCACACATCCGCTGTCCGGACGATGAGCACGTTCCGGGCGTTGCTCATTCCCGTTACTATGGGAATATCCACATATGGATTGGCATCCTTTTTGGAAAAGCCCGGCAGGATACCGATCACCGTTCCCCCCGCCTCGCTGCATCCCCTGGACACTTCTTCCATGACTCCGCTCAAACCGCCGCAGACAATGGTGTGCCCATCCTTTCCCAGTAAACGTCCAACCTCCCATGCCCATCTTGCAACTTCAGGTGTGACCCTGGACCCGCCGATTATTCCAACAATGGGTTTTTTTGTCATCTTTTCCACTCCATTAGTGGTGATGTTGATATGGTTTCACGGTGAATGTTATATATTTAGGTGTTCATTCGCAGCTTCCCCTCCCGGAGGGATACAACTGGACCCATCCGAACTGACCATCGAGAACGTAAGTCGGGTTGCCCTGGCAAAGATCATCATCCGGAAGCACCAGTCCCAACTTGACGAGAAAGTGAAGGAACTGGAAGATAAGAAGGCCATGGTCAAAGATATCATGCCCACGGTGGAACAGGCCCAAAAAGATAGAAACCAGGCCAATGAGAACGTCAAGCGGTTGAAGGCCCAAAGACGTCAGCTCCACCAGGATGCCCAGAAGATGCGTCAGGACCTCTTCACCATGGTGGAGAAGGTGAGCAATCTGGAGAAGACCGCCAAGGACCTCAAGATGTTCAAACGCCACCTGTCGGACATCGACTGGAAGCTCCAGACCCAGGCCATCACCCTTGAATCGGAAAGACGGCTTCTCAACGAGATCAAGGTGACCCTTGACAAGGTAAGCGAAAGCTCCAGCAGTGCCCAGCAGAAACAGGGACTGGACCAGCAGATCAAGACCATGACGTCCCAGATCGGTGAGAAATTCGATTCAACCCAATCGGTCCACGAGGAGATGCTCAAGTACGTTGATGAATCCGACAAACATCACACCATCTATCTAGATGCCCAAAAAGCACTTAGGGAGGCCCAGTTCCGCTCCAACTGGTTAGAACACCGGATAAAGAACCACCTGGAAAGCATCCACTACTGGAAAGATCAGATGCCGAAACTGGAAAAGGAGGACAGGGAAGGGGATGATGCCAAAAAGGATATCGATCAAATGAAAAAGGGCAAAGGGAAACGGCCAGCCGGACCGGAGGCGGATAAAAGACCACAGGACCGCAGTGAGAAGAAAACGGATACCAGATCGGAAAAGGGATCAAGACCCGGTGCCGGTACTAACGAGGAAGCCAAACAATCGGGAGATTCCGTTTCCCAGGATAAAGAGGATCCCGAGCCTAAGCAAGACCCTGAACCGAAGCAGAACCCTGAACCGGAGCAGAAGCCTGAACCGGAGCAGAAGCCCGAGCCGGAGCAGAAGCCCGAACCGGAGCAGAAGCCCGAACCGGAGCAGGAGCCTGAACCGGAGCAGAAGCCCGAACCGGAGCAGAAGCCTGAACCGGAGCAGAAGCCTGAACCGGAGCAGAAGCCCGAACCGGAGCAGAAGCCCGAACCGGAGCAGAAGCCCGAACCGGAGCAGAAGCCCGAACCGGAGCAGAAGCCCGAA